>Ga0335085_10017867_pt1 | contig 10209 bp, 12 predicted proteins | sample Lox_Sample_45_FD_206712 | JGI IMG/M metagenome (GOLD analysis project Ga0335085, IMG submission 206712) | Soil microbial communities from Loxahatchee National Wildlife Refuge, Florida, United States - Lox_Sample_4.5 | ecosystem: Environmental > Terrestrial > Soil > Wetlands | place: USA... | reverse complement strand
GCGCGAGCTCGCCGGCGGCTTCGACGCCTCGCGCGTGCACTTCTGCGGCTGGCTGCCGTACGACGATTACCTCGCGCTGCTGCAGGTCTCGTCGGCGCACGTCTATCTCACCTACCCGTTCGTGCTCTCGTGGTCGGCGCTCGAGGCGATGGCGTGCGGCTGCCTCGTCATCGGCTCGCGCACCGGCCCCGTGGAGGAAGTGATCGAGGACGGCCGCAACGGCTGGCTGGTCGACTTCTTCTCGCCCGCCGAGATCGCGCGGCGCGTCGACGAGGCGCTGGGCGCGGGGGCGAAGCTCGACGCGCTGCGCGCGCAGGCGCGCCTCACGGTGCTCGAGCGCTACGACCTCAAGACGGTCTGCCTGCCGGCGCAGGTGAAGCTCATCGAAAGCCTGTGATAATCGGCCGATGAGCTCATTCGACCTGAAAGGCAAGGCAGCGCTCGTGACCGGCGGCAACGGCGGCATCGGCCTGGGCATGGCGAAAGGCCTCGCGCGCGCAGGCAGCTCGATCGTCATCGCGGGACGCGACGAGAAGAAGAGCGCCGCGGCGCTGAAGGAGCTGAGCGCGCTCGGCGTCGAAGCTTTTTCATTGAAAGTCGACTTGAGAAGCGAAAAAGCCGCCGGCGCCATGGTCGAGCAGGCGGCGCAGAAGCTCGGGCGGCTCGACATCCTGGTGAACAACGCCGGCATGAACATCCGCAAGCCGCCGGAGGCACTCGCGCTCGAGGACTGGAACACGGTGATGGAGACGAACCTCACCAGCGCGTTCCTCTGCTCGAAGGCCGCCTACCCTCACCTCAAGCAATCGGGCGGCGGCAAGGTGATCAACATCGGCTCGATGATGTCGATCTTCGGCGCGGCCTACCTCGCGCCCTACGCCGCGAGCAAGGCGGGCATCGTGCAGCTCACCAAGGCGCTCGCCGCGGCGTGGGCGAAGGACAACATCCAGGTGAACGCGGTGCTGCCGGGCTGGATCGACACCGACCTCACGCGCAAGGCGCGCGAGCAGCTGCAGGGCCTGAACGAGCGCGTGCTCTCGCGCACGCCCGCCGGCCGCTGGGGCGAGCCGGAAGATCTTTCCGGCATCGCGGTGTTCCTCGCCTCGAAAGCCTCCGACTTCGTCACCGGCACCGCGATCCCGGTGGACGGCGGGTATTCGTCCCTGGGCTAGAACGAAGTTTCGACGAAGGCGTAGATGTAGTTCGAGCCGCCGTCGACCCAGCCGAGCATGCGCGACCAGCCGAACATGCCTGAGCGGTGCGACACGCCGAGGCCGGCGAAGGTCTCCTTCAGCGCCTTGCTGCGGATCAGGTCGCCGACGCTGAAGTCGATCGTCGGGTCGAGGTAGTTGAGCAGCTTCCAGGTGCCGTTGCCGCCCTTCGCCTGGTCGCGCGCTTCCATGGTCGGGATCCGCTCGACGTAGGAGAGGCCCGTGCCGAAGCCCAGGCGCGTGCGCACGTAGCGGTCCCACGGCAGGCCGTACCAGGACGCCTTGAAGTAGGCGTGGTACTGCCAGAAGTCGCCCTGGTTGCCGCGCTCGAGGTGGCGGATGACGCCGACGAAGCCCTGGATGTCCATGTTCCAGTCGGCGACGCGCCTGACCAGCGTGCGGCCGACGTCGATGCCCCAGATGTCGGTGTCGTCGACGGTGTGCGTGGTGGTGCACTTCAGCACGACGATCTCGCGCACGTCGCAGTCGCTCGAGGCGCCGTAGAGAGCGCGCACGATGATCGGCTTGCGCTCCTCGCCCATGCGCTTCATGTTTTCCGAGAAGTCGTACATCAGGCCGAGCGTGGCGGCGCTCTCCCAGCGGTTGTCGACCAGCGGGCTCGCGGCGATCGCGTTCGAGTGCCGCGTGGTGGTCACGCTGCCGTACAGCCACCAGTTGCCGAACAGCCAGTAGCTGCCGTGCAGCCCGGCCTCGAGGTCGTAGCCGGCGCCGGCATCGTAGTAGTAGCCGTTCAGCTTGGCGTCGCGATGGGTCACCGCCAGGTGCGGCCGGAACTGGGTGCGGCTGCGCTCGACCGCATTGCCCCACCAGCCAAGCCGAACCTCGGACCCGCCCGAGCGATGGCTCGCGTCCTGCATCGCCTCGAGGTACGGCGAGCCCCACGCGGTCTTCATGCGCGCGGCGAGGCCGACGTCGAAGCCCGGCTCGCGCACCACGTCGCCCGGCGTGCCGGGCACGTTCGACGGCTTGCGATCGACGGTGTAGCCCTCCTGGCGCTGCGAGATGAACGCGTCGAAGCGCCACGCGCCGGTATTCAGCTTCAGCCCGACGCGCGCGTTGTGGAGATACGCGTGCTCGCCCTCGTAGAGGTAGAGCGGATCCACGCTGCGCCGCGTCTGCGCGTCGCGGTAGGACGAGCTGCCGAGGGTCAGGGCGTAGCCGATCGCCGCGCCGCCGGGCGCGAACGTGTAGACGAACGGATCGCTCTGCGCCGCGGCGAGCGGCGCCGCGAGGGCGAGGATCAGTGCAAGCGGAAGTCCAGCCGCGGGCCGGCCGGCACGATCTGCGTCGGGTTGATCTGCTTCTGGCTGCGGTAGTAGTGCGACTTGATCTCGGCGAGGTCCACCGTGCGGGCCACTCCCGGCAAGGCATAGAGTTTTCTTGTGTAGCGCCATAGTCTCGGATAGTCCACCAGTCGCCGCAGGTTGCATTTGAAGTGGGAGTAATAAACGGAGTCGAAGCGCACCAGCGTCGTGAACAGCCGCACGTCCGCCTCGGTGAGGCGCGCGCCGCACAGCCACCGGCGCTTCGCCAGGCGCTTCTCCAGCCAGTCGAGCGTGGCGAACAGCCCGCTCACCGCCTGCTGGTACTTGTCCTGCGCGGTGGCGAAGCCGGCGCGGTACACGCCGTTGTTGACCGTGCGATAGACGCGTTCGTTCACCGCGTCGATTTCTTTTCTCAGCCGCTCCGGGTACAGGTCGTGCAGCTTCTTCTTCGCCAGCGCGTCGAAGTCGCGGTTGAGCATGCGGATGATCTCGGAGGACTCGTTGTTGACGATGCGCTGCTGCTCTTCGTCCCACAGCACCGGCACGCTCACGCGCCCGGTGTAGGCGGGCTTCGCCTTCACGTAGAGCTCGTGCAGGTAGCGGATGCCGCCGTCGCTGAACTCCCAGCCGTTCTCCGCCATGTAGGGATCGGCGTAGAACACCGGGATCGCCTGCTCGAGCCCCTTCATCGCGCGCAGGATGAGCGTGCGATGCGCCCACGGGCAGGCGCGCGAGACGTACAGGCGGAAGCGCCCCGGCTCCACCTCGGCGGCGCTCACGCGGTCCCTGAACGCGGTGTCAGGCCGGATGAACTCGCCGCCGGTGGATCTGGTGTCGCGCGGAACGTCGCGCCAGACGCCCTGCACCAGCATGCCCATGATGGCGGCTAGACGAGCTGCGAGAAGACGACGACCAGGCCGGCGAGCGAGACGGTCCACACGCCGGTGCGCAGCCACGGGATGCCGGCGAGGTAGATCGCCGCGTAGGCGACGCGGGCCCAGAAGAAGAGCTGCGCGCCCAGCAAGGTGGTCGAGTTTGTCTTTCCTGCAGCGATGCAAACCAGGATCAGCGCCGCGAACAGCGGCAGGCTCTCCAGCATGTTGTAGTGCGCGCGCTCGGCGCGCCCCACCCAGCCGGTGAGCCGCGGCATGTTGTCCCGGTTGCTGGCGAGCATCGGCAGACCGACCTGCAGCGTGGCGCCGCTCAGCGCGACGAGCATCTGCACCACCGCCAGCGCCACGGTCCAGACGAGAAGCATCATTTCCGGCTTCATGTTCCCTCCCCTGTGAGATTGCCGCGGAGGGAACTGTAACCGAACGGCGACCGGCGTAGCCGGTTTCAGCTCTGCCAGGCGGCCCGGCGGAAGCGCTTCCTTCGCGCGGTGATCGCGATGTTGCGGCCGGCGAACTCGTGGATCTTCTCGCGGATCGCGCTGGAGAGCTCGCCGGGCAGCGCCGCCGCCGCCTCCTCGAAGCGCGCCACGTCCTCGCGCGAAGCCGGCGGACCGTCGTGGAAGAAGCCGCGCGCGCGGTCCCAGACCAGCGCGGTCTCGCTCGCATCCTCGCCGTAGCAGAGCTGGAACAGCGTCACCTCGCCGCCGGCCTGCCAGACGAAGAGGTCGAAGTAGTCGTCGTGGAACCAGCGCCGCCTCGCCGGCGGATCGTCGGCGACGCCGTGGATTTCTTTCAGCATGTCGCCCATTTGACCACTTCCCCGGCGCGAGGTTCGCCCACCGCAACCGATCGAATCGGCTGCCTAGATGATGATGATGACCAGCAGCACGATGACGATGATGAGCAGGAGCTGCTCGTTGCTGACCGCGCCGCCGGCCGGCAGCGCGTCGAGGCGCCCGGCGAGCGTGCGCACTTCCGCGTCGGTCATCGCGTCGACCCGCGCCGCGGCGGTTCCCGGCGCGATGCCCATCTTCTCCATCTGCTTCACGACTTCGGGCCGCGCCAGCATGGCCTTCAGCCGGCCGCGCTCGTCCGCGGGCTGAGCGGCCGCCTGCGCCGCGTCGCTCGCGATCATTCCCGCGTTGGCGCGCGGCATGACCATCGCCGCGGCAAGGCACAGCACCAGCAGCATCGACAGCTCGATCAAGCGATTGCGGACGCGCTGACTCATCGGGGACTCCTGACGTCGTTGAAAGGGGCGCGTTCAATATAGCGAAGTCACCCGGGTTTGGAAGCTACTACGTCACGACGCGAGTCGCCGAATTGCTACACTCGGTCACCATGCGCAGCTACTTCCTGCAGAACGCCGAAAGCGAGACCCGCCTCGAATTGCGCGAGGTTCCGCGTCCCGAGCCGAAGCCCGGCCAGCTCCTGGTGCGCGTGCGCGCGGCGAGCCTGAATCGCGGCGAGCTGCTGCGCGCCCACGGCGTGCACAAGGCGGGCCCCGCCAGGCCCGCCGGCATGGACGGCGCCGGCGAAGTCGAGGGCACGGGCGAAAAAGTGATGGGCCGCCTGCCCGGCGCCTTCTCCGAATACGCGCTGATGGACAAGAGCGACGCGCTCGCCGTGCCGAAGGACATGTCCTGGGAGGACGCGGCGGCGACGCCGGTCACCTTCCTCGTCGTCTACGACATGCTCGCCCAGCAGGGCCAGCTGAAGAGCGGCGAATGGCTCCTCGTCACCGGCGTCTCCTCGGGCGTCGGCGTCTCCGCCCTGCTCGCCGCGAAGGCGATCGGCGCCAGGGTCATCGGCACTTCGGGCTCCCTGGAAAAAATCGAATTCCTCAAAAAGCACGGGCTCGACGTCGCCCTCCACACGCGCAAGCCCGATTTCGCCAGGCAGGTGCTGGAAGCGACCGGAGGGCAAGGCGTCAACCTGGTGGTGAACAACGTCGGCGGAACGGTTTTCGCCGAGACGATCCGTTGTCTCGCCTACGAGGGAAGGCACGCGACCGTCGGCTACGTCGACGGCTCGGTGCACGCCGACCTCGACCTCGACGCGCTGCACTCCAAGCGCCTCAAGCTCTTCGGCGTGTCGAACAAGCTGCGCAACGCCGCGCAGCGCGCGGCGACCGTCGAGGGCTTCAGGCGCGACTGGCTGCCGCTCTTCGCGAGCGGCAAGCTCAAGCCGCTCATCGACAAGGTCTACGACTTCAAGGACCTGCCCGCCGCGCGGGCCCGCATGGAAGCGGACCAGCACGTCGGCAAGATCGTCGTCAGAATCTAGAACCTATTGTGCTTTGATGTTCGCGTCCCGCACCACCTTGCCCCAGGTGTCGTACTCGCGCTTGATGTAGGCGCCGAACTCGGCCGGCGTCATGGCGTGGGGATAGACGCCGGTCTTCGCCAGCGCGGCGACCACCTTCGGATCGCCGAGCGCTTTGGCGATCCCTTGCGAGAGGCGATCGACGACCTCCTTCGGCGTGCCGGCGGGCGCGAGGTAGCCGTACCAGTTGAGCGCCTCGTAGCCCGGGTAGCCCTGTTCGGCCACGGTCGGCACGTCGGGCATCAGCTCGTCGCGCTTCGAGCCGGTGGTCGCCACCGCGCGCGCGCGGCCGGCCTGGATCTGCTTCACCGAGGACACCGGCGTGGCGAAGAACGAGGTGACCTGGCCGCCGAGGAAGCCCTGCATCGCCGGGCCGCCGCCCTTGTAGGGCACGTGCACGATGTCGACGTTCGCCATGGTCTTGAGGAGCTCGCCGGCGAGATGGCCGGCGCCGCCCACGCCCGAGGACGCGTAAGTGACCGTGCCCGGCTTCTCGCGCGCGACCTTCACGTAGTCGGCGAGCGTGTTGATGCCCGCGGAGGGCTGCACCACCAGCACGTTGGGGAAGATGCACGCCATGCTCACCGGCACGAGATCCTTCAGCGGATCGTAGGTCAGCTTCATGATGTGCGGGTTCACCGCCAGCGCGCCGACGTTGGCGAGCACGATCGTGTAGCCGTCGGGCGCGGCCTTCGCCGCATAGCCGACCGCGATCGTGCCGCCGGCGCCGGAGCGGTTCTCGACCACCACGTTCTGGCCGAGCAGCTCGCCGAGCTTCGGCGCGATGATGCGCGCGGTGGTGTCGGTGCCGCCGCCGGGCTCGAAGCCGACGACGGTGGTGATCGGCTTCGCCGGCCAGCCCTGCGCCCACGCACCCCAAGGAGCGCCCGCCGAGAGGGCGAGCGCGGCCGCCGCGAAAAGAAGTCTCATCGCGCTCCCTTCAGTCCGGAACGACGCCGGCCCGCTTCACCACCGGCGCCCACTTCGTCACCTCGTTCTGCACGAACCGGGTGGCGTACTCGGGCGATTCCTGGATCACCGTCGCGCCGCGCGAGACGAGCGCGTCGTGCACCTGCTTGTCCGCCGTCGCGCGGTTGAGCGCCTGGTTGAGCTTCAGGATGTTCACGCGCGGCGTGCCGGCGGGCGCGGCGAGGCCGAACCACGCGGTGACCTCGTAGCCTTTCAGGCCGGACTCGTCCAGCGTCGGCACGTCGGGCGCCGCCGACGAGCGCTTGAGGCTGGTGACCGCGAGCGCCTTCACCTTGCCGGCCTTGATGTGCGGCAGCTGCGGCGGCAGGTTGTCGAACATGAGCTGCGTCTCGCCCGCGAGCATCGCCGCCTGCGCCGGGCCGCTGCCGCGGAACGGGATGTGGACGATGAAGGTGTTGGTCATCGCCTTGAAGAGCTCCATCGACATCTGCGGGCTCGTGCCGTAGCCGGGCGAAGCGTAGTTGAGGCGTCCCGGGTTCTTCCTCAGGTAGGCGACCAGCTCCTGCACGCTGTTCGCCGGCACCGAGGGAATCACCACCAGCACGTTCGGCACCGTGCCGTAGATGCCGACGTAGCCGAGGTCCTTCAGCGGGCTGTAGGGGAGCTTCGGATACATCGCCGGGCTGATGCCGAGCGAGGGGTTGGCGAGGAGCAGCGTGTGGCCGTCGGGCGTGGCGCGCGCGACCGCCTCGGCGCCGACGTTGCCGCCGGCGCCCGACTTGTTGTCGATCACCACGTTGGTGCCGAGCTCGGCCTGGAAGCGCGGCTGCAGGATGCGCGCGACGAGGTCGATCAGCCCGCCGGGCGGGTACGGCACGACGATGGTGACGGTGCGGCTGGGGAAGCTTTGCGCCGCCGCGGCGCCGGCCGCGGCCAGCGCGGCGACGAACAGAAAGAACCTCTTCATTGCTCCTCCTCCCTCGTTATCGGCCCTTGAACGCGGGCTTGCGTTTCTCCATGAAGGCCTTGCGGCCCTCGGCGTAGTCCTCGCTCTCGAAGCACTCCTTCGCCCAGGCGCGGGTCTGGGCGGCATCGTACTCGACCCGCGAGACCTCGCGGATGATGCGCTTGGCGGCGCGCATGGTCAGCGGCGCGTTGGCGACGATGTCTTCACAGTATTTTCTGGTAAAAGATTCCAGTTCAGAAACGGGCACGACGTGGTGCACCAGCCCCATGCGCAGCGCCTCGGCGGCGCTGAACTGGCGCGCGGTGATCATGATCTCCTTCGCGAACGGCACGCCGACCACGTCGACCAGCGCCTTCATCGACGAGGCGCGGTAGCCGAGGCCCATCTTCGCCGCCGGGATGCCGAAGCGCGCGTCGTCGGCGGCGATGCGCAGGTCGCAGTTGTTGGCGATGTTCAGGCCGCCGCCCAGGCAGTAGCCGCGGATCATCGCGACCAGCGGCTTCTCGAAGCCGGTCAGCTTCGCCTGCGCGGCCTCGGCGAGCACTTCGTACTGCTGCACCGCCTCGGCGCCCGAGCGCTGCTTCTCGAACTGCGAGATGTCGGCGCCGGAGACGAAGGCCTTGTCGCCCGCGCCGGCCAGCACGACGACCCTGATGTCGGGGTCTTTTTCAAACTTGCTCAAGACAGAAGGGATCGCTTGCCACATGTCCACCGAGACGGCGTTGCGCCGCTCGGGGTTGTTGAAGACCAGCCAGCCGACGGCGCCTTCCTTCTTCTCGATGATTCTTTCCGTCATACCACTCCCTGCGAGCGAAGCCTGGAGATTTCGTCCGGGTTGAACCCCAATTCGCCGAGGACCTCGTCGGTGTGCTGGCCGATGTCGGGCGTCGGCGCCTTGACCGAGGCCGGCGTGCGCGTGAGCCGCGCCGCCTGGTTGAGGATCCTGAAGCGGCCGAGGCGCGGATGGCTCACCTCGGTCGCCGCGCCGAGGTGGCGCACCTGCGGGTCGGCGAACACCTGGTCGACGTTGTAGATCGGCCCGCACGGCACGCCCGCGCCGTTCAGCTTCTCCACCCACTCGGCCGAGGTGCGACCCTTGAGCGCTTCGTTGATCGCGGCGTTGAGCTTGGCGCGGTTCTTCGCGCGGTTCTCCTGGCCCTTGAACTGCGGATCGTCGAGCATGTCCTTGCGCTCGATCGCCTCGCACAGGCGCTTCCACATGCCTTCGCCCGAGGCGGCGACGTTGATGTAGCCGTCCTGCGTGCGATAGGCCGACGTCGGCATGCTCGTCGGATGGTCGTTGCCGACCTGCGGCGGCACTTCGTTCTTCATCAGATAGCGCGCGGCCTGGAAGTCGAGCAGGGAAATCCCGGCCTGCAGGAGCGAGCTCTGCACCCACTGGCCCTTGCCGGATCTCTCGCGCTCGAGCAGCGCGGTCATCACGCCGAGCGCGGCGTAGAGCCCGGCGGCGAGGTCGGCGATCGCGGCGCCGGTGCGCACCGGTCCCTGGCCGGGAATGCCGGTGACCGACATGAGCCCGCTCATGCCCTGCGCGATCTGGTCGAAGCCCGGCCGGTCGACGTACGGGCCGTCCTGGCCGAAGCCGGAAATGCTCGCGAGGATGATCCTGGGGTTTATTTTTTCCAGGGAAGAAAAATCCAGACCCAGCCGGTATTTGACGTCCGGCCGGTAGTTCTCCACCACGACATCGGCGGTCTTCACCAGCCGCGCCAGCACCTCGCGCGCCTCGGGCAGCTTGAGGTTGAGCGTCATCGCGCGCTTGTTGCGATGCAGGTTCTGCATGTCCGGGCCGTCGCGCGGCCCGCCCATCGCCTCGTTCGGGTCGACGCCCGGCGGCGACTCGATCTTGATCACGTCGGCGCCGAAGTCGGCGAGCTGGCGCACGCAGGTCGGACCGGCGCGCACGCGGGAAAAGTCGAGGACGCGGAAGCGCGAAAGCGCCGCCGAAGCAGCGATGGCCGGCATGGGGAATAATTCTAGCGCCCCGGTGTTTCCGGGTTCGAGAGGAGGAGTCCATGAAGAAGACCGTTTTGCAGCTTGCGTTGTCCCTGTCGGTCGCCGCGCTCGCGGCGTGCTCGAGCATGCCCAGCTGGATGCCGGGCAGCGGCGCCAGCGTGCACCTGACCGGCGCCGAGGAAGTCCCGCCGGTGAACACGTCCGCCACCGGCAACGGCAAGTTCCACATCGCCGACGACGGCAGCGTCAGCGGCTCGGTGAGCACCACCGGCATGCAGGGCACGATGGCCCACATCCACATGGCGGCCGCGAAGGGAGGGAACGGGCCGGTGATCGTGCCGCTGACGAAGCAGGGCGACACCTACTCCGTGCCGGAAGGCAAGAAGCTCACGCCCGAGCAGATGCAGGCGTACAAGGAAGGCCGCCTGTACGTGAACGTGCACAGCGCCGCGCACAAGGGCGGCGAGATCCGCGCCGAGCTGCAGCCGTAGCCGCCCGTAACCGGTAGCATCGGGGGAGCCATGCTGCGCTGGTTCCCCCTTCTGCTTTTCCTTGCCGCCGGCCTTGCCCGGGCCGAGTGGCCCGAGCGGCCGCTGCGCCTGGTCGTGCCGCAGGCGCCC
>Ga0335085_10017866_pt1 | contig 10209 bp, 9 predicted proteins | sample Lox_Sample_45_FD_206712 | JGI IMG/M metagenome (GOLD analysis project Ga0335085, IMG submission 206712) | Soil microbial communities from Loxahatchee National Wildlife Refuge, Florida, United States - Lox_Sample_4.5 | ecosystem: Environmental > Terrestrial > Soil > Wetlands | place: USA: Florida... | reverse complement strand
GCACGGTGGGGAGCAAAAGTTCTTCGTCTCCGGCGGCTTCGCGGAAATCACCGCAAACAAGCTGACGGTCCTGGCCGAAGAAGCCGTGGCGCTGTCCGAACTCGACGCTGCCGCGCTCGAGTTGCGAATCACCGCGGCGCAGGATGCGATGAACGCCGCGAAGTCCGATCCCGAAGTTGCCCGCGCCAGGGAACTCGTAGATTACCTAGCGTCGCTCCGCGTCACGCACTGAACGTTGCCGCCGCCGTAAGGAAACGGCCCGTTTCGCCGCGCGTTCTCTTCTTGTAAGAATCTGCCCATCGCAGTGCAACGGGAAACACGCATGGCCGAAGGCAAGCTCTACAAGCAAGGCTGGGGCCCCGACGACATCGCCTGGGAGAAATTTGACCGCTCCAAGGCGCAGCCCTGGATGATCGATGCGATCAAGTCCGCCGCCCTGGTCGAGTACAACGCGCCCGATTACGTGACCTATCTGAAGCGCATTTTTCCCGAGCCGGAATTCGCCCCTGTCATCGAACAGTGGGGCCGCGAGGAAACCAACCACGGCCGGGTGCTGGGGCGCTGGGCGGAGCTCGCCGATCCCGCCTTCAGGCTGGAAGAGGCCACGGTCCGGTTCCGCGCCGGCTACAAGCCGGCCCATTTCGCATCCGGCGACGCGGTCTCGGTGCGCGGCTCGCGCCGGGGCGAAATGATCGCCCGCTGCGTCGTGGAGAGCGGAACTTCGTCATATTACACCGCCATCAAGGAGGCCACTGACGAGCCCGTGCTGAAGGAGATCGCCGGCCGCATCGCGGCGGATGAATTCCGCCATTACAAGCTGTTCTACGAGACTCTTCACAAGCAGGATGAGCCCGACCTGCCGTTCTGGCGCAAGGTGGCCATTGCGGTGCGGCGCATCACCGAGTCCGACGACGACGAGATTTCCTATTCCCACTACTGCGCCGTCGTTCCCGCCGACCGTGTGAGCGAGCACCCCTATGTGCGCGGCGTATACTCCCGTAAGCTGTTTTCCATCACCATGCGGATTTATCGCCGCCGCCACATTCACAAGCTGACTCAGATGGTGGCCAAGGCCGTGGGCGCCGACCCGCAGGGACGCCTCGCCAGGATCGCCAGCGCCTTGATGTGGCGGGTACTGGCGGGCTTGGCACACGTGCCCGCCGATTCGGCGGTTTAGCCCGTGCGGGGGGCGGCCGTCGTCGCGATGGTGCTCGCCCTTTCGCCCGCGGCGGCGCAAAACGAGACCGACTGGAGGCCCTACTTCACGTTCAAGGACGTCACCTATTATTTCTCGCCCTCCACCGTCGCGCGCGACGGCAACATGCGCGTCGTCAAGTGGCACGACACGCTGAATCCGCAGGTGGTGTTCAAATCCCGCATCGATTGCGCGGCGCACACGATCACCAGCGTCTCCGCCGACGAATACGACCTGATCACGGGCGAGTACTACGACACCAAGGACCTGTCGGCGAACGACGATACCGAAGGCCTCGGCACGCCCGCCTCGATGGGCAGCCACCTGGCGGCGGCGGTGTGCTGAGGCGTTAAACCCCCCGCCGCACCAACATCTGCTTGATCTCGCCGATCGCGCGGGCGGGATTCAGGCTCTTGGGGCAGGTCGAGGCGCAGTTCATGATGGTGTGGCAGCGGTAGAGCCGGAACGGGTCTTCGAGGTCGTCGAGGCGCTCGGGCGTCATCTCGTCCCGGCTGTCGGCGATCCAGCGATAGGCCTGCAGCAGCGCGGCGGGACCGAGATAGCGGTCCGAGTTCCACCAATAGCTGGGGCATGCCGTCGAGCAGCTGGCGCAAAGAATGCACTCGTAGAGCCCGTCAAGCTTGGTGCGCTCTTCGGGCGACTGCAGCCACTCGGTTTCCGGCTCTGCGGTCTTGGTCTGCAGATAGGGCTTCACCGATGCGTGCTGGGCGTAGAAGTGCGTGAGGTCCGGCACCAAATCCTTCACCACCGGCAAGTGCGGCAGCGGATACAGCTTGACCGGACCAGAAATGTCGGTGATCGCCTTGGTGCAGGCCAGCGTGTTGACGCCCGCGATGTTCATCGCGCACGAACCGCACACGCCCTCGCGGCACGAACGGCGGAACGTCAGGGTCGGGTCGATCTCGTTCTTGATCTTGATGAGGGCGTCCAGCACCATCGGCCCGCAGGTGGAAAGATCGACTTCGTAAGTGTCGATGCGCGGATTGCCGCCGTCTTCCGGGTCGTAGCGGTAGATGCGGAATTCCTTGACCTGCTTGGCCTTCTTGCCGTTGGCCGCCTTGGGCCCTTCCCACCTCTTGCCCTTCTGGGGCTTGGAACCACGCGGCAGAACAAACTGAGGCATGTGATTCTCCGAAGGACGGAACGGCGCGAGGAATGGCTTAGCAAAGGCGGGAGGCGGCAGCAACCCGGCTTGTTACCCCGGGCCGAGCGTGATCGGCTCTGCGGATCGCGCGAGGGGCGCCATAGCGACAGCGTATGGCGGTGCCCAGGTGGCAAAGCTGTACTATGTGTACATCTTGGCGAGTTGCCGAAACGGGACACTTTGCATCGGCGTGACCAATGACCTTGCGCGCTGGGTGTGGGAGCACAAGAACAACCTCGCCGAGGGCTTCACGAAGAAATGCGGCGTTCAACTCCTCGTCCGCTACGAGGCGCTCGAGCACATCAACGAGGCAATCGCCCGCAAAAAGCAGCTGAAGGGCTGGAACCGGGCTTGGAATATCCGGCTGATCGAAGAACACAATTCGGGTTGGAACGATCTGTTCGGGCGGGTCAACGGATGAAAGCAAAAATCCGTGTCATTCCCGGCCAACCATCCGAAGCGCAGCGAGGATGGGGAACCCAGGATTGGTCAACAAGAAACTCTCTTGGAGCCGCAAAAAGACGTGGCCGCAAATCGCCTGCACCGTGCCGTCGGTTGCACCTGGGGCCCCTTCCCTTCGCACAGGCGCTGACGCGCGACCGCTCAGCCGGGGGTGACAACAGTGTTCACACCACCCCCAACCTTTTGCCCACCTTCTCGAAGGTGTCGAGCGCAAAGGCGAGCTGGTCGTCGCTGAGCGTGGCGCACATCTGGATGCGCAGCCGCGCGGTGCCTTCGGGCACCACGGGATAACCGAAGCCGGTGATGAAGATGCCTTCGCCCAGCAGCTCCTGGCTCATCCTGATTGCGAACGCCGTGTCGCCCACGATGATCGGGATGATGGCGGAATCGCCCTCCAGCGGCTTGAACCCGCACTTCTTCAGGCCATCGCGCATCTTTCGCGTCAGCGCGTGCAGTCGCTCCACGCGTTGCGGCTCGCGCTCCAATATCTCGATCGCCTTCTTGGCGCTGGCGGCGATCGAAGTGGGCAGCGCGTTGGAGAAGATCTGCGGCCGCGAAATCTGGCTCAGATAGTCGATCAGCGCCTGCGAGCCCGCCACGTAGCCGCCTGCCGCCCCGCCCAGCGCCTTGCCCAGCGTGCCGGTGACGATGGCAATGTTGCCTTCCACACCGTGGTATTCGCAGGTGCCGCGCCCGTGTTTGCCCATCACGCCGACTCCGTGGGAGTCGTCGAGGATCACGCTGGCCTTATAGCGCTTGGCCAGCGTGATGATGTCAGGCAGCTTGGCGACGTCGCCTTCCATCGAGAACACGCCGTCGGTGACGACGAAGATGCGGCGGGCGTCTTTGACCTCCGCCAGCTTCGCCCGTAGGTCGTCGATGTCGGAATGGGCATAGACCAGCCGCTTGGCCTTCGACGCACGGCATCCGTCGATCAGCGAGGCGTGGTTCAGCGCGTCGGAGACGATGGCGTCTTGCTCGCCCGACACCGCCGGGATCAGGCCGGTGTTTGCCGCCCAGCACGATACATAGCTCAGCGCCGCGTGCGTGCGCGACAGCCGCGCCAACGTCTTCTCGATCTCCTGGTGGATGTCGAACGTCCCGCAGATGAAGCGCACCGAGGCCGTGCCGGCGCCGTATTGGTCGAGCGCCTCCTTGGCCGCCGCCACGACTTCCGGATGGTCCGCCAGACCCAGATAATTGTTCGACGACAGCACCAGGATGCGGCCCTTCTTCTCCGCCATGGTCACTTCGGTACCCATCGGGCTGGTGATGTGGCGGAAGCTCTTCAGCGTTCCCGCCTGCTTCATCGTCTCGAGGTCGAGGTGCAGGGATTCGTCGAGCGATTGCGTCATAACATGCTCCAATCAAGCACGACTTTGCCGGAATTGCCCGAACGCATCACGTCAAAACCCTTCTGGAATTCCTCGTACGAGAAGCGGTGGGTGATGACGGGGGCGATGTCCATGCCCGCCTGGATCAAGCTGGTCAGCTTGTACCAGGTCTCGCCGAACATGCGCCCGTAAATGCCGCGGATGGTGAGCCCCTTGAACACCACGGTGTTCCAGTCGATGCCGGTCTCGCCGGGCTGGATGCCAAGCATGGCGATCTTGCCGCCGTTGGCCATGGTGTCGAGCATCTGCTTGAAGCCGGCCGGATTGCCGCTCATTTCCAGGCCGACGTCGAAGCCCTCCTGCATGCCGAGCCGCTTCATGACGTGGCGCAAGTCCTCGTTCTTCACGTTGACGGCGGCGGTGGCGCCCAGCTTCTCGGCCAGTCCCAGGCGATAATCGTTGACGTCGGTTACCACCACGTAGCGCGCGCCCGCCTTCAGCGCCATCGGCACCGCCGAGATCCCGATGGGTCCGGCGCCGGTGATCAGCACGTCCTCGCCGACCAGATCGAACGACAGCGCGGTGTGCGCGGCGTTGCCCAAGGGATCGTAGATCGCGTACAGTTCCATCGGGATCTGCGCGTTGCAGTGCCACAGGTTGAGCGCCGGCACAGCGACGTATTCCGCGAATGCCCCGTTGCGGTTCACGCCCACGCCCAGCGTGTTGGCGCACAGATGGCGCCGCCCGGCCAGGCAGTTGCGGCAGTGGCCGCAAATGATGTGGCCTTCCGCGCTGACCAAGTCGCCCACGTTATGGCCCTGCACGTTCGAGCCCACGGCGACGATGCGGCCGACGAATTCGTGACCGATGGTGGTTCCCACGTGGATCGTCTTCTGCGCCCAGGCGTCCCAGTTGTAGATGTGGACGTCGGTGCCGCAGATGCCGGTCTTCAGCACCTTGATGAGAACGTCGTCAATTCCGTATTCCGGTTCGGGGACGTCCTTGAGCCAAATGCCTTCGGCGGCATGGGCTTTCACGAGAGCCTTCATCCTGTGCTCCTTGAAGATGCGCCGCGGGAAAACTCCACTCGCGGGGCGTCGGAATAGCTCCGGCGCAGGGCTGGCGCAAGGCTGCGCGGAACATGGCTCACGCGCGGTACGATCTTGTCGCCCAAGAGCCAATCCGTTTCCGGATCATGCGCCAAGCGGCAGCCCGAGCGCCGCGAGGTCACTCCGCAGTTTTGCCGCATCCCGGAACAGCAGCGCCCGCAGCCCGACCGCTTCTGCGCCCGCCACGTTGCGCAGGCTGTCATCCACGAAAACGAGTTCACGGACCGGCACCGCGAAACGCTCGATCGCGATGCGGAACAGGCGGGCCTCCGGTTTAACGCAGCCGTGCTCGCCGGAAAGCACTATCTGTTCGAACATCGCCAGTTCCTCGAACCGCTCGGCAATGCGCGGAAACGTCTCAGCGCTCCAATTCGACAGCGCGAACAGGCGCACCCCGGCCGCCTTCAACTCGGCCATCACTTCGCGCGTTCCCGGTACCGGCCCGCCGATCATCTCGATCCAGCGGTCGTAATAAGCGCGGATCTCGGCCTCCCATTCGGGGTGACGCGCCACCAGTTCCGCTGCGGCCTCGTCCAAGGGGCGGCCGGCGTCCTGCTTCTCGTTCCATGCGGGCGTGCAGATGTGCGCGAGGAAATCGGCGGCCTTGGCCTCTTCGCCTCGAAAGACGTTGCGGTAGAGGTGCATCGGGTCCCATTCGACCACCACGCCCCCGAGATCGAACACCACCCCGCGAATTTCAGCCAAAATATCCTCGTAACGAATGACGCAGCAGGCGGCACCTGTCTACCGGACCGGGTGCAAATCACGCAAGCGCCGAAACGTGTTCGGCTTCCTCTTCTGCGTCTGAGGTGCGCCACAACCGTGCTTTGCGGCCCGTGCACGTCCGCCGCGCTTGACCGTCGGCCTCAAGCCCTGGAGTCTGAACCAGGATCATCCTGGGAGGGATTCGTGCCCGAAGCGCTTGGAAGCCGCGAAGCCGAAGAGGCGCTGGAGCGCGCCTATAAACATGCCCTCGCCTACATGCGCGGCGTTCGAGCGCAATCGACCTACATCGGCGCGACCCAGGCGGAAATCCGCGCGCGCCTCGGCACCACGCTGCCCGAGACCGGGGAGCCGTCCAGCGAGGTGATCGAGGCGCTGTTCGAGGCCTCCAGCGGTGCCATATCCCCTACCACGGGCGGGCGCTTCTTCGCCTACGTCATCGGCGGCACGCATCCGGCCGGCGTGGCGACGGAATGGCTCAACGCGGCCTGGGACGAGCATCCCGGCACGCCGCTGGTCAGCCCGTTCGGCTGCGCCATCGACGGACTGGTCGGCGAGTGGGTGCTGGAGCTTCTCGATCTGCCGCGGCAAGCCAGCGTAGGCGTCGTGACCGGTGCCAGCATGGGCAATTTCGTCGGCATCGTCGCCGCGCGCCATGCCCTGCTTGCCCGCGTCGGGTGGGACGTGGAAGCGCAAGGCCTGTTCGGGGCGCCGCCGATCCATGTGGTCATCGGCGAAGAGGCCCATCCCAACATGATGAAGGGCCTGCGGCTCGCTGGCCTGGGCGCCGACCGCGTAATGGTCGTTGAGGCCGACGCCAACGGCGCCATACGCGCCGACCGACTGCACGCCGTTCTGCGCAGCCTCTCGGGACCCGTTCTCGTCTGCACTCAGGCCGGCAACATCAACACCGGCGCCATGGACCCGTTCGAGGATATCGCGCCGGCCTGCCACGACCACGGCGCCTGGCTGCATGTTGACGGCGCCTTCGGTCTGTGGGCGCGGGTCAGCCCCGACCTGTCGCGGCACATCCGCGGCGTCGAGCTGGCCGACTCCTGGGCAACCGACGCCCACAAGATGCTGAACACCCCTTATGATGCGGGCTTCGGCATCGTGCGCGACGCGGCGGCGCACACCGCGGCGATGGGCATTTCGGCGAGCTACCTCGCTCAGCAGGCGGGTGCGCGCGATCCCTCGCACTATGTTCCGGAACTGTCGCGCCGCGGCCGCGCCACGCCGATCTACGCTACGATCCGCGCGCTCGGCCGCCGCGGCGTGCGTGAGATGGTGGAAAGCTGCTGCGCCAACGCCCGGCACATGCGCGAGGCGCTGACCGCGCGGCCTGGCGTGACCTGCCTCAACGATGTCGTGTTCAACCAGGCGATCTTTGCGTTCGCTAAGCCCGGCGGAGCCGCCGACGGCCTTACGGCGGAGGTCGTAAGGCGCACCTTCGAGAGCGGCGAGTGCTGGGTGCAGACCTCGCAGTGGCGCGGCAAGACCGTCATGCGCTTCTCGGTGGCCGACCGCGCCACCACCGAAGCCGACATCGACCGCTCGGCGCGCGCAGTGCTGAAGGCGTATGAGGACGCGCTGGGCTGACGGCTAGGAGCGCGCGACCGTGAAGCTTTGCGGCGCTGCGCCGTCCAGGTGCAGCTTCCACATCGTCTCGTAGGCGCGCTCGATCTGGCGGGCCAGCCTGGTCATGTCGAACGCTGGGTTTTGGGCGTGATTGGCCGCAAGCTTGGCCCGAATTTCGGCCAGGCGGGTCGGCGACTGCGCCAGTTCGAGCGCGATGCGCTCGTACTCCTCAAGGTCGTGCGCGATCAACTCGGGGAGCCCGATCGTAGTTAGCATGCTCGACGCCACGCGCGCGGCGTAGCTCCGGCCGAGGCACGTGAGCACGGGGACGCCCACGCGAAGCATGTCGGTGGCGGTCGAGTGGGCATTGTAGGGCACGCAATCGAGGTGGAGATCGGCAAACCTGAGTCGGGCGAAATGGCGCCAGCGCACTGGCTCGCGCGCGGTGAAGACGAGACGATCGGGCGGCACGCCGCGCGCTCGCGCCTCCGCGCGCAAATTGGCCTTCGCCCTTTCGTTCAGGACGTTGATCCACAGGACGCTGCCTTGAACCGCCTGCAACAGGCGCATCCAGATGTCGAACATCGCGGGCGAGAGCTTGTAGGCGTTGTTGAAGGCGCAGAACACGAAACCAGTTTCGGGCAAGCCCGCCTCGACGCGCGTGCCCGCCTCCAGGCAGGGCATCGTGGTGTCCACGGGGAAAAAGCAGTCCGGCAGACGCACCACGCTTTCGGTGAAGAACCGCTCGTTCTCCGGAGGGATGATCACGGCATCCCCCAGCACGTAATCGATGTTCGCGCTGCCCGTGGTACCCGGATAGCCGAGATAGCTCACGGCGAGCGGCGCGGGCCGGTAGGCGAAGACCCTCGACCTGTGCCTGTCGGTATATCCGGCGAGGTCGACGGCGATGTCGATTTCCAGCGACGCCATCAGCTCCGCGATCTCGCGGTCGTCACGCGATCCGGCCTCGATGAAGTGTTCGAAGGCCTTCGACAGCCTTTCGAGGATAGGGCTCATCGGCCAGTCGACGAGGCTGATGCCGAAGATCTCGAATCTTGTCTTGTCGTGGCGTTCGATCAGCTCGACGATCTGGCAGGCCAACACGTGATCCCGGAAATCTGGCGACAGATAGGCAATCCTGAGCCGCGCGTGCGGCCTGGCCCGCCGCGGCGCCGCTCCCGCTACCGGCGGTTCAGCTATGGCCCGGGCGGCCATGAGGTGAATCTCGGGATCGTCGAAGATCGAGAACGTGATCCACGGATTGACCCGCTCCCCCTTGCGGATGCGCAGGACGAGATCGTCGACCCGGGAGGCGCGGCCCTTCCACTCGCAGATCAGATCGCCGAGATGGAGACGCATGCTGGCTTCCTGCGCGAGCGACGGGTCCAATTCCGCGGCCCGCTCGAAATCGGCGAATGCCAGTTCGTCGCGAAGCAGCCGGCGCCAGACCTCGCCGCGGCCGAAGTACGCCGCTGCGAAATTTTCGTCGATGGCGATGGCGCGGTTGTAGGCCGCCAGCGCCTCGTCGTGCCGGCCAAGCGAACACAGTGTGCTGCCGAGATTGCTGAGTGCCGGAACGTCCGTCGGCAGAACCGCGACAACCGCCTGGAAATCGGCGAGCGCCTCCCGCAGCCGGCCGAAATCGACGTGGACGAGCCCGCGCACGAATAGCGGTTTCGGGGTGCGCGGATCGAGTGCCACCGCGCGGTCGATGTCGGCTTGCGCTTCTTCGAAGCGATGTTGCGCCCGAAATACGCTGGCGCGGGTGGCAAGCGCATCCTGGGTCTCGCTTATGGCGAGCGAACGGTCGCAGTCCTGGAGCGCTTCCGCGTACCGCCCGCATTCGAAGTGGAGCTTGCCGCGAAGGCCGAGCGCGACCGCGTGATCCGGGTACTTCGCCAGGAAGACGTCGAACTCCATCAGCGCTTCGTCGTTGCGCTTGAGCCGCACCAGGGCCACCGCCTTGTAGCAGCGCGCCTCGTCAAGCTCCGGCCGCAGCGCAAGCGAGCGATCGAACGCGGCGAGCGCTTCCTCGAGCCGGCCGGCGGCCAGCAGAAGACTGCCCGCACCGCAATGCGCCTCGGCAAAATCGGGATCGATCTCGACCGCACGCCGGCTGCTTGCCAGAGCTTCTTCGGTCCGGCCCAGCCCCGACAGCACCGCGGCGCGATAGTAGTGCCCGACCGCCACCTCCGGCCGGATGCCGAGTGAGCGGTTCAAGAACGTGAGGGCATTGGTGAAATCGCCGCTCTTGGCACGCACCATGCCGAGCATCAGCAGCGCGCCGGAATGCTGCGGCTCGGAGGCGACGATCTGCCGGCAGAGCTGTTCCGCTTCGGCCAGACGTCCCGCCCGTTCCAGCGCGACCGCATTTTCGAAAAGGCCCGGCATCCCGCGCTAAACCTCCGCTGCGACGTCGAAGGCGGCCGGCGGCAGCCCCTCGGCGTGACGCTTCCACATCGTTTCGTAGGCGCTCTCGATGTGGCGCGCCAGCCCGGCCATGTCGAACAGCGGACCGGCATGGCCCGCGGCAAGCCTGGCACGAACCTCTGCCATCCGTCCCGACGACTGCGCCAGTTCCAGGGCGATGCGCTGGTAGTCCGCAAGATCGCGCGCGATCAGCTCGTTCAGCCCCATCGTGGT
>Ga0335085_10017865_pt1 | contig 10209 bp, 6 predicted proteins | sample Lox_Sample_45_FD_206712 | JGI IMG/M metagenome (GOLD analysis project Ga0335085, IMG submission 206712) | Soil microbial communities from Loxahatchee National Wildlife Refuge, Florida, United States - Lox_Sample_4.5 | ecosystem: Environmental > Terrestrial > Soil > Wetlands | place: USA: Florida... | reverse complement strand
CCGCCGCCCCTACCGTGCCGGGCACGCCGAACAGCACCGCCGGAATGAGGTCCGACACGGTCGTGACGCTGGCCATGCCGAGCAGCAGGGCGAACGCCGAGAACGCATCGAGGTTGTAGGTGAAGGGGATGAGGATCGCCAAGGCGACCACGCCGCCCAGGCCGGGGATCACGCCGAGCGATAGCCCCAGCACCACGCCGGCGCCCATGATGAGGAGCCGCATCGGCTCGATGATGACGGCAAACGCATGGAGCGCGGCTTCGAGCATCCTTATGCCGCCGCGCTCAATTCGGTCGGAAAGGCCACGATCGCTGCGTGCCCGCTGCCAGAGACGTCCCTGCCGCGTCCATGGGCATGCCCCTTTTTGTGGCGCCATTGAAACACAACTGGCAGCAGGCGCGAAGCTCCCTCTCCCCGCCGGGGAGAGGTTTATTTTAGCAGCTCCCGAACCCTTTGCGGCGTGACGGGGAGCCGGGTCACCGCGCCGGGCCGGCCGAGCGCCGCGTCGATTGCGCCGGCGATCGCGGCGCCAACGCCGGTCACGCCGGCCTCGCCCGCGCCCTTGATGCCGAGCGGGTTCAGCGGGCTCGGCGCGTCCTCGGTCAGCAGCACCTGGACCGGCGGCACGTCGCCGACCGTTGGCAGCAGGTAATCGGCGAAGGTCACGGACAAAGGCTCGCCGCGCCGGTCGTAGACGAACTCCTCGAGCAGCGCGCCGCCCAGCCCCTGCGCCACGCCGCCGACGATCTGGCCCTTCACCAGCAGCGGGTTGACGGCGCGGCCGATATCGTAGGCGGCGAGATAGCGCTCGACCGCGACATGGCCGCTCGCGCGGTCGAGCGCGACCACGGCGATGTGCACGCCATAGGGATAGTTCATGTGCGCCGTCTCGTGCCAACCCTCGGCGGCAAGCGAGCCGGGCCCAAGATGCCGCGCGATCTCGCCGAGGGTCAGCGACGCGCCGCTCGCCTCGCCGCGCCGGACCACGCGCCCATCGCGGATTGCGAGCAGTTCCACCGGCGCCTGCATCAGCTCGGCCGCGCCGGCGAGCGCCTTCGCGCGCAGCGCCCCGCCGGCGATGGCGGTCGCCGATCCCGTCATGACCGTGGCGCGCGAGGCGTGCGCGCCGACACCGTGGCCAATCCGGTCGGTCTGGCCGTGGACCACGCGCACGCGGCGATAGTCGCAGCCGACGGCGTCGGCGCAGATTTGCGCCATCACCGTCTCGAATCCCTGGCCCAGCGACGCGCCGCCGGTGACGAGCTCCACCTCGCCCGTGGCATCGACCGAGACCGAGACCCCGTCGCGCGGCCCGAGCCCGCTCTTCTCGACGAAGAACGCGATGCCCGCGCCGACCGCCTCTCCCATGGCGCGCCTCTGCGCAAGCGCGGTCTGCAGCGCATCCCAGTCCGCCGCCGCCAGCGCCTTGTCGAGCAGCCCCGCATAATCGCCGGAATCGTATTCGACCGTGTCGCCGAGCGCGGGCAGGCCGCGCTCGAACGGCATCTCCGCGGCGGTGATGAGATTGCGTCGCCGAACCTCGATCGGGTTGAGCCCGAGCCGCGCCGCGATCGCGTCGACGAGCCGCTCGCGCACGAACGTGCCCTCGTACCGCCCGGGCGAGCGATAGGTCGCGGCAGGCGTCTTGTTGGTGAGCCGGAAATGCCCCACCGCGCGGAACGCCGGCACGCGATAGGGCCCCGGCAGCATGCTCGCGGTGAGGTCCAGAACGCGTGCGCCGTGCGTGCGGATATATCCGCCCTGGTCGAGGAAGAACTCGTCCTCCATGCCGAGGATGCGGCCCTCGCGGTCTACCGCGGCGCGGACGCGGTGCCGCTGCTGGCGCGAATGGTTGGTCGCCATCAGGTGCTCGCGCCGGTCCTCGATCCACTTCACCGGACGGCGGAGCCGGAGCGCGGCGGCGGCGGCCAGCACGTCCTCCGGGTAAAGCTCGCCCCGCACGCCGAACCCGCCGCCGACATTCCCTTCATAGAGCTGCACGCGATCCGGTGCGCGGCCGAGCATGCGGGCCAGCGCGTCGCGCGTGCGGTGCGGCACCTTCGCCGCGCCGTAAAGCTGCAGCACGTCGCGCGCCGCATCGTATCGCGCGACGGCACCGCGCGTTTCCAGCGGCACGCCGGAATGCCGGCCGATCCCGAGCTCGAGCGCGACCACGGCGAATGGCTCGCGGAACGCAGCCTCGACGTCGCCGTAGGATTTGGTCTCGACCGTGGCTTCCGTGCCGTGGCCGGGCGCAAACTCCGCCGGCGGTGCGGCGGCGTCGAGCAGGGGCGGCAGCTCCTCGATCTCGACCGTGACGAGGTCGGCTGCATCTTCGGCCAGCGCGGCGTCCTCGGCGAAGACCGCCGCGACCGGCTCGCCGACATAGCGCACGCGGTCCTGCGCCAGCGCCGGCTGACGATATGGCGCGAGCGCCGGCACCGGCCCCTCGCGGAAATCGATCGGCGGCAGGGCCGCGATGTCGGCATGGGTCCAGACCGCAACCACGCCCTTGGCCGCGCGCGCTGCTCGGGCGTCAACGGCGCGGATCAGCCCATGCGCGTGCGCCGACCGGACAACCCGCATATGAACCTGCCCGGGAAAATCGATGTCGGCGGCAAACCGTCCTTCGCCGCGCAGCAGCAGCGGGTCTTCGAGGCGCGGCACCGGTCGGCCGACGAACGCTTCCCCCTCACCCCAACCCTCTCCCCAAGGGGAGAGGGAGCGCACCGAGATTCCCTCGCCCCAACCGGGAGAGGGAGGGGTCCATCGCGCAGCGATGGGAGGGTGAGGGGGCAGCTCCGTCGCTTGCTCCAGCGCACGCTGCGCGACCGCGCGCACGAGATCGCGCCGGTAGTCGGCGCTGGTATGCGCATCTTCGAGCGGCTCGATCGAAGCCGCGGCGATCTCGGCGGCCGCGGCGAGCACGGCGCGCTCCGGCGGGCGGCCGGCAAGCGCGGCTTCGGCGGCGGCGATGCGGCGCGGGCGGGCCTCGGCGCCACCGATGCCGACACGCGGCTCGACGATCGCGCCGGCCTCGACGCGGAACAGCGCGAGCGCCATGCCGAGCGCATAGTCGCCCGAGCGCCGGCTGTATTCGGCGAAGCCGAAGCGTGAGTCTTTCGACAGCAGCGGCAGCCGCGCCTCGACCAGCAGCTCGTCCTCGGCGAGTGTCGTGACCATCGCGCCGGTGAAAAAGTCGCACGCATCGATGCGGCGCGCGCCGCGCGTGCCGTGCGTCACGAGCGTCGCACCGAGCGTCGCCGCGACGAGGCACCATTCCGATGCGGGGTCGGCGTGCGCCAGACTGCCGCAGAACGTGCCCCGCGCGCGGATCGCCGGATGCGCAATGTGTCGAACGACCGCCGCGAGCAGCGCGCCGAGCGGGCCGGGTGCCGCGGGCCGCTCGAACGCGGCATGCCGCGCAAGCGCACCGATCGCGAGCATCCCGTCCCGCGCCTCGATCCGCGCCAGCTCGGCGATGCGGTTGATGTCGACGAGATGCGCCGGCCGCGCGAGGCGGAAATTCATCGCCGGCATCAGGCTCTGGCCGCCGGCGAGGACGCGGGCCTCGCCGGATCGGAGCCTGGCCAAAAGCGCGACCGCCTCCGCGAGTGTGCGGGGCGCGTGATAGGAGAACGGCGCCGACTTCACCCGGTCACTAAGCGCCGGAACCGCCGGCGGGTCAACGCGCTCGCCAAATCAAGCCTTGATTTCCGGCGGATTCCGCCGTCACATGCCGCCCGAGAGGGAGGACATGAAGCCGCCGCGGTTTTCCTATCACGATCCCAAGAAGCTCGGCGAAGTGACGGAGCTGCTCGGGCGCCTCGAGAACGCGCGGCTCCTGGCCGGCGGCCAGTCGCTCATGCCGATGCTCAACATGCGCTATGTCCTGCCGGACCACATCGTCGACATCAACAATGTCGACGAGCTCGCCTATCTGCGCGAGGACAAGGGCGCGCTCGAGCTGGGCGCGATGACCCGCCAGCGCGAGCTCGAGTTCTCCGACCTGGTGCAGCGGCGCTGCCCGATCCTGCACGAGGCGATCACCCAGGTCGGCCACCGCCAGACGCGCAACCGCGGCACGGTCGGCGGCTCGCTCTGCCATCTCGATCCCTCGGCCGAGATCGTATCGGTCGCGGCGGCGCTCGATGCGACGGTGCACGTCGCCTCGAAACGCGGAACGCGCGACATCGCGATGGCGCAGTTCCCGCAGGGCTACATGACCCCGGCGATCGAGGCGGACGAGATGGTGACGGGCGTGCGGCTGCCGCTGTGGCCCGACGGGCATGGCTATGCGTTCGTCGAGTTCGCGCGCCGGCACGGCGATTTCGCGATCTGCTCGGCGGCGGCCTTGATCGAGCAGGATGCGGCCGGAAAGATCACCCGCGCGTCGGTGACGATCGGCGGCGTGGGCCCGGCGCCTGTGCGCGCGCGCGAGGTGGAAAAGGCGATCACCGGCCAGATCGGATCGGAAGCGCTCTTCCGCGAAGCGTGCGAGAGCTGCCGCAAGATCGAGGCCATGAGCGACGTTCACGCGCCCGCCGACTACCGCCAGCATCTGGCCGCGGTGCTGTCGCGCCGCGCGCTCGAGAAGGCGCAGACGCGCGTGCGCAAGGCGGGTTGAGATGGACGAGAAACGCACGATCGCGCTCACCGTCAACGGCACGCGCTACGAGGAGGAGGTCGAGGTCCGGGTCACGCTCGCCGACTTCATCCGGCATCAGCTCGGCCTCACCGGCACGCACTTGGGCTGCGAGCACGGCGTGTGCGGCGCCTGCACGATCCTGCTCGACGGCAAGTCGGCGCGCTCGTGCCTCATGCTCGCGGTGCAGGCGAACGGGCACGAGATCCTGACGGTGGAAGGGATCGCGCCCAGCCCCACCGAGCTGCATCCGCTGCAGGAGGCGTTCCGCGACAATCACGGGCTGCAGTGCGGCTTCTGCACGCCGGGCATGCTGACGACGCTCCTCGAGTTCCTGCGCGACAATCCCGATCCGACCGAGCAGGAAGTGCGGATCGCGATCTCCGGCAATCTCTGCCGCTGCACCGGCTATCAGGGCATCGTCGCCGCGGCGCTCGACGCGGCGAAGCGCTTCAAGGGCCAGCCGATCAAGATCTGACGCGGAAACGCCCGCTTCCTGCCGTCATTGCGAGCGCAGCGAAGCAATCTCCAACCGGTTGGAGATTGCTTCGTCGCTGGCGCTCCTCGCAATGACAACATGATGCAATGAGTGAATGCACTAACGGAGGTGTACCCTTCGACTTCGCTTCGCTCCGCTCAGGGTGAGGTAAACAGGTGCCTCATCCTGAGCGAAGCGAGCGCGAGCGAGCGCAGTCGAAGGACGCACGGTGTTTTGTCAGCGCGATGGCGGTGGTTTACGGAATCTCGTAGAGCGTCAGCTCGTCGGCGATGCCGCGGAGTGCCGCGCGCTGCGGGACCGGGCTGATGCCGCTCGCTTCGAGCAGCCGTGCGGTCTGGCGGTTGGTCACCACCGGGCCGGTGGTATAGATCGAGCGCGACATGCAGAGGCCCTGCACGCGCGCGGCGATATTCACGGTCTGGCCGAAATAATCCTGCCGGTCGTTCAAGACGACGGCGAGGCACGGCCCCTCGTGGATGCCGATCTTCACCAGCAGGTCGTCGCCATTGCCGTCCTTCAGATTGCGCATCTCCTCGCGGATGCGCAGCGCGGCGGCGACGGCGCGATCGGGCGTCGGGAACGTCGCCATCACCGCGTCGCCGATGGTCTTGACCACCGCGCCGGCCTCGCTGGCGACGATCTCGTGCAGCACCCGGAAGTGCGCCTTGACGAGATCGAACGCGACGAGGTCGCCGACCCGCTCGTAGAGTTCGGTCGAGCCCTTGAGGTCGGTGAACATGAAGGTGAGGCTGGTGATCTTGAGCCGCTGCTCCACGTCGAGCGTGTCCGCCCGGTAGATGTCGCGGAACGTCTGATTGGTGAGGAGCCGCTTCGCCGTGAGGAACGGCCGCCGCCGCCCCAAGAGTTCATGCAGCGGGTCGGCCGCGACCCACACGCCCGGCAGTGTCCGCACATCGCATTGGCTCTCGAGCGACAGCCGCATCGGTCCCGGACGCACCTCCGCCGTCACGTTGGGCGTGTGGGTCTTGCTCAGCACGAACGATTCGGTGCGGCGCTCGCGCGTCGGCTCGCCCTTGACGTCGAAGAACTGCGTCGAATGCGTCACGGGGTCGAACAGAATCAGGAACTCCGCCGGAAGCTGCAGCGACAGGATCGCCTTTCCCCCGGGCGGAAGCTCGACCGCGTCGAGCGTGATCTCCTGGAAGATGGTCTCGAGATCGTCGGGCACGTCGAAGCCCGAGCCCCAGAAGATCTGGCGGAAATACTCGACGATCGGCAGCGCGTGCGGATCGTGCGCGGCGATGCGGCGGGTGCGCGGGCTCACCGTGAAGGTGACCTCGACCATCTCGTCGAGGTTCGGCTCGTAGTCGCTGCAGCAAAGCGCGCAGTTGTAGGTCTCCCGCGCCACCGTCCGCAGCGTCGAGTTGGCGTCGAGCACCCCGCCGCAGCCGGGACAGAGCACGTTCCACGACAGCTCGAAGAGTCCGAGCCGGGCCGCGTGCAGGAAGGCGGCAATCGCCGCCTCCTCGCCGACGCCCGCTTTCGCGGCAAAGGCCAAGACGTTGATGCGGCAAAGGTCGCGGTCCGGCGCGTCCTTTACGAGTTGCTCGATCGCCGCGGCCGCGTCGCGGTCGGCCGACTGCCGCAGCAGCCCGAAGAGATTGTCGACTTCGCTCATGCCGCAAGCCTAGCGCACCGGCCGGCGGCCTGCGCAAGCGTATTTCGCGCATTGCCGCGGTCGCCTATGATCCGTTGGGAGGAAACGCCATGATCCGCGTTCTTGTCGCCCTGGTTGCGATGCTGGCTGCGCTCGCGTGCGGCGCGCGCGCCGAGCACGTCAAGATCGGCATGCAGAAGGTGCCGGGTCCGGTGTTCATCGCGCTCGACAAGGGGTACTTCGCCGCCGAGGGGCTCGAGGCCGAGCCGGTCTTCTTCGAAGCCGGGCAGCCGGTCGCCGTGGCCGCGGTCTCGGGCGACATCGATTTCGGCATCGCCGGCTTCACCGGCGGCCTCTACGGCCTCGCCGAGCAGGGCGCGCTCAGGATCATCGGCGGCCAGACGCGCGAGGTCCCGGGCTTCCATGCCAACACCGTGGTTGCGTCCAACAAGGCCTACGCGGCCGGCCTCAAGAGCTTCAAGGATCTGCCCGGCCATTCCGTCGCGGTGACGCAGATCGGCTCGGCGTTCCACTACGATCTGGGCCTGCTCGCCGAGAAATACCATTTCGACCTCAAATCTGTGCGCCTGCTGCCGCTGCAGACGAATCCCAACGCGGTGGCCGCGGTGAGCGGCGGCTCGGCCGACGCGGCGGTCAGCATCATCAGCTATCTCGCTCCCGCCATCGACAAGGGCGACGTGAAGCTGCTCGGCTATATCGGCGACGAGACGCCGTGGCAGCTCGTCGGCGTGTTCGTCGCGACCAAGACCGCGAACGAGCGCGGGCCCACGGTCGAACGGTTCCTCCGCGCCTTCCGCCGCGCGGCGCGCGACTACCACGATGCCTTTACCGGACCGGACGGCCGGCGCAAGGACGGTTCGACGGCGCCGGAGATGCTGGCGATTCTTGCCAAGCACGCGGGCCAGCCGGCCGAGCGGATTGGCGGCAGCCTCGGCTATATCGACCCCGATCTGCGCATCGACGTGAAGGATGTGGCGCACCAGGTCGCCTGGTACAAGGCCGAGGGGCTGGTGAAGGGCGATCTGCCGGGCGAGGCGCTCATCGACCTGCGCTACGCCCTGCCGCTCGACTCGAAGTAGCGCTTTCCCGTTGCGCCGCAAGAATCCGCGCGCTAGAGCACGGCGCTAGTCGCGGCGACACCGTGCGTCCTTCGACTACGCTTCGCTCCGCTCAGGATAAGGAGCGAAGGAGTTCTCTCATCCTGAGCGAAGCGCGGAGCGCGTAGTCGAAGGACGCACGGCCTCGGAGGAGCTGATGCCAGACGTGGCGGCGGAAAGCCGCGATTTCATCCGCGACATCATCGCGGCCGATCTCCGGTCGGGGCGCACGAAGAGCGTGGTGACGCGGTTTCCGCCGGAGCCCAACGGTTATCTCCACATCGGCCACGCCAAGGCGATCTGCATCAATTTCGGCGTGGCGCAGGAGTTCGGCGGGCGCTGCCACCTGCGCTTCGACGACACCAATCCCACCAAGGAGGAGCAGGAATATATCGACGCCATCGAGCGCGACGTGCGCTGGCTCGGCTTCGATTGGGGCACGCACCTCTATCATGCGTCCGACTATTTCGCGCAGCTCTACGATTGGGCCGAGCACCTGATCCGCACCGGCCACGCCTATGTCGACGATCTGTCGGCCTCGGAGATGCAGGCGATGCGCGGCACGCTGACCGAGCCCGGACGCGACAGCCCCCACCGCACCCGGTCGGCCGAGGAGAGCCTCGATCTCTTCCGCCGGATGCGCGCCGGCGAGTTCCCGAATGGCGCGCGCACGCTGCGCGCCAGGATCGACATGAGCTCGGGCAACATCAATCTGCGCGATCCGGTGCTATACCGCATCCTGCATGCCGCGCACCCCCGGACCGGCACGGCGTGGGTGATCTATCCGACCTACGATTTCGCGCATGGCCAGTCGGATGCGATCGAGCATGTCACGCATTCGCTTTGCACGCTCGAGTTCGAGGACCATCGCCCGCTCTATGATTGGCTCTTGGACCATCTGCCGGTGCCGTCGCGGCCGCGACAGTACGAGAGCGCGCGGCTCAATATCGGCTACACCGTCCTCTCGAAGCGCGTGCTGACCGAGCTGGTGCGGCAGGGCCATGTCGAGGGCTGGGACGATCCGCGCATGCCAACGCTCGCGGCGATGCGCCGGCGCGGCATCCCGCCCGAGGCGATCCGCGACTTCGTCCGTCGCGTGGGCGTGGCGCGCGCCAACAGCGTGGTCGATGTCGCGATGTTCGACCATGCGGTGCGCGAGCATCTGAACCGGGCGGCGCCGCGGCGGATGGCGGTGCTCCGTCCGCTGAAGCTCGTGATCGAGAACTATCCGGAAGGACAGGTCGAAGATCTCGATGCGGTGAACAATCCCGAGGATACGTCCTCGGGCACGCGGCGCATCCCGTTCGCGCGCGAGATTTATGTCGAGGCGGCGGACTTCATGGAAAACCCGCCGAAGAAGTTCTACCGCCTGTCGCCGGGCCGCGAGGTGCGGCTGCGTTATGCCTACCTCGTCACCTGCCGCGCCGTCGTGAAGAACGCAGCTGGCGAGGTCGTGGAGCTGCGCGCGACCTACGATCCGGCGAGCCGCGGCGGCAACGCACCGGACGGACGCAAGGTGCAGGCGACACTGCACTGGGTGAGCGCCGCGCATGCCGTGCCGGCGGAGGTGCGGCTCTACGAGCATCTCTTTGCCCGGCCCGATCCCGGCGCCGGCGGCGACGTGTTCGCCGACCTCAATCCCGCGTCGCTCGAACGGTTGCGAGATTGCCGCCTCGAGCCATCGCTTACGGCGGCCGCCGTAGGCGAGGCGGTGCAGTTCGAGCGCAACGGCTATTTCTGCGCCGATACCACTTCGCGGCCCGACCGCCTCGTCTTCAACCGCACGATCGCGCTCCGCGACAGCTACGCCAAGGCCGGAGGCTGAGGGCTCACCCCCCACCCAAACCCTCCCCCTCAAGGGGGGAGGGAGTTTGAACGAGATATCGCGACAGCAAGCCCTCCCCCCTTGAGGGGGAGGGTAGGGTGGGGGGCGAAGCGTGCGCGCTCTATCCCCCCATCGCTTCCCGCATCACCTCGACCGCGTGGAGATGCTCGCCGACGATCGCGCCGATCAGGTCCTGCGCTGAACGGGGGCGTTCGGCGAGCAGCTTGCCCTGGCGCTCCGTCACCCGGCCGAAGCCGCACGGCGCGGAGAGGCCGAAGGGCGCGCCGAGATGCTTGCGCGCGGCGCGAAGCTGCGCGCGCAGTCCGGCAGCGTCGTGCAGATGGTGGATCGCGCCGAGATAGACGCGCGCGCCGCCGGCCTCGAGCCCGTCGAGCGGGGCAAAGAACGAGTCCTCGGCCGAGCCGAGCGTGGGCAGGTGCAGGAAATCGACGCGGCGCCCCGACGCGCGTACGGCCGCATTGAGCAACATCACCGAGCCCGTCA
>Ga0335085_10017864_pt1 | contig 10210 bp, 7 predicted proteins | sample Lox_Sample_45_FD_206712 | JGI IMG/M metagenome (GOLD analysis project Ga0335085, IMG submission 206712) | Soil microbial communities from Loxahatchee National Wildlife Refuge, Florida, United States - Lox_Sample_4.5 | ecosystem: Environmental > Terrestrial > Soil > Wetlands | place: USA: Florida... | reverse complement strand
AGGAGCGTCAGCGGACTGTAGAGGAAGAGACCACGGCTCGGGCTGACGAGCAGTCCTGCCAGCCGTTCCGGCCGCGGCGCGGAGAACTCGATCGCCCGATAGCCTCCGAAGAGATGTCCAAGTGTCCGTACGTTGTAGGCGAACATGGCCGCCGTGCCCGCGAGCGGCAGCGCGAGAAACGCGAGGACGTGTTGACGCCGTTCCCGCCAGACGAACACCGCCGCCATGAGCGCAAAGATCGCCATGGTCGGGCGCGCCAAGACGCCGAGGCCGGCGAAGAGGCTGGCGATGATGGCATTGCGCCGCGTATCGTCCGCCACCAGCGACAGGCTCAGGCCCGCGAGGCACAGCTCGGCGGTCCCGTGCTGCCAGAGCGCCTGACTGCTCGTCGCCCAGGTATTCGTGCCGAGGCCGTAGCCAACGGCCAGCACGAAGGCGACCCTTCGCGAGGTCAACCGGCACAGCGCGAAGAAGACGAGGCTGACCGAGACCGCAGCGATCGCGGCCGCTGCGATCCGTTCGCTCACCATCGCGGCCAAGCGAAAGCGCTCGTCGGCGACGTCGATGTGCCGCCAACGCAGCCACAGCTCGATGGGAGCCGCCACCGGCGTCGCGATCAGGGACGTGACGAGCGGGTAGGCCGACAGCAGATCGCCTCGAGACGTGCGGCGCAGAAAGTAGGGCATCCTGTCCAGCCGTTGCAACCACTCGAACTCGTTCAGATTGACGTTCCCTTCGCGCAGCAGGCTGAACGGCACCAGTCGCGTCGGGATCGTGTCCCAGGTCAGGACCGGCCGGACGCTGCTCAGATAAACGAGCGCACAGGACGCGCCCAGCAGCACTGCTTGCAGGATGCGACGCCCAGGCGCCTCGGTCACCGCCTTGGGTGCCGGTGCCGGCGCCTCGCGCGCCCGCTTCCGCTGATCCGGCCGAGCCTTGTGCCGCGCCGCTCGCATCAGTCAACGGGAGCGCTACTCGCGCAGACCCACCACGGCGTTGTAGACGGCGCCAATCGTCCAGCCGAGGACGGCGCCGCAGAGCGCGCCGTAAAAGAACCCGACGAACGCGCCGGTCCACGTCACCGTGTACCCGTAGAAGTACTGGTTGAGCAGGCGCAGGTGCGGACCGACGTCGGGGCCGCCCTTGATGACCAACCACGCGGTCATGGCCCACAAGCCGAGGCCTCCGAGGACGCCGCACACCAAGGCGAGCACGCCGGCGTGCAGGCGGAGGACACGGCGCATGAGCACCTCGTCGTCGTCGTTGCCGTGGTGATCGGGAGTGGATGGCATCGTCATCCCGTCGCGGTCGCGCCGCACCGCCCGTGCGTGTCCCGAGGGGGCGGCATTACACCTGGTCCAGCAGCGTCCGCTGCGCCGCGGCCGCGGCCCGCCGTTGCACGATGCGCGCGTAGGCGCGCAGCGCCGCGTTGCGCAGGCTGGCGGTCAAGTAGCCGAAGGCAAATCCCCCTGCTCCCGCTCCAATCATCCCGATCAATGCCCCCGACCATGTCACCGTGAACCCGACCAGGTACTGGCTGAGCAAGTACAGATTCGGCCCCACGGGCGAGCCGCCCTTGAGCAAGAGGATCGTTGTAGCCAGCAACAAGCCGCTGCCGGCCACGAATCCGAACGCCGCACCGAGCGCGACCGGATCGAGCCTCGCGAACGCACGTTCGAGCACGGCATCCGACGAGCGCGCGGCGGCCGGCGCAATGGGTAGCGGAACCAATCGCTCTTCGGGAGCCGCGGCGGGCTCTGCCCCCTCGTGGTACTCGGCGTCGGTATTGACGGTCCAGACGTCGTAGCGGCCTCCGGCCACATTCCGCGCCGCATACACGGCGGCGAGCATCGAGTGGTCCTGATTGTTGTACCGGTGCTGGCCGTTGCGGCCGACGAGTTGCAAGTTGGAGAGCGTCGATACGTAGTCGCGGATCACGGCCAGGTTCTCTCGCCAGCCGTGATCGTAGACCGGATACGCCTTGGGAACGCGCACCGTAGTCGCGTCCTCGACCTCGTGCGGCTCGATCAGACCGATGCGCGCGCAATCCCGGATCCCGGCGTCGATCAGCCGCTCATCCGGCCACGTCCACTCCGGCTCGCGCGCCGAAAGGAAGTACTCGAGCCCGAGCGAGGTGCGCGTCGGATCGGGTACCATTTCCGGGCTCCAATTCTTGTAATTTTGCACCCGCCCGAGCTTGACCTCCGGCGCGTGCACGTAGATCCACGTGTCCGGGAAAACCTGCGCGCGCCGGATGACGAGCACGACGGTCAGATAGTCCCGATACCGCAACCGCTGGGCGGCCTGGCGAACGGCCTCGGGCGCGGGCGGATCGAGCGCGGCGATGAGGTCGGACACCGCCATGGTGGAGATGACGTGATCGCCGCGAAGCTCCAGCACACCATCGTCGGTCCGTGCCCAGATGCGCTGCACGCGCCCGTGCTCGTGGGCGATGCGTTCGACCCGCGCGCCGCGGCGCACGGTGCCGCCGGCCTGCTCGACCAGCGCGGCGCAGCGCTCCCACATCATTCCCGGCCCGTGGCGCGGGTAGTGAAACCGTTCGATGAGGCTGGTGACCACCCGGCCATCGCTGCCATGTTCGGTACGGAAGAGCGCATTCACCACCGCCTCGCGCAGCGAGAGGTTCTTGATCCGCTGTGCCGCCCAGTCGGCGGAGATCTCGGAGCAGGGCATCCCCCAGACTTTTTCGGTGTAGGTCTTGAAGAAGATCTCGTACAGGCGCCGGCCGAAGCGGTTTGATACCCACTGCTCGAAGTTGCGCTCTTCACGCGCCGGGAAGAGACGGGCGCCGGCGTAGCTCGCGCCGATCCGCAACGCCTCGAGCGGACCGAGCCCGGCGAGGGCGTTGAGCGGCTTGAGCGGGTAGTCGAAGTAACGTCCGCGATAGTAGATGCGGGACAGCCGCGGCCGCTGCAGCAGATCCTCGCCGAGGATCTCCTTCCATAGCTCGTTCACCAGGGGCACCTTCGAGAAGAAGCGGTGGCCGCCGATATCGAACCGGTAGCCGCGGTAAGTCACGGTCCGTGCCAGCCCGCCCACCTGCTGATCAGCTTCGAGGACCGTTGAGCGGTGACCGTCCTTCCCCAGCTCGTACGCCGCCGTGAGCCCCGCCGGCCCGGCACCGATGATGAGCACCTCAGCCATGCGTGCCGCCGCCAAGGACGGCGCTCCGGCGGTTGCGTCGGTACGCCGCGCGAAGCTCGCGATAGGCATACCAGAGAGGCGCGACGAGGACCGCCAGACCGCAATACCAGTAGTACAGCCAATGGAGCGGGATGCTCGCCAGAGCGAAAGCGAATCCGCGCTTGCGGGCAAAGAAGCGGTAGAGGTCGACGTTGAGCGCCACGAGGAGGGCGGCCGCGGCGAGCACCGCGATGGCCGCGCGCCCATCAATGAACGCGGCGCCGGCGGCCAGGGTCATGAGCCACACCAGCACAACGCTGACCCGGTGGCCCAGACGCAGGTTCAGGTCGTAGGGGAGCGTGCGATCGCGCCACATGAGCATCAGCCAGGGGAGCGCGCGGTCACGCAGGTCCGTCACCACCAGGCTGGTGAGCGTCCACCGCTTCAGGTGGGTCACCTGAATGTCCGGGTCGAGATCGATCTGCTGGTTGGCGTGCCGCAGGCGCGCGCCGAGCTCGATGTCTTCGACGCACGGGCGCGTGTACGACTCGTCGAAACCGCCGACCGCGGCGAACGCCGGGCGGCGGATGGCACCGCAGCCAGCCCAGAACGTCCACGCCTCGGGCTGGCTGTGCTGGTGCACATAGTGATGCAGTAGATTCTTGTATTGCGACACGATGCCGGCGGCCGGCGGCTCGTCGTCATACGAGCCGATGACCGCGGCGGCGCCTGGGTGTTCCCGCATGTGACGATCGATGCGTGCCAGCGTATCGGGATGAACGCAAACATCGGCGTCGAGAAAGACGAGCACCTCGCCGCGCGCGATCTTGGCGCCCCGATTGCGGGCGCGGCCCGGACCGCCCCGGCACTCGAGGGCGACCACCGTTGCCCCGCTAGCGACCGCGATCGCGGCGGCGGCGTCGCTGCTGGCGTCATCGACGACGATGCATTCGAATGCCTTGAACGCCGACCGTGCGAGGGCGTCCAGGCAGCGCGCCAACAGGGCCGCGCCGTTGTGTACCGGTATCACGATCGAGAGCCGAACCGGTTCCCGGTCGACAGATGCAGCTCCGGTGGTCGAGGTCAACTGCGCACCATTCCGCGGCCGCCCTTTTGCCACGTTTTCGATCGCGACGGAACTTGTCCCCTCCCCCGTTGCCAATTCCGGCCACGGAAGGGGTCGTCCGCGATTCCGACGTCGGCCGGCTACGGCATCGTCACGGCGGGGCGCACGCGCTCGAGGAGCACCTCGATGACCCGCTTGAACGCGGCCTCGTCGGCGTAGCGTCCGCCATGCACCACCTCGTCGGCGCCGATTCCCGCGTACGCGCGCGCCACGTCGGCCGCGCGTGCTGGCTCGTCGAGCGGCAGGCGGGTGAGTACGACGACCAGCGGTCGCGGCCGTCCCGCCGCCTCGGCTTGCGCCCGCAGCTCCGTGATCGCGGGTGCGAGCTTGGCGGGCGGCGCGCCCATCGGAATCCACCCGTCGCCGTAGGCGAGGACGCGGCGAAACGCGTGCGGCGGCTCGCCGCCGATCAGGATCGGCGGCCGCTCCGGCCGCGGCAGGAAGAGGAAGCGCTGACCGTTGGACTCGACTTCGTCCGCCGCGAAGCAGCGGTGGAGAAAGGCAAGCGTCTCATCGGTGATCCGGCCGCGGCGATCGCGGTCGACTCCGAGGGCGCGGAACTCCGCCGCCATCCAGCCGACACCGACGCCCAGTCGCAGACGGCCGCCGGCGAGCTCCTGCACGGTTGCCACCCACTTGGCCGTCGCAAGCGGCGGTCGATAGGGCAACACGAGAACGCCCGTACCCAACCCGATGCGCGCCGTTACGCCGGCGAGATACGCGAGGGTGGCCAGCGGGTCGAGATATCGCCCGCCGGAGCCCTCGGCATCGTCGGGCGGGATCGCCACGTGGTCGGCGACCCACAGGTCGTCGAGACCTGCCCGTTCCGCGGCGCGCGCGCAGCCGGTGAGAGTTGCGACCGCCGACTGCGGTCCCATGTTACGCAGCATGACGCCGAGCTTCATGTTTCGGACTGTACGATCCCGGCGTTCGCCGACGCAAATGGTGCGCACCTGACCGGTCACGAGGAATGCGCAAGAGGCTCCTCTTCGCATGGCAGGCTGCGTGCGGCCTCTACATTTTTGTCGGGACGAACGGAATACGCAGGCTCGCACTACCCGGGAGGAGTCGAGTGCGCCGCCGTGCGTCGATCGCGGGCTACGCTGAGCTTGGCATGTCGATTGCGGTCTCAGTCGAGGCGGATGCTCTGGCATGAAACGCCATCGGAGGGACGGGTGATTCGCGGCCGCGACCGGCCGCCCCGGGATTCACTTGCCGCGCCGGTTGCCGTGACGACTGACGCGCAGAGCGACCTCCACGTCTTCAACCGCTGGCTGTGCGTCACCCGACTGCGCGCATCCACCGGCATCGCCGTATTCGTCGTCGCTCTTCATCTGCTCGATATCGGCAAGCTCGCGGTCGCGCCGATTCTGTTGGTGTGCGGCTTCCTGTGCGCGTTCTCGCTGGCGGCATTGTATACCTCGTTTCGCGTCCGGAGGCCGCGTTTCTTCTTCTATGCGCAGCACATCGTCGACTTGGCGGGCGTCACCGTCGGCGTGGGGCTCGCACACGCGGGCGGCGCGGAGCTGCTGCTGCGGTCGATCTATCTGCTGGTGATCATACCGGCCAGCATGATGTCGGTCTCGAGTGGCCTGGTCGTCGCCGGGCTGGCGACCTACTGTCACTTCCTCTTGTTCGGCGTCGAGCACGGCCTTTCCGTGGCGGCCTTTGCCACGCTCGAGGCGGCGCTGCCACCCTTTCTGTTCTTCGTCGTCGCCCAGCAGGCTTTCTTCTACGGCCGCCATCTGGAGCTGAAGAACGATGCCCTCGCGGCCCTGGCCTCGCGCCTCGAGGAGCATCGCGGCCGGTTGGCCGCGCTCGTCGAAGTCGCGCGGACGCTGAACTCGACCCTCGAAGGACCCGAGCTGCTGGCGCGTATGAACCACGCGGCGCTCCAGCATCTCGGCGCCGATTGGGGCGCCACTTTTCTGATCAACAAGGACCGCGGAACCTTTCGTCTCGCGGCGGCGAGCAATCTCACGGCGCGCGACGCCGATCTCGAACGGATGGAGTTTCCCCTCGATGCCTGGCCGGCCGTCCGTCGCATCTCCCGCGAAGGCGTCGTCGTGGTGACGGGAACCGATCCGGACCAGATTTCACCGCTGCTCACCGGAGGACGCGGGGTGGCCGTCCTTTTCCTCGCGGGGCTCTACCGGGATCAGGACCTGGTCGGATTCCTGGCCCTCGGCTATGCAGTCGACGCGCCTCCGTGGTCAGTCGTACAAGAACAGCTTGCTGCCATCGCCGAACACGCCGCGATCGCTCTGCGCAACGCGCAGTTGCTGGACGACGCCCGTCAGGCGAGCGCGCTCAAGTCGGAATTTCTCTCGACGGTGTCGCACGAGCTGCGCACACCGCTGCACGTCATCAGCGGGTTCACCGAGATGCTGCGCGACGGAGCCCCGGGGCCGCTCAATGATGAGCAACGTGAGCTCGTCCACCGCATCGATGCGCGCGGACGCGAGTTGCTCGAGCTGATCGAGGCGATCCTCCATGTCGGCCGTATCGAGACTGGCCGCGACGCCATCTCCCTGTATCCCGTTCGCCTCGACGACCTGGTGGCGGCGCTCAAGAGTGCCACCGCGGGTATACCGCGAGCGGCCGAGACCACGCTCGACTGGAAGCTGCCCACCGATCTCGAACAGGTGCTGGTCACCGACACGGCCAAGGTCGCCCTCGTGGTGCGCAATCTCGTCAGCAACGCCTGCAAGTTCACGCCCGCCGGCAGGGTCACGGTCCGGGTGGCCTTCATCCCGCCGACGCTCACCATCGAGGTCCAGGACACCGGGATCGGCATGGCCCCGGAGCAGATTCCCATCATCTTCGACATGTTCCGCCAGCTCGAGAGCAGTTTGACCAGAGGGCATGGCGGGGTCGGCCTCGGACTCTATATCGTCAAGCAGATCATCGACCGCCTCGGCGGCACCGTCAGCGTCGAGAGCAGTCCCGGCCGCGGCAGCAGCTTTCGCATCACGTTGAACGATGCCCGAGCGGAAGCCGAGGTGGGCACGCGCGCTGAGTGGCGACCGGGAGAGACGGAGAGCCGAGACAGAGAATCGAGACAGAGACAGAGAATCGAGATCAGTCGCGCGGCCCAATGACGAGTCCCTGGGTCACAGAGACCCGAGACAGAAGCAGCGAATTGAAACCCGCCGCGCAGCCCCAATGGCGATTCTCCGTCTCTGTCTCGACTCTCTGTCTGTCTTGGTTCTCTGTCTCGAATCTCTGTCTCCTTCGAGTTGCAACCCCCCGGGGTTTGTAGTCAGGTCGTCACGGAGAGGGATGGGGCCCGGTGGCCCTCCCGGTCTTCAAAACCGCGTGGTCCCGCCACGGTGGGACGGAAGGTTCGACTCCTTCCCTTCTCCGCCAAAGACGACGCTCACTGACCCGGATCGGGTAGCTCGATCACGCCGATCCCGTCGGGAAAGGCGAGGCCGCTGTCCATCGTCTCCGGCGGCTGCGGCTCGCCGTTGACGAACCGGATCCGGCGCACCGTGCCCGTATCGTCTCCGGGGCCGAAGCCGCGCGGTGAGGCGACGATGCCGATGTCCGCATAGTAGAGGCTGCCGCTCGAATCGACCCCGAGGCCCAACGGCGTGCCGGTCATGTACGGCAAGGTGGTGTCGCCCGCGGCCGGCGACAGAACCCGGCTGATGAAGAACCCGTTCTCGTCGTACTCGGCGATCACGCCGTTGAAAACACTGGACACGTACAGCGTCCCTTGCGGGCTGCGGACGATCGCATTGGGCGTGACGATGTTGCCGTCGCCCGCAGCGATCAAAGTTTCCTTGATGACCGAGTCGGCCATCGGCGAGCCCAGGTCGTCGTGCTGACCGCAGCCGCCGGCCGCATCGTCCGACGTCGGGAAGGGTCCCGTGTAGCGATAGATCGCCGGCGTCACCCGCGCGCTGGCGACGTAGATGCGGTCCAGCTTGTCGATGTAGATGCCGCCCGCGGTGCCGATGGTGATGTCGAGCTTGCAGTAGTGTGCCGGGTTGGTCGGCAGCACCCCGCCATCGGTATAGTCAGCGCCGGTCGTGAATGGCGGGAACCAGATGATGAGCTGTCCGTTTCCTTCCCCGCCGGCCTGATTGCCGACGTCGGTGGTCACGAGCCGGCCGTCGCTCAGGAAACCGCAGCCGTAATTCTCCGCTTCGTCGGCCGTGGTCTGATACGTGGGGATGAGCTTGCCGACCTCCTCGTAACCGAAGTTCCCCACGTGAGTGCCGGTCAGCTTGAAGAAGCCCCACCCCGCGGTGAGATGCGATGAGCCCTGATTGGTGTCTTCGCCGCCGATGAAATACACGTTGCCTTGCGCGTCGTGCGTGAAGCAGATCTGGCCGTTGAGGTCGCGCCCGACGCCGCCCGGCGCATCCGCGTTGCTGGGGATGACGGTCTGCTTCAGGAACCCGTGCAGCGGATCGTACGCATTGAGCCGATTGTTCTCACCGCTGAAGACGGAGATCGACGTCGCCACCGGCGTCGCCGTCGGCGTGACGGTCCGCGTCGCGGTGGACGTGGGGGTGTTGCGCGGCGTGCTGGAGTTGTCGGAGCAGCCGACGAGCCCGACGGCGACAAAACACGCGACCAAGATTGGCAGTGCATGCAGTGTGCGCATGACCGAGGCTAGGCAAATTGGGGCGCACTTTGTCAAACCAAACATGGCGGGCGCCGTCGACCGTACCGAGCGGATGGAATCTTCCTCCCTCGTAGAGCCAGCCGGTCGCCATCCGCAACCGCGTGGACTTTCTGGCCGTCTGGTCATATCGTGCGGCCCGAAGGCCTTCTTCGCATTGGGCGCGGTCGTCCTGTGCGCCACCGGCAGCGAAGCACTCTATGCGGACATAGGTCACTTCGGCGCCCGGCCGATCCGGTTCGCGTGGTATACGATCGCGTTTCCCGCCTGCTGCTCAACTACCTCGACCAGGGGGCGTTGCTCCTGACTGAAGGGGCGAAGGTCACCAATCCCTTCTACCAACTGGCACAAGCGGTGCAGCTCGGGTACGTTCTGCGACGCTGGACAAAGAAGAGAGCGAGAAGAAGCGCCACCGAGATGGGGATGATGACCGGCTCGCCCGTGCTGCTGCATCACCTGAAACACAATCGCACCTTGCACAAGCGCGTCGTGCTGCTCTCGGTCGTCACCGAGAAGCGCCCGGAGGTGGACGACGAACAGCGCCTGAGCATCACTGAGCTCGGGCAGGGGTTTTACCGCGTGGTGGCGCGCTTCGGCTTCATCGAAACACCGCAGATCAGCCGCGGGCTGACACTGTGTCGGGAGCGGGGGTTGGCCTTCGACATGATGACGACGACCTTCGTGCTCGGGCGCGAGACGCTCCTGCTGTCGGGCCGTTCGCGCATGGCGCGCTGGCGCAAGCGGCTGTACGCGATCCTCGCGCGCAACGCGCCGTCAGCAACCAGTTACTTCGAGATTCCCCCGAACCGCGTGGTCGAGCTGGGCGTGCAGATCGAGCTCTAGCGACGGGCTCGGTGGGCCGTCACACGGCGAGCTTGAACTCCGGGCGTACGGTTTCGGCCGTGGGTCCGGCATCGAGCGCGAAATAGAACGTCGCGCCGCGCTCAACCTCGCCCTGGGCCCACACGTGACCGCCGTGTCGCTGCACGATGCGTTGCACGGTCACCAAGCCGATGCCGGTGCCATCGAACTCGGTACCGGGGTGCAAGCGATGGAAGGCTCGGAAGAGCTTGTTCGCGTATGCCATGTCGAAGCCGGCGCCGTCATCGCGCACGAAGTAAGTGGGCTTGTCCGCGGCCGGCGCCTTGCCGAACTCGATCGTCGCATGGGGATGCTGGCGGGTGAACTTCCACGCGTTGCCGAGCAGGTTCTCGAGCACCACGCGCAACAGGCGCGCGTCACCGTTGGCGATCATGCCATCCTCGATGTGGAACGTGACCTCGCGGTCCGGATGGGTCTGGTGG
>Ga0335085_10017863_pt1 | contig 10210 bp, 5 predicted proteins | sample Lox_Sample_45_FD_206712 | JGI IMG/M metagenome (GOLD analysis project Ga0335085, IMG submission 206712) | Soil microbial communities from Loxahatchee National Wildlife Refuge, Florida, United States - Lox_Sample_4.5 | ecosystem: Environmental > Terrestrial > Soil > Wetlands | place: USA: Florida... | reverse complement strand
CCGACACGTCGGCCTGCCGCCCGGTGGCCGAGCCGTCCAGGTAGGCGATCGTCACCTGGTACGTACCGGCACTGGGCACGGACACGCCGTTGAACGTGAGCGTGCCGCCCTCCCCGACGAACCCGACCTTCGACCCACCCGAGCACGCGGCGCACGAGGTGACCCCCGCGCCGCCCGCGATCGTGTTGGCCGCCGCCTCGGCCTCGTATGAGGCGGCCAGCGGCGGGGTGGCCGCGCTGGCGGTGACCGAGAACCCGTTGAACGTGGCCTGCCCGGGCTGGCCCGCGGCGTGCGAGGTGAGGAACAGCCCGGCGTCCTGGGTGGCCGCCTGCCCGGTCAGCGTGGCGCTGCCGGCCTGCAGCCAGGACGAGCCGTCGTAGGAGTAGTAGCCGGTGTAGGTGGACCCGTTGCGGACCAGTTCCAGGTAGACCGGCAGGCTTTCCGGGATGGCGCCGTTCGGCGGTGCGACCGAGTTGATGAAGTCCCCGCCGTTGTTATCCCACTCCAGCTGGATACCGCCGGACGGCGACTCGAACAGGATCACCCCCTCGGGCGAGGTGCCGGACCCGGTGATGTCGTTGCGCACCATGATCCCGGCCTTGGCGTAGCCGGTCATATTCTGCTGCGCGGTGACCTCGGTCCCGATGGTGGCCGCGGATCCCACCACGCCCGGCTGGTAGATGCTGCTGTAGGCGTCGGTCCCGCTGTACAGGTCCGCACCGGCCCCCTCGATCGCGAACTGCTGGCCGGACTGGCCAAACGCCGCCGGGGCGTCGGTGGCCGAGGAATAGGTCTTATAGGGGGCCTGCACCGGCGACGTAGTCGTCACGCTGACCGTTACCGATTTTTCCTGTCTGAACGCCTTCCACTGGTAACTCGCCGCCGCCGTCAGGCTGTTTGCGGCGAACAACTGCCCAGCCGGCGGCGGCGGGGCCGTCACGCTGAAGCTGGCCTGCACGCTCGCCCCCGGCGCCACTGGCCCCAGCGACGCCGCAGGTGGCGAAACCGTCCAGCCCGCCGGGGCGGCCAGGCTGAGCCGGACCGACGGCACCGGCTGTACGCCGTCGTTGGTGAACGCGACGGTGGCTGTGCCCGGCTGGCCGCCGGTCAGCGTGGACAGCCCGGTCTCGGTCAGCGTCGTGCTCGGCGGCACCAGGCCTGCCGCCGCCTGAGCTATCGGCCGGATCCGCAGCAGCGCGACCCCGTGTGCGGGGACATCAGCCGCGATGGCCGAGCCGGATTCGGAAAGCCGGTGGCGCCAGAGGTCGTTGAGTAAATAAGCGTTGCTGGGCGGCAGGCCAACGGCGGCGGCCGTGGTGGAGACCACCTCGGCCTGGCTGCTGGTATTGAACAGGCCGGCCACCACGTCGCCGTTCTTCTCGGTCTTGGCGAACACCTGGGCGGCGGCGCTGGCCGCGACCCGGGACGCGTCGATGCTGTCCTGGTCCACCGAGAGCACCGCCCGGTTGGTCAGGTAGCTCAGGTCGAGCGGGTCGAGGTGGGTCAGGTCAGTGCCCAGGATGAGCGGCGAGGCGGCCAGCGACCACAGGCTCATCTGGGTCTGCCGTTCCGCCGGGGTCAGCCCGTCGTTGCTGCCGTTGCCCAGCTCCAGCGAGTCGTAGTCGTTGAACGCGCCCGGCCCGCCGTAGGGCTGCCACTGCGCGACCTGGTTGAACCGGGACTCGACGTTGGCCCAGTCGGTCAGCGGGTAGCTCGTGCCGCTGGTCTCGCAGCCGTAGCACTCGATGTCGCCGCCGGTGCGCCAGCCGTTGGAGTACTGCGCCCAGGTGCTGGCGTCGGCGATGTTCAGGCTGTTGGACAGCTCCAGGTGGATCGGCCGGCCGGTCTGCCGCAGCGCCTGCGACCACGCCTGCACGTCGGGGATGTCGAACGAGCCGACCCCGTCCAGCTTGACGTAGTCCACGCCCCAGGACGCGAACTCGTCGGCCCAGGAGTCGATGAACGCCTGGGCGCCCGGCTTGCTGTAGTCGATGCCGACCATGCCGCCGCAGTTGTAGTTGTGCTCGGACACCGACGGCTCGGCGATCTGGTCGGCGGTGTAGGACGTGCCCTCGATCGGGGTGTTCTCCGCCACCGCCTGCTTGGAGATGCCGGGCGTGACGTACAGCCCGAACTTGAGCCCCAGATGGTGCACGTAGCCGGCGACGGCCTGAATCCCGTTCTCGGTGCCGTCCGCCGGGAACTTGCTGTTATCAGTGACCCAGCGGCCGTACTGATCCACGTTCGGGCCCTGGCTGCCGGGGCACTGGTACCAGAAGTCGTCCACGTTCACGTACTGGAACCCCACCCGGGCCAGCCCGCTGGTCTTCATCGCGCGGGCCTGCGCTTCGATGCCGGCCGCGGTGGGATCATGCCGGACGAAGCTCCAGCTGCTCCAGCCGAGCGCCGGGGTGAGCCCGACCCCGTTGTCCTCGGCCTGCGCGGCGGGCGCGGTCACCACTGCGGCGACCAGGCCCAGTGGGATGAGCGGTAAGGCAGTGATTAGCGCACAGATCAATCGCCTCATCCGTTTTGCCTCCTTTGCCCGGGGATGCCTGCCTCCTTCGTAACTCGCAGCACAGGCCCGGTCAATATCGCCCGCAATCCCACACAACCACACAACGACTGGCTGGGGGCTTCGTCACGGTTGGCTCGCCGGAGGCCGGTTTGGGCTAGCATCCTGCGCAGGCTTGAGCGCGAACAGGCGGGACAGGGCGATGAGGTTCTACGGCGAGATGCGGGTGCAGGGCAGCGGCCCGCTCGACGGCGCCCGCTTCGACGCGCTCGCCTACGCCCTGGCCGAGATCGAGGAGACCGACCCGGCGGTCGATGAGGTCGACCTCACCGCCTCGCTAGCCCAGGGCTGGATCACCGCGTCGATGGTCATCGAGCAGGAGTCCCTGGAACTCGCGGTGGCCAAGCTGATGGCGACGGTGCGCACCGCCATCTACCCGAACGGGGACACCCTGGGTGGCTGGAAGTTCCTCACCGAGACGGCCGGGCTGACCGTGCAGCCCGCCAGCGACCGTGGCGCCGGGGCCCACGGCCCGGGCGGGCACGCGGGTCTGGCCCACGGGAGCGGGGCGCACGCGGCTGTGGCGCCCGCCGATGATGGGTCTGCGGATGGCGGGCCCGCGGATGGCGGGCCCGCGGATGGTAGAGCCACGGACGGCGGGCCGGCGCCGGTGGCGCACCAGGTGCCGCAGCCGAGCTGAGCCCGGGCTTTCGTTCACATCACCGTGCGCAGAACGTCCCGGCCGATGTCCGGCCGGGGCGCGTTGCACGTCGGGCAGCGCGCCCCCTGGCCCGGGATGTTGAGCCAGTAGCCGTCGACCAGCCCCCTGGTGGCCCGGATCGCGGCGATCAGCTGGCGGCTGCTCACCACCGCGCCGGGGGGATTGGTGGACAGCCCGGCCAGCACCTGAACAGCCGGATTCGCCTGGCGCGCCTGGGCCGCCGCGGCCCGCACGAACGCCGCGTAGGTGCGGGTGCTGCGCTCCAGGCTCTGCGCCTGCAGCTCGATCACATCAGCCACCTTGGCCAGCTGCCCAGCCAGGCCGAGGTCGAGGAACTGGCGCCAGCGTGGCCCGGACAGGCCCGGCCGGACGGTGGTGAGGTTGAGCGCCGGGGCGACGATGAGCCGCAACCCGTGTGCCCGGGCCAGGCTCAGCGCGCGCCGGGCGGCCTGGGCCGGGGCCAGCTGTTCCGCTTGCGGGGTGAAGGACCAGGCCTCGGGATCGTAGAGCAGGGCGCGGGTGCCGTCAGGCAGCTGCTGGCCGGTGACCGCCTGGCGCAGCGCGGCGACCGCGGAGAAGGTGACCACCGGCACCGCGCCCGCCGCGCTGAGTGGCTGCTGGCCGGGCTGCAGGATCTCATACACCTGCGCCCGGGCCAGGCCAGCCTGCACCGCGGGCTCGCTGACCAGCTGCGCTAACGCGGCCCTGGTCAGCATCCAGGTGTGGCCGCCGGCCACCGTCGTGGCCGCGGCCGGCGTGTCCGCGCCCGGCGTTCCGGCGGCGGTCGGCCCGGCCGCGGACCCCCGGGCGGCGCAACTGGCCAGCAGGCAGCCGGCCACGCCGATGGCGCCGGCCACCCGGAACTCGCGGGACAGCCCGGCAGGCCGCCGGGCCCGCCTGGACCAGGTCATCGTGGCCGCCCGGGGGTCACTGGCCCAGCTGGACATTGGCTGACATTCCGGTCAGCGGGATGACCGCCGTATGGCCGTGCACGCTGACCACCACCTCGTAGCTGGCTCCGCTGGACGTGCTGACCGGCGTGGGCGACAGCTCGGTGACCGTGCCGCGCAGGCCGCTGATCCGGGCCGCGGGCACGGATATGGTCGCCGTCGTGCCGACCTGCACCCGTGAGACGGAGCTTTGCGGGATGAGCAGCCGCACCTGCCAGCCGCCCGAGGTGCGCAGGGCCAGGACCGGTGACAGCCCGTTCTTGCTCTTCAGGCTGGACATCGGGCCGCTGGGCAGCAGGGAGAACTGGGGTTGCCGGCCCGGCGCGGCCTGGCTGGCCTGGGTCGAGTGCCGCAGCCCGGCCGGGGTGGCCGTATCGCCGGCCTGGCCGTAGATGGCCACCACCGTGCCGGCCGCCGGGGCCAGGATCTCGGTGGCCAGCACCTTAATCCGGGCCGCCGCCCGGCGGGCCCGGTCGGTGGCCAGTTCGTTCTCGACGCTGGCGATGCTGGCCGAGGGCGCCGACTCGGCGATCAGCGCGGCCAGGTTCGACTTGTCCGCCGCGACCGCCGCCCGGTCCGCCTGCAGCGCCGCCATGCTGGCCGGGGCGGTCTCGGTGGCCAGTACCTGACCCTTACGGACCGCCTGCCCGAGGCGCACCGGCACGGTGGCGACCTGGCCGGCCGCACCGAAGTTAAGGCTGGCTATCGCGGTGTTGCTGACCACCCCGGTGAACGAGTGCTGGTCGGCGGCCAGGACCGACGGCACGTAGAGCGCCACCGCCACCACCGAGGCCGCGGCCAGCAGGATCCCGCCCAGGCGCTGCGGGGTGGTGACGAACCCGCGCAGCCCCTCCGGGCGCGGCCGGCCGCCCGCCGGCTCCGGGTCGTACGGGTCGCCGGCGCCGCTCTCCTCGCCCTCATCGGGATCCTCGTCGCGGTCCTCGTACCGGATGCCGCGATCCACGTCCGCGTCTGGCGGGTACGGGTTCTCGTACGGGCTGACGTACGGGTTCTCGTACCGGCCCGGGTCCGGGTCGGAGTAAGGCGCGTACGGCGCCGGGGCGGGCACCTCATCGGCGATCAGGAGGTGCCGCGCCGCGGGCGCGGCCCGATCCTGAGCCGGCCGGCCCGGCGGCTGCCGGGACCATGCCCGCCACGGCCACCGGCCCGGCCAGTTCCGCTCGCTTTCGGCGTCCTGCTGAGGGTCGACTGGCTCAGGGTAGTCGTCCTCGATCAGCAGGGACATATCGGTTCACCCCAAGTGAGCGGCTTATAACGAGCCTATCACCGGATAATTGCTCAAGCGGACTGAATCCGGCGAGCTTGTCATTGCTTACGGAATGCCTACGGATAGACAACTTCCCCGACCGCCGGCAAGCCGCCTGATAACGTTAACAAGAACTCTTAGCGCACTTTTGTGTAGGTGCTTAATGAATATTTCGGTCCTGGCCCTTTCGGTGCTGCTGCTGATCACGCTGATCGCCGCCTGCCTCCTGCCGGTGGCCGGGGACAGCACCGACGACCGTGGGGACGGGCTGGCCAGCGTGGTCATACCGCGGCACACCAAGACCCCGCGCTGGCGGCCCCGCACGCTGGCCTTCTTCGCCGTGACCGCGGCGCTGAGCCTGGTCTTCCTGCTGCTGCGGCACCCGTCGCCGCCCGCGCTGTACTCGGCCGCGGTCAGCAAGGTGGCGGCGGCGATCACCCGCGACCCGGCCACCGTGAACGGCTACACCGCCCGGCTGCGGCCTGCCCTGGTGTTCTTCGGCGTCACCTACTTCGCCGCCATGGCCGTCGTGGTCCGGGCCAACCTGGGCCGCCGCCTGGCCGTGCTCGGGCATGCGGTGATCTACCTGGCCCTGTCGGTGCTCACCCAGGCCTTGATGATCACTGTCGGCATCGCGTCCGGCTGGCTGGTCGCGCCGTTCGGCATCGAGGCCACCCTGGCCAACCTGCTGATCGGCGGGCTGGTCGTGATGCGCATGACGTTCACGACGTTCGTGCTGCCCCGGGCCACCGTGCTGCCGATCGAGCGCCGCCCCCGGCTGTGGGACACCGTGCTCACCTGCTGTGCGCTGGTCACCGTGGTCACGGTGCTGATCGCCGGGTACGCCTACATTTCCGAGGTGTCACACCTGGGCTCGGTCCTGCAGGTGTTCCTCCCGCTCTACGCGGTGAGCGTGCTGTTCATCTTCATGTTCGCCCCGCTGTGGCTGCTGTGGTGGGTCAACCGCAAGCTGCCCCAGCCGGGCCGGTACCGGCCCCCGGTGGACATCATCATCCCGGCCTACAACGAGTCGGACAACATCATCAGGCTGCTGGAGTCGGCGGACATCGCGGCCGGCCGCTACGGCGGCCCGGTCCAGGTGGTGGTGTCGGACGATGGCTCGACCGACGACACCGCCCAGCTCGCCGAAGAGGTGATGGCCGGCTTCCGGTATGCCACCGGCTGGGTGCTGACCGGGCCCAACGCGCGCCAGGCCGCGGCGCTCAACCGGGCCATCGCGGCCACCGACGCGGAGATCGTCATCCGGGTGGATGCCGACTGTGTGCTGGGCGAGGACACCCTGGTCTATGCGGTGCCGTGGTTCGCCGACCCCGAGGTCGGCTGCGTCGGCGCGATGGAAGAGCCACGGACCGACACGGTCACCTGGTTCCACCGGATGCGGGTGCTGGAGACCGCGTTCCAGTTCCGCTTCGCCCGGCTCGGGCAGAGCATGGTCGATGGGATCGTCGTCATCCCCGGAACCTTCACCGCCATGCGGCGTGGCCCGGTCGAGGCCGCGGGCGGCTTCCCGGTCGGCATGAACGGGGAAGACTCCGACGTCACCATGCAGATCGGGCGGCTCGGCTACCGGGTGGTGGCCGACCCGCGGATCCGCTCCTATGAGGACGTGCCGCGCAGCCCCGGGGAGTTCGTCGAGCAGCGGACCCGGTGGGCCCGGGCTGGCTTTCACGTCTACGCCCGGCACGTCCCGCTGCGCAGCGGGCTGGCCGGCCCGCGGGTGTGGTTCTGGACGCTGCGCCGCGGGTTCTCCTGGTTCTCCATCCAGGCCGGCCTGGTGGCCCCGGTGTTCCTGCTCGCGCTGGCGCTGACCAGCCCGGCCTACCGGGCCAACCTGCTGTCGTTCGTCCTGCTGTATGCGGCCGGCGGCGGGGTGGTCCTGGTGATCAGCCTGCCCTACGCGATCAAGTACGGGTGCTGGCGCAGCATCCTGTGGGCGCCAACCTGGTTCGCGTACGCGTTCCTGCGCCGGATCGGCACCCTGGAGGCGGCCATCTCGCTGCCAGCCCGGCCGTTCCCGAGCAGGTCGCCCGGGCCGGGCCGGCGCCCGGCGGCCGACCGCCCGCGGGTGGCCATGGCCGAACGCAGCGGCGCCGTGCGGCTCACCCGTTTCGGCCCGGGTCATTTCCCGGGCTAATTTGGCCGGCCTACTGAATACACCTGGAATACACGGCCGGCCCTACCCGCCGTGATAGGGCGGCCCCGGCTGAGTTTATGAAAGTTTCAGGCCGGCTGGATTCTGGACGCCGACCCGGCCAGCTCGGAAACAACCTTTCGCCACGCGGCCAGCGCGGCGTCGATGCTGGCCGCGCTGACGTCGGCGTGAGTGAGCATGCGCAGCCGCCCGGCCACCATGGTCACCAGCACCCCGTGCCCGGCCAGCCGCTCCCGCCACTCCAGCACCGGATGGCCGGTCTGGGTGACGTCCACGAACAGGATGTTGGTCTGCACCGCCGCCGGGTCGATCGCGTCCGGCATGGTCTCCGCGATCCCCTGGGCCAGCCGCTGCGCGTTGGCGTGATCGTCGGCCAGCCGCCCCGGTCCGTCGCGCAGCGCGATCAGGCCCGCCGCGGCCATCACCCCGGCCTGCCGCCAGGCCGCGCCGAACAGCACCTTCAGCCGGCGGGCTTCCCTGATGAACTCGGCGTCCCCCATGAGCAGCGACCCGATCGGCGCGCCGAGCCCTTTGGACAGGCAGAACATCATCGCGTCCACCTGCCCGGCATATTCGGCCACGCTGGCGCCGGAGACCGCGCAGGCGTTGAAGATGCGCGCGCCGTCCAGGTACAGCGGGACACCGGCCGCGGCGCACGCCCCGGAAATGGCGGCCAGGCTCTCCACCGGCATGACCGAGCCGCCGCCCACCTGGTGGGTGTTCTCCAGCGCGACCAGGTCGACCACGTCGACGTCGTAGGGATCGGGCTGCAGCGCCGCCGCGACCTGATCGGCGTCAAGCAGCCCGCGCTCGCGCGCCGGCACCCGGCGGAACGCCACCCCGGACAGGGCGGCCGCCGACCCGGCCTCGGTGCCGCCGACGTGCGCGGTGGCCTCGCACAGCGCGAACCGGCCGGGCCGGACGAACGCGTGCACCGCGATCTGGTTGCAGGCCGTCCCGGTCGGCAGGTAGATCGCGGCTTCCTGGCCGGTCAGCTCGGCCGCGGCATCCTGCAGGCGGTTGACCGTCGGGTCGTCGCCGTACCAGTCGTCGCCCACCTCGGCCTCGGCCATGGCCGCCCGCATGGCCGGCGACGGCCTGGTCACCGTGTCCGACCGCAGATCGATGTACCCGTCCCTGTCCGCCGCCATGGCTGTCCCTCCTAGCAGGCCCGGTGCCGGGCTGCGGTATCCCCTGCCGATGACTCTAGAGTGACCTTCGTGGCGGACAATCCCGGGCCGGTGCCGCTGGCCGGAGTGGGCGGGACGGGGCTGACGGTGGCCGGGATCCGGGCGGCGGAGACCGGGCGGGCGGACCGGTTGTTCGCCGACCCGCTGGCCGGGTCGTTCGTGGCGGCGGCCGGGTCGCCGCCACGCCAGGCCACCGGCCGGCAGGCGGCCGCGCTGCGGCTGTGGATCGTGGCCCGCACGGTGTTCCTCGATGAGCTGGTCCTGGCCGCCTGCGCGGACGGCGCCCGGCAGGTGGTGCTGCTCGGTGCGGGCTTCGACACCCGGGCGTTCCGGCTGCCCTGGCCGCCGGGGGTGCGCTGCTTCGAGCTGGACACCGCCGACGTGCTGGCCACCAAGGAGCAGGTGCTGGCCGCGCAGCAGGCCGAAACGAGCTGCGAGCGCATCACCATCCCGGGGGACCTGCGCGACGACTGGCCGGCCGCGCTCCGGGCCGCGGGCCTGCGGCCGGATCAGCCGGCCGCCTGGGTGGCCGAGGGCCTGCTCGTTTACCTCAGCCCGGACGACGTGGACCAGTTGCTGGACCGGGTGACCAGCCTGTCGGCCCCGGGAAGCCGGCTGGGCCTGACGTTCCGCAGCCGGGTGCCCACCGACCAGAGCTCGCCGGCGGTGGCGCTGCGCCGGTCGGCGGCTCCGGACGACCCGGTCGGCTGGCTGGCCGGGCACGGCTGGACCGCGCAGCTCACCGGCGCCCGCGAGGTGCTGCGGGCACACGGCCGGGCGATCCCGCCCGCCCCGGCCAAGCCCGGGCCCCGGGCCCTGCTGATCAGCGCGGCCCTGGACCCGGCGCTACCCAGGGCCGCGACCGCCCGGGCCAGCTCGAAAGCAGTGGCAGACAGGCCGCTGCCCGCGCTGCTGTCCCAGGCCCTGGTCGCGTTCACCATCGAGTTCGACAACGAGTACGAGCACCGGATCCCGCACCAGACCACCCGCGGGCCGGCCGCCGGGGCCCGGGGGCCGTGGCTCGTGTCCCAGGCCATGTGGGCGAACTTCATGCGGTTCATCCCGCCCGGTGGCGTGCGGCTTGGGGACGTGTCGGCGCTGGCCGCCATCACCAACCTGCCCGGGCTCCAGCGGTGGGGCTATGTCACGGTCGAGCCGGATCCGGCCGACGAGCGGGCCAAGCCGCCCCGGCTGGACTGGGTGGTCCGGCCCACCCTCGCGGGCCAGCGGGCCCAGTCCGTCTGGCGGCCGCTGACGGCCGAGATCGAGCGGCGCTGGCGGGACCGGTTCGGCCCGGACCAGATCTCCGCGCTGGCCGGGGCGCTGCGGATGCTATCCCGGCAGACCGGCCTGGTCCTGCCGCCGTATCTGCCGGTGACCGGCGTGCACCGGGC
>Ga0335085_10017860_pt1 | contig 10210 bp, 11 predicted proteins | sample Lox_Sample_45_FD_206712 | JGI IMG/M metagenome (GOLD analysis project Ga0335085, IMG submission 206712) | Soil microbial communities from Loxahatchee National Wildlife Refuge, Florida, United States - Lox_Sample_4.5 | ecosystem: Environmental > Terrestrial > Soil > Wetlands | place: USA... | reverse complement strand
CGCATCAACTGCGCCGCCATCCCCAAGGATCTCATGGAGAGCGAGCTCTTCGGCTACGAGCGAGGGGCCTTCACCGGCGCGGTGACCACGAAGCCGGGGCGCTTCGAGCTCGCCGACGGCGGCTCGCTCTTCCTGGACGAGATCGGCGAGGTCCCGGTGGAGATGCAGGTCAAGCTCCTCCGCGCCCTGCAAGAGAGCGAGTTCGAGCGGGTGGGCGGGATCAAGACTACCCACGTCGACGTGCGGCTGGTGGCGGCCACCAATCGCGACCTGGCCGAGGACATCGAGGCCGGCCGGTTCCGGAAGGACCTCTACTACCGGCTGGCGGTGGTGCCCATCGTCCTCCCTCCCCTTCGCGACCGGACCGAGGACATCCCCACCCTGGTGGAGCATTTCCTGCGCAAGTACAACCGGCGGCTGAACAAGCAGATCGACGGGGTGGAGCCGGAGGCCCTGGCCGCGCTCCAGGCCTACGCCTGGCCGGGCAACATCCGCGAGCTGGAGAACCTGGTGGAGCGCGTCCTGCTCTTTGCCGACGGACCCCTGATCCGTCTCCGCGACCTGCCGGACTCGCTGCGCGGGGCCGCGGCGGCGACTCCCTTCCCCTCGCTCGGGTCGGCGCCTTCGGCGGAGACCGGGCTCAAGGAGTTCGTCCGCGCCCGGTCCGCCGAGCTGGAGAAGGACCTCATCACCCGGGCGCTCGAGGACACGGGCGGCAACGTGACCCGGGCGGCAAAGCTCTTGCAAATCAGCCGCAAGTCGCTGCAGACGAAGATGAAGGAGTTCGGCTTGCGCGGAGGCGAGGCAGAGGAGTGAGGCGCCGGCGATGGCGGTGAAGATGCCGGTCCTGGGGGAGCCGAGCCGCCGGCGACGGCGAACGCCCTGGGCGCGCTGGCTCCTCCTCGCCGCCGTCGCCGTGGCCGCGGGCTATGCCTGGCGCTGGCGGGCGCACCATCGGCGCCCACCGGCCGTCGCTCCCGCACCGGCCGCGGAGCTGGCCGCGGCGCCTCCGCCGGCGGCATCGCCGCCCGACGCCGGGGCCCCCGAGACGGCGGCAGGCGGTGCGCGCCGGCTCTCGGTCCGCCTGGAGGGGGCGCTGGAGACGGCCCTCGTCCAGGAGGCGGGGCAGCAGGCGGGTCCGGCCCTGGCCCAGGTGGTGAAGCGGCTCCTGGTGTGGTGGATCCGCGTGCCCGCCGACCTGCAGCGCGGGGATCGCCTCGAGCTGGTCTACGAGGAGCGGCCCGGCGAGGAGCCTTCCGTGCTCGCCATCCGCTTCGCCAGCACCCGGCTCAGGCAGAGCTTCGAGGCCTATCGCTTCCGGGGCGCCTCCAGCCAGGTGGCGCGCTACTACCTCCCCGACGGCCAGGAGCTCGAGCTCCGCATCGACCCCTCGCCCCTCGACACCTACGAGCAGGTGACCTCGCACATCCGGGACGGCCGAGGGCACAAGGGCGTGGACTTCAAGACCCCGGTCGGGACCCCGGTGAAGGCGACCTTCGACGGAACGCTGACCCGGAAGAACTGGTTCTTCCGGGGCAACGGAAACTCGCTCGAGGTGACCGAGACGGCGGCTCCCCACCGCAAGGCGCTCTTTCTCCACCTGTCCGAGCTGCCCAAGACCCTGCGGCCAGGGGCGACCTTCGCCCGCGGCGAGGTCATCGCCCGGAGTGGGAACAGCGGGCACTCCTTCGCCCCGCACCTCCACTACCAGCTGGAGGGCGCCGACGGGAGGGTGCTCGACCCGTTCCGGGAGCACGCCACCCGTCGCGCGTCACTCCCGGACGACGACCGGGCGGCCTTCGATGCGCTGGTGGCGAGCCTGCGCGGTCAGTTCACGACGATGTAGTCCTTCAGCTTCCCGTAGGTGCCTTCCTTGATGCCCTTCACCTTCATGATGTCCTCGGGCTTGGCGTAGGGCCGGCCGTCGATGATCGCCTGGGACTTGGTCGGGCCGATCCCGGGGAGCATCTCCAGCTGCTCCTTGCTCGCGGTGTTGATGTTGATCTTCTGACCGGGGGACAGCTTCGCGCTCTTGCTCGAGGTCGAGGCGTGGGTGGCGGGCGCCGCGGAAGCCGCCGGAGCGCTCGGCGGAGCGGGTGCCTGCGCGGCAGGCGAGGCCTGGGCGGCGGGTGGGGGCGCGGCGGGCGACGACGCCGCCGCCGGGGCGGCCGGCTGAGCGGCCGGAGGCACCGCCGCCGGGGGACGGCCGGCGGAGGCACTCACCGTGGCGCTGGACCGCAGCTTCTCGATGGTGCTCTTCGACACCCCGGCCCGGGCCAGGTCGTCCACCGAGGAATAGGGCCGACCGGCGACGATCTTCTTCGCCGTCGCCTCTCCTACTCCGGGCAGCTCCTCCAGCTCCTTCATCGACGCCGTGTTCAGGTCCACCGGCCCCTTGGCCGGGGCCGTCCCGGCCGGCGCCTTCGCCGCCGCGACCGGAGTCGAGGGGGCCGCCGCCGCTGCCGGGGCGTGGGCACCCGCCGCTCCGCTCACCGTGGCCGAGCCGCGCAGCTTCTCGATGGTGCTCTTGGAGACTCCTGCCTTCGCCAGGTCATCCACCGACGCGTAGGGCCGACCGGCGACGATCTTCTTCGCCGTCGCCTCTCCCACTCCGGGCAGCTCCTCTAGCTCCTTGAGCGAGGCGGTGTTCAGGTCCACCGGCCCGGCAGCGGCCTTCGGCGCCGCGGCTGCCGCCGCCGGCTTGGCCCCGCTCGCCTTGGGCGGGGCGGCCGGCGCCGGGGCTCCTCCACCCACGGTCACCTGGGAGCGCATCTTGTCGATGGTGCTCTTGGAGACGCCTGCCTTCGCCAGGTCGTCCACCGACGAGTAGGGCCGGCCGGCGACGATCTTCTTCGCCGTCGCCTCCCCCACCCCGGGCAGCTCCTCCAGCTCCTTGAGGCTCGCGGTGTTCAGGTTCACCGGGGCCGCGTCCTTCGCGGCCACCTCGGTGGCGAGCAGAGCCGCGCAGGCGGCGACCAGAGCAAGACGCGACAGTTGGACCATCCGCATGACCACCCTCCCCTGGGCAAGGCCCTTCGACCGCGGGCGGATTACCACCGTTCGGGAGACACCGCTCAGGAATCGTCGGCCAGGCGGCTTCCCAGCCGGTACACCTCCGCGCTCGGCCACCCCGACGCCCGGGCCACCTCGCGGGACAGTGGCTTGAGCCGCTCGCCCCGTCCGAGGCCGGCGGTCAGCGCCGCGCGCACCTCGGCCTCGGGCCAGCGCTCCTCGCCGCTCCATCCCTCCACCACCAGCGTCACCTCGCCGCGCGGCGGCTCCCCGGCGTAGCGGGCAGCCAGCTCGGAGAGCTTCCCCCGGACGAACTCCTCGTGAATCTTGGTCAGCTCCCGCCCCACCACCGCCCGCCGATCGCCGAGCGCCGAGGCCAGCTCGCCCAGCGTCTCGGCGAGCCGCCGCGGGGACTCGTAGAGCACGAGGGAGGCCCGGAGAGCGGCCACCTCCTCGAGCATCTGGCGCCGCTCGGGCCCCGAGCGGGGAAGGAAGCCCAGGAAGTGGAAGCGCCCGGTGGAGAGGCCTGAGGCGGCCAGCGCGGCCAGGAGCGCGCTCGGCCCGGGGACGGGGACCACCCGGATACCGCGGGCGACGGCCTCGGCGACGAGAAACTCACCCGGGTCGCTCACCGCCGGCATCCCGGCATCGGTGACCAGGGCGGCGTCCTCGCCGCGCTCGAGGCGCTCGAGGATCGCGGCCGCGCGCTGCTTCTCGGCGAAGGCGGGCAGGCTCACCCGCTCCTTGCGCACGCCGAGCGAGGCGAGGAGATGCCCGGTGTGCCGCGTGTCCTCGCAGATGACGAAGCTCACCGCGGCCAGGGTCTGGGAGGCGCGGGTGGTGAGGTCGGCCAGGTTGCCGATGGGCGTGGCGACGAGAAAGAGGGTCCCGGCCATGGGGGACCCCTTCTCTCACATGCCGGCGTCGAACGCGCCGGGGAGGTGCTCCACGGCCGCGTCCTTGCCCTGACCGACGACGGTCATGACGTCGAAGCGGATCATGCGGGCGCTGGCCGGCCGGCGCTGCAGGTAACGGAGCGCCGCCCGCACCACGCGCTGCTGCTTGGCGCGCGAGACGGTCGAGGACGGGTCACCCCAGGCCCCGGTGGTGCGCATCCGGACCTCCACGAAGCAGAGCGTGTCCGCGCTCTCGGCGACGATGTCCAGCTCGCCCTCGCGCGTCCGCCAGTTCCGGTCCCGCACCCGGTAGCCGCGCCGCTCGAGCGCCTCGGCGCACAATTGCTCGGCGCGCTGCCCGAGCACCCCCCGGTCCACCTCGCCCATCGCCGCCCCCCCAGAGACATACGAAATCCGCTCAGACGTTAGCCGAGGCGTCCGACGCCGAGGTGAAGACGGCGTTCGCGGTGAGGTGAAGCACCTGGGTCAGCGAGCCGAGGTGCTTGAGCATCTTGGCCAGGAGCTGCAGCCGGCCCTCGTCGAGCGCCGGGGCGAGGTCCTCGAAGAGCACCGGGATCGGCTGCTGACCGGCCGACTTCTCGACCACGGTGAGCCGCAGCGCCAGGTAGACCCAGTCCAGGTCCCGGGCGGGCAGCTCGCCCACGCCGATGCGGCGCCCGCCACCGCGCACGTAGGCCCGTCCGGCGCTGTCCACTTCCACCTGGTCCACGCGCCGCTCGGTGAGCGCCGAGGCGTACTGGAGCCAGCGCTCCTTGAGCAGCCCCACCGCGGCGGAGAGATCGAGGGCGAGCAGGTCGGCCGCCGGCTGGAGGACGCCGGGGATGGGATCCTCGAGCGGCTCGATGGGGACCGGGGTCCTCTGGCGCGCCGGCGCGGGCGGAGGTGCCGCCGGCATCCGCGAGCGGGCCACCACCTCCCGGAGCCGGGCCAGCTCGCGCTGCACGTCGTGGGGATCCCGCACGTAGGAGCCCCGCTCCGCCAGCCGGGCGTTGAGCGCCTCCTGCTCGGCCCGGAGCTCGGCGGCCTGCGTGGCGTCGGAGACGTAGCCGGGAGCCTCCTTGGCCGAGGTGAGCTGCCCCTCGAGCTGGAGCACCCGGTTCCACAGCTCCTCGCGCTGGGCGAGCGTGGCCACCAGGTCCTCCGGCTTCTCCACCCCGAGCGCCTTCATCGCCGAGCGCACCGGCTGGGTGTCGAGCTCGAACTGGTCCCGGATCTTCTTCTCGCGGTCGGCCAGGCGCTCCCCCTTGCGCACCGCGTACTCCGACCACTGCACGTCCTCGACGTGCTTGAGCGCCACCAGCGCGGCCAGCCCGAAGGCGGGGATGTCGAGGAGGGCCAGGTAGCGCCAGGCCCCGGTGGCCATCATCCCGGCCAGGAGAGAAGCGGTGCCCATTCCGAGCCCGGTCCAGAAGCGGCCGTCGCGGGTGAGAGGCACCGCATCGGGAGGCGCGGTGGCGGCGTCGAGCTGCCGATCCTTCTCCAGCCGGGCCAGCGCCTCGTCGCACTTCGCCACCAGCACCGCATGGTTCTTCGCCTGGGCCACCACGTCCTCGGAGAGCCCGAGGCTCCTCGGCGAGGGCGCGGCCTCGAAGGCGGCACGGGCCTCGGCCACCGCGGCCTCGAGCCACTCCACCCTGCGGAGCCGCTCGTCGACCTGGTCGATCTGCCGGGCCAGGCCGTCCAGCCGGAACTGGAGCTTCTCCACCTCGTCGGAGAGGGCGAGCTCCTTCTCCAGCTCGGCGATGGCCGCCGCGGCCGCCGCCGGGTCGACGGGCGGCTCGGGGGTGAAGCTCGCCGGAGCCAGCGCGGCACGGCCGGCCGCGGCCCGGGAGGCCCTGGGAGGGCGCCGGCTCGGAAGCTGACCGACGGTGAAGGTGAAGAGCTGGTCGTGGATGGTCCGCGCCGGCAGCCCGACCTGCCCCCGGAGGTACTGCACCAGGTCGGACGGATCCTCGGTGATCAGGTCATGCGCGCGGGTGGTGGGGTTCACCCGGTGGAGGGCGCCGCCGCGCCCCAGGTCGCGCATCACGCGGTAGGTGGCGCCGTCGCGGGCGTAGAACCAGAGCGCCGCCTTCGCCTCGCCCTGCCCCGGGGCGGCCAGCGCCGCGTCCTCCCCGCGACCGTCCGGGTAGAGCAGCGCCGAGGCGAGGGCCGCCAGGGGAACACCCGGGGCCTGGGGGAGCAGGGTCCAGTAGCCGGGCCGCACCGGCACGCGGACGCTGGGGAGAAAGCCACGGACTCCCTGAAGCGCGAACTCGACCCAGTGCATGCCAGGTCGATCAGTCTACGTCAGGAATTCGCCGGCGCGGCGCAGCGGCGGCGGCCCGCGGGGCTCAGCGGGCGCTCTTCTCCGCCTTGGCGACCTTCTTGCCCTTGGCCTTCGCCTTGGCCTTCTCCTTCTTCGGAGCCGGCTCGCCGGGCCTCGACTCGGCGGTCGCCGGCGTGACCTCCGCGGCCGGGGCCGCCTCGGCACTCTGGCCCTCGAGCGCCTCTTCCTGGGTCTCGACGCGGGAGGCCTTCCCCTTCAGGTCGCGGAGGTAGAAGAGCCGGTTGCGGCTCACGTCGCCGCGGCTGACGACCTCGATGCGCTCGTAGCGGGGGCTGTGGAGCGGAAAGATGCGCTCCACACCTACCCCGTAGGACACCTTGCGGACGGTGAAGGTGGCCCGGTTGGCGCCCTTGGTCTTGCGGATGACCACCCCCTCGAAGGGCTGCACGCGCTCCTTCTCACCCTCCTTCACCTTCCAGTGGACCCGGACGGTGTCGCCGGTGCGGAAGTCGACGAGATCCTTGCGGAGCTGTTTCGACTCCACGTATTCGAGGGCGCTGGGGCGCATGGCTGCTGGCTCCGAGAGGGGGCGGCGTACCTACCAGACCCCGGCCTGACCGGGCAAGTCCAGGGTCAGAGCTCGTCTTCTCCGAGGGTGAGGAGGCGGCGGTCCTCCTCGCTCAGGGCGACCCGGGCCAGGAGGTCGGGCCGCCGGGCGCGGGTCCAGTGCAGGGCCTGCCAGCGCCGCCAGCGCGCGATGCGGGCGTGGTCGCCGCCCTGGAGGACGGCGGGGACCTCGAGGCCCCGGAACACCGCCGGACGGGTGTAGTGCGGGTACTCGAGGAGGTCCTGCTCGAAGCTCTCCGCCCCGGCCGAGCTCGCGTTGCCCAGGACGCCGGGGAGGAGCCGCGCCACCGCGTCCACCACGGCCAGCGCCGCCAGCTCGCCCCCGGTGAGGACGAAATCGCCGACCGACACCTCGCCGTCGACGAAGGAACGCACCCGCTCGTCCACTCCCTCGTAGCGGCCGCAGACGAGGATCAGATCCGTCGGGCCCCGGGCCAGGGCGCGAGCCATGGCCTGGTCGAAGCGGTCGCCCCGGGGCGAGGTGAGCAGGACGCGTGCTCCGGGAAGGCCGGCCCGGGCGGCCTCGATGGCCGCCACCACCGGTTCCGGCTTGAGGACCATGCCCGCGCCGCCGCCGTAGGGAGCGTCGTCGGCGACGCGGTGCTTTCCCTCGGCGTGGGCGCGGATGTCGCGCGCTCTCACCTCCAAGAGGCCGCGCTCGGACGCCTTGCCCAGGATGCTCGCCGACACGTAGCCGGCCACCGTCTCCGGGAACAGGGTGAGGATCTCCGCCTTCCAGCCGGCCATGATTCCTTACCGCTCCTGGATCTCCGGCGGCCGGACCACCACCACGCCGCTCTCGAGATCGACGGTGGAGACGAAGTCGTCGGCGAAGGGGACGAGGAGCTCTCCGCGCGTTCCGCGGATGACCAGGTTCGGGACCGGTCCGGTGTTCCACACCTCCTCCACCTGGCCGAGCGCCTCCCCGGTGGGAGTGACGGCGCGGAGGCCGACCAGGTCCCCCTGGAAGAACTCGCCCTCGGCCGGGGCGGGCAGATCCGTCCGGTAGACGAGCACCGTCGCTCCCTGGAGGGCCCTGGCCGCGGTCCGGGTCTCCACCGAGTCGAGCGCGACGAGGAGGCTCTTCGGGCCGGGGCGCACCGAGGTCACCCGGAACTCGGATTCCGCCCCTTCCCGGGTGCGGAGGCGGAGGCGCTCCACGTGGTGAAGGGCGTCCGAGGAGGGGTCGAAGGTGCGGACGGCGAGCTCGCCGGAGGTGCCGTGCGGTCGCGCGACATACCCCACCTCCAGCGTGGGGGAGCGGTTCACGAGCCGGCGGCGGGTCCGGGCTCGCCCGGCGGGAGGTCGCCAGTGCCGGGGCCGCCCTCCCCGGCTCCCGGCGGGCGGGACGGAGGCGCGGAGGACGCGTTCCGCCGGTCATCGAGGACCTCGAGGCGGACCTTGGCCCCCTTGCGCTGGGCGGCGACGGCGAGCACGGCGCGCATGGCGTTGATCGTCCGGCCGTCGCGGCCGATGACCTTGCCCACGTCCTCCGGGGCCACCTTCAGCTCGAGCACTGTCCCGCCGTCGACGACCTGGCTGCGCAGCTCCACCTGCTCGGGACGGTCCACCAGGGCCCGGGCGAGGTAGGTGACGAGGTCCTCCACCACTTCTATTGCCTCAGGCCTTGGTCGTCGGGCCCGGACGGCCGGCCCGCTTGATCAGCCCGGCGACGGTCTCCGAGGGCTGTGCACCGACCTTGAGCCAGTGCTCGAGCCTCTCCTGGTTGAACTCCACCTTGGGCGGGTCCAGGTTCGGGTCGTAGGCGCCGATGGCCTCGATGAACTTCCCGTCGCGCGGGTTGCGCGAGTCGGTGGCAACCACGTGGTAGTACGGCATCTTCTTGGCGCCTGCGCGGGCGAGGCGAAGCACGACGGCCATGGAACGTCACTCCTCGAAAGGGGGCGGGGTGTAGCGCCCCGTTCCCGCGAAGTCAAGAAGCCCCAGTGATTCAGAGCGCTTGCCTCGCCTCGCCTCCGGCGAGGTTGGCCAGCTGTCCGCAGGCCGCGGCGATGTCGCGGCCGCGGTTGGCGCGGACGAAGGCCGCGATGTGGCCCCGGGCGAGGATCTCCCGGAAGGCCTCGGCGCGGGCCTCGCCGGTGGTGGCGAAGCCGAGCCCGGGGTTCTCGTTGTAGGGGATGAGGTTCACCTTGGCCGGGATGCCGCGGAGGAGCTGCACCAGCCGGAGAGCGTCCTCGTCGGCGTCGTTCACGCCGCGCAGCAGGACGTACTCGAAGGTGATGCGCCGCCCCTGGCGGAGGGGAAACCTCCGGGCCGCGTCGAGGAGCGCAGCGATGTTCCATTTTCGATTCACCGGCATGAGCTCCGAGCGCTGGGCGTCGGTGCTGGCGTTGAGGGAGATGGCCAGCTTCACGTCGGTCTCCGCCCCGAGCCGTTCGATCATCGGCACCAGGCCCACCGTGGAGACGGTGATGTGGCGGTGGGAGAAGTTCGGCCCCTCCTCGGACTGGAGGATGGTCAGCGCCGTCTTCAGATTCTCGAAGTTGTGGAGGGGCTCACCCATCCCCATGAAGACGAGGTTGGTCAGCGGGCGCGTGGTGGTCAGGCTCTCGTCGCGGGCGACGGCTCGGTTGACGCCATGCACCTGGGCGACGATCTCCGCGGCGGTGAGGTTGCGCTGAAGCCCGAGGGTGCCGGTCATGCAGAAGGTGCAGGCCATGGCGCAGCCCACCTGGGTGGAGACGCAGAGCGTCTTCCGGTCGGGCGCGGGCATGTACACCGACTCGAGGAGGCGGCCGTCCCGGGTGCGGAAGCGGTACTTCACCGTCCCGTCGATGCTCCGCTGCTCGAGGTCGATGGCCAGGGGCGCGAGATCGGCGCGGCTGCGCAGCTCGGCCCGGAGGGCCTTGGATAGATCGGTCATCCGATCCAGGTCGGTCTCGCCGCGCTGGTGGAGCCAGCGGTAGAGCTGGCGGGCCCGGAAGGGGCGCTCCCCGAGCGCGTCGACCAGGAAGCCGGTGAGCTCCTCGAGGGTCAGCCCGAGCAGGTCGATCGGATGGTCGGGCGGGTGCTCGGACATCGTTGAGCGGCGTTTCGCACGACGCGTGGCGCCGAGTCAAAGCGCGTGACCGCCCGCTTCATTCCAACTCCAGCGCGGGGAGCGGGCCGTGCAGGCCCCGTCCACACAGCTCGAGGAGTCGCGCCAGCTCCTGCCGCTCGGGGCGGGAAAGATGGACGATGGCACGGCGATCGAGCGCCTCGATCCACAGGTGCGCGTGCTGGAGAACACCCTTCCCGAAGGGGGCCAGCTCGACCACTCTCGTGTACCCTCGCCGGGGCCTCGGTGCGAGCTGGACGAGCTGGGCATCAGCCATGGCGTGCAGGAGGCGGAGCTTGGGTGCCAGCGTGACGCCGCACCGTCGCG
>Ga0335085_10017859_pt1 | contig 10211 bp, 14 predicted proteins | sample Lox_Sample_45_FD_206712 | JGI IMG/M metagenome (GOLD analysis project Ga0335085, IMG submission 206712) | Soil microbial communities from Loxahatchee National Wildlife Refuge, Florida, United States - Lox_Sample_4.5 | ecosystem: Environmental > Terrestrial > Soil > Wetlands | place: USA... | reverse complement strand
AGCGCAGCACGCAGCCGCGCGCCCGCGCCGCGAGCTCGTGCGCGGCGTAGTAGCCGTCGTTCTCCGCCGCGTCGACCATCGCGACGCGGTAGCCGCTCGCGGCACTCGGCGCGCCGCTCGCCAGCAGGCCGAGCGAGCCGAGCCGGTCGGCCAGGCGGCGCACGTCGATCAGCACCCGGGTCACTGTCTCGCGGTTAGCCTGCGCGGCGATGTCGCGCGCGATCCAGGAGGCGGTGGAGCCCGAGGTCGCTCGCCCCCGAGACCTCGGCGCGGAGCATGCCGTCGGTCACGGCGTAGTGGATGCAGCAGCCCATGCGGATCAACCTAGCAGCCCCGCCGGCGCCCATTGCAAAAAGTTGTGCGAAATCAGGCCCGAAACCACACTGCGGTTGCGCCAGATCACATCTGCGACAATCGCTCACGGAAGACCTTCCCCGTGCCGCCCGTAACGCAATCGCTTCTCATCGCCAACATCGCGGTCTACCTGCTCGAGAACTACCTCGGCGGGCGGTTCATAGACATGTTCGCGCTCTGGCCGCCGAGCATGCCTTACTTCCAGCCGTGGCAGATGGTCACCTACGGCTTCCTGCACGGGGGCATCGGGCACATCTTCTTCAACACGCTGGCGCTGTACATGTTCGGCAGCGACATAGAGCGCCTGTTCGGGTCGCGCTTCTTCCTGCAGTTCTACTTCGCCTGCCTGATCAGCGCCGCGATAACCCATCTGGTAGTCACCGGCTGGATGGGTGCGCCACCGGTGCCGACGATAGGCGCCTCCGGCGCGATCTTCGGGATCCTGCTCGCCTTCGGCTGGTATTTCCCGCAGCGGCGCGTCCTGCTGCTGATCCTGCCGATCCCGCTGCCGGCGCGCGTGTTCGTTGCCCTCTACGGCGCCTTCGAGCTCTACTTCGGCATTACCCAGACGATGAGCGGCGTCGCCCACTTCGCGCACCTCGGCGGGATGCTCGGCGGCTGGCTGATGATCCAGTGGCGCAGACAGGGATTCCCGTTCAACCGGCGGCGCTAGCGCAGCGCCGCATCATTCACGTCGACATGGACGCGTTCTACGCGTCGGTCGAGCAGCGCGACGATGCCTCGCTGCGCGGCAGGCCGGTCGCGGTCGGCGGCGCGCCCGAGTCGCGCGGCGTGGTGGCGGCGGCGAGCTACGAGGCGCGCGCCTTCGGCGTGCGCTCTGCGATGCCGATGTCGCGCGCGGTGCGGCTGTGCCCCGGGCTGGCGATCGTGCGCCCCGATTTCGCACGCTACCGGGCCGAGTCGCAGAAGATCATGGCGATCTTGCGCGACTGCACGCCGCTGGTCGAGCCGCTGTCGCTCGACGAGGCCTACCTCGACGTCACCGACAACCGCTGGGGCGAGCCGCTGGCGCGCGACGTCGCCGTGCGGCTGAAGGGCGCCATCCGGCACGAGACCGGGCTCACCGCGTCGGCCGGGGTGGCGCCGAACAAGTTCCTCGCCAAGATCGCCTCGGGCTGGGAAAAGCCGGACGGCCTCACCGTGATCTCGCCGGCGCGCGTCGAGCGCTTCCTGCAGCAGCTGCCGGTCGAGGCGCTATGGGGCGTCGGGCCGGTGACCGCGAACAAGCTGCGCCGGATCGGCGTCGCGTGGCTGGTCGACGTGCGCGCGATCGAGGAGGCCGCGCTGGCGAAGACGGTCGGCAGCCTCGCTGCAACCCTGAAGAGGCTCGCGCGCGGCGAGGACCCGCGCCCGGTGAAGCCCGACCGGCCCTGGAAATCGCTCTCCACCGAGACCACCTACGCCGAGGACCTCGCCAGCCTCGCCGAGATGCGCGCCGAGGTCGAGCGCCTCGCGCGGCGCGTCGCCGCGTCGCTGGAGCGCAAGCGCCTGCTCGCCGGCACGGTGACGCTGAAGCTGCGCTACAGCGACTTCACCACCGTGACGCGCAGCCACAGCGCCGAGCCGCCGACGCGCGACCCGGCGGCGTTCGCCGCGCGGGCGCTGGCCCTGCTGGCGCGCACCGACGCCGGCCGCCGCCGCGTGCGGCTGCTGGGCGTCGGCTCGCACGGCCTGCAGCCGGAATCGGCCGCGGGCCCGCAGCAGCTGATCCTGCGGTAGCATCGGGGCGTCAATCGAGGGAGTACCGATCATGAGCGAAGGCCACGCCGCGCCGGCGGCGGCGAAACCCGCCGCTGCCGCCCCCGTCGACCCGGTCGAGGACCTGGCGAGGAAGATCTTCATCGAGCTCGCCGCGCAGGTGCACTCGCAGCCGGGCGAGAAGCCCGAGCACAAGAAGCTGGTCGAGCTGAGCTTCCGCCTCGCCGAGGCGTTCCTCGCCGGCAACTTCGAGTTCAACACCGCCGCGCGGGAAGCGCGCGAGGCCAAGGCGAAGGCCTCGGTCGACGTCAGCAAGATCGAGTTCGACTTCGGCGCGATCGGGAAGAAGTAGGCGGGTCCCGCGGCGCGCGGTCAGGGGCGCGCCTTCGCCTCGCCCGGCCGCGACTCGGCCACCACCGTCACGCCGACTTCGCCGTCGCGCGCCGAAGGCCCGGGCCGGTAGCGCAGGCAGAACAGCGCCCCGTCGCGGCGCGCCATCACCAGCCGCTCGCCGGCCTTCACCGCGCACTGGGTGTCGTCGGCACCCGCGGCGCGCACCCACGTCGCCTGGGGCTCCTGCCCGCCGCACGCGGCGAGCAGGACCGCGAGCGGCAGCACGGCGCGCGCGCTCACGAGATCGCCTCGATGCGGCCCATGATCACCTTCACCCGGTCGCCCGCCTTCCAGCGCGGCGGCTGCGCCTGCCGCAGCACGCGCTCCGAGCCGTCCGGGAAACGCACGGTCACCTCGTAGACCTCGGGCGCGAGCGCCTCGCCGCTCGCGACGCGGCCGAACGAGGCGAGCAGCACCAGCACGCCCTCGAGGCTGCCGCCGCCGCGCAGCGCGGCGCCTTGCGCGTTCACGCCGCCGGGAACGCTGCCCGCCTGCGGCGGCGCGAGGCGCACCTCGCGCACCGCCGTGACCACGCCGCAGATGTTGCACGCCGCGCGCGCCTCGGCCGTCGCCGCGCCGTGCTCCAGGAACAGGAAAAACGAACCGCCGATCGAGCCGACCGCCGCGACGCAGGCTGCGGCGATCACGACGCCGAGCGCGACCGACGCCGGCGCGTGCCTCCCTTGGCGCGCATCCATGACACTCCCCTTCGGCCGCCCGGACGCGCCCCTACGCTCGTGTCGCGCGGCTGATTCAGGGTAGACGCTAGCGGCTGCCGCCGCCACGCGCTATTGCGTAGTTCTCACTGGCGCCGTCTTGCCGCGGCAACCGGACGTCGGGCAATCCCGACGCCGCGCCGGCTAGGCGGCCTTGATGCGCCGCACTTCCGTGCTCGCCAGCTTGCCGGACTGGTAGTCGAGGACCGCCTGCTCGATCTCCTCGCGCGTATTCATGACGAACGGGCCGTACTGTACGACGGGCTCGCCGAGCGGGCGGCCCGCGAGCACCAGCACGCGCGCGCCCGCCGCCCCCGCCTCGACCCGCACCGAGGCGCCCGCGGAAAGCAGGCCGGCGGCGCGGTGGGCGAGCGGCTTCTTCTCCTCGCCGATGCGCGCCTCGCCTTCGTAGGCATACACGAAGGCGTTGTGGCCGGCGGGGAGCGGTACCTCGAGCGCCGCGCCCGGCTCGAGCACGAGGTCGAAATAGTGCGGGTCGGTGCTGCCGCCGCACACCGGCCCGGCCGTGCCGCGGAACTCGCCGGCGATCACCTTCACCTCGCCGCTCTCCACCGCGACGCGCGGGATCTCGCGCGCGGCAATGTCGCGGTAGGCCGCCGGCTTCATCTTCTCCTTCGCCGGCAGGTTGAGCCAGAGCTGGAAGCCGCGCATGCGGCCCTCGGTCTGCTGCGGCATCTCGGAATGCACGATGCCGCGCGCCGCGGTCATCCACTGCACGTCGCCTGGCCCCAGGTCTCCGGTGTTGCCGCCCGAGTCCTTGTGCTGCATGTGGCCGTCGAGCATGTAGGTGACGGTCTCGAAGCCGCGGTGCGGGTGCGGCGGGAAGCCGGCGAGGTAGTCGTCCGGGTCGTCAGAGTAGAACTCGTCCAGCATCAGGAACGGGTCGTGGCGCGCCAGCTGGCTGGAGCCGAGGCTGCGGCGCAGCTTGACGCCGGCGCCGTCCGAGGCGGCGACCGACGCGATCACGGTTCCGAGGGAGCGTGAGGTCATGGCATCTCCTTTCGCTAGGCCGCGAGCGCCTGCGGCCCGAACAGGCGTCCGATGTTACTGCGCGCCGCCGCGAGCGACTGCTCGCGCGAGGCTTCGCTGATGGCGAGCCCCTCGGCATACACCACCTCGAGGTCGCTGATGCCGATCAGCGCCAGCGCCTGGCGGATGTGCGGCGTCTGGTTGTCTGCGGAGGTGCCGGCGTAGGAGCCGCCGCGCGTCGCCACGATGTACGCCTTCTTGCCCGCGAGCAGGCCGACCGGCCCGTTCGCGGTATAGCGGAAGGTGACCCCGGCGCGCAGCACGTGGTCGATCCAGGCCTTTAGCTGCGAGGGTACGCCGAAGTTGTACATCGGCATGCCGAGCACGATCGCGTCTGCGGCCTTCAGCTCCTCGATCAGCGCGTCGGACTCGGCGACGAGCGCCTGCTGCGCGACGGTGCGCTTCTCGGCGGGCGTCGCGAAGGCACCGAAGCGCTCGGCGTCGAGGTGCGGCACCGGCCGGCGTGCGAGGTCGCGCACTACCAGGCGCGCGCCGGGATGGCGCGCGCGCAGGCTCGCGGCGAGCTCGCCGGCGAGCCGGCTCGAGTACCCGTCTGCGGACTGGATGCTGCTGTTGATCTGGAGAATGGATTTCATGGCCGTCACCTTCTTGGAGTGGGTAGATGGCACCATTTGAATATTGATCACTTCGATCATCTATCTGAAAATATCGCTAATATGGTTCTACTAAATGAATGCTTCCTCTGATCCAAGGATTACGCTCGAGCAATGGGCAACTCTTGTTTCAGTAGTTGAATCAGGAGGTTATTCGAAGGCCGGGGAACGCCTCCACAAAAGTCAGTCGACGCTTACCTACGCCATCAAGAAGCTGGAGCGCCTGCTTGGGGTGAGGGCCTTCGAGCTGCAAGGCCGCAAGGCGGTGCTCACGGCCACCGGCGAGCTGCTCTACCGCCGCGGCAAGGTCCTGGTCGAGGAGGCGGCGCGCCTGGAGCACACCGCGCGCGACCTCGCCAAGGGTTGGGAAGCCGAGATCCGGCTCGCCGCGGAGATCCTGTTTCCGACCTGGCTGCTGCTGCGGTGCATGGGCGAGTTCGGCGCCGAGCGTCCCGAAACGCACGTCGAGCTCTACGAGACTGTGCTCGGCGGGACCGAGGAAGCGCTCGCCGCCCGCCAGGTCGATTTCGCGATCGCCTCGAGCGTGCCGCCCGGCTTCGTCGGCGACGTGCTGATGCCGGTGCGCGCCATCTGCGTCGCGGCGCCGTCGCACCCGCTGCACGCGCTCGGCCGGCAGCTGACGCTGGAGGACCTGCGCCGGCACCGCCACATCGTGATCCGCGACTCGGGCGCCCGGCGCACGCGCCCGGCCGGCTGGCTGAACGAAACGCGCTGGACCGTGACCAACAAGGCGACCTCGATACATGCGGTGTCGCGCGGCTTCGGCTACGCCTGGCTTGCCGAGGATACGATCATGGGCGAGCTGCAGCGCGGCGCGCTCAAGGCGCTGCCGCTGCGCGAGGGCGCGGTGAAGCTCGCCACGCTCTACCTCGTGTTCGCCGACCGCGACGCCGCCGGGCCGGGCGCGCTGCGCCTCTCCGGGATCCTGCGCGAAGGCGTGAAGCGCGAGTGCGACGCGGCCCGCAACGCCGAATCCAAGGAGGCTGCGCCATGAAACTGGGACTCGAAGGCCGCAAGGCACTCATCACCGGCTCCACCGGCGGCATCGGCTACGCGATCGCGCGCGGCCTCGCCGCCGAAGGCGCGGCGGTGGTCGTCACCGGGCGGACGCAGGCGTCGGTCGACCGCGCGCTCGGCCGGCTGCGAAGGGACGCGCCCGGCGCCGCGGCCGAGGGCATCGCCGCGGACTGCGCCACCGCCGCCGGAGCCGACGCCGTGTTCGCGCGCGTCGCCGACTGCGACATCCTCGTCAACAACCTCGGCATCTACGAGCGCAAGCCCTTCTTCGAGATCCCCGACGCCGACTGGCAGCGCCTCTACGAGGTCAACGTGCTCTCGGGCGTGCGCTTCGCGCGCCGCTATGCGCCCGCGATGGCGCAGCGCGGCTGGGGCAGGATCCTGTTCGTGTCGAGCGAGTCGGCCCTCAACATTCCGCGCGAGATGATCCACTACGGCATGACCAAGGCCGCGCAGCTCGCGATCTCGCACGGCCTGGCGATGGAGCTCGCCGGCACCGGCGTCACCGTCAACGCGCTGCTGCCGGGCCCCACGCGCACCGAGAACACCGACCGGCTGCGCGCCGAGCGCGCCAGGGCGGCCGGCAAGACGGTCGAGCAGATCGAGAAGGAGTTCTTCGAGATCTTCCGGCCGACCTCGCTCATCCGGCGCTTCGCCTCGGCCGACGAGGTCGCCTCGCTCGCCGTCTACGCCTGCAGCGCGCTCGCCACCGCCACCTCCGGCGCCGCGCTACGCGTCGACGGCGGCGTGGTGAACCAGATCATGTAAGCTGCCGCCGTCCCTGGGAGGGTTCATGCGATACGAGAAGCGCTGCGCGCTGCTGGTTTTGCTGCTGTCCGGTTTCGCGCTGGCGGCATCGGCCGCCGATTACCCCGAGCCGAAGCAGGGCGACTGGGTGGCGCCCGAGTTCCGCTTCCACACCGGCGAGGTGCTGAAGGACGTGCGCCTGCACTACCGCACGATCGGCGCGCCGACCGGGGAGCCGGTGCTGATCCTGCACGGCACCGCGGGCTCGGGCGCGAGCCTGCTCACCAAGGACTTCGCCGGCGAGCTGTTCGGCCCCGGCCAGCCGCTCGACGCCCGCCGCTACTTCCTGATCCTGCCGGATGCGCTCGGCACGGGCCAGTCGACGCGACCGTCCGACGGGCTGCGCGCGAAGTTCCCGCAATACAACTACGACGACATGGTGCTGGCGCAGTACCGGCTCATGACCGAGGGCCTGGGGATCAGGCACGTGCGCCTGATCATCGGCAACTCGATGGGCGGCATGCAGGCATGGATCTGGGCGACGCGCTACCCGGACTACATGGATGCGGCGGTGCCGATGGCCTGCCTGCCGGTCGCCATGTCGGGCCGCAACTGGATGCTGCGCCGCATGCTCACCCGCTCGATCCGCAACGACCCGGACTGGAACGGCGGCAACTACGCCTCGCAGCCGAAGAACATGCCCGAGCACCTGCTGTATTTCGGGCTCGCGACGATCGGCGGCAACCAGTCGCTGTTCCGGCAGGCGCCCACCGCCGCAAAGGGCGACGAGCTGATCGCGAAGCGCCTCGCGACGCCGTTCCGCGGCGACGCCAACGACGTGCTCTACCAGTGGGAATCGTCCTTCGACTACGATCCCTCGCCGAACCTGGAGAAGGTCCGGGCGGCGGTGCTCGCGATCAACTCCTCCGACGACGAGCGCAACCCGCCCGAGCTCGGCGTGATGGAGCGCGAGCTCAAGCGCGTGCCGGGGGCGCGCTACTACCTCATCCGCGGCGGCCCCGAGACGCGCGGCCACGGCACCACCGGGATGGCGAAGCTCTACGCGCAGCCCCTGCGCGAGCTGCTCGAGCAGGCGCCGCGGCGCTAGGCCGGAGCGCGGCTAGCCGGAGACTTCGATGCGCCGCGGCCGGGCGCGCTCGGCCTTCTGGATGCGCAGCTTCAGCACGCCCTGCTTCATCTCGGCCTGCAGGCGTCCCGGGTCGAGCTCCTTGGAGAGCGTGAATACGCGCCGGTAGCGCGGCAAGCCCACCTCGACGTGGGTGGCCTCCATGTCCTTCGGCATCTCGAGGCCCATCTCGCCCTCGATCACCAGCACCTCGCCGTCGATGTGCACGTCGAGCCCGTCTCTCGGCACGCCCGGCAGGTCGGCGTACAGCGTGATGCCGCTCTCGTCCTCGATCACGTCTACAGGCGGCACCAGCGCCGGCTGCTCGGCGGCCTGCGGCTCGCGCACAATGTTTGCGGATTGCTCCATGGCGTCCTCCTCAGTTGACCTGGATGCGCCGCGGCTGGGCGGCCTGCTGGCGCTGGATGCTGACGTGCAACACCCCGTCGCGATAGCTCGCCCGCACCTGCTCGGCGTCGAGGTCGTCCGACAGCGTGATGACGCGGTGGAAGCGCCCCGTGAAGCGCTCGGCGACGTGCACGCTCGCGGTGCTCTCGCCCGCGGGCAGGTCGCTCCCGCGCTCGCCGGAAATGCTCAGCACGCCGCGCTCCAGCTGGACGTGGATCTGCGCCGGGTCGAGGCCGGGCGCGAAGGCGTAGATCTCGGCCGACTGCGGCGTGCTCGCCACATTGAGCGCCGGATAGCCGCCGCGCGCGAACCCCCGGATGCTGGGGGAGAACTCGAACGCCTGCTGCATCTGGCGCTGCAGCCGGTCCAACTCCGCGAACAGGTCGCGGGGGAACAGCGAAAAGTCCATGGCAATCTCCTCCGCTAAGGGTTGGGTGCGGCGGAAATAGGCGCCGCGGCGCGATTTTCAAGGGGTTGAATTCCGCGCCCCGAGCCCGGATATTTACAGGTCCCCGGGGAAGGCGAGGCCGGCTTGGAATTCAAGGACTACTACCAGACGCTGGGCGTGGCGCGCGAGGCGCCGGCGGACGAGATCCGCAAGGCCTACCGCAAGCTCGCGCGCAAGTACCACCCCGACGTCTCGAAGGAGAAGGACGCCGAGGCGCGCATGAAGGAGGTCAACGAGGCCTACGCGGTCCTCTCCGACCCCGAGAAGCGCGCCGCCTACGACCAGGTCGGCAAGGGCTTCGCACCCGGGCAGGACTTCCGCCCGCCGCCCGACTGGGACGCCGGCTTCGAGTTCTCCGGCGACGGCTTCGCGCCGGGCGAGGCCGCGGGCTTCAGCGACTTCTTCTCCGAGCTGTTCGGCCGCATGGGCGGCGCGCGCCAGGGCCGCGGCGGCGTGCACGCGCGCGGCGGCGACCACCATGCGCGCATCCTGCTCGACCTGGAGGACGCGTTCCAGGGCGCGACGCGCCAGGTCTCGCTGCGCGCGCCGCGGCTGGACGCCGAGGGCCGCGTGACGCTCGACGAGCGCACGCTCAACGTGCGCATCCCGAAGGGCGTGCACGAGGGCCAGCTGATCCGCCTCTCCGGCCAGGGCGCGCCGGGATTCGGCGAGGGCAAGCCCGGCGACCTGCTGCTCGAGGTGCGCTTCAAGCCGCACGCGCGCTTCCGGCCCGACGGCAGCGACCTGCACATGACGCTGCCGGTGGCGCCGTGGGAGGCCGCGCTCGGCGCGGTGGTGCCGGTCGAGCTGCCCGACGGCCGCATCCAGATGCGCATCCCGGCGGGAGCGCAGAGCGGCAAGCAGCTGCGCGTGCGCGGCAAGGGCCTGCCGTCGCAGCCGCCGGGCGACCTCTATTTCGACCTGCAGATCGTGGCGCCGCCGGCCGAGTCGCCGAAGGCGAAGGAGCTGTACGAGGCGATGGCGCGCGAAATGGCGTTCGATCCGCGCAAGGACTGGGGGACGGAGCGATGAGCGACGAGGAAATCCTGGAAGGCGCCTGCCTGACGCTCGAGCAGCTGTGCGCGGCCTGCGCGATCGAGCGCGAGTGGGTGGTGGCGCGCGTCGAGGAGGGCCTGTTTCCGGCCGCCGGCGCGTCGGCCGGGGACTGGCGCTTCACCGCCGCGGCGCTGACGCGCGCGCGGCGCATGCGCGAGATCGAGGCCGGGTTCGAGGCGGTGCCGGAGCTCGCCGCGCTGGTCGCCGACCTGCTGGAGGAGATGGACGCGCTGCGCGCGCGCCTGCGCCGCGCTACTTGAAGAGCTTCTTCACGCCCTCGGCCGCGCCCTTGGCGCCCTCCTTCACCGCCGAGCCGAGCCGCGACGCGATCCCGGTGGCGCTGCGCAGCATCGCGCCCCATACCTGCTGCACCACCTCGCCGGCGGTGGCGCCGTTCGAGCTCTTGCCGATGTTGCGCAGGTGCAGGTCGGGCAGCGGCGCGGACAGCGTAGCGCCGAAGTGCGCCTTGCCGTCGCGCACGTAGGCGTTCTCGATCACCAGCTTCTTGCCGGGCCCGCTGTCGGCGCCGCTGTGCTGCGCCA
>Ga0335085_10017858_pt1 | contig 10211 bp, 10 predicted proteins | sample Lox_Sample_45_FD_206712 | JGI IMG/M metagenome (GOLD analysis project Ga0335085, IMG submission 206712) | Soil microbial communities from Loxahatchee National Wildlife Refuge, Florida, United States - Lox_Sample_4.5 | ecosystem: Environmental > Terrestrial > Soil > Wetlands | place: USA... | reverse complement strand
TGTCGCCCGATTGAAGCCCGGCAGGATGCGTGGCGAACGTTTCACTCATCGCGGTATCCTGATCCTTAACGATTGCTACAACTCTAACCCCGACGCCGCACGCGCCATGATCGACGTGCTGAGCGACACGCCGGCTGAACGCCACGTCGCTGTGCTCGGGGAGATGCTCGAGCTTGGACGCTGGTCCGAGACCCTGCACCGTGACGTAGGCCGCTACGCCGCGGAGCATGGGATGTCTGTGCTTGTAGGTATACGCGGCGCTGCCAGAGCCATGGTGGACGCAGCCGTGAAAGCGGGTCTCTCTGAGACCGCCGCGTATTTTTTTGATTCACCTGAAAGCGCAGGCGAGCACTTGCGCGGCATTGCCCGCGAGGGCGACGCCGTTCTGTTCAAGGGCTCGCGCGGAACCCGCGTCGAGAAGGCCCTCGAAAGGTTCGTGGCCTGACCTCATGCTTTACTGGCTCTTTTACGAGAAGCTCTTCCACTACTTTTCTCCCTTTCGCGTATTTCAGTACGCCACCGTGCGGACGGCTTTCGCCAGCCTCACCGCGCTCTTCCTTTGCATCGGTCTGGGGCCCTGGCTGATTCGCAAACTGCGCCAGATGCAGATCGGCCAGCACATCCGCGAAGACGGACCGCGATCGCACATGGCCAAGGCCGGCACGCCCACCATGGGCGGTATCCTTATCGTCATCTCTGCGCTGGTGCCCACGGTCCTCTGGGCGAATCTCACGAATCCGTACGTGTGGATCGCGCTGCTCGGCATGGTCTCGTTCGGCCTTGTCGGCTTCTGGGACGACTACGCGAAGATGAAGCGGATGCGCAACCTCGGCCTTACCGCGCGCCAGAAGCTGCTATGGCAGATCGTGGCGGCGCTGCTCATCGGCTTCGTGCTGCTCGGCCTGCACGCGCGCAATCTTTACTCCACCACGCTGAACGTCCCGTTCGTGAAGAACTTCAAGCCGGATCTGCTCATTCACAGCTTCGCCGGCAACGCCTTCACCTATCCGTTCGCATTCGTGCTGTTCTATGCGTTCATGGCGCTGATTCTGGTCGGTTCCACCAACGCCGTCAATCTGACCGACGGTCTCGACGGCCTGGCCATCGGCCTCATGATCATCGCCGCCGGCGCCATGACGATACTGGCCTACGTCACCGGCCACGCACGCTTCGCCGAGTATCTGGGACTCGCGCGCCTTTCCGGCGCGGCTGAGTTGACTATCTTCTGCGGCGCGCTCACCGGTGCTTCCATAGGATTTCTCTGGTACAACGCGCATCCGGCCGAAGTCTTCATGGGCGACGTCGGCTCGCTCGCGCTCGGCGGTAGCATGGGCGTGGTCGCGATTCTGATCAAGCAGGAGCTGCTGCTCCCGTTCATCGGCGGCGTCTTTGTTGTGGAGGCACTCTCGGTCATCCTCCAGGTTGGCAGCTTCAAGTTGCGCGGCAAGCGAATCTTCAAGATGGCGCCCATCCATCATCATTTCGAGGCGCTCGGCTGGAAAGAGTCGAAGATTATCGTGCGTTTCTGGATTGCGGGGCTGGTGCTGGCGCTCTTCGCTCTCACCACGCTGAAGCTGCGATGAGGATGTCACGATGAGCATATCCGCCCGCGACGTCACTGGCGCCACCGTGGCCGTGGTTGGCATGGCCCGGTCCGGTTTCGCCGCCGTAGAACTCCTCGCCTCGAAGGGCGCCAGCGTCCGCGCCATCGACTCCAACCTGACCCCCGAGCTGCGCGAAAAAGCCAAACAGCACCGCATCAACATCTATCCGCAGGAAGAGACTTCGCTCGAAGGGGTTGGCCTGGTTGTCATATCGCCCGGCGTGCCCGCCGACGCACGCATCGTCCAGTACGCGCGCTCGCGGCGCATTCCCGTCGTGGGCGAAGTCGAGCTGGCCGGCTGGTATCTGGAAGGCGCCCTCATCGGGATCACCGGCTCCAACGGCAAAACCACCACCACGGCGCTTACCGGCCACATCCTCGAACAGTCCGGCATTCCCTGTCAGGTGGGCGGCAATATCGGCCTTCCGCCGACGGCTATGGTGGCCACCTCGAAATCGAATCAGTGGAACGTGCTCGAGCTCTCCAGCTTCCAGCTCGAAATGATCGAGACCTTCCGCGCGCGCGTGGGCGTCGTGCTCAACATCACGCCCGATCACCTCGACCGCCACCACACCTTCACCAACTACGCCGCGGCAAAGGGGCAGTTGTTCCGCAAACAGCAAAAGGGCGATTATGCCGTGCTCAACGCCGACGACCCCATCGCGGTCGAGTACGCCTCCTCCACCGCTGCCTCGCCCATCTGGTTCAGCCTCGCTCGCCCCGTCTCGCCTGGGCTCTGGTTCGACGGCGACACCGTCTACTTCGATGGCGAATCTCTGATCGCTGCTCGCGAGATCCCATTGCGCGGCCGTCACAATGTGGAGAACATCATGGCCGCCGCGGCCGCCGCGCGAGTCGCCGGAGCTTCTCCTGCCCAGATCGCCGCCGCTGTGCGCAGCTTCCCCGGTGTCGAACACCGCCTCGAAAAAGTGGTCTCGGCCAGCGGCGTCACCTGGTACAACGATTCGAAAGCGACCAACGTCGACGCCACTCTCAAAGCCGTCGATGCCTTCGCTGGCAATCTCTGGATCATCCTCGGTGGCAAGGACAAGGGCAGCGACTACACGCCACTGCGCGAGCCGCTCCGCCAGAAGGCCCACGCCGCGCTGCTGATTGGGGCTGCCGCCGACAAGATTGCCCGGCAACTGAACGGCGCCGCGCCTCTGGTGCCCTGCGGTACTCTCGACCGCGCGATCGCCTACGCTCGTGGCCATTCCTCCGCAGGAGACATCGTCCTGCTGGCCCCCGCCTGCGCGAGCTTCGATCAATTCGACAGCTTCGAGCACCGCGGCCGCATCTTCAAGGAAATCGTGAAACAGTTCGCAAAGGAGAGCTGAAGTGGCGCAACGTCTCCGCACCGACTGGACCCTGTTCTTCACCGTCGTGGCCATGGTCTGCTTCGGCCTCGTCATGGTGTACAGTGCCTCCTCGGTCACCGCTGACATCCGCTATCACGACACCACCCGGTTCTTTCTGCGCCAGCTTGGCTGGGCGGTCATCTCTTTCGCAGCCATGATGTGGCTCAAGCGCCACGACTACCGCCTGCTGAAGTCCAGCCGCTGGGCTTTTCTGCCGCTCAGCATCGTCCTCATTCTTCTTGTTGTGGTCTACTTCCTCGACGGGAAGACGCACCGCTGGTTCCACTTCGGCATCGCCTCGTTCCAGCCCTCCGAGTTCGCCAAGCCCGTGCTGGCCATCTTCCTCGCGTGGTTCGTGGACATGCGCAAGAACGCCATCAACACGAAACACACAATCGTGCCCGCCTCGATGGCGTTGGGAGGGCTTGCCATAGCCGTCGCCGTGGCCGACCTGGGCACCGCCATCGTTCTTGTTCTAACCGCCACCGTGGTCTTTTACGTTGCCGGGCTCGACCGCCGCTTCTTCGTCACCGCGCTGTGCGTGCTGATGTTGTTCTCCGGCATCGCCATTATCTCGAAGCCGTATCGCATCGCGCGCGTCGTCGGTTTCATCCCGCACGGCTACGAAATGCTGGCTTATTTCGATAAGAGCGGCAGCATTCGCGCCTATCTCGCCGAATCGAAAACATCGGACACCGGCTACCAGGCGTTGCAGTCGAAGATCGCGGTGGGCAGCGGTGGCGCTCTCGGCGTCGGTCTCATGCAGGGCCGTCAGAAGTTGTTCTATTTGCCCGAAGCGCACACCGATTTCATCTACGCCGTGGTGGGCGAGGAACTGGGCTTGTTCGGCTGCACCGCGGTGCTGGCGGGCTTCCTGCTGCTGTTGTGGCGCGGCCTGCGCCTCTACTGGCTCTCGCCTGACGATTTCGGCCGCTATCTCGCGCTCGCTCTAACCTCGTCCATCTTCTTTCAGGCGCTGATCAACATGAGCGTGGTGGTCGGCCTCGGGCCCACCAAGGGAATCCCGCTGCCCATGATCAGCTTTGGCGGCAGCTCTTTGCTCGCCACGCTGATCGCCTGCGGACTCCTGCTCAGCGTCAGCGATCGCTCCGGATGACTCGCACCTTCCTCATGGCGGGTGGCGGGACCGGCGGCCACGTCATCCCCGCCCTTGCCGTTGCGCACGAGCTCGAACGCCGTGGACACCGCGCCGTTTTTGTCGGGACGCACGAAGGCTTCGAGGCGAAGCTGGTGCCTGTCTCGGGCCACGAAATCGAGTGGATCAGCATCGGCGGTCTGAAGGGCGTCGGCGCAATGAAGGGTCTGCGCACCCTTGCCGCCCTGCCCGGCGGCGTCATGCACGCCCTCGGCATCCTGAAGCGACATCATCCTGCCGCCGTCTTCAGCATGGGCGGCTACGTCGCCGGCCCGCTCGTCATCGCTGCGGCCCTGCGCGGTGTGCCCATCGTCGCCATGGAGCCGAACGCCATCCCCGGTTTCACCAACCGCCGCATAGCGCGCTTTGTTCGCCGTGCTTTGCTCAGCTTCCCGGAAACCGCTCGCTATTTCGCCAAAGGACGGTCCGAAGTGACCGGCGTGCCCATTCGCCACGCTTTCTTCGAGCTGCCGCCCAAACCACACGAGGAGGTCTTCACCATCCTGATCACCGGCGGCAGTCGCGGCTCCCGCACGCTCAACAACGCCGCACGGCAGAGCTGGCGGATTTTCCTCGAGAACGGGCTCAGGGTCCGCATCGTTCACCAGACCGGCTCGGCCGCCGCCCACGACGAGATTGCCCGCGATTTTGCCGCCACCGGTCTGGAAGGCCGCGTCGTCCCCTTCATCGACGACATGCCCGCCGCTTTCGCCGAGGCCGATCTCATCGTCTGCCGCTCGGGCGCGGGAGCCATCGCCGAACTCGCCGCGGCCGGCAAGCCCGCCATCCTCGTTCCGTTCCCCTACGCCACCGACGACCACCAACTCCACAATGCCGAGGCCTTCCAAACCGCAGGCGCCGCTCGCCTGGTGCTCGACAGCGAGATGACCGGAGCGCGCCTGGTGCGTGAAGTCCGCGAGCTTGCCGCAGCACCGCCGCTCCTCGATCAGATGGCCGCCAACGCCCGCTCGCTGGCCCATGAAGGCGCTGCCGGGCGCGCCGCGGATATCCTCGAAGAGCTGGCCTCCTGACGCCGCCCCTGTAGCCTTTCTCCGCACCCCGGCGTCATATCCACATGCTGAAACCAATCGGATTGTTCGCAATGCTGCTGGCGTGCGCGTCCGTGGCTCTCGGAGGGCGGCATGAGGAGCACATTGGCGGCGGGCCTCCCCCGGCTCACGGTCCCTCGCCGGTCCACGGCCGGGGACGCGCCGTTGTCCCCAACCGCTCCTTTGCCGACCACGCCGGACATCCTGAGGTCCCCCACGTCCACCCCAACGGCAAATGGGTCGGTCACGATACCGGCCGTGCCGACGTGCGCTTCCACCTCGATCACGTCTGGGAGCACGGTCATTTCCCAGGCGGCTTCGGCCCTCGTCACGTTTTTCGCATCGAAGGTGGCAACCGCGACCGCTTCTGGTTCGGCGGCTCTTATTTCAGCGTCGCCCCGCCCGATTACGCGTATTGCGATGGCTGGCTCTGGGATCGTGACAATATCGTGATCTACGAAGATCCCGATCATGTCGGCTGGTATCTCGCCTACAATGTCCGGCTCGGCACCTACGTGCACGTGCTTTACCTCGGCAACTCCTGACGCCGTGGGTTATTTTGCTGCAATGCGCGGTCTTTCGGGTTACAATTTCCTGAAGACCGCGCGCGGACATGAATGATTTTCTGGAATCTCCGATCGGCCCCTCTGGCATTTCCAGCGCTGCGCGGTCGATTTCCTTCACTGTCGCTGCATCTGTCCGTCCCTGCTCAAAACAGGCGAACTCATATGCATTCACGCAACGCCATGATCCTCGTTCTCGGCCTTTCGCTTCTTCTGTCGGCAACCGCCACAGCGGGTGCGCCCCAGCCTTTGAAAGACGCGACTGCGGTGACGGACAACGCCGCGGGTCGGGACCGGGCGCCTGCCGCCGCCGGCCCAGCGTCCAGTGCCGAATCAGCCAGCGATTTCGAAGACCTGGCCGCCATAATGATTGTGGTCGGGCTCGCGGTGATCGCCCTGCTGACCTACCTGTTGACTCTCGGAATCCCGGGGAAACTCCAGGCGCTCGAGCGCTCGCTTGGCCAGGTTCAGACCGCCATCGGACAGCTCCAGGCCTCGATCGGGGGACCGTCGTCAAGCCGGATCGGGGAAGCTGAGGTCCCTCGGGCGCTTGCTCAGATCGAGGACACCCTCGGTCAGACCGGCGGCAGATCAGCGTGCTGATGAACGCGCGCACGAGCCGAGACCTTCAGTGCCTCTGTAAGTCGTTCATTCTGAAGATCGTTACAAATATCGACGCGGTCGCCTGAACCGCTCACCGCGCTTTGGCGTATCCTCTAGTCAGGACTTGAATCAAAGAAAGTGGCAGTTGTAGTCGACCTCTAAGACTGGTACGTTTATAAGATGCTGGCGACTTGCGGACTCCGCAGTCCGGAGCCGCCGAGGTTATCTGTTTGAGCTCTCTAACTATCGCGCTTTCTGTTCTTTTATCCAGCGGGATTCTGCAGGCGGGACCCGGGGGCGGTGACAACTCCGACTCTGTCATCTTGGAGCGCTACCTGGCCGCCTCTCAGTTGCAGAAATCCGCCATGCATGGTGTGCGCAGTGACGTCGATATCGACGCCACTCTGCCGAAGCTGAAGAAAGAAGGCCGGATGCACGCCCTGCGTACCATCTCCAAGGTGGGCCAGGTCACCTATCGCGCCCTTGGCTTCAGCGGCGACAACACCATAAAGAAAGACGTCATCGCCCGCTACCTGACCGCCGAAATCCAGGCCCAGGGCTCCGGCCAGGATCTGAGCATCACCCCGGCCAACTACAAATTCAAGTTCAAGGGTCTGGTGGATCACGGCCTGGTCTTGGGAGAAAGCAACCAGAAGGTTTACGTGTTCCAGGTGCAACCGAGGAAGAAGGAAGTGGGGTTTTTCAAGGGCGAAATCTGGCTGGATCCGGAGACGTGCATGCCCCTGCGGGAAGAGGGCCGCTTTGTGAAGAATCCGTCCATCTTCTTCAAGAGAATGGATTTCGTGCGGCAGTACGAGCTGCACGACGGCATTTCGCGGCCGCAACACATCGACAGTGTGGTTCAGACGCACATCGTTGGCCCGGTTCAGCTCAGCATCAATTTCGACAACTACACCCTCGCGCCCGACGATGATAGCGGTGACGCAGCCGCCGGCGGGGGCGGCGGCGACTGAGCGCTTCCGGCAGCGTCGTTGAATCCAGACCCGTAAGTACCGTAAGCTCAAGAGAGTCGATGAGAACGCTATTTCTGAATCCACCCTCCTTCGAGGGCTTCGACGGCGGCGCTGGCTCGCGCTGGCCCGCCTCCCGGGAGATCGAATCCTACTGGTATCCGGTTTGGCTTTGCTACCCAGCCGGCATGCTGGAGGACAGCAAGGTGGTGGACGCTCCTCCGCACAAGGTCTCCATCGAGGAATGCGTCGCCATGGGGCGCGATTTCGAACTGCTGGTGCTGTTCACCTCCACACCCGGCTTCCACGTGGACGTTCGCATCGCCGAAATGATGAAGGACTCCAACCCAAAGCTGAAGGTTGCCTTCGTCGGCCCTCCGGTGACGGTCGAACCCGAAAAAGCCTTCCGGGACACTACCGCCGTCGATTTCATCGTCCGGCGCGAATTCGATTATCAGATCGCCAGGTACGCCAGGGGCGCCGCGCTTTCGGAACTCCCGGGGGTCACATACCGCGACAACGGCAAGGTCGTGCATAATCCGGACGGGCCGGTAATCGAAAACCTCGATGAGCTGCCCTGGGTCACAAACGTCTACAAGCGCGACCTCGATTTCCGCCGCTACAACGTCCCGTTCCTGCTGAACCCGTACATCTCCTTCTATACTTCCCGCGGCTGCCCGGCCATGTGCACGTTCTGCCTCTGGCCGCAAACGCATTCGGGTCATCGCTGGCGCCTGCGCTCGACCGGCGACATCACCGCAGAGGTGAAGTCGGCCCTTCAGAGTTTCCCCGGCCTGAAGGAGATCTTCTTTGACGACGACACCTTCAACTACAAGAAGGCGCGCACCATCGAGCTTTGCGAGAAGCTCGGCCCTCTGAATTTCACCTGGTCCTGCACCTCGCGCGTGACGACAGATTACGACACGCTGAAGGCAATGAAGGAAGCCGGTTGCCGGCTCATGATTGTCGGCTACGAGAGCGGCGACGAGCAGATCCTGCGCAACATCAAGAAGGGCGCAACGGTAGAACAGGCGAAACGCTTCACCGACAATGCGCACAAGCTCGGTCTGGTGGTCCATGGCGATTTCATTGTTGGCCTGCCGGGCGAGACCCGCGACAGTCTGCGCAAGAGCATCGATTTCGCCAAGTCGCTCGATGTCGAGACCATTCAGGTCTCCATCGGCCATGCGTACCCCGGCACCGAGTTTTACGACTACGCGAAGAAGAACGAACTGTTCACCATCGAGTCGATGACCGACGAGAAAGGTCATCAGCTTCCTCACCTCGTGTACCCCGGCCTCAATCGCGGCGAGCTGGTGGAGTGGGTGGAGCGCTTCTACGACGAATATTACTTCCGCCCGCGCGCGGCCTGGCGCGTGGTGAGCAAGGCCATCGCCAACCGCGACCTGCCTCGTTTGTATAAAGAGGCGCGCGAGTATCTGGCGCTGCGCTCCAAACGCAGGAAGTTCATTACCGAACAGCGCACTGCCGGCAGCGCGTCGCTTACGGCGGAACGCGTTTCCTGAAATGCCGCAGGACCCCAACGCACGGCTCGGCTTTAAGACCCGGCTGGTGACCCTGATTGTCATCTTCAGTCAGGCGCTTGGGAACTGGTCGCTGGCCTGGGGCATGAAACACGATTCTCCGCATATGGCCCTCGCGCCACTGGCGGTGTTGCGGACTATCTTCAGTCCGTGGGTCGGGCTCGGAATTATCCTGCTCATCCTCTGGTTGCTCTCGCGCATGGCGCTGCTGAGCTGGGCGGACCTGAGCTACGTTCTCCCGGTGACATCGGTTGGGTACGTCCTCTCCGCCGTTCTTGGCAAGTATTCCTTCGCCGAAGAGATCTCGCCCGCGCGCTGGGCCGGCATCGCGCTGATCGTCGCCGGCATGGTGCTGGTAGGCCGCACCGAACGCAATACCACCGCAACACCGCTTGTTGTGGAGACGCGCACTTGAGACCTTTGGCGTGGCTGCTGCTGCTGACCATGGTGGGCGCCACCGTGACCGGCGATCTGCTGCAATCCATGGAGATGAAGCGTCAGGGTGAGGTCTGCTTCCGCAACGGGCGGCTGGCCTCGGCGCTCTCGTCGATGGCGCGTAACGCCTGGCTGGCCCTGGCTATCGTGTTCATGGCCATCTCTTTCTTCGCGTTCCTCAAGCTGCTGACTGTAGCCGACCTGAGCTTTGCCGTTCCCGCGTCGGCTGCCAGTTTTGTGCTGGAGACGATTCTCGCCAGGCTGGTTCTGAAGGAACGGATCAACCTGCGGCGCTGGGCCGGCGCGGCTCTTGTCGCCGGCGGGGTCGCTCTGCTCGCGCTGTGATGTGGGTCCTCGCGGTCCTTTCCGCCGCCGCCGCGGCGTATCAGTTGATCGCACTCGCTGCCACCTTGCGCCACTTTCTGCGCGCGCGGCCCGCGCCGCCCGCCAAGCAACCGCCCGTCTCCATCCTCAAGCCGATGTACGGCTCCGAGCCGCGCCTCTACGACGCGCTGCGCTCACACGCCGAGCAGGACTACCCGGAGTTCGAGATCGTCTTCGGCGTGCGCAGCATGGACGATCCCTCTCTGGCCGACATTGAGCGCATTCGCTGCGATTTTCCCGATGCCCGCATTCGGCTTGTGCTCGCGCGCACTCCTGCGCCCAATGGCAAAGTCGGAGTGCTGGCCGACCTGGCACGTGAATCGCGTCACCCGCTGCTGCTCATGAACGACGCCGATATCCTGGTGCCCGCGGGCTATCTGCGCGACGTGCTCGCCCCACTCGCCGATCCGGGTGTGGGTATGGTGACGTGCCTGTATCGCGCCGTGGCGGATCATCTGCCGGGCCGCATGGAGGGACTCGGCATCGTGACCGATTTCGCGCCCAGTACCCTGGTGGCACCGTTCGTCGGTGTTTCGGAATTCGGG
>Ga0335085_10017856_pt1 | contig 10212 bp, 8 predicted proteins | sample Lox_Sample_45_FD_206712 | JGI IMG/M metagenome (GOLD analysis project Ga0335085, IMG submission 206712) | Soil microbial communities from Loxahatchee National Wildlife Refuge, Florida, United States - Lox_Sample_4.5 | ecosystem: Environmental > Terrestrial > Soil > Wetlands | place: USA: Florida... | reverse complement strand
AGAGCCCGACCCTGGCCGAGCCCCGCACGCCGCTGAGATCGCGAATGCCGCGGAGCCCGATCAGCACCGAGGGCTCGAACTGGCGCCGCTTCATGTTCGGATAGAGATCCGTGCCGCCTGCCACGAACATGGCGGAGGGCCCGCGGTCGGCCATGAGCTTCACCGCGTCCCCGACGGACACGGGGGCCAGATACGAGAACTCCGGCAGCCGCATCATGAGCCGAAGGGCCTCTCGGCGATGTTCTCGGCGGGCTGGCCGAACGCGGACTCCACCGCTCGCGGCTCGGGGAACTTGAAGAGCGGGAGCTTGTCCGGTCCCACGCGCGCGACCTTGCCCTGCCGTCCCAGCTCGAGGGCCTTCAGCACCTTGTCCGGCGAGATCGGCGTCTCGTCGATGCGCGCGCCGACCGCATCGTAGATGGCGTTGGCCACCGCCGGAATCACGGGCAGGAGCGGCCCCTGCCCCGCTTCCTTCGCCCCGAACGGGCCTTCGGGATCGTCGGTCTCCACCAGGATCGTATGGATCTCCGGCGTCTCGAGCGTGGTCGGGCTCTTGTATTCCAGCATGGAGGGAATCTTGTGCACGCCCTTCCGGAAGACCTGCTCCTCCATGAGCGCTTCACCCAGACCCATGTAGATGGAACCCTCGACCTGGCCCTCCACGAGCAGCGGGTTGAGCGAGCGCCCGATGTCGTGGGCGATCCAGACCTCCGCCGGCTTCACGTCGCCCGTCTCTGGATCCACGTCGACCTCGACCACGCACGCGGAATACGAGTAGCACGGCGACGGCCCCACCCCGCCGCCCTTGTACTTGCCGGCACGCTTCGGGGGCGCATAGGAGCCCGGAACCGCGAGCACGCCGTGCATGCTCTCGCCGAGCACCACCGCCTCGGCGAAGCTCATCCCCTTCTCGGGATCGTCGGCGACGAACACGCGACGGCCGCGCGCCGCGAGCCGGTCCGGCGTCACCGCGAGCTTCTTCGCCGCCGCCTCGAAGATCCGCTCGCGCAGCCGCATCGTGGCCTGGATGGCGGCATTGCCGGCCATGAGCGTCACGCGCGAGGAGTACGAGCCCAGATCCACGGGCGTGAGGTCCGTGTCGGCGGGGTGGACGCGAATGTCCATCGGCTCGATGCCGAGCACCTCGGCGACCAGGTACGCCAGCACGGAATCCGAGCCCTGGCCGATATCGGTGGCGCCGCACAGCACGGCCACGAGCCCGCTCCGGTCCGCGCGCACGACGACGCCCGAGTGCGGCATGTCGTTCCAGTAGATGGCGGTGCCGGCGCCGGTCAGATAGGACGAGCAGGCCATGCCGATCCCGCGGCCCGGCGGAAGCTTGCCGCGCTTCTCACGCCAGCCCGATGCCTCGACCACCCGGTCGATGCACTCGCCCAGACCCATGGTGCTCACGGTGAGATGGTTGGCCGTCTTCGTGAAGGGCTCGGCGAGGTTGCGCCGCCGCATCTCGGCGGGGTCGAGGCCGAGCTGCTCGGCGGCCTTGTCGATCTGGCACTCCATGGCGAAGCGGGGCTGCGGCGTGCCGTGCCCGCGCTTGGGGCCGCAGGGCGGCTTGTTGGTGAAGATGCGCGCCCCCTCGAACTTGTACACCGGGATCTTGTAGGTGACGGTCTGGAGGGCGCCCGTGTAGAACGTCGAGGCCACGCCGTAGGAGCCGTAGGCGCCGCCGTCCAGCCAGGAACGGAAGTGCATCCCCGTGATCGCGCCATCCGTCGTGAAGCCGGTCTTGATCCACATCAGGACCGGATGCCGTCCCCGGTGCACGTAGAAGACTTCCTCGCGGGTCAGCGCGATCTTCACCGGCCGGCCCGTCACCTGGGACAGCTTGCAGGCCGCGATCTCGTGGGCGAACGGATCGAGCTTGCCGCCGAAGCCGCCGCCCACGGGCGCCGCCACCACGCGGATGTGCGCCTGCGGCACGTCGAGAATCTTCCCGAGGAGGCGGTGGACGTAGTGCGGCGTCTGGGTCGAGGACCAGAGCGTCAGCTTGCCGTCCGGTCCCCAGTGCGCGACCGCGGCGTGCTGCTCCATGGGCAGATGCGTGTTGCCCTCGAAGAAGAAGACATCCTCGCGGACCAGATGCGAGCCGTCGAACGCCGCCTCGACGTCGCCGAACTGCAGCGCCACGGCCTTGTGGATGTTGGGGCCGTCGCCGTACTCGTGGATGCGGACATCCGGGTTCCCCAGCGCTTCCTGGATCGACATCAGGGGCTTGAGCGGCTCGTACTCCACCTCGATCAGCCGCGCCGCGCGCTCGGCCGTCTCCTCGTCCACGGCGGCGACCGCGGCCACCGCGTCGCCGACCATCCGGACCTTCTCGACGCAGAGCGCCTCCTCGTCCTGGGAGACGGGCAGGATGCCGAACTTCACACGCGGGAGGTCATGGCCGGTGATGACGGCATGGACGCCGGGAAGCGCCCGCGCCCGCGAGGTGTCGATGCGCTTGATCAGCGCGTGCGCGTGCGGGCTTCTCAAGAGTTTCGCGTAGGCCATGCGCGGGAGCACGAGGTCGTCGGCGAACCGCGTCTCCCCCGTGACCTTGGCCCATGCGTCGATCTTGGGCAGCGATTGACCGATGACGGAGAACTTCCCGTTCGTCATGCGCTCGCCCCCTTCATGCGGAGCGCGGCCAGCTCCACCGCATCGAGGATCTTCGTGTAGCCGGTGCAGCGGCAGAGATTGCCGGCCAGCGCGAGACGGACCTGGTCGCGGCTCGGCGCGGGAGTGTCGTGGAGGAGCGCCTCGGCGGTGAGCAGGATTCCGGGCGTGCAGTAGCCGCATTGGGCGGCGCCGAGCTCGGCGAAGGCTTGCTGGAGCGGATGGAGCCGGCCGCCCTCCGCCATGCCCTCGACGGTCTTGATCTGTCGCCCCTGCAGCTCCACGGGCAGCGCCAGGCACGACAGCACGGGCTCGCCGTCGACCAGGACCGTGCAGGTCCCGCACTCGCCCAGCTCGCAGCCGTGCTTGGTCCCGGTGAGACCCAGGTCCTCGCGGAGGACCTCGAGCAGGGTCTTGTGGGCGGCGACGACCGCGTCTCGCGTCTCGCCGTTCACCGTGAGCGTGAGCTGGACCTTCACCCGTCGTCCTCCATCATTGGAGAGGGGACCCATTGGAGAGGGGACCCGAGACCTTGTGGCCTTACGAAAGTCGGATTAATGAATACTAAATCGCGGCAAGGCCTGTCAAGGGCGGCCTCCGGGCAGCCGGAAGGGCGCGCCACGGCTGGGGTAGTATGGCCGGGTGCCCCAGGACAAGCTCTGCTCCATGCACGAGGCCGTGGCGCGCTTCGTGCCCGACGGCGCGTCGGTGTGCATGGGTACGGCGCTCGAAGCGCTCATCCCGTTCGCGGCCGGTCACGAGATCATCCGCCAGCGCCGCCGGGACCTCACGCTGGTCGGCCCCATCTCCGACATGCTCTTCGACCAGCTCGTGGCGGCGGCTTGCGTCCGCCGCATCCAGGCGGCGTGGGTGGGCAACGTGTCCGCGGGGCTGGGCCACAACTATCGCCGCGCCGTGGAGCGTGGCATCCCGCACCCCATCGAGGTCGAGGACCACTCCAACCTGACCATCGCCGCCGCGCTGCAGGCCGGCGCCATGGGCGCGCCGTATCTGCCCACGCGCTCGCTGCTGGGCACGGGCCTGCTCGACTCGAACCCGTCGTTCAAGCAGGCCCACGATCCCTTCTCGGGTGATCCCGTGGTGCTGATCCCGGCGCTCACGCCCGACGTGGCCATCCTGCACGTCCAGCGCGCGGACCGCGAAGGCCACGCGCACTGCTGGGGCACGCTCGGCATCACGCGCCAGGCCGCGCTGGCCGCGAAGCGCCTCGTCATCGTGGCGGAAGAGATCCGCCCGCGCGAGGTGCTCCTCTCCGACCCCGGCCTCGTGCTGGCGCCGGCGCTCAAGGTTGCCGCGGTCGTCCACGAACCCTTCGGAGCCTATCCGTCCCCCGTGCAGGGCTGCTACCGCCGCGCGCACGACTTCTACCACCGCTACCACGAGGACTCGCGCACGGCGGAAGGCAGCCGCGCGTGGCTCGACCGGTGGGTCTTCGGCGTCGGCGACTGGAAGGGCTTTCTCGACCTGCTCGGCGCGGACGCCCAGCGCGCCGTGCGCATCACGACACCGCGCCTCTCCGAACCTCTCGACTATGGAGCCTGAGCCATGAAGATCACCGCCGTCGAGGCCATCTGCCTCGCCATCCCCATGAAGCCCCTCGATCCACCGTCGGCCTGGACGGGATCCACGCGCAAGCAGATCGTGGTGCGGATCAGGACCGACGCCGGGATCACGGGCGTGGGCGAGGCCTTCGCCTACGGCGCGCCGCTCGCCGTCTGCAACGTCATCGAGGAGAGCCTCGCGCCGCTCATCGTCGGCCAGGACCCGCTGCGGATCGAGCACCTCGTCGACGTCATGCACCGCGGCACCATGATCTACGGCCGCCGCGGCCTGGCCATGTTCGCCATCAGCGGTGTCGACATCGCGCTGTGGGATCTCCTCGGCAAGGCGCGCAACGCGCCGGTCTACGAGCTCCTGGGCGGCGCCACGCGGCCGCGGCTGCCCGTCTACGCGAGCCTCATGCGCTACGACTCGCCGAGGAACGTGGCCGCCGCGTGCCAGAGCTTCGTCAGGCAGGGCTTCACCATGCTCAAGCTCCACCAGACGGACGTGGAATCGGTCCGCGCGGCGCGCGAGGCGGTCGGGCCCGGCGTCGAGCTGATGCTCGACGTGAACTGCCCCTGGACGCCCGCCGAGGCGCTCGCCATGGCGAAGGCGCTCGCCCCGTATCGCCTCTTCTGGTTCGAGGAGCCCGTCTGGCCACCCGAGGACTATGCGGGCCTGGCGGAGGTGACCCGCGGCACGGACACGACCATCGCCCTCGGCGAGAACGAGTCGACCCTCTACGGATTCCGCGAGATCATCGAGCGCCGCGCCGGCGACATTCTCCAGCCCAGCATCACCAAGGTGGGCGGGATCACCGAGTTCCGGAAGATCGCCGCCCTTGCCCAGGCGGCCAATCGCCCCATCGCGCCGCACTCCTTCTATTTCGGGCCCGGCCTCGCGGCCACGCTCCACATGGCGTCAACGTGGGGCGGGAGCACGCCGGTGGAGTTTCCGACGGGCGTCCACGAGACCTCCTTCCTCGTCGAGCCCATTCAGGCGCGCGACGGCTTCGTCGAGGTCCCGCAGGGCCCCGGCCTGGGCGTCGAGATCAACGAAGACGCCATCCGGAAGCATCCCTATACCGCCGCGGCGGCCAGGCCCTTCGTGCTTCACTGATGGCAGTTCGAGCTGAAGGCTGAGATGATCCCGTTCACCGATCGCGAGCTGATGGTCATCGCCGCCGGGCGGCAGATCCGCGACGGCGACCTCGTCTTCGTCGGGATGCGCCTGCCGCTGGTGGCCTTCGCCTTCGCGAAACGGACCCACGCCCCGAGCGCGCTCGGGCTCTTCGAGAACGGCATCATCCGCGACCAGCCCGCGCCCGAGACGCTGATGACCATGAGCGACACGCCCAACATTCCGGGTGCGCTCTGGTCCACGGGCACCCTCGAGATCATGTCCATGCTCCAGCAGGGGCTGGTGGACCTGGGCTTCATCGGCGGCGCGGAGATCGACAAGCACGGCAACCTCAACACCAACTACGTCGGCGACTGGCGGCGGCCCACGGTGCGGCTGCCGGGCAGCGGCGGTGGCGCCGACATCGCGAGCCTGGCCAGGCGCTTCGTGGTCATCATGCCGCAGGAGAAGCATCGCTTCCGCGAGCGCGTGGACTTCATCACCTCCCCTGGCTTCGGGGACGGCGCCGGCTGGCGGCAGCGCGTGGGGCTGCCCGGGGGCGGACCGGTCGCGGTGATCACCACGCTGGGCGTCTACCGCTTCGACGACCAGACCTGCGAGATGGTGCTGGCCTCGTATCACCCCGGCCAGAGCGTGGAGGCGGTGCGGGCGGCCACGGGCTGGGATCTGCGGGTCGCGCCCGACTGCGGCGAGACGCCGACGCCCACCGCGCAGGAGCTCGAGATCGTGCGCGCCTGCGACCCCGCGGGCTTCTGGACGCGCTAGCGAGCGCGACCGTTGGACACCCGGCCCTCTCGCCAGCGCTGGCTCATGTGGGGCATCCCGGCCTTCCTCTTCTTCTTCGGGTTCCTGCACCGCGTGGCCCCCGGCGTCATCGTCAAGGAGATCATGCAGGACTACCACGCGACCGGCGCCATCGTCGGCCTCCTGTCCGCGATGTACTTCTGGGCCTACGCGGGCTTCATGATTCCGGCGGGCATGCTCATCGACGGCTGGGGCGTCCGCCGCGTGGTCGCCGCCGGAAGCCTCGTGATGGGGCTCGGCACGCTCGTCATGAGCATGGCAGATACGCAGCTCGGGCTCATGTCCGGCCGCTTCCTCGTGGGCACGGGCGCGACGGTGACCTTCATCGGCTGTCTCAAGATCGCCGCCGACTGGTTCCCCGCCGCCCATTTCGGCACGCTCTCGGCGGTGACAGCTACCGTCGGCGTGCTCGGGGCGCTGGGCGGCACGGTGCCGCTGGCGGCTCTCGTCGCGGCCACGGGCTGGCGCCATGCGTTCATGGTGATCGCGGCGCTCACCTTCGTGGGGGCGGCGGCCTGCTTTCTCGTCGTCCGGGATCATCCCGGCGGGACCGCTCCCGTCGCGCGCGCCTCGAGCCTCGGACCGGTGGTCCGCGGCGTCGTGCAGGTGCTGGGCAACTGGCACACCTGGCCCCCGTTTCTCACCTTCTTCTTCGCCTATTCCGCCATCAGCAACCTCATGCTCTGGGCCGTGCCGTTCCTTCGCGACCTCTACGGCCTCAGCACGACCAGAGCCGCCGCGTACGCCTCAGCCGTGGCATGGGCGCTGCTCGTATCGGCGCCGCTCACGGGCTATCTCTCCGACCACGTGCTGCGACGGCGCAAGCTCCCTTACGCCGCGCTCTCGGCAGGTTCCCTGCTCCTGTGGCTGGTGTTCTCGGCAACCACGGGAACGCTGCCGCTCTGGGGCCTCGCCCTGATGCTCTTCGGCATGGGCGCGGTCGGCGGCGCCTTCGTGCTCACGTGGCCGATCGGCCGCGAGGTCAACCCGCCCCACCTTGCGGGCACCGCGGTGGCCGTCACGAACATGGCCGGCTTCGTGGGCGCGGCCCTCACGCAGAAATACGTCGGCGGCGTGCTGGATGCGGGGTGGGCGGGCGCGATGGCTGAAGGCGCGCGCGTCTATCCGGTGGCGGCCTACGCGGGCGCGTTCAAGGTCTGCGCCGTCTTTGCCCTGGTCGCCGCGGGCACGAGCCTGCTGCTCCGCGAGACGCGCGGGCAGAATATCTACCACGAGCTCTATCCCGGCGACGTGCCGGCCGCTCGCTGAGCCGCCGGCCTTCCCGGCCCGCACGCCCGCCGGCCACCGCCTAGCCGCGGTCGAGGAAGCCCTCGGTCATCGCGTTGATGACGGGCGTGGCGTTGGCGGAGATGGCGTTGATGCGCGCCTTCACCTCGGCCAGCGCGCGGAACGGCTTCTTGAGGAGATGCTCGGCGTAGTCCCTCACGGCGCGCTCGAGCTCCGTCGCGGGCGCGACCCCCGTCACGAGGCCCATGGCCTGGGCTTGGGCGGCGGAGTAGCGGTGGCAGCCCATGATGATCTCCTTGGCGCGCGCCGGCCCCACGAAGCGGATGAAGCGCGTGGTGGAGGCGACGCCGAGCGGCACCCCCAGGTCCACCTCGGGGATCCAGAGCTGCGCCTCAGCCGCCGCGAAGCGGAAGTCGCAGGCCAGCGTCAGCCCCCAGCCCCCGCCCACGGCGTGGCCGTTGATCATGGCGATGGTGGCCTGCTCGAGATTCTCGACGGCGCTGGTCACCCGCTCGAAGAGCCGCCGGAACTGGCTCTTCTTCTCCATGAACAGCCGCCGGCGCTCCTCGTCGGTCTTGGCGCGGGCATGCGGCGCATCGGCGCCGGCGGAGAAGACGGGCGGCGCCCCCGTCAGGATCACCACGCGGGTCGACGCGTCGTCGCGAAGCTCGGCCAGCGCGGCGCCGAGGTCGAGCAGCATCGGGTCGCTCAGGGAGTTGCGGCGATCCGGGCGATTGAGCGTCAGCGTGGCCACGGCCCCATCTCTCGTGAGCGTGACGTTGTCCTTCATGCGCGTGCCGCCTCCTGGAAGGCCTGCTCGAGGCCCTTCTCGTCCGCGAGGAGCTTCTGCGTGGCGCACCTGACGGCGTCGCGGGCCCGGGCGTAGCCTGCGCCGGCCGCGCGGTCGCGGGCCACGCACGGCGCGAGGACGTCGTCCAGGACGCGCACGAAGGCGGCCGAGAGCCGCCGCCGCACCTCGCCGTAGCCCCGCACGACCGTGGCCGCGTCCGCCACCTCGCAGGCGAGGTCGTAGTCGAGGGCTCGCGCCTCGAGCACCGCCGCCTGCCACCGATCCATGAGCGCGAGCTCGCGCTGGGCCCGCAGGGAGGCCGGCCGCAGGAAGCGCAGCCGTCCAAGCGCCCAGACACGCGCATAGCCCAGCACCGAGGTGGTCCGCACGTGCTGGCCGAGCGTGGGGCGCCCGTCGGGCCAGCGAGCCTCGCACCAGCGGGCAATGGGTCCGCCGATCGACGCGGGCAGGATGCCGTAGATCTCGTCGAGGTCGGGCTTGAGATAGTCCGTGACTCTCAGCACCTGGCCGTCGCCCGCGCCGTGCTCGCGCCGGATCCGCTCGAATCGCCCGCGCCGGGTCTTCAGATCGGCCACGCGGATCGCGTCCTCGTAGCTCATCCAGACGGCGAGGCGGCGCGCGAAGCGCTCCGTGAGGCGGCCGGCTGCGTCGCCGGCGTGCACGCGACGCACGCGCTCCAGGAAGCGCTCGGCATAGCCGGCGTCCTGATAGTCGATGAGCCGCGCGATCGCTTCACCCAGTGTGGGATGAAGCGCGGCCGCGAATTCTCCCTCGATGCGGTTCACCATCGCGAGGAATGCCGGTCCGCGCGCGCCCAATGCGCGGGCCCGCTCGGCCATGACCGAGGACCAGGGCGGCTCGGCGGCCATCTCAGGCGCCAGCGCGCCGGCGGCGATCTCCATGCCGGCCTTGAACCCGGCGAGGTTCCGCTCCACCGCAACCGCACCCTCGCGAATCGCTGCTTCGAAGTCCGAGGCGGCCAGCGGCAACGCTCCCGAGGCCGCGAGGGCGCCCAGGAGCACGGCATTCACCTCGCTCCCGGCGGCGCGGGCCACCGCCAGCGCGTCGCACGCGATCAGGCGGCGGGTCAGCGCCTTCGCGGCTTCCTGGATGCGCTCGGCGGGGAAGATGCCGTTGCCTCCGGTGGTCTTCTCGCCGATGGCGAAGAGACGATGCGTGCTCGCGATGAGGGTCGTGCGCTCCGGCGAGGCGTAGTCCATCTCGAGCGTGCGGCCCGCCTCGAGCAGCTCGGAGGCCACGATGACGTCCACGTCGCCCGGCATCGGGTAGAGCGAGAAAACCGGCTCGGCCACGCCGGCCGGGAGCGCCGCCGGATACACCTCGAGGTAGTAGGTGGTGGCGCCCGTGCGCTGGGCGACTCCCGGAATGGAGGTGGCCTGGACGGGGAGACCCGCGTGCTCGGCGGCGCCGACGATCCAGTCGGTCAGCACGCCGCCGCCCTGCCCTCCCAGCGCCGCGATGAGAATGGACACGGGACGGCGGGCCGTGCTCATGCGGGCTGGAGCCATCCGATCATGCGGCGCCGGAGGCGATCGAGCGCGCGCTCCCAGGCGGACGGATGGTGCACCACGCGGGCCTCGAAGAACGAGGGGCAGAGGACGGCGGCGTGGGCCACCTCGCCGCAGAGCCCGCAACCGACGCAGGTCTGGTCCACGTGCGCCACCGGGTCCTCGCGAAGCGGGTCACCGCTCGCCTTGAGGGTGAGCGACGGGCAGCCGTTCAGGCGCATGCACGACTTGTCGCCGGTGCACACATCGGGGTCGACGCCGAAGCGCGCCGCGGCCACGCGTTCTCCTGCCTTGAGGCGGGCCGCCGTCTGCGGCTTGACCCGCCGCTGCCGCTCGAGCTGGCACTCGCCACGCCCGATGATGACCTTGAGGCCTCCCGCCGTCGTGGTCATTGCCTCGCGCACGGTGGCGAGCGTGTCCTCGACCCGGTAGGGATTGACCACCCGCAGCCAGGACACACCCAGGCTCCGTATCGTGTCGGCGATGGACATGCGTACG
>Ga0335085_10017855_pt1 | contig 10212 bp, 11 predicted proteins | sample Lox_Sample_45_FD_206712 | JGI IMG/M metagenome (GOLD analysis project Ga0335085, IMG submission 206712) | Soil microbial communities from Loxahatchee National Wildlife Refuge, Florida, United States - Lox_Sample_4.5 | ecosystem: Environmental > Terrestrial > Soil > Wetlands | place: USA... | reverse complement strand
AGCCGCCCCGCCAGCAGTGGGATGTCGAAGACATTGGCCCTGTCCAGCTCCTCGGTGGGGGTCAGCAGGTCGAAGAGAAGCGTGCCGATGCCGGCCTCATTGAGAGCGTTGGCTACCGCACGATTGCGCGGGCTGAGCCGGCTCGAGCCCGAGCCGTGGGCGAAGGCGACGACGCCGCGGGGGTTGGTGGGCAGCGTGAGATCCCCGGTCAGAGTCACTGCGGGTTGCGCTTCGATTCTGACCTCACGGGCCACCGGGTGCTCGGCGGCACCGTGCTCCTCGAGCAGCGCCCTCACCTCCTCGTCGGAGGTGGGCCTGAAGTCGTCGTACCAGAGGCCGATCGCCCACATGTCCGCGGGCGTCTGCACCGTGACCACGTCGTCGACGTAATCGAGAAGTTCTCTAACCGACAGTGGCGCCGCGACCGGGACGGCCAGGATGATGTGTGCGGCCCCGCGCTGGCGGACGGATTGGGCCGCCGCCTGCGCGCTGTGGCCGGTCGCGAGGCCGTCGTCGATCAGGATCACCGTGCGGCCCTCCAGTGGCAGCGCCGCACGCCGGCCGCGATAGCGCTCGATGCGCGCGTCGAGCTCGTCCTGCGCGCGCGCGAGCATTGCCCGCAGCTCCCCAGCGCCGATCCCCAGCCCCTCGACGGTCCGCTCGTCCACGATGCCCGCACCGCGCTCGGCGAGGGCGCCGATCGCGAACTCAGGGTTGTGCGGCGCGCCGACCTTGCGCACCACCACGACGTCGAGTGGTGCCGACAGGGCACGTGCGACCTCGGCGGCGACGGGTACGCCGCCGCGCGGGATGCCCAACACCACGGGGTGCTCGTCGTGGAAGCGCTCGAGCATCGCGGCGAGCCGCCGCCCGGCGTCATGGCGGTCGGTGAAGCGAAGATGGTCGTGCGGGCGGCCGAAGGGCTGCTCACGAAGGGAGTTGACGGCGCCGGTGCGCTCTGCGGGCGGGTGGTTCATCGTCGTGTCCTTCCTTCGATTGCGGGATCGCGTCACGCGGGCGAGGGGTCCTCAGTCGTCTCCGAGGGCGTCCGCGAGCTCGAGCGCTTGCAGGCGCTGGTCGAGCTCGTCGAGGACGACGCCGACGAGCTGCAGGGCCTGGTGGATGTCGGCCACCGCCTCCTCCCACGTCTCGCGCTCTGCGGCCTTCTCGGTGAGCTCGTTGAGCGTGTCGCGATGGCTCATCTACCGCTCCAGGGCACCACTGCGGATGCGGGTGGTGGCGGTGGGTCTCCGGCCGGCCAGCGGCGCCAGCAGCTCGGGCTCGAGCCGGCGTTCTCTTCGAGGCCTGTGATCTCTTCTCAGGCGGTCGCGGAGGGGCTCGCCGTGCAATCGATCGCGGACCCGGGAGAGCTCGGCTGAGAAGTTGCCGATCGCCTGTTGGAGGCCCGGCGGCACCGTGCCGCCGTACGAGGACGAGCTCGCGCGTTCGCGCAGCAGTGCGACCACCAGGCTGAGGCGCCTGGCACGGTGCTCGAGGCGCTCACGTTCCAGCTCGCTGCCGAGGCTGTCGTTCGGAAGGGCGTCGGTCGAGGGCGCACTCGCCATGTACACCGTTCTCCCAGATCGAGCTCGCTCGGGCATCCTGGACAGTCCCCGATCCTCGAACGTGGACAACTACCGATCGCGCTGCCCGTCGACGCGCGCGAGGACCGAACATGACTCCCCTCCGGGCGGGAGCCGCAGCTACGAGATGTGGGCGCTGACCATGCGTGTGCCCGACATCCGGCTGTCGCGCAGCGGCGGCTCGCGGTCCGTCATTCCGCCCTCACCCGGTTGCCGACGCCCCCGACGCGGTCGATCTCGACCTCCACGGTGTCGCCGTCGCGCAGGAACCGGCCCTGCGTCGCGCCGATTCCGGCCGGAGTGCCGGTCGCGATGATGTCCCCCGGCGCGAGGGTCATCGTGCGCGAAAGCCAGGCGATCGTCTGCGCGACGCCGAAGATCATGTTCGCCGTGGTCCCCTCCTGCAGGAGCTCGCCGTTGATGCGCGTGCGCAACCCCAGCGACTGGAGGTCGCCGACCTCATCGAGCGTGACCAGCGCGGGCCCGCAGGGCGCGAACGTGTCCACCGCCTTGCCGCTCGTCCAGAGCGGGTTCTGGAGCTGGAGGTCGCGCGCGGTGACGTCGTTGAAGGCCATCGCGCCCGCCACGTGGCGGAGCGCGTCGCCCTCGCTGACGCGCTTCGCGGTGCGGCCGATCACGACTGCGAGCTCGGCCTCGTAGTCGACGTAGTCGGCGTGGGCGCTGGGCAGGACGACGTCCGCGCCGTCCGCGACGAGCGAGTTGGCGAACTTCGCGAACCACATCGGCGCGTTCGGGATCTCCTGATGAGCCTCCTCGGCGTGGTCACGGTAGTTGAGGCCAAGGCAGATGATCTTCTCGGGGTCGGGGATGGGGGGGAGCAGGCGCAGGTCGGCGAGCGACGTGCTGTCATGCGCCGCTTGCGCGCGCTCGCCGAGGGCTGCGAGGCCGGCGGCGTCGAGCGCCTGAAGCAGGCCTTTCACGGAGTCCGCCGGCGCGCCCAGGGACGCCGCTGAGACGACCCTTTGCTCCACTTGGATCCCGGCGTGCGCACCCGAGCCGTCGTCGTAGGTGAGGAGGCGCAACGCTCAGCCCTCCGTCTCTATCTCTGCAGGCGTCGGCGGCTGTTGCGGCAGGAACGCGCCGGCGCTCGCGCGCACGTGGATGTCGGCGAACGGCGCGCCCTCGGCCGCCACCTCGGCCACCCGCGCCGGATCGACGAACACGCCGATCGGGTTGCTGTGGAACTGCTCGCTCGTGCGCATCCACGCGCTGGACTTCGCCCAGTCGCCGAAGGTGTCGCACTGGAGCTCGACGTGGTTGCCGTCGGGGTCGGCGTAGTAGTAGGAGAAAGTCATCCCGTGGTCGATACAGAACGTCGGCTCGATTCCGGCCTCGCGCAGGCGCAGGTAGCTGGCGTTCAGATCCTCGAAGGAGTCGTACTCGAAGGCGCTGTGGTGAAGGCCCGTGCGGGTGTCCTTCTCGGGGTCGTCGCTGAAGTTGGGGAAGGAGAGCAGCGCCACGCGGTGGTTGGCCTCGTCGTTGGAGAGCCATGCCCCGGCGTCGTCGCGGAACAGGATCTCGGTCCCGAGGACGGTCCCGTACCACTCGATCATCTCGTCGAGCCGGGTCGTCTTCAGGTTGAGGTGGTGGAGCTTCGGGTGGATCACTTCAGACATGCCGGTTCCTCCTCAGGCGGCGGTCGGGACGAGGATCTCGAGGGCGAGCACCTGGCCGAGCGCGCGAGCGAGCTCCGTGGCCGGATCGGCGTGGGCGCCGACGCTCCGCCAGGCGACGTGGCGGTCGGGTCGCACGAGGATCGCGCCCTGCGGACCGATCTCGCGGTGGCGAAGCCAGGTGCAGCGCGGGTCGAAGAAGTCGCCGTCGAGGTGGCCGACCCGAACGGCGTCGAGCGGGAGGTCGCTCGCCGCCGCGAGCTCACGCGCCGCGTCGCACCAATCACCGCCCTCCTCGCCGGCGATCACCACGAAGCGACCGGGCCTCACGAGGTCCTTGATCGGCAGGCGCCGGCCGTCGGGGTCATCCAGCCAGGCGTGCGGCAGCGGCGCGCCGGGCCGCGTCGAGGGCTCGTATACGCGGATGTGGTCGATCGGCTCCTGCGGCGGCGTGCCATCGTCCACGATCGCGCGGGAGCTGTACGTGTAGCCGTACTCGATGTTCAACTCGCCGAACTCCATCGACTGGGCCCTGATCGATCGCATGATCGCGGCGCGGTGCTCGGCGTCGTCGGGGTTGCGGCTCCAGAAGCGCCTCAGCGCCGCCCAGTTCTCGCTCTCGCTGCGCTCGTGCGAGACGCCGGAGAGAGCCTGTGTCGCCAGGTGGTTCACCGCGTTTTCGAGCGAGCGCTGGGCGTTGCTCTCGAGCGAGGGACGTCGCTCGCTTTCGTAGCTGTCCAGCAGGGCCGGCGACGCGTGCCCGTGCAGGACCGCCGCCAGCTTCCAGGTCAGGTTGTGCACGTCCTGGATGCCGCTCGTCAGGCCGAGGCCGCCGGTCGGCGGGTGCCGATGGCCGGCGTCGCCGACGAGGAAGACGCGCCCCTCGCGGTAGCGCTGTGCCATCACGGCTTCGACCGACCAGCGGGTGATGCGATGAACGTCCATCGGCGTGTCCGGGAGCCCGAGCGCCGCGCGGGCGTCTGCCTCGATCTGCTCGTCGGACTGCGCGCGCGGGTCATCCACCGGGTATTGGATGTGGATCACCCACTCCTCGGACTCCGGGCCCCAGCGCGTCGGGCCCATGGGCACGAGCACGGCACCCGTGCCGCTCGAGGGCGAGATGATCCAGCGGATCAGGACATCGGGGTCGCTCGCCCAGCGCGAGAGGTCCGCGGTGACGTGCATCGTCGCTGTCTGGGTGATCACCCCCAGCCCCTCATAGCCGATCCCCACGAGGCCCGGGACCGTGCGCCCGCCGTCGGCGCCGATCAGGTAGCGGCAGCGGACGCGGTACTCGCTCTCGGAGCCCTTGTCGCGAATCAGGGCCGTCACCCCCTCGTCCTCCTGCGCCAGCTCGGTCAGCTCGTGGTTGAAACGAACCCGTCCGGGGGAGAGCGCGTCGGCCCTGGCCTTGAGCACCGGCTCCAGGCGGATCTGCGGCAGGTTGCACTGGCGCCAGCTGCTCGCCGCGCGCCAGTTCTCGTCGGCGCCGCCGGCGCCCCAGGACTCGAGCCTGTGGATGAGACGGCCGCTGTCGGGGTCCTCGCCCGCGAACCCGGCGTAGAACGCGGTCGCAGCCATGTTCTCCGCCGGCGTGCCGAGCGCTGCGATGTCGTGGGCGACGCCCGCGTCCTCGAGGATCTCCATCGTCCTCTGGTTGAGCACGTGGGCCTTGGGCAGGTCCGAGGTGGTGGCGAGCGCGCTCACCAGCAGGTGATCGACGCCGAGCTCGGCGAGGAGCATCGACGCGGAGAGGCCGGCACCGCCGCCACCGACGACCAGCACGTCGACGGTCTCTTCCGTTGTGGGCTTCGACTCGGTCATTGCTCGCCTCCCTAGGCGGTTGTGATCTGCAGGATCAGGGTCAGAACGGAAAGCACGACGGCCAGCACCGCCGGCGCAGCCTCGGCGAGCGGATCGCGCAGGCGCACGAGGTGGCTCGCGAGGGCACCGAGCGAGAGCAGCACGAGCCCCGCGGTCGCGAGGATCCCGAGCGCCGGCAGAGCCAGCCCGGCCAGCGAGCCCGCGCCTCCCGCGATCTCGAGCGCCGCGATTCCCCGCCATCGGCCCGGAGCGATCCCGAGCCGGTCACGCGTGCTCAGGGACCGCGGGTTGCCGGTCAGCTTCATCGCCGCGGCGACGAAGAAGACGAGTGCGGTGAGGATCGTGAACACGAGCGTTGCGGGCGTCACGAGAGGAATCGTAGAGGAAAATGAAGAAGATTTCAAGTTTGAGCAATATCTCAGTATCCTGGGGATCGTGCATGATGCGGTGATGAGTGCAACCAGACCGCGCGGCGGCAGAAACGAGCGGCGCAAGGCGCGCACGCGATCGGCGCTGCTCGGCGCCGCGCGCCGGCTCTTCGCGTCCAAGGGCTTCGAGGCGACGACGATCGCCGAGATCGCCGAGGAGGCCGACGTGGCGATCGGTTCCTTCTACAACTACTTCCGCACGAAGGACGATCTGCTCGCCGGGATCCTCGAGGAGGCGCTCACGGAGCAGCTGCGCCGGCTCGAGGCGCGGCGGGTGGGGGTCGAGGATCCGGCCGAGCTGGTCAGCATCGCCCACCGGCACCTGCTGTGGGCGGCGAGGGAGGACCCCGACCTGGCGTGGCTGCTGGTCCGCCTGGACGTGCCGTTTCGCGTCATCGACGCGGTGCTTGGTGAGGCCGCCGCGCACGACCTGCGCGACGGGATCCGCAAGGGGCGCTTCGCGGTCGCCGATCGCCGCGTCGCCCTCCGTGCCGCCGGCGGCGCGCTGATCTCCGTAATGCACGGGCAGCTGCTCGGCGAGCTGCGGCCCGGAGCCGACTCTGCGCACGCCGAGGGCGTGCTGAGGAGCTTCGGCCTGCCGCCGGGCGAGGCCGCGCAGATCGCGCGCCGACCCCTCCCGGCGGAGCGCTGATGACCCGGGCCGCATCGACGTTCACGCCCACTACCTCGTCGCCGCCTCTCTGGCGGCGCTGCGCACGGCCGAGCCCAGATCGCGCAGCCGGCGCGAAGGTGAGGCGCCCGGATGCCGTCGTGAGATCCGCACGCGCAGAGCCGCAGGTCGGCTCATGAAGTGCAGGGGCGGACTCAGATCGACTGCCTCGCCGTCGACGCCGGCGTGCACGGGCCCGTCTGCTCTCACCTCGAGAGACCGGGCGCTCCATGCTCGGCCGGGAGCGCCCGCATTCTCACCGGGTCTGTCGAGCACGAGGATCCCGAGCAGGCCGCCAGAGAGCGAGGGACGCGTCCCGGTGACCAACGGCTGGTCGATCGCATACGGGTTGTTCGACACCAGCACCACGGCTGGACGGCTGTGCTCGCGGCCCAAGTCGTCCACCAGGTCTAGCGGCGGTGTCTGCGCGCCGGGACCGAGCACCACCCTGGCGGTCTGCAACAGGGTCTGCAGCTTCGCATCGCGGTAGGCCGGTTGCCCAACGGCGTCGCCGTAGATTCCGAGCGAGACGTTGTTGAGGAAGATGCGGCCGTTCACATCCGCGAGATCGATCGTGCGCTCGATCCCGTCAGTGAACGCATCGAGCGCACCCACGAGGTCGCTTCGATCCACCCCGACGTCTAGGGCGAAGTGGTTGCGCGTTCCCGCAGGAACACAGATGAAGGGAAGCTCGTGCGCGCAGGCGGCCGCAGCTACGGTGGCCAATGACCCGTCGCCACCCGCGACACCGAGCGCGTCCGCCCCTCTCTGCACGGCTTGATCGACGAGGGCCACGAGGCTGTGCCCCGGGCTCAGCATGACAACCTCGATCCCGCGCTCGGCCGCCCGCTTCTCGAGCTGGGCGCGAGCTGCCTTTCCGCCCCCGGACCTCGGGTTGACGAACAGCACCGGCTGTCGCACAGGATCGGCGGGTCGCCAGTCGCGGCCGCGCCTTCCTGACCGTCCTGGACCACCGGCGGGGCGCTTTGGGATGGACGATCCGGAGGTCCCGCTCGCCTCCACCGGCATCACCCCCCCGAATGCGCGCGGTCACGCCCGCCGGGCCAGACCGTCGCGGCCAGACCACAGACGGCGCCGGGCGCCGCGCCGAGCAGCACGCCGCTGACGTAGCGGACTCGCAGGTGCACCCGCGAGTGGGCCAGCGCCATGACGCCCGCCGGCACGAGCCACAGCAACCAGTTACGGGCTGCACGGCTCCTGACGGCCATCAAGCCGTCGACGCGCGATCTCGACAAGCGCATTTGAGAAGTGTCCCACCTCCGGTTCGCGGCATGGCTCAGGAACCGTGTGCGTCACAGAGCGATCCGACGTGCCGACTCGGAGAACTACCGATGCGGCGCGTCACCGCAGGCCCTAGCGTGAGTCAATCTGGGTACCGCTGCTCGGGTCGTGGGGGCCGCGGGCGCGGTACCTGCAAGGGCAGACGCACCTCAAAGGAGGCCAAAATGGCTTTAGCAGATCAATTGACGGCCCTGTCGGACCATTTGACCGAGCTTGCCGCTCGGGCCAAGGAGGCGGAAGAACACGCCGCAGCGGCCCGAGGCAAGGCCAAGGCCGACCTTCGAGCGGAAGTCGAGGAGGCGCAGGCGTCCGCTCGGGACCAGGCGGACAAGCTGCGCGCGTCGGCTGACGCCAACAAGAGCAAGCTCTCAGTCTGGTGGAACGACCTGCAGCGCACCTGGAACGAGCACGTCGCAAAGATTCGCGAGAACGTCGAGACCAAGCGGGCAGAGCACGACTTCGATCGCGCTGAGCGGCACGCTGAGCAGGCGGCGAGCGACGCGGCCTTCGCGATCGAATTCGCATACGCCGCGATCGCGGAGGCGGACTACGCGGTGCTTGACGCTGAGCTGGCAAGGATGGAAGTGGAGGAGCAGCGCGCGGCCTCGGCCGTGAGCGCCTGAGTGTCGCGCGGGCAGAACGTCCCGGGACGGCGCGTCCCGGGACGTCACCGCTTTCGCCAGAGGACGTCGAGGGTGGAGGTTGGCCACACGTGATCGCTACCCGCGAGGGGGCGCGGCAGACTGCGAGCAGCGGACGGCGCGCAGGGGCGATCCCAGCGCCATCTACCGCGAGGGTCGGGCGCGCGTTTCCAGTCGACGCGCTCGAGCAAGCGGTCCGAGGAACCAAAGCGCGGCGAACGGTCCTCCGAGCAGGCAGGTCGTGACGATGCCGGTGGCGAGGCCGAAGAGCTTGGTCGTGACGAGCAGCACGGAGCCACACATCGCGAGTGCCAGGAATACCAGACCGGCTATGACGACGCGGTTGGAGACCATCACGAGGTGGCGCTTGTCGTCGTGCCGAAAGAGGAACCGGTGCTCGGCCGACGGCGCGATCGCACAGGCGGCGGCAAGCGCTGCGAAGACGAGGCTGACGAAGTAGACGATCTGCTCGAAGCGGCCGATGTGAGCGAATCCCGTGTCGAAGGGGACGACGAGGAGGAACGCGAAGAGCACCTGGACGCCAGTCACGACCACGCGCAGCTCGCCGGTCATCTCCTCCATGTTGCGGTCGAGGCGTTCGAGGGAGGTCTCGTGGCGGTCCTCGCCGGCACGGCCTCTGTCCCGGCCAGGTTGGCTCGATGCCGGAGAGTCGTATGCCGTCAGCCTCGGCACCCCGGGCCTCGCTAGGAGTCGGAGCGGCGGCGCTTCTGCGCGACCGCGCGAATGAGCTGCGGCTTGCCCATCTTGGAACGCCCGTCGATGCCGAGCCGTGCGGCCTCTCGGCGCAGCTCGGTCACAGTCATTGCGCCGGCGCCACTGCCCGTCTCGCCGCCGGTCCCGCGCTTGCGCGCCGCGGCCTTCGCCCCCTCCCGGCCGAGTGCGCTGCGCGTCTGCGGCGACAGGTGCGCGATCGTTCGCTTGCGAGAGGAACCCGCCTGAGCCTTCTTCACGTTCCGCCGAGCCGCCTCCGTCTGTCGGGTGGTTGCCACGACGATCGACTACCCGAACGGAGCGAGGCTACGCATGCACACCCCTCGAGCGCCCGCGCCAGGCGGAGCGACGAGCGCGACGTTCGCGGCGATCTACGGATTGAGCCTGCGCAGCCGCGCCGCCGCCCACCGGATTGAGGAGCTCGAGCATCTCACATAGATCACCGGCGAGCCGGTCGGCGTAATCGTCGCCGATATCGACCACTTCAAGGCGATCAACGACAGCCACGGGCACGCCGTCGGCGACAACGTGCTGCGCGACATTGCCTACGCGTTTGCGTCGAGAGCTTCGCGCCTATGATCAGGTCTATCGCCTCGGCGGCGAGGAGTTCGCCGTTCTGCTCCCCGGCTGCGACGCCGGCAAGGCCGGGCGCATTGCCGAGCACTTGCGCCGCGGTATCGCGGCCGCGCCGGTGGCCGACCTGGACGTCCAAGCGTCGATTGGCGTAGCCAGCTCGCCAGGACAGCAGCCGCTCTCATGGGAAGAGACCTTCGCGCGTGCCGACTCAGCGCTACATCGCGCGAAAGCCGGGGGACGCAACCGCGTTGTCGTGGACGGTGCCCCTTCGCCGTCGAGGCCGCGTGAACCAAGTAGTGCGGGTGCGTGAACCACGCCCTTGCCCGCTCTCCATTCCGATTGGGGTCGCCGACGGCGACTTGCCGGCGCACCCGAACGAGGGTTCAGGGAACAAAACGGGGAACCCAGAGGTCCGGGTCGACCTCAAACCTGCAATTGGGCCATCCGCCTGCCCGCCAGCCTGCCTAGCGCAGCGGCCGGCCCCATTCGGTCTCTTCGCGCAGCCGCGCCTTGAGCACCTTGCCGTTCGGGTTGCGCGGTAGGGGATCTTCCCGGACGGTGACGTACTGCGGAACCTTGAACTCCGCGAGGCGCGCGCGGCCATGTGCGACTACGGCATCCACGTCGATCTCCGCCCCGGGGGCGGGCACGATCACCGCACCCACCTTCTCGCCCATCATCTCGTCGGGCACCGCCATCACCGCGACCTCACCGACGCCGGGAGCGCCGGCGAGCCCGTTCTCGACCTCCAGGGAGTAGACGTTCTCGCCCCCGCGGTTGATCATGTCCTTCTTGCGATCGACGACGTGGAGCAGGCCGTCT
>Ga0335085_10017854_pt1 | contig 10213 bp, 7 predicted proteins | sample Lox_Sample_45_FD_206712 | JGI IMG/M metagenome (GOLD analysis project Ga0335085, IMG submission 206712) | Soil microbial communities from Loxahatchee National Wildlife Refuge, Florida, United States - Lox_Sample_4.5 | ecosystem: Environmental > Terrestrial > Soil > Wetlands | place: USA: Florida... | reverse complement strand
AGCTGGTGGTGGATGCGGCGGTTCTCGTCCTCGAACTGCTTGCGGCGCAGCTGCGCGCGGAGGCGCGCGCGGAGCACCTCGAAGTCGCCCGACTTCGGGATGTAGTCGTCGGCGCCTGCGTTCATGCCCTCGAGCATCGCGACGCGATCCTCGCGCGACGTCAGCATCATCAGCGGCACGTCGCGCAGCGCGGGCGAGGCCTTGATCCGGCGGCACGTCTCGTGTCCCGAGAGGCCCGGCATCATCACGTCGAGCAAGATGCAGTCGACCTCCTGCACGGCGAGGAGCTCGAGCGCCTCGCCGCCCGAGCGCGCGAGCACGACGTCGTAGCCGTCTTGCCCGAGCTGCGTGGCGAGCTCGTGCAGGTAGGTCGCGCTGTCGTCGACGGCGAGGATCTTCTTCGGTCCGAGCAGGCTGGCGGGCGCGTCGACCTCGGGCTGCGTCGCGCTGCGGAGGATCGCCGCGAGGCGCGCGAGCACGATCTCGGCGTCCTCTTCCTTGCGTATGCACGCGTCGGCGCCGGAGTCGAGCGCGCGGAGCTCGGCGACGCGGTCGAGCGACGCCGTGAGCAGGATGCACGGCGTGCGGCGAAGCACGGCGTCGAGCCTCAGCCGGCGGACGACGGTCGGCCCGTCGATGCCGGGCATGATGCCGTCGACGACGACCGCCGCGGGCCGAACGTCCGCCGCGAGCCGCAGGCCCTCCTCGCCGTTCTCGGCGGTGACCACGTCGTAGCCCGCGGCGACGAGGCGCTCGCGCAGCGCTTCGCGGAACGTCGCGCTGTCGTCGATGACGAGGATGGTCGCGCGATCGCTCGGCGACGAAGCGCGCCCCGCCGAGCGCACGAGCTCGCGCGCGCGGGCGACGAGGTAGGTGCGGTCGTACGGCTTGCCGACGTACTCGTTGGCGCCGGTCTTCAGCCCGCGCACGCGGTCGCGCACCTCCGCCTCGGTCGACAAGAGGACGACGGGCGCTCGCGTCGCGGATTTCATCTCCGCGAGGAGCTCGACGCCGTCGCCGTCGGGGAGGAGCACGTCGAGGATGACGAGATCGAACGGCGCGCGCGCGACCGCGGCGCGAGCCTCCGCGGCCGTCGTGCAGAGCGTCGGCGCGAAGCCTGCCGCGCGGAACGCGTCGTCGAGGTCCATCCGGACCGTGAGGCTGTCGTCGACGACGAGCACGCTCGGGTTCACGAGGTCTCCTTCGCGCGCGAGAGCGCGACGAGGCGGCGCGCGACGTCGGGCAGCGGGACCACCTCGCACGCCGCCGAGAGGAGGATCGCCTCGCGCGGCATCCCGAAGACGACCGACGTCGCCTCGTCTTGCGCCATCGTGAAGCCGCCTGCGCGCCGCATCGCGAGCAGGCCCCCGGCGCCGTCCTTCCCCATGCCCGTGAGCAAGCATCCGATCGCGGCCGGCCCGAGCTCCGCGGCGATGGACTCGAAGAGGACGTCGACCGACGGCTTGCACGAGTGCCGCTCCGGATCGTCGGTCACGCGCAGTCGGCCGCCGCGAAGGACGAGGTGTCGATCGGGCGGCGCCAGGAGGACGCGGCCTTCGCCGACGGGCGGGAGCGCGTCGCCGTCGCGCGCGTAGGCGACGCGGAGCGGCGAGAGGCCGTCGAGCCAATCGGCGAACGCGCGCGCGAACGGCTCGGCGATGTGGATGACGAGCACGATCGGCAGCGGGAAGCTCGCGGGGAGCGCGCGCAAGATCTCCTGGAGCGCGCCGGGTCCGCCGGTCGAGACGCCGATGGCGACGGCGCGCACGCGGTTTCCCGCGGCGGCGCGTTCCGCAGAGCCCGGGGCGACCGTGATCGGCGCGCGCGCCGCGCCGAGCTTCGCGCGCACGTGCGTGATCACCTTGATGCGCGAGACGAGCTTCACCGTGCGAACGAGCTTCTGCTCCCAAGCGTCGTCGAGCTCGGTGCCGAGCGGTTTGTCGAGCACGTCGACGGCGCCCGCCGCGAGCGCGTCGTACGTCCGAAACAGCTCGCCGCGATTCGTCGACGCCGACACGACGAGGATCGGCGTCGGCTGGTGCGCCATGATGTACTCGGTCGCCGCGAGGCCGGTCATGACGGGCAGCATCATGTCGAGCGTGATGACGTCCGGTCGCAGCTCGAGGCAGAGCTCGATCGCGCGCTTGCCGTCGGCCGCCTCGCCCACGACGTCGAGCTCGGGGTCCGACGACAACACCTCGACGATCCGCTTGCGGATCGTGAGCGAGTCCTCGACGACGAGCGCGCGGATCTTGCCCATCAGCCGACGAGCCTCCGGATCGAGTCGAGCAAGAGCGTCTGATCGAACTCGCCTTTGACGACGTACGCGTGCGCGCCCGCCGCGGCGCCGCGCTTCCGGTCCGCGTCCGACGAGCGCGACGTCACGAGGATCGCGGGCACCTCGCGCAGGGCGGGGTCGGCGCGCGTGCGCTCGACGAACTCGAAGCCGTCCATCCCGGGCATCTCGACGTCGACCACGAAGACGCCGTAGCGCTTGGCCTTCGCCTTTTCGAGCGCCTCCTCCGCCGACGTCGCGAGCTCGACCTCGTAGCCGGCGGACTCGAGGATGCTCTGCTCGAGCATGCGCGTCGTCAGCGAGTCGTCGATCACGAGGAGGGGCGGCCGCGCGGCGGTGGGCGCGGCGATGGGCCGCCGCTGCGTGCGCGCGCGTTCGACGAGCGCCTCGGGATCGAGCACGATCTCGGGGTTGCCGTCGGCGTCGAGCGACGCGCCCGCGACGACCGAATCCGCCCGCGCGTGCGAGGGAAGCGCGCGCACGAGCACCTCGCCGGTGCCGACGAGCCGATCGACGCCGATCGCGGCGAGCGCGCCGCCCGCCTGCACGACGACCGCCGACCACGCGGCGCGTGGCGCGTCCTCGCGTCCGCGGAGCACGCGCGCGAGCGGCGCGAACGGGATCACGTTCCCCTCGTAGCGCAGCGCCTCGCCCTCCGCGTCGCGCGCGATCTCGGCGTCGGTCACGCGCAGCGTGGCGCGCACCGCGTCGAGCGGAAGCGAGCTCGCGACCTCGCCCGCGCGCACGGTGAGCGAGAGCATCGCCGCCATCGACACCGGCACGCAGATCTCGAACGTGGTGCCCGCGCGAGGCGCGCTCTCGACGCGGACGGTGCCTTTCAGTCGCTCGACGACCGCGCGCACCACGTCGAGCCCGATGCCGCGGCCCGAGACCTCGGTGACCTCGGACATCGTCGTGAGGCCGCCGCGCACGAGGAGCGCGAGCACGTCCTCCTCCCGCGCCGCCGCGCCGAGGCCGCGCTCGACGGCCGCGCGACGCAAGCCGTCGACGTCGACGCCGCGCCCGTCGTCGGTGCACGAGAAGACCACCTTCGCGCCGCGGCGCTCGACGCGCACCGCGACCGTGCCGTCGAGCGGTTTGCCCGCCGCGCGCCGCTCGGCGGGGGCCTCGATGCCGTGCGCGACGGCGTTGCGCACGACGTGGAGGAGCGCGTCGGCGAGCGGCGTGAGCACTTGCGCGTCGAGGCGCGTGTCGCCGCCGTGCGCCGAGAACACGACGCGCTTGCCGAGCGCGCGGGCCGCGTCGCGCGCGGCGCGCTCGAGCGTGCCGAAGAGCGTCGAGACCGGGAGCAGTCGTAGCCGGTTCGCCGCCTCGCGCACTTGCCCGAGCTCCGCGCCCGCGCGCCCGACCGAGCTCTCCACGCGGCGACGCACCTCGCCCAAGTCGGCGCGGAGCTGTCCGAGCGCGCGCCGCTGCGACGGCGTGATTTCCGACGCGCCCCGGTCGAGCTGATCGGCGAGCATCGAGGCGACGCGGTGCGCGCGCTCGAGCGTCGCGAGCTCGTTGCGCAGGGTCTGGAGCCGAACGCTCGCCTCGGAGACGCTCTCGAGCAGGCGGTCCATCTCGACGATCTCGACGCGCACCGTCTCGATCGCGTCCGGCGCCGGCGCGGGGGCGGCTGCGCCCTCCGGGGGCGCGGGCGCGCGCGCGATCGTCGAGAGCTCGGCCGCGATGGCGTCGAGCAACGCGAAGAGCTCGTCGATGCGCTCGCGCGGCGGCGGCGCGCCGTCGCGGTACGGCTCGAGCGCGTCCTCGACGGCGTGCGCGTGCTCGGCGATCGCCGGCAGCTTCACGACCCGCGCGGCGCCTTTGAGCGTGTGCGCGAGCCGCAAGAGGCGCGCCACGCCCTCGGCGCCGCCGCCTTTCTCGAGATCGAGCGCGCCTTGCTTCAGGCCGTCGAGGAGCTCGCGCGCCTCGATGCGGAAGTACTTGAAGGGGTCCTTCGGCGTGGTCACGCAGCTTCCTGTCGCACGAGGCGCATCAACTCCTCGGAGAGCGTCGTGAGCTGCGTCGCGGTCTGGAGCGTCTGCGTCGAGCTCGCCTCCGACTCCTTCGTGGCTTGCGCGACGTTGGCGATCGCGACGTTCACCTGCTCGACAGCGGTCGCCTGCTGCTTCGTGCTGAGCTCGATTTCGCGTGCGGCGTCGGTCGTCGTGCCGACGAGACCGGCGATCTGCCCGAACGCGACGGTGACGTCGGAAAACTGCTTCGCGCCCGACTCGACCGCCTTCACGCCGCTCTCGGTCGCCATGACGGTCGTGTTCACGGCCGCGCGGATGTCGTCGATGAGCGTGCGGATCTCCTTGGTCGAGCCGCCGACGCGATCGGCGAGCTTGCGGATCTCGTCGGCGACGACCGCGAAGCGCTTCCCCGACTCGCCCGCGCCTGCCGCCTCGATCGTCGCGTTGATCGCGAGGATGTTCGTCTGCTCCGCGAGCTCGTTGATGATCTCGAGGATGCTCCCGGCCTGCTGCGACTTCTTTCCGAGGTCGAGCATGTGGCCGACGATGAGATCCACTTGGCGCTTGATGCTCGTCATCGAGTCGCGCGCGCGCACGACCGACTCGTCGCCCGCCTTGGCGCTCCCGGCGGTCTCCTCCGCGATGCGCGCGACGCGCTGCGAGCTCTCGGCGATCTGCCTCGAGGTCGAGAGGAGCTCGCGGATGGTGGTCGACACCTCGGTCGCAGCCGAAGACTGCTCGCGCGAGCCCGAGGCTTGCTGTGACGCGGCCGCCTGCAGCTCGGCCGACGAGCTACGGATGCTCGACACGGCGCTCGAGAGCTGCCGGCCGAGCGACGACGTGATGATCCACGCCGCCGTGACGACGGCGACGAGCGCGAGGACGACGCCGCCGATGATCGTCGTCTTCGTCGCGCTCACGCCTTCTTCGGCAGCCGCCGCCCGCGCGTCGAGCACGGTGTGCTCCTCTTGCGTCATTTCGCCGACGAGGCTTCGGATGTCGTCCATCTTTCGCTTGCCGTCCGACGCCACGACGACTTTGATCGCGGCGTCGACGTTGCCGGCGCGTCGCGCGTCGATCGTCTGCCGTAGCTCCGCGAGCTTCACGTCCACGAGCGGCCCGAGCCGCGCGGCGCGTTCCTGCTGGCGCGGGTCGTCTCTCGTCTGGGTCCTCACGTTCTCGAGCGTCCCCCCGAGCTCGGCGACCGCGGCATTGAACGGCTCGAGGTACGACTCGTCGCCCGTGAGCGCGAAGCCGCGCGCGCCGGTCTCGGCGTCCTTCATCAGCGACACGAGGTGCGTGAGGCTCTCGATCGCTTGGTGCGTGCGCGTCACCGCGTGCGCGTTCTCGATCAACGTCCCGTCGGTGCGGTACGCGACGCCCCCGACTACCACGAGCACCAGAATCGCGAGCGCGAAGCCCAGCGCGATCTTGCGTCCGACTGTCCATTTGCCGTTCACGGATGGCTCCTTGTCATGATGGATTCGATCACCGCCGCGACGTCGACGACGGGGTAGGTGAGCCCGCCGGTGGAGAGCACGCGACCCGCGCCGCGCTCGACGCGCATGAAACCCTCGAGCCGATCGAAGCCGAGGCCGAGGCCCTCCGCGCCGCGCGCGAGCGCGATCCAGCGCGGGGCGGGCGCGCCTTCGTAGCCGAGCAGCGCGGGTAGGCCGTGCACGGCGACGAGCGCGCCGCCGATCGCGGCGAGGCCGAGCACCGCGCGACCGCCGCTCGGGATCGGCACGATGCGCGGCGCGGCGGCGACGCGCGCGACGTCCGCGACGCGGAGAGCGTGACGCTCGCCGGCGAGGCGCACGGCGAGGAAATCCTCCGTCGGCGACGTTCGGGCGGGCGCCGACACGAACGTCTCGTCGAACGCGCGGCGCAGCGCGGCCGCGCGCTCCGAGAGCTCGGCCGAGCTCACGCGGCCCCTCCGCACCAGCGAAGCTCGCTCCGGCATAGCTGCGCCAGCCCGTCGCGACCGAAGCCGCCGCCGAACACGAGCACGCGCGCCGCGTCCTCCGAGGGCAAGAGCGCGAGCGCCGCCTCGAGCTCGGCGCGCGCCCGCGTCACGTTGCCCGCGCGCCGCTCGAGCAGCCCGATGTGGAGGTGCGGCATGACGAACCGAGGATCGAGGTACGTCGCGATGCGGTCGTGCTCGAGCGCGCCGGCGCGATCGCCCGCGTGCTCGCAGCAGAGCGCCTTGAGGTAGTGCGCGCCCGCGTTCATCTCGTCGCGCGCGAGCAGCTCGTCGCACGCGCGCTCGGCCTCGCGCAGCTTGCCGGCGTTGGTCAAGAGCACCGCCTCGAGGAGCCGCGTCTCGGGGTCGTCGGCGTCGAAGCTCGCGAGCAGCGCGAGCGCGTCGGCGAACCGCTCCTCGCGCATCATGTCGATGACCGGCGCGCGATCGCTCGGCGCCTGCGGCGGTGCGGGTCGTCTGGTGGGCGCATCGCGCGACGACGCGAGCCGCGCGATGCGCTCGGAGGCGCCGCGGATGACGTCGATCCACGACGCGCCGTCCTCCGTCGCATCGTTCGCGGCGCCGGGCGCGTACGTCGGTCGCGTGACGTCGATCGGCGCGCGCTCGGAGCCGCCCTTGCGCTCGTAGTAGAACGTCCCGTGCGTGTGCTTGAGGTGAAAGTCGTTCGACACGCCGCGCAGCGTCTCCGCGTGGCCGAGGAACAGGAAGCCGCCGGGTCGCGTCGCGTTCGCGAGCCGCCGCGCGACGGCGCGCATCGCGTCCTCGGCGAAATACATGAGCACGTTTCGGCAGAAGACGACGTCGAAGGCGCCGGCGCACCAGAACGCCGCGTCCGCGTCGAGCAAGTTGCGCCGCTCGAAGGTCACCGCCGAGCGCACGTCGGGCTCGAGGGCGAAAGAGGCGCCGTCCGCCGCGAAGTAGCGGCTGCAGAGCGCCGCGGGCGTCTCGCGCAGCGCCCAGCTCGAGTAACGCGCGCGTTCGGCGCGCACGAGGGCCGCAGGGTTGACGTCGAACGCGTGGATGGCCACGGGAGCGTGCGGGCCGAGCCTCTCGCGCGCGACGATGGCGATCGAGTACGCCTCTTCGCCGGTCGCGCAGCCCGCGGAGAGGATGCGCACGGGGGCGCGCGCGTCCGCGAGCACGGCGGGCAGGACCGCGTCGGCGAACGCCGCGAACTGATCGCGGTAGCGGAAGAAGTACGTCTCGCCGACCGTCAACCGCTCGGCGAGCGCCGCCGTCTCTTCTTCGTCGACGTCCTCGAGGTACGCGCTCGCCGTCGAGGCGCGTCGCGCGTGCGCGCGCGCGCAAAGGAGCTCGGCGAGCTCGTCGAGCTTCGCGTCGTCGAGCTCGAGGCCGAGCCGGCCGCGGATGAGGTCCCGGAAGCGCTGGGCGTCCGCGCGGGACACGACGAGCCTCACGGCTCCGCCCCGCTCACTCCGTCCGGAAAGAGGCGGGCCGCGCGCAGCACCAGCAAGAGTCGCTCGTCGAGCGCGAGCGCGCCGGCGACCGCCTCGGACACGTCACGGAGCAGCGGCGGCAACGCGTCGAGCCTCGCGCGATCCAGCGCCACGACGCCCTCGACGCGGTCGACCGCGAGCGCGACGACGCGGTCCCCCGCGCGGACGGTGACGAACCGCGTGGCGCGGCCTGCGTCGCGCGCGCCCACGAGCTGCGAGAGCGCGACGACCGGAACGGGCGCCCCGCGCACGATGGACAGCCCGAGCACGAACGGCGCGGCGTTCGGGATCGGCTCGATCGGCATGGGTCGCATCGTCTCGACGACGCGATCGACCGGGATCGCGCAAGCGCGCGATCCGGCCATCAGCACCAGACTCGGCAGTGGTTGCGCGTCGTCCATCTCCCGATCCGCGATCGTCGGACGAAAGCGCGCGCGTTGTCGATACACCCTAGGGTGTAGACACGCTGGACACGGCTCAGAGCGCGAGCTGCGCGATCACGCCGTCGGAGAGCACGTCGGCGATGCGCGTACCGTCGCGGCGCATCGCGTCGGCGGCGTAGACGTTGAGCGTCCAGTCACTCGCCGCGCGCGTCTCGACGTCGCGCGCGACGTCGTCGACCGACGAACGGAAGAGGTACGCGAGATCGCGGCGCGACCACCGCGGGTTCTTCTGCGCGAAGACCGCCGCGACGGAGTCGGCGTTCTCGTACCACGCGGCCTTCGCAGCGGCCTGCGCGGTCGCGTCCCCCTGGCGCGCGCCGTTCACCATCGAGCGAGCGTCGTCGAGGCCGGGCCGGAGCGTGCTCGAGACTCGATCGCCGAACGCGCCGCCGTAGAAGAACGCGAGGGGCTTGCCGAAGTCGGTCTCGATCTGCTGGAGGCGGTTCATCGTCGTCTCGGCGCTCGGCATGCCCGCGATCGATTCCACGACGTACTCGTGAATGAGGCTCGAGCGCGCGTAGAGGAGATCGCGCATCACGAGGTGCAGGCTCTCGGCGCGCGCGTCGCGCCGAGCCGGGCGGAGTTGCCCGCGGAACTGCTGCACGATGCCGCCCGTCAAGATGTCGGCGACGGCGAGCGCTTGGCCGGACGAGCCGTCCGCGTCCGCGGCGTCCTTCGCCCAATCGCCCGCGACGCGCGAAGCCGCCTGCCCGATGTCGTCGTTCACCCACGCGCGGAGCGCCAACCCGAGCCCGTCGGCGCTCAAGTACGGGCTCTCGAGCGCGAAGAACGACGCGACGCGATCCGAGGTCGTGTACCAGTGCGCCTTCGCGCGGTCGTAGCGCGAACGATCGTTGAGCATCGCGGCGCCGACGGCGTCGCGCGCCGCGCGCGATTCGTCCTGCAAGAGGCCGCTGAGCTGCAGGCTCGCCGCTTCGCCGTAGAACGGCGCGATCGCGCGGCCGATCGCGCGCTCGTTGCGGACGAGGCGATCGGACGACGCGGCGGCCGCGGGCGTTCTCCCGACGACGTCGATGATGTAGAGCCGCGTCCACGTCGCGCGATCGAGCAGTAGCTCTCGCAAGTGGTCGCGCAGATCGTCGCGCGTCTCGACCGGTACGGTCGCGGCGGTCGTCGTCGTCACTCCCTCGCTCGTGGCCGTGGCGGCGAGCGGCGTGGACGAACAATCGACCGTGGCAGACGTGAGGACGACGAGAGAGGCGAACAGCGGCACGATGACTTTCATGGCTGAGAGACGTGCGGTGCAGGCGACGTGCCCGTCGCTCACGCTCGAGGCGCGCGTCTCACGGCGACGGGGAGCCTTGCCGCAGGTCGTAGGCGAGCGCGCACGCGTCTAGCCCGCTCGAGAAGTCGACGCGCGAGGCCGCGGACCACGCGCCGGGATCGACGCGCGCGCGCGCGCGGAGGAGCGTCGTTCCCGCGGCGGTGTCGTAGAGCTCGACGCGGACGTCGTGCGGCCGCTCGCCGTCCAGATCCGCCGCGACGCGCGTGTCGCCGCGCTCGTCGAGCACCGCGAGGAGGAGCGGCGCCGTGAGCGCCTTCTTCGTGTCGTCGAGGCGCGCGCGCTGGACCTGGCGCTCGAGGACCGAGAGCTCGCGCCCGTCCGCTCCGCGTACGCGATCGGCGAACGCCGGCTGGAGCACGCGGAGCGCGTTGTACGCGTCGGCGAGCCGGTGCACGTCGCGCCCGACGGGCGTCGCGCCGTACGCGGCGCGCACCTTCGCGAGCACGTCGCGCTCCTTGCGCGAAGCCGGCGGGTCGAGCAGGCAGCGCACGAACGTGTCGTCGACCGAGGCGGCGGCGCTCTTGTCGATCGAGGCGCCCACGCCGAACGCCTCGATCGGCCCGCGCACCCACACGATCGGTCGCGCGAGCGCGGCCGGCGCGCGGAGATCGATCGCGCGCACGTCGCCCGGGTACATGCCGGCGAGATCGTGCAGCACGACCTCGTCGCGATCGACCGACGTGCGCTGCCGCTCGTCGATCGACGCGTTCTCGGCGCCGAGGAACGAGAGGACCGACGCTCGCCG
>Ga0335085_10017853_pt1 | contig 10214 bp, 5 predicted proteins | sample Lox_Sample_45_FD_206712 | JGI IMG/M metagenome (GOLD analysis project Ga0335085, IMG submission 206712) | Soil microbial communities from Loxahatchee National Wildlife Refuge, Florida, United States - Lox_Sample_4.5 | ecosystem: Environmental > Terrestrial > Soil > Wetlands | place: USA: Florida... | reverse complement strand
TCGCCGGGTCGGTTTCGTCGATCACTCGCGGGGGCCGGACGTGATCGTAGAAGCCGCCCCACTCATCGAAGGTGATGACGAGCACGGTGCTGTCCAGGTAGCCAGCGTCGTCGAGGGCGTGGTAGGTGTCGGCGATAAACCGTTCGCCGCGCCTGATGTCCGCCTTGGGGTGGTCGTCGGCCCCGGTTCCGTCGTCGGCGAGGGCGAACTCGGGATCGACGAAGCTGACGTTAGGAAGCAGCCCCTGGGCAACCGTGTCCAGGAAGGACAAGGTGGTGACGGGGACCCCGACAACGTCGGTGTCTCCCGGGGCGAACAGGTGCCAGAACGGGTAGTACTTCAGGCCCCACAGGGCTAAGAATGGCAGGTCCCTGAAGAAATAGCCGCCGGTGGGGATGCCCTTGTTGTTGGGAATGGGTGAGAGCTGGTCCCAGATCGTAGGCAGCATCGAGGTGGTGGTGATGTTGTGATCCCGATCAGTTCTGGCGGCATGCTGGTAGAAGCGGTTAGGGAAGGTCTCGCCGGCGAACGAGCAGAAGTAGTGGTCCAGAACGGTGTAGTGCTGCGCCAGGGCCCCCAGCACAGGCAGGTCGGGCACCGCCTTGGGCGTACCATGGGGATCGAGGTTCGTGTAGAAGCCAACCGGGAACGTGTTCGCGGCGGCCGCCGTGACCCCCGGGTTGAGATCCAGGGCAGTGGGGCGCTGCAGGAACCCGTCCATCTTGCCGAAGTTGTACTCGATCAGCCAGCCCTCCCAGCTGTGGTCAGGATCGCCGTACCCGCAGCCCTGGAAGTCGGGCGCCAGCGGGCGCCCACAAGCTGTAAGAAGCTTCGCCGTGTCAGCATGACGGCCATTATCGCTCGCAACTCCCGGCCAGGAGGGCAATGCGCCCGCGTCGTTCCCAGGCCCTGACAGCTCAATCACCAGTCGAAGCACGCTCCGCAGCTGGCAGTGCACCAATAAGCAAGCGCATTGGGATAACCAGAGATGACGCGAGCAGCCCAGAGCATTCCAGCTCGACCTGGGCGTCCAGACGCCACCGGCGGCCAGGGCGCACAGCCGCGCCAGATCGCTGGACCCGCTGGCGTGCGCGGTGAGCCCGTCGGGGAGGTTGCGAGCTGTGTCCTGAACTCAGGCGCCTAGGGCTCTCAGGGCAGGCTGGGGTTGGCTTGGCCGAGCAATCGCTGGGTCTCTGAAAGCAGTGGCCTGGCCTGCAGGCGGGAGAAGATCGCGGCCGCGGCGGTCAAGGCTTGCTCAGCATGAGGGTCACCAAGCTTCAATGTGCAGCGGCCAAGCGCGGCCAGCGCTCTTCCGTGTTCGAAGAGATGCCCATACTCGCTCCAGCCCGCGGCTGCTTCCTGGTTCATGCGCATGGCTTCGTGGATGGCCCCGCGTGCCTCACCGAGCGTGGCTTCGGCGGTCAGCAGGCTGAGCCGGTGGCGGGTGGTGGTCGCTGGCGCGCGGCTGATGAGAATCTCGGCGGTGCTTGGCTTGCCCGCCGCTACGCAGGCGCGAGTGAGATCTGGAAGGTACGGGATCCAAAACCAGCTGGACGAATCTGTCACGGCGGCTTGCAGCTCGGCGACGAGCCGAAGCGCTTTGCCAGGATGACCGGCCGCGAGGTGGGTGACGGCTACCGCGGTGAGCGCTGGCGCCAGGATCTGGAAGTCGTTGAACTTGCGGGCCTGCAGCAGCAGGTGGGCTTGGGTGGACCGCGCTGCCTCGACCTCACCTTGCCAGGCCAACGTGAGCGCGCGGATGCTGTCTTGCATGACGGCCCAGTAGGGATGGCCCGTGTCGTTCAGCACTTGCCCGATTTCTACGGACTCACGTAGGAGCTCATCCCAGTCGCCCAGATCGTACAAAAACCGCAGGCCCTCGGCGCGGTAGCACGCGGCCCGTCCGCGGTCCCCGTTCTGGCTTGCGGCTTTGACAGCTTCCCGCGACAGCGGAATGGCCGCGCGGGGGCCTTCTGTCATCCAGACGTCCTCCGCGTGTTCGGCCTGGTAGGTCGACACGAGGATGGGCTTGCCGAGCGATTTGGCCACACGCACCGCCTCGCGGGTGTCCTCGAGTCCTCCGAGGTCGCCTAGCAAGCAGCGCGCAATGCCCCGGGATCTGAGCGCGGCTGCGTGGGCCTCACTGCCGGGGTCGGCGATGTCGAGTGCCTCGTTCGCCAGCGCCAGTGCCTCTTCGGCGCGGCCTGCCACCTCGTGGATCAGCGCGGAGTACGCGCACGCATCGGCCAGCTCGTTTCCCGGCGATTCCTGGCGGAGCAGGGCGATCGCACGATCCAAGACCTCGATCGCATCGGCAGCACCACGGTTGGCATACCGCGCATAGGCCAGCAATGTCATCGCGTTCCCGATTGCGCGGGTATCGCCGTGCAGCTCAAACTCGGCGATCGCCTCGCGCAGGGATCTCTCGGGCTCATCTGGCCTCCCGGCGGCCCAGCATGCCCTGCCGTGCTTGACCAAGACCGCCCCGCGAGCAGGCGACCCAGCCGGGATGAGATCGAGCGCCCGCTTGTAGTGCGCGGGGGCTGTCGCCGCCGCCAGGTCGAACGCCCGGTCCCCGGCAATGACCAGGTATCTGGCGGTGGGCTCAGCCAGCTCGGCTGCCCTGGTCTTGTCACCGGCGTCTTCGGTGCACTCGAGTGCGGTCTGGTAGTGGTAGGCGAGCAGCTCAGCGTGGTCAGCGACGCGGGCACCGGCTAGCTTCTCCAGCCAGCGCGCGGCGGCCAGATGCTTGGCTGCCCTCACCTTGCGCGGCAGAGAGCCGTAGGCAACGTCGCAGAGCAGGGCATGCCAGAACGAGTACTCCTCTTGGTGGGCAACTGAGCTCATGGGGATGCGGCGGACGAACTCGGCCCTGGCCAGGTCGCGCAGCGCGAGCCGGACATCCGCCTCGCCCCGGTCGCCGACAGCCACCACCCCGCCCGACCAGAACACCCGGCCGAGCACGGCCGCGTCGGCCAGAAGTGCCTTGCGTTCTGCTGGCAGCCCATCCAGCCGCCCGGCGATGAGCGCGGCCAAGGTGTCGGGCAGCGGCAGCTTCTCATCCGACACGAGCCCGGGCTCCGCCTCGCCCTTGGTGAGCATGCCGCGATCGACTATGAGCCGGGCGAACTGCTCGGCGTAGAGCGGATTGCCGTCGGCCCGCTCCGCGAGCGCCGTGTGCGTTTCGGCTGGGAGCACCACCTCAGTCAGGAGCGCGGCCAGGAGCTGTCCCGTCTCATCGGCTGTCAGTGGGCCAAGCGCCACGGTGGTCGCGTTACGCCGCCCGCTGCCCCAGGCCGGGGTGCGCTCGTATACTTCCGGTCGCGCGGTGACAACGACCAGGATGGCCGCGCCTTCCGACCACGCCACAAGATGCTCGAGGAACTCCAGCAGCGCCGGGTCGGCCCAGTGGACATCCTCAACCACCACAACCAGGGGGCGGTCATGGGCCACTGCTTCCAGGAAGAGCCTCCAGGCGGTGAAAGTCTCCTGCTGGCTCCGGGGCTGGCCGCCGGTGCCGGAGGGGTCGGTGAGCCCGACCAGCGGTCCCAGCCGCGACCGCAGCCACGCCCGGTCTTCATCCACCGCGGCCAGCGCGTCGATGGCGCTGGCCAGCTTCTCACGGGCCTCAGCCTGATCGTCAGACTCCAGGATTCCCGCCTGAGCCTTGACCACCTCGCCGAGTGCCCAGAAACTGATCCCCTCCCCGTAAGGCAGGCAACGGCCCTGCCGCCAGCCCACCAGATCGGGCTGCTCGGTGATCCAGGCATGAAATTCGCGGACCAGCCGGGACTTGCCCACCCCCGGTTCGCCGGTAATGGTGACCAACTGAACACCCGGCTCCCAGGTGGCCCGGCGCAGCGCACTCTGCAGAGCGACGAGCTCGGCCTGGCGGCCAACAAAGGGAGTGGGTGACGGCCACGCGATCCCTGCCCCCGCCCGGGCTCTGACACCGACAGCTCTCCACAATTCCAGGGGTTCACGCTTTCCCCGCACCGCGACCGGCGAGAGGCCCTCGTATCCGACTCTGTCGCGGGTGAGCCGCTGGGTCAGCCCTCCTACCACCACCGCGCCCGGGGGTGCCGCATGCTGCAACCTCGCCGCCACGTTCACCACATCGCCGGCGACGAAATGCTGACCGATCTCCGGACGGCTGGCAAGAGAAACCATCACCTCGCCGGTGGCGATGCCCACCCGGACCTCAAGGTCGAGCCCGGGCTGCTCAGCGTTCAGCTCCTCTATAGCCTCAAGAATGCGCAGCCCAGCGCAAACGCCGCGCTCGGCATCGTCCTCATGAGCCACAGGGGCGCCGAACACAGCCATCACCGCGTCACCGATGAACTTCTCAACTGTGGCACCGTAACGTTCCAGCTCGTCCCGCAGCCGGCTGTGATAGGGGCCAAGGGTGGCCAAGACGTCCTCGGGGTCAGCCCCGTCAGCCCTGCTAGTCGAGCCCACCAGGTCGCAGAAGAGCACCGTAACGACCTTCCGCTCCTCGGCCAGACCCCCCGAACGCTCCGGCAGCCCCCGGCCGCAGTAAGCACAGAAACGAGGTCCCGCAGCGGCCTCAGCCCCGCACCCCGCACACCGGGACATGTCAGAAGTCTAGACAGCACCGCCATGGCGCTCGTGGAGACGTGAGGACTGTACTTCTCGGCGGGGCGGCCGGGCCTGGGTCAGTCGATGTGCAGCACGGCTTTGCCGCCGATGCGGCGGCCGAGCAGGGCGTCGATCGCTCGGCGGGCTGGCGCCCGGAGCATTCCAGCTCGACCTGGGCGTCCAGACGCCCGCTGGCGGCCAGGGCGCACAGCCGCGCCAGATCGCTGGACCCGCTGGCGTGCGCGGTGAGCTCGCCGGGGAGGTTCAGCGTGTAGATCCGCGCCCCATGGGCGCGGTCGAAGCCCTTGGCCCGGAAGGTGACGGTCTCGGCATCGTCTTGGGTGGCGATGTTCACCAGCACCCCACGCGGGGCCAGGTGCTCGATCGCCAGCCCGAACGTCGCCCCGCCCACGCTGTCGGCGATGACGTCGAAGTCGCCGGCCAGCTCGGCGGTGACGACCGTGGCGCCCAGGCGGCGCAGCAAACCAGCTGAGGCGGCCGGGTGGCGCACCAGCCCGGTCACCCTGGTCCCCGCCGGCGGCCCGCTGCCATCGGCGGCAGGCTGTTCGACGACACCCGCCACGTCCCACCCAGCCGCCGACCCCGGCGGCTTGCCCGGCAGGTCAAGGACCTCGCCCCGGTTCAGGGACGAGGCCACCACCCGGACCAGAACCTGACCAGGCAGGGGCACCGGATCGGCGACCTCAGCCAGCGCCACGTGCGGGGCAGCCCTCATCGTCCTCAGCGCAAGCACCACCCGACCCTAATACCGCCTCCGCCACTCGCCAGAACCTTTTCCGCGGCGGGCGGATTCTCCAGCACCGGCCCATGCCAGCGTCCCTCACCGCGGCTGCAAGCAGACGATCTGAATCGCTCCGGCGAGTGCAATCCGGTTGCATGACTATTCGGCGGGCCTGGTGGCGAGGACGCTCGCTATGCCGCCGAGCGCGCCTGCCGCCGCCGGGGCGTGTGTCTGCCTGGTCCCTGTTAGAGGACCAGCCCCATCACAATTGAGTCCCACAGTTCGCCGTTGGCCCGCCGGTACTGCTGAGCGCGGCGGCCTTCCTCAACGAAGCCGCACTTGCGGTAGAGCGCGATCGCGGCTGAATTGTGCGCGAATACTTCCAGGCAGAGCTTGTGCAGCCCCTGGCTGCGCGCCCAGCCGATCGCCGCGGCCACCAGCGCCGAACCGACCCCGCGCCCGCGCCAGCCGCGGCCGACGAGCATCCCCAGCTCGCCGAAGCCGTGGCGGCTGACCTCGATGTGGACCATCCCGACAATCTGGCCATCGGTCACCGCCACGAGCGATTCGCCTGCGCTGCGCGCGAAGACCGCTGCGCGCTCATCGATGTCGACCGGTGGCTCAGTGGCGATCCCATCGCGTTCTTCGGCTACCGAGGCGAACAGCTCTGCCATCCCCCGCGCGTCACCAGCCCGCGCCGGCCTGATCTCGAACTGCGCCATCCGCATATGCTCGCACCCCCGCAGCGGGGGCCCGCGATCCAGCATGAGCCCGGCAGGAGCAGTTCATCCCAATGCCCGGTTCTGCCGCTGGTCGGTTGGGCCCCCAGCTTCCTGGCCGTGGAGTTTGCTGGCTTAGGCGGCCGTCTGGCTGGCAGATAGGTCATCCGCCCGATGTGGTGCGCCGCGTCTTACGGCAATAGTGGATGGTGCCAGGGGGAGGTCCGCTGACCTGGGGTTCAACGCGGAGAAACAGGAGAACAGAGGTGGCCTGATGCCAGATACCGGATTCCCGCGGGCGGACGCCGAAAATGACTTCCTGCGGGCCAGGCGGCGCCAGTTCCGGGCCACGCTCGCCCAGCGGCTGCTCGGCCGGCCCGCCGGGAGTGGTCGCCTGGTGCCGCTGGATGAGATTGCCGGCCTGCTCGGCTGGCGTGGCCAGCGGCAGCTGGGGCTGCAGACGATCCGGCTCGACACCATCGCCGGCACCAGCGGCGCGCGGCGCGACTTCGACCGCTGCTTCCGGCCTACCTCCAGCCGGGTGCGGTCCCGCTGGGAGCGGCTCGCGCTGGCCCAGCGGCGCGGTGAGGCGCTGCCGCCGATCGAGGTCTACCGCCTCGGCGGCAGCCATTTCGTCACCGACGGCCACCACCGGGTATCGATAGCCGCCGCGACCGGTCAGCAGCACATCGACGCCTATGTGACCCAGGTGCTCACCACCGCCCCGCCCCCGGCCACGACCGCCGGCCCCGGCTGCTGGCGCTGATGGCCGCACCCCCGCCACTGGAGCGCTGGCCAGCGTCCGCAACGGCGGGGCATCAAGATCCAGGTCGCAGCCGACAGCTAAGACGGTGCTGTATCGGCCGAGTCGACTGGTGGTGCACTGCCAGACGCCGGGCTGCCGCTCGGCCTGGTACAGCAGCGCCACGAGCCGGACTACCTCCGCTGACCGAGGAGGCTCAGCCAGATGGCTGTGCCGCCGCTGTTGTGCGACAGTGGAGATCATCAATCACCGCCGCTTCGCCGCCACATTGGCGATCTTGGTGAGGTCGGCAGCCTCATGACTACCTAGACGGTCACCCTTGAGGGTTCCGGTGGACTGGGCTCACGAAGGTCCCGACGAGAAGGGCAACCATGAACGACCCTGGCCTCACCCGTGTCGCCGTCTACATCGACTTCGACAACATCGTGATCTCGCGTTACGACCAGGTTCATGGCCGGGGCCAGTTCCAGCGTGACAAGGTGCGCGGGTTCGACCGGGCCGACAGATCGGCCGATCCCGACGTCGCGGAGAAGCTCCGGCGCGCCACCGTGGACGTCGGCGCCGTGATCGACTTCGCCTCATCGTTCGGCACCCTCGTGCTCACCCGCGCCTACGCGGACTGGTCGGACCCCGTGAACGCCGACTACCGCGGGCAGCTCGTCAGCCGCGCGGTGGACCTGGTGCAGCTCTTTCCCGCCGCCGCCTACGGCAAGAACGGCGCCGACATCAGGCTGGCCGTGGATGCGGTCGAGGACATGTTCCGGCTTCCCGACCTGACCCACGTGGTGATCGTGGCCGGAGACTCGGACTACATCGCCCTCGCCCAGCGGTGCCGGCGCCTGGGCCGTTACGTCGTGGCTGTCGGGGTCGCGGGCTCGACCAGCAGATCGCTCGCCGCGGCGTGCGACGAACTGGTGACGTACGACGCGCTTCCGGGCATCACACCCGCTGATGGCTCCCAGCAGGCGACCGCGCGCACGTCCGGCGCCCGGGCGGCACGCCAGGAGCCCGGCAGCGCCCCGCCCGCGCGGGCCTCGCGACGCACCAGGCGGCCAGCTGCCGAGCCCGATTCCGAAGACCCGCAGGAGGTGGCGACCAGGCTCCTTGAACGGGCGCTGCGGCTCGGCCAGGAAAAGGATGACGCGGACTGGCTGCACAGCTCCGCGGTCAAGAGCCAGATGAGGCGTATGGACCCGTCGTTCAGCGAGCGGGCACTCGGCTATCGCTCATTCTCGGACTTCGTGAAGTCACGAGAAGGCATCGCTGAACTCGATGAGACCAGCCCTGCGCGGCTCATACGGCTCAACCCGGCCATGACCGCCGCACAGTAGGCAAAGCGTTCCAGCGACCTCGCACGGCAGCGCCAGGGAAAGAGCCCCCAAGGGACCCCCAGCGAAAGAAGCCCCACCCCCCCCAAGGGGAATCGGGGTGGTTCAGTCAGCACGCATGGGGTTTGGGGGCAATCCCCGGGAACACAACGCCAGTCCCGGGAGACGCGGAGCGGGTCAGAGCCAGTCGACCTCGGCGGCCGCCCGCCCGCCCGACAGCACGCCATACCCGGGCCCCCGGTCGAAGAACGGCCGCGCACCCGGCCGCCCGGCCCGCAAGTCACCCCGCAGATGGCCGGTCGCCTCATGATCGACCACCGGGTCATCGGCTGGGCCAGTCAGCACCACCCCGTAGTCCGCTTCGGCCGCCGCGACCGACACCTTCCCCCACCGCACGTCGCGGGCCACCAGCGCCGGGTCCCGCTCCAGCGGGTCGCCCCACCCGCCGCCGCCGGTGGTGCGGATCCGGATCAGCGTCCCGGCCGGGACGAACTCGCCGTCGGCCATCGCGTCCACATCCCGCTCCCCCGGTCCGTCCGGGTCGATCGTGACCTGGAACGGCCGCCCGGCCCGGCCGCCGTTCACGCCCCAGCAGGACAGGATCGACCGGTCGGCGATCGACATGAAGTACCCGTCCACCCCCATCCGGATGTGCTTCTCGTAGCCCAGCCCGCCCCGGAACCGCCCGGGGCCGCCGGAGTCCACCGCCAGGCCGAGCCGCTCCACCACCAGCGGGAACCGCGCCTCGGTGAACTCGGCCGGCAGGTTGCGGGAGTCGGGCACCACGTGCACGGTGTCCTCGCCGTCGGCGTAATACCGGCCGCCCGATCCCCCGCCCAGCACCTCGCGCATGAGGTACGGCTCCCCGGCCGCGGTCCGCCCGTAGAAACCGGTGTAGCGGATCGTCTCCTGGTCGGCGGGGGTCCGCCCGCCGACCGCCTTGGCCAGCACGCCCGCGAACACGCCCAGCAGCCGCAGGATGACGAACGTGCGCGCGTTGGTCGGCGCCGGGAAGACCGGGGTGAGCAGCGTGCCCGGCGGCGGGAAGCGCATCTCGATCAGGTCCACGATGCCCTCGTTCACGTCGAGCTCGGCCATCCGCTCGGGCGTGTCGGCCAGGTTGCGCAGGATCGGCGCGAGCCACTTGGCGAGGAAGTTGCCATCCGCGTAGTTGGCGCAGTGGTTGATCGGGCCCTTCGCCTGCGGCCCGGTCCCGGTGAAGTCGAGGATCAGCCGTGGCCCGCCCGGCTCGTCCTCGCCGAGCTTGGTCAGGGTGATCCGCTGGGCGTGCAGCCGCGGCTCGTCCACCCCGTCGTGCTCGGCGTAGTCCTCCCAGGTCCAGGTGCCGGACGGGATCTTCGCCAGGATCTCCCGCCGGTAGGTGCGGGTCGTGCTGGCCACGATCTCGTCGAAGCAGCCCTCCACCGCCTCGCGCCCGTACCGGCCAAACAGCCCGGCCAGCCGCCGCGCCCCCAGCAGGCAGGCGGCGCACTCCGCGTCCAGGTCGGCGGCCAGCGAGTCCGGCATCCGCGAGTTCCGCGTCATGATCGTCAGCGCGGCCCGGTTCGGCACCCCCGCGTCCCACAGCCTGATCGGCGGCACCATCAGCCCTTCCTCGAACACGCTGGTCGCATGGCTGGGCATCGACCCGGGCACCGCGCCCCCGATGTCGTCGTGGTGCCCGAACGCCTGCACGAACGCGACCACCTCCGCCCCCTCGCCGCCCTCATCGAACACCGGCACGGTCACGCACAAATCCGGCAGGTGCCCGATCCCGCCCTCGGACAGGTACACGTCGTTGTGGAAAAACACGTCCCCGGGCCGCATCGTCTCCACCGGGAAGTCCCGCACGATCGGATGCACCAGCGAGCTGTACGACCGCCCGGTCAGCTTCCGCAGCAGCCGGTCATGAATCCCCGCCCGGAAGTCGTGCGCGTCCCGGATCATCGGCGACCGCGACGTCCGCGCGATCGCCGTCTCGACCTCCTTCTCGATCGACGCCAGGCTCCCCGCGATGATCTCCAGCAGCACCGGATCCACCGCCCCGCCCCCATCCGTCAGCG
>Ga0335085_10017852_pt1 | contig 10214 bp, 10 predicted proteins | sample Lox_Sample_45_FD_206712 | JGI IMG/M metagenome (GOLD analysis project Ga0335085, IMG submission 206712) | Soil microbial communities from Loxahatchee National Wildlife Refuge, Florida, United States - Lox_Sample_4.5 | ecosystem: Environmental > Terrestrial > Soil > Wetlands | place: USA... | reverse complement strand
AACACCGAAGAGCAGACGGCTCGATCCGCGATGTCGAGATCCATTCAAGCCCGATGACGATCAACGGGAATACCGTTCTGTTCTCGATCATCCACGATATCACGGACCGCCTCGAAGCACAACGGCGACTGCAAAGCTCGTTGAAGGAGAAGGAGGTTCTCCTCAAGGAGGTCCATCACCGGGTCAAGAACAACCTGAATGTTGTCGCCGGTCTGCTCAGTCTCCAGTCGCGGTTCGTCAAATCGAGCGAGGACGCGATCCTGTTTGATGAAACGAAGGCCCGCATCCTTGCTATGGGCAAAGTCCATCAGAACCTCTACCGTTCCGAGGATCTTTCGGCGATCGATCTGAGCGAGTACCTAAAAGAGCTGGTGGAGTCTGTCAGCTCGACCTTCGGTACCCCGGGGGTGACAACGAAGCTCGACCTCAGCCCTGTTTCCGTCGGGATCGATCAGGCGATCCCCTGCGGGCTTATCGTCAACGAGCTTCTCACGAACTGCCACAAGTATGCATTCCGCGGAAGGGGGTCGGGGAATGTGACAGTGTCCTGCCATCCCGCGGGCGATGCGGCATTGACCCTCGCCGTGCGCGATGACGGCGTGGGCCTGCCCGAGGGAGTGGATTTCACGGGGCTCCGGACCCTGGGTCTGAGCCTGGTGTCCATGCTGGCCGAGCAGATCGATGGGACTCTCTCGATCGATCGCGAAGGAGGGACGACCTTCCGACTGGTCCTGCCCAGGCCTAGCGATCCAACGGATAGCCGACCGTCTGAGCAATGATGACGTGCTTGTGCGGACCCAGGTTGAGGAGCGTCGCGATTGATGCCGTGTCGATGGAAGCTCGGACAACGACTCCAAGATTCGCCGCTGCGCCGTAGAGATAGACGTTCTGCGAGCAGTGCCCCGCCTCAACACTCGCCATCCAGAGTTTCCGCGACTCATCCTTCGTGAAGTCCATCTTGTCGTAGTCCGAGACGTACACAAGATCGAGAGGTGCCTTGGCGACGAAATCCTGTGAGCCTGTTGAGGAGCGGTAATCCCCCTCACGAACCTGTTGCAGTTCATGTTTGAAGGGATCGTAGAGGTAGATCCCGTCATGAAGGAAGGCGTAGACCTCGATGTCTTGTTTGTTCATCGCCGAGGGAACAGTCCGATGTTTGCTCTCCGGGCGGTTCACGCCATTCGCACACCAGAGGAGATTGGAAAGATCCTGCAGACTGAGCGTGTCGTTCCGGAATTCGCGGCTGCTCTTCCTCTCCGCCAGGGCTTTCATGAATGGTTTGTCGAACTTCATAGACACGGGTGGAAGCTTCACCGTCGTGCGCTCCTGCGCGAGGACGGTACCGAGAATCGGGAGCAAAAGGCATATGATGACGGAACATGAGGTCGTCATGGTTGAGATCCGGAGTTGATCGTAGCAGGAAGGGTTGGAAGCAAATGCAGAGTACATATTTCCCTCGACGGAAACAATCTTGCGGCGTCGCATCGTGGAGGGTTGGTGCGGATAGAAGACCCGCCCTGTCATCTTGCATATGTGATTGTCCAGTGAGTATACTACCATCGTTTTCATGTGGAGATCGTCAGCATTGAACATGATCTCAGACACCGCCCGTGTGGAACTCGAGGGGGACAAGATCCGCGTCATCACCGTCTTTCCGATAATGACCTCGACCGATTTCGGCAAGAATTCTCTCAGGGACCAGCGCGTGCGCGATCAACAACGCGTGGCCGCCCCCGCTGGCGCCGTCGTGGTCGATACTCCCGAATATGTTAAGGGGAAGATTCTTGAGGCAGTACGAAGTGAAGTCCAGGAACAGTTCATGGATGCGCGTTCATGACCACGCAGGTTCATCCTGTCAGGAGTGCTGCCAGAGCATTCCTCCTCCTTGTGCCTCCGCTGCTCGGTTTCGTCCTGGCAACTGGATTTGCTGAAGGAAACCTCGACAGAGAAACCATCCTTGTCGGCGGGGTCACCAGGAGCTACCTGATTCATCTCCCGCCGGAGAGGCGGGCTGGAATGCCGTTGATTCTCGCACTGCACGGCGCGGGCGGGACGGCCGAGGGGATGGTGAGGCTGACTCGAGGGAAGTTTGATTCGCTCGCCGATCGATTCGGCATTTGCGTCGTTTATCCGGATGGGATCAACCGCGGGTGGAACGACGGCAGAACAGATCGCGCCCTGGCAGGACGAGCAAGTGTTGATGATATGGGATTCCTTGAGCGATTGATCCGTCATCTCGTCAGGTACGATGGCGTGGATTCGCTCAAGGTGTGCATTGCCGGGATGTCCAATGGCGGCATGATGGCGTTGCGATTCGGGTGCTCATCCAGCATCGGCGTGCGGCTCGTTGCGGCCGTTGCTGCGACCATGCCGGTGGAAGTGTTTCCGCTTGCCCGTTCCGTGCGCGGCGTCAGCCTCATGCTCTTTCATGGGACCGAGGATCCGATTGTTCCGTTCAAGGGAGGCGAAATTCGCGTGCTGTTGAGAGGACGGGGTGTTGTGGCATCGGTGGACAGCACGGTCGGGTGGTGGAGCCGGGAAAATGATTGCACCGCCGAGCCGACGGTTCGTCGAATCAGCAGCGACGACGGGACCGCGGTGACAGTCAAGGCATTTAATGGATGCGGTGCTTCGGTGAACGTCCTCGAATATGAGGTTGAGGGGGGAGGCCACACCTGGCCGGGAGGGAAACAATATCTCGGCGCCTGGCTTGTGGGCAAAACCACGCATGCGGTCGACGCGTGCGATGAAATTGTGCGTGTCCTGCAGGAAAGCAAGTAAACGGTGTGTTCATCAAAACAGTGAGGCAAATCATGACACTCGTTGCCCTGCCGCTTGTATTCTCTCTGGTGGCTTCAGGAACCGCCGGACCAAAATCGGAATTTGCAAAGGACGTGCTGAAGACCTCGGCCGGCGATCTCACCATGACGTTCATCGGGCATGCATCGCTGATGTTCGGCTTTCAAGGGAAGACCATCTACATCGATCCCGTCAGCCAGTATGCCGACTACGCAACTCTTCCGAAGGCTGATCTCATTCTCGTGACGCACAACCACGGCGATCATTTCGATCCGCGCGCGATTGCCGCCGTATCGAAGAACGGGACGATCGTCATCCTCACGAAAGCATGCGGAGACGCCATCCAAGGGAGCGTGGTGATGAACAACGGCGATTCACGGTCCGAGCTGGGGATCGGCATTGAGGCCGTCCCCGCATACAACCTGGTTCACAAGCGCGATAACGGAGCGCCGTTTCATCCCAAAGGAGAGGGAAACGGATATGTCCTTACCTTCGGGAAGACGCGTGTCTACATTGCCGGCGATACGGAGAACACGCCGGAGATGAAAGCGCTGAAGGGGATTGATTGCGCCTTCCTGCCGATGAATCTTCCCTATACCATGACGCCGGAAATGGTGGCCGATGCCGCGATGGCCTTTAAGCCGAAAATTCTTTACCCATATCATTATGGCGATACGGACCCGGCGAAGCTCGTGGCACTCCTGAAGGGAGAAAAGGAGATCGACGTCAGGATTCGCTCATTGCGGTAGGTGACAACCGGTGGGCCGTTCAATGAATGGAGCGGCGCCATGAGAGCTATCATACTCGGCATCTGTGTTGGGCTCCTGGGCGGCGGAGCGGAATGCGCCGCGCAGGGGAAGCTGGATTCCACGGGCAGACGGGACACCCAGCAAATTGTGGGCGGACGCGCGCACGAATCCAGCGCCGATGGCTCTGCTCGCACGACGACTGCGGAGCCGCGCGATGAAATTCTGCCGCTCACGTTCCCGGACGGTTCTGTGCGGGAAGTCCCCTACGTGGAATTCGCCTCCCTCATGGAGCGAAGGCCCCTGACCCGCCCGGTCATCCTTCGTGCCCTCTTGCTCCCTCTCTCATCGCCGTCAACGCAACATAAGGCACTCGGCGGGGTCAGCCGTATGCTTCCCACTGGTCCTCTGCGAACGACGTCGTTAGATCGTCTGGCGATGGAGGCCCAACGATACAAGGAGTACCTGGCGAATCCTGCTTTGCCGCCGAGGGCATCGCAGATCGATCTCCTCGGACCCGCGATCTGGTTGATCTCCTTGCTCTGGTGACCCCTTGAGGTTCAGGCCACGAGAAGCTGTCGTTCTCCCCGTTCGAGTTCAAGCAGCGCCTGCTTCCGCCAGACCCCGCCTCCGTACCCGCCGAGCTTTCCTCCTTTGGTGATCACGCGATGACAGGGGATAACGATGGCAAGCCGGTTGAGCCCGTTTGTATGCCCGACGGCGCGCTGCGCGGTTTTCCTGCCGATGGATTTCGCGAGCTGCTCGTATGATACGGTGGCGCCATAAGGAATCTTGCGCAGTGAATCCCAGACCTCACGTTGAAACTCGCTCCCGGGGAAATCAAGGGGGACGGAAAAGTGCTTCCGTTTCCTCTCGAAATATTCCGAGAGTTCCTGCTTCAACTGGCGGAGGACTGCGTTCTCACCGGGGACGATTGGCCGTTTGAAGAGTCGATACAGCGTTGCGATCTGTGTCGCGAGCATTCGGCGGTCTGTGAATTCGAGCAGCACGAGCGCAGTCGGAGTGGCGCCGGCAATCATGGCGCCGAGCGGGCTTTCGATCCACGTGAAGACGATGCTGTCTGTCGTCCGTGCTTTTCCCGGAGGCGTGCCGAACGTCCGGGAAAACGCGTCTCGGAACCCACTGTGCGATTCAAACCCGTGCCCGAGGGCCACGTCGTCCAGCCGGGCGCCGTTCCGGATTTCCTGAAGCGCGGCGCCGAGCCGACGGCCTCGGCAATACGTGTGAAACGTCATACCGAACGTCTTTTGAAAGTATCGCCTGGCACGGGCGGGCTCAATTCCGAGCTTGCGAATCGATCCGTCGTTCAACCGTTGAGCGGGGTCACGCTCGACCTCTGCGAGGAGGCGCTCGACCCAGGGCGGCGCCGAGCCGACGGCCATCATCGGCTTGCAGCGCTTGCAGGGACGGAACCCGGCAAACAGCGCTTCGCGCGGGGTCCGGAAGAACTCGACATTCTCGGGTTTGGGTTTGCGCGAGCTGCAGGAGGGACGGCAAAAGATGCCCGTCGAACGGACGCCAAGGATGAAGATGCCGTCATACGACGCATCGCGCCTTTGATATGCCTTCTGCATTTCAGGTACCGGGGGTAAAGGTTGCATGGATTCTCCAAGGTTCAATCGCTGAGATGATGTCTCAAGGAGAAGATTTCGCCGATGGCAATCCACCGGAAAATGGACGCGCAATTGCGTCCTGTGTTCACGCGCGGCTAGGACAGCCCTCCGGTCAGCAGGAGCAGAGCGCTCAGGACAATCAGGACGATGGAGGTGGTCCAGCCGATGAAATTCTGCAACTTGCTGTTGGTGTAGTCCTCCATGATCTCTTTCTTGTTGACGATGATCATCATGCAGATGAGGACGACCGGGAGGAGGATGGCATTGAGGACCTGCGTGCCGATGGTAATGGTGATCAGCGGGGCATTCGGGAGAAGGATGATGGTGACGGCGATGACAATGATGATCGTGAACAACGAGTAGAATTGCGGCGCTTCCGCGAACTTCTTGTCGATCCCCGCCTCAAAGCCGAACGCTTCGCACACATAGAAGGCCGTGGCAAGAGGGAGGATGGCGGCCGAGAACACAGAAGCGATGAGCAAACCAAAGGCGAACACCTGCGAGGCGATCGCGCCCGCGAGCGGTCGGAGAGCCATTGCGGCGTCCTTCGCCTCGTCGATGTGCACGCCGTTGACGTGCAGCGTCGCGGCGCAGGAGACGACAATGAAGAACGCCACCACGATCGTTGCGATGCACCCGAGCACGACGTCATAAACGGTGAATTTGTAATCCCCGATCTTGATGCCTTTCTCGATGACCGAGGATTGCATATAGAACTGCATCCATGGTGCGACGGTTGTCCCGACCAGACCCAGGACGGTGTACACGTATTCCTGGTTCCACTCGATATCGGGCTTCACGAGTGACTGGCCGATCGCTCCCCAGTCCGGCTTTGCCAGGACGGCGGAGACGACGTAGGAAAGGAGAAAAACGCTGAAGACCAGGAAGACTTTCTCGGAGATCTTGTAGTTGCCTTTGACCACGAGGATCCACACCACGACGGCGACAACGGGGACGCTGGCATATTTGCTGATTCCGAGAACCATCATACTGCCTGCGACGCCCGCAAACTCCGTCGCGGTATTGCCGATATCGGCCACGAGGAGGAAGATGAAAATATAGAACGTGACCTTGACGCCGAAGTTTTCCCGGATCAGGTCCGCAAGCCCTTTGCCCGTGACGATACCCATCCGGGCATTCATTTCCTGAACTGCGAGAAGAGCGATAAAGGACGGGATGAGAGTCCACAAGAGCCGGTAACCGTAGATCGCTCCCGCCACGGAGTAGGTGGTGATGCCCCCGGCGTCGTTGTCGACGCTTCCGGTGATAATCCCGGGTCCGACGATACTGAAAAACACGAACAGGTTGCGCAGCAGGGGACGTTGGCGGAGTCGCTTGAGGAAGGACATATCAGGCCTTAAAATCCTCGCGGAGCTTGGGGAACACCGACTCCAGGGTGTCGCGCAAGGACACGATCCCGAGGATCCGGTTTTGCTCGTCAACCACAGGCACGGCTTCGAAGTTGTATTTCAGGAAGATGGGGGCGACGTCTTTGATCCGGTCGTCCACGGACACCGAGACGCAATTCTCGCGCATGATGTCGTCCAGCGGCGTTTCCGGAGGCGAAGCGAGGATGCTTCGCAGACTCGCGATGCCGCAGAGACGGTCGTCCGCGTCGACGACGTAGACGTAATAAATGAGTTCCACGCGGCCTGCTTCGGCCCTGATCCGGTCGAGCACCTCGCCGGCGCGCAGGCCTTTCGGCACCGAGACGAATTCCGTGTTCATGATGCTGCCGACGCCGAACGTCGAGAGATTGGTCAGCTCCTTGAGTTCCGCGACGGTTTCGGCGGGAAGCGCGTTGTACAGGGCCGTGCGGACGTCCGACGCGAGCTCGACGAGGAGATCGACGCTCTCGTCCCGTTGCATCGCCTGGATGATCTGGGCGAGCTTGTCCGTGTCCAGCGTCTCCGCCACCTGGACGCGGATGTTGAGCGGCATTTCCTGCATCGTCGATGCGGCCGTCGACGGCTCCAGTGATTCGAGGAGCGACTTCCGCTCATCGGTACCAAGGTCTTCAAGAATGTCCGCGATGTCAGCCGGGTGGATCTCCGAAAGCTTTGAAGCGTCGGTCGTCAGTCGCAGCGATCCCAGGACGGTGGTCGTGGTCGTGGGCTGAATATATTTCCACGAGAGGAACTGGTCCTTCATGTCGCGCGAAACGATCCACCGGAACACGGCATTCACCGGTCGAAGCCACCCTAACCGGCGCAGCAGGCCTTTGAAGCCGATGTCGATATGGACGAGAAAGAAGTTCGCGTTGTCTTTGGGCGAGTTGTCAATGAGCAGCTGCAGATCATTGACGCGGACCAACTTGTACCCCGTGGTGGATATCAGTTGTTTGTCGAGGAAACTTCGGCGCAGTAGGATCTCCCCCTCAACTCCCTTCTCCGTGCCGAGGGCAGACGGCTCACGGTCCGCAATGAATCGATGCGTGAAGTCCGATCTGCGGAACGCGGCCCAGGGAAGATAGACGGGAGTGCCGTTCCGGGCAGGCCTCACAAGAACGCCGGAGATCTTGGGGAAGACATGGCTGCTGACCGCGGCAAGATCGATCACGCGACCAATGCGTTTGTTGGTCTGTGCGCTGACGACGGGAGTGCCGATCAGTTCCGAGAGGTATGCAAAGTTGACGGTTTCCAATCCCATGATCGGATGGGGCGAGGGTGACGAAGACGATGCCACGCGGCACGCGCCGGTCACGCGCTGATCGCGAGACCAATATTGACGAAAAGCGCGAAAAGAATCAAGGCAACCGTGAAAAATGGGTTGCTTGTTGGATCGTCAAGCGATATCTTTCCCTCCGAAAAATCTCCGCGAGGAGAAGCATGGCGAACGAAGGAGACGGTTGATGAGTTACGATGTATCTGATTTTGCCCGACAGGTGGTCGAACGGAGCCGGACCACACCGGTGGTCGTGGATTTCTGGGCGACGTGGTGCGGCCCCTGCAGAGTCCTCGGGCCGATCCTCGAGCGCCTCGAGAAGTCGTCCGGCGGCCAATGGGAGCTTGCGAGGGTTGACACGGATGTCCACCAGGAGATTGCGCGGGAATTCGGGATCCGGGGGATTCCCAACGTCCGGTTGTTCATCGACGGTCAGTCCGCTGCGGAGTTCACGGGCGCGCTTCCCGAGCCCGCCGTCGTCCAATGGTTGAAGAAGAATCTTCCCGATGCAGCGGCAAAGGAGACTCAGCAAGCGCGCGATCTCCTCGCCGCCGGAAAGACCGAGCAGGGAATTCGCCTTCTCCGGAGCCTGGTGAGCCGCGACCAGGGGAATATCGCGGCCCGCGTCGCCCTGGCCTCGGCGCTCTTCCCGGAAAGCCACGCTGACGCGGCAGCTCTTGTGCGCGATATCGAAGCCGACTCGGAGTATTTTCCTCTCGCCGACGCCATCCGCACCATCGCCGATATTGAATCGCACCTCGGACACCCGGCGTCACTCGCGGAGAGCCCGGCGAAAGAACAGTACCTCGCGGCGATCGCCTCGATGTCCCGAAACGAAATGGAGAAGGCCATCGATGGATTCATCCGCGTGATCCGGGAAGATAAATCGTACGACGACGAAGGCGCACGCCGCGCCTGTATCGCGCTGTTCAAAATGCTGGGAGACGACAATGAGATTGCCCGGCAGAAGCGGAGAGAGTTCAGCAGCGCCCTCTTTGTCTGATCACCCCGCGCTGATGAGGTCATGAGCAAAATCGCAGTGGCCCGCTCGTCGTTTCTTGCGGCGATCGGGCTGACAGCCTTCAAGCTTGTCGTCGGCCTGACGACAGGCAGCCTCGGAATTATTTCCGAAGCCATCCATTCCGGCCTCGATCTCGTTGCGGCGTTCATTACGCTGGTCGCAGTGCGGGTCGCCGACAAGGAGCCCGATCGGGAACATCAGTTCGGCCACGGCAAGTTTGAGAACCTGTCCGCGCTCATGGAGACGATGCTCCTGGTGATCACGTGCGTCTGGATCATCTATGAAGCCATCCATCGATTGTCAACCGGCCGGCTGGAAATCGAGGTCAACCTCTGGAGCTTCGTGGTGATCGTCGTCGCGATCATCGTGGATTTTTCTCGGAGCCGGGCGCTCTCCAGGGCGGCCCGCGAATTTCACAGTCAGGCGCTGGAAGCGGATGCCCTGCACTTTTCTTCCGATATCTTCAGCTCTCTGGTTGTCCTCGTCGGCCTCGTCTGCTATACGCTCGATATCAAGATCGCGGATTCCATCGCGTCGATCATCGTCGCCATGATCGTGCTCGGTGTCAGCTGGCGGCTCGGTCAACGCTCGGTCAGCGTTCTGGTCGACCGTGCACCCGAGGGCGTGACCCAGAAGATCGAACAGTTGCTCCATTCGTATGCCGACGTGGAGAAGGTGGAGAATATCCGGGTCCGGTCCGCCGGGCCCGACATCATTATTGAGATGACCATCGAATCGAATCCGATGCTCTCCTTTGAAGCGTCCCACCGTCTTTCCGATCGCATCGAGCAGAACATCCAGGATGCGATCCCGCGGTCCCACGTGCACGTGCATATGGAGCCGAGCGGCCACGACAGCTCGGGCCACGCGCAGGAAACCTCCCTGGGCGCCTAAGCGGCGGAGGAAAACCAATGGGAAAGCGCCCGATCTATCTTGACTATACCGCAACGACACCCCTCGATCAGCGCGTGCTGAGCGCGATGCTCCCCTTGTTGACGTCGACGTACGGGAACGCCTCCTCCATTCATGCGTTCGGAAGGGCGGCAAAGGCGGCGCTGGAGGATGCCCGCGCATCCATCGCGCTGGCGATCGGCGCGACGCCGGGGGAATTGTTCTTCGTCAGCGGCGGGACGGAATCCGACAACAACGCCCTTATGGGGGCGTGGGAGACGGCGCGAACGCGCGGACGGTATCACCTCGTCATCAGTGCGGTAGAGCATCACGCCGTGCTCGACACGGCGGAGTCTCTGCAGGAAAAGGGAGCGTCGATATCGATTGTTCCCGCAAACACCGATGGGAAGGTGCTCCCCGCCGAAGTACAGAAGGTGGTAGGACCGGAGACGGCACTTG
>Ga0335085_10017851_pt1 | contig 10214 bp, 8 predicted proteins | sample Lox_Sample_45_FD_206712 | JGI IMG/M metagenome (GOLD analysis project Ga0335085, IMG submission 206712) | Soil microbial communities from Loxahatchee National Wildlife Refuge, Florida, United States - Lox_Sample_4.5 | ecosystem: Environmental > Terrestrial > Soil > Wetlands | place: USA: Florida... | reverse complement strand
CCGCTGCTGGAAGGACCGCGCGCCTTACGATGAGCAGGTTTATCTGAAATCCCTCCAGCGCCACCGCTCGCCGCTGTGGCTCGACGTCATTTCTCTGTCGCTTCAGGAGGGTCATGCTTGACCTATGCCCAAAAAACGCTTGACGCAAAAAACTCAGATGTCTCGGGTCGGCCTTGGCCGGGGCAAGCCCCGGCCCTACATCCGGATATCAAGGGCGGAGCCCTTGGCTAGTTAGGTTTGGTACCGTTTCACTCCCTGGTCTGTTCCAGGCCCTGCCATGAAGCCCTGCCCCTAAGCCGTAGCGGGGAGCGAGCCAGTCGAAGAAACGACTGGCCGCTCGCGCCTCCTTACGTGTCAAAATACAGGGCAAACTCGTAGGGATGAGGCCGCAACTGGACAGGTTCAAGCTCCTTCTTGTGCTTGTAGGTGAGCCAGGTTTCGATCAAGTCCTCCGTGAACACGCCTCCCTTCAACAGGAACTCGTGGTCCTTCTCCAGCGCGTGAAGCACTTCCTCCAGGCTCCCCGGTGTGGATTTGACCTTAGCCTTCTCCTCATGGGAGAGGCTGTATAAATCCTTGTCAATGGGCGCGGGAGGCGTGATCTTCTTTTCGATTCCGTCGAGGCCTGCCAGCAGAATCGCGCTGAAGGCCAGGTAGGGATTCGCCGAGGGATCGGGACAACGAAACTCGATGCGCTTTGACTTCTCGCTGCGAGAGTAAACCGGAATACGGACGCAGGCGCTGCGGTTCCGCTGCGAGTACATCAAGTTAATGGGCGCTTCATATCCCGGCACCAGCCGCCGATAGGAGTTGGTGGTTGGCGCAGCGAAGGCTAGTAACGCCGACGCGTGAGCTAGGATGCCGCCGATGTAATGAATGGCCGTCTGGCTCAGGTCTGCGTACGCGCCCTTGCTATAGAAGAGATTCGTGCCGTTGTTCCACAAGCTCGAGTGCACGTGCATACCCGAACCGTTGTCCTGGAAGATCGGCTTGGGCATAAAGGTTACGGTCTTGCCATGGCGGCGGGCCACGTTCTTAATCACGTACTTGTACTTCAACATGTTGTCTGCCATCTGGGTCAGAGTGTCGAACCGAAGATCAATCTCCGTCTGACCGGCTGTGCCGACTTCATGGTGGTGCACCTCCACCCGCACACCCACTTTCTCGAGGGTCAACATCATCTCGGAACGGATATCCTGCAGGCTATCGGTGGGAGGTACTGGGAAGTAGCCTTCTTTGTACCTTGTCTTGTAGCCCAGGTTCCTGTCGCCGTTCTCGCCCTCCTTGCCGCTGTTCCAGAAGCCTTCCTCAGAGTCGATGTGGTAGTAGCCGAAGTTGTAGGATTGGTCGAAGCGGACACTGTCCAGAATGTAGAACTCGGCCTCGGGACCGAAGTAGGCTTTATCGGCGATGCCGTGCGATTTCAGGTAAGCCTCGGCCTTGCGCGCGACGTGCCGCGGGTCGCGTGTGTACTCCGAGCCATCGACGGGGTCACGCACGTCACAGATGAGGCTTAAGGTCTTGACGTTGGTGAAAGGATCGACAAAGGCGGTGGCGGCATCGGGAAACAAGAGCATGTCGCTCTCGTTGATGTCCTGGAACCCGCGGATGCTCGACCCGTCGAAGCCCACTCCCTCCGTAAAGGCGTCCTCTGCGAACTCGTTAGCAGAAACCGAGAAGTGCTGCCACAGTCCGGGCAGGTCCACAAATTTCAGATCGACAACTTGAATTTCGTCGTCTTGGATGAATTGTACGACCTCTGCTGGTGTCATTTCCCTCTATCCCCTCTTCCGTCTTGAGGTTCGTGCCGCTAGCCCGACGCCAACAAAACGACTCGGAGCCGCTGAGTTCCTCGACATCCAAGGTAGACCATGCCGCCGCTAGCGTCCCGATGGGTCCACTGGCGCCGGCTCTGGCTACTCGAGCTACGGTTTCTTCTCAATGTTGTTGCCAAAGATGAATCCTATTTCACCCACGGCCCGGAATTGGCTTTGGTTCATGCCTGTGGAACCGAAGGCGTAGCCTGGTGTCGAGTCGATCGCGTGAGCCCAGGAAAGGTCTCCGCGAAAGAAGAAGCCTCCATATTGAAAAGTGGGTGTCAATGTGACCGAGGTGCCTGCGCTGCCCGGGCCGAACATCAGGTTGACAGCTTGCTCAGAAGCTGTGCCCGAGCTCGAAATATACTCATAGCGTACAGGGAGCGAAAACCCGTGCTTGAACGTGCGGTTCACCATAATGGCGCCGCCCGTGGTCGACGCGCCTTTCACGACACCGACTGCCTGATTGGTAGGCACGGTGCTGTATTGGAAGTACGGCTGCACGAGCCAGGAGCCTTTGCTGTAGGTATAAATAACGTTGTAGATGCTGCCGTTGTTTTGTACGGGTGTAGCCGCGGTCTGATAGGCTGTCTGCCCAAGATTTCCGCCAGCCACGAATGCCAAGCTATGGGGCCCGCTGGCATAGGATAACGATCCCGACAGCCACGTGTAACGGTTAGAGTAAAAGCCGTCGTTCCAACTCAGCGAGGCACTGAACTTGCCCGTTGTCTGATTGATCTGAATGCCGCGGCTGACGGCGGTTTCCTGATTCCATAACAGTCCGCGCTCGATGTTCATGTTTTCGAAGGTGAAGGTGTACTCAGCGCCAATCAGAGTGGGCAGTGCGCCGACGAGGATGGAAGTGTTCTTTGCCACCTGCAGCTTAAGAAAGCCAACTGGCACCGGGCCGTAGAAGTTGCTCATCGTTTTGTCGTTGGCGAGGAACGGGGTCGCCAAGGCAGGAAGCGTGTAGGTGCCCGCCTGAACGTAGAACTGAAACCAGCCATCGGTCTTCTGAATGAAGACTTGCCCATTGCTGAGGGCCGCCTGTGTGGGATTGTCACCGGGGACATGGTTATCCTGCCACATGCCATAGCCGCTGAGAATGCCGTTCACCGCAATCTTGCCAAAGGGTCCGGCATCGAAAACGGCTGGGGGAAGGTTAGCGAGCGGACCCGTTATGGAAGGAGCCGGGAGCGCAGCCGCCGGCGCAGGAGGCGGGGTTTGGGCGGGGGCGGTCGCCTGTGCCGGAGCAGCCGTGGCTGGCGCTGTCGCCGGAGTCGAGGAAGCAACCGCCTGGGCGTTGTCTGCTGAAGGCTGTGAACCGGTTGCCGGGGCCTCTGGCGATTCTGGGTCGCTGCCCTGTGCGCAATAGCCGCCAAGTGACAGAGACAGTGTTAACAACAGCGTTAGACACAAGAGCGTGCCTCTCGATGTCACCCAAACACGTCCGCGATACATCGTCATAATTGCTCCTGTTAGGTGTCTTCCGGCGAGCGGCACTGAGTCGAGTCGGCCACTCCGAAGCAACTGCGCTGGTCTAGCTGAGACGTTATGGCAGTTTCGCTGCCAAAACGAAATCCGCTTCGTAAGCCATTTCGCTTTCGCCCAAGAAACAACCGCTGCTGCCGCGCTGAGTGGCTCTGGGTTAGCGTCGTGCACTCGAAGTTCATTTGTTACAAACTTGTTCCAGTTTCGCGCGGGGGTTACAAATTTGTATCGGCGATTGGAGGAAGAGATCTTTTTGTTTGGAGACGTGCTCTCAAAGGAGGGGCTGCGGCATTCGACCTCGATTGTTCGCCTGGAAGTTGCCCGTCATGCTCATTATTCGTGGCACCGTCAAGCCTTACGGCTCACGGCGGCTTTGACAGATAGGCGCCATCGTCCGCGCATCACCGACAGCCATGAAGAAGAACTCTCGGCGCAGCACCTTCGAGACTTCGGCGAAGGCCTTCACCGCCAGTGCCGCCCCTCTTTGCCAGTTGCAGGTGGCTGTTGAGGATCGTGCGCCTGTGTCATAGCGAACTCTAATGAACCGCATTCGAGTTTCTTGGTGATCTTGACCGGCGCAGATCTTCGTTGCGAAACGAATATTCAAAACGCCGCAGTTTTCTCGCAACTAGCAGTCTAGCCTTCGAGGGTTTGATCGGCAGGATAAATAAATATCATGGCTGAAGCGCCCCGCTCGTCAGCGTACAATCAATGCGGGCGTCACAGTTTTGTAACCCAGGACTAAGAATGGCTACATTTTTGTACCCGCGACCTCCAGGAGCGCGGACGGCCGACAGTACGGCCGAGCTCCAGCGGCTGGATGGCCTGATCGAGCTGGGCCGGACCCTCGCCAGTGCGACAGTGCTGAGGACTGCGCTGAGCCAGGCTCTGGCGGTACTCGAGCAGCAACTTGGCGCCGTCCGCGCCGCGGTGATGCTGCCCCAGGCGGATAACAGCCAACTCGCACTCGAGACGACGCTGCCGCCGTCCAAAGGTCCATCCGAGGAATGGGGCCGGCGCGTCCTCGACGTGGGCCGCAGGGTGGTGGAGAGCGGAAAGCCCATCGTGATTCCCCAGGTCAGCCGCGAGCCCTTACTGAGGAGCACGCGTGTGCGGCTGGACGAGCCCGGACCGCGCGAGCGTTCGCATCTCTCCGTTCCCATTCCCATCACCCGCAAAGCCGCCGGTGTCTTGAGCGTGGAGCTGCCGTTCCGATTCGACCGTGAGTACGAGCCTTCGGTGAAGTTTCTGGCGATCGCCGCGGCGATGATCGGCCAGGCCATCAAATTCCACCGCCTGGTGGAAGGTGAAAAGCAGCGCCTCCTGGAGGAAAACATTCACCTGCGCGTGGAGCTGCAACATAAGTACGAATTCTCCAACATCATCGGAACCTCCGGACCCATGCGCGGAGTCTACGAAAAGGTGGCGCAGGTCGCTAAAACCAACACCACCGTCCTGATTCGCGGCGAGTCCGGAACCGGCAAGGAGCTGATTGCGCATGCCATCCACTACAACTCTCTGCGTGCCAAGAAGCCGCTAGTCAAGGTGAGCTGCGCAGCCCTCCCAGAGACGCTAGTGGAGTCAGAGCTCTTTGGCTACGAAAAGGGCGCGTTCACCGGAGCGCAGGGGTCAAAAAAGGGACGCTTCGAGATGGCGGAAGGCGGAACGTTGTTCCTGGATGAGATTGGCGACCTCTCTCCGGCCACCCAAGTCAAGCTGCTGCGTGCCTTGCAGGAACGTGAGTTCGAGCGCCTGGGCGGCACCACGAGTATCAAGGTAAACGTGAGGCTGATCGCGGCCACGAACCGCAACCTGGAGGAGGCCATCGCCCACGGCCTTTTTCGCGAGGACCTCTATTACCGCCTCAATGTCCTTTCCATTTTTCTGCCGCCATTACGCGAGCGCAAACCGGACATCATGAGCTTGGCTGACCATTTCCTGGAAAAGTATGCGCGCGAGCACAGCAAGGACATCAAGCGCATCTCCACCTCCGCCATCGACATGTTGATGAGCTACCACTGGCCGGGTAATGTTCGAGAGCTTGAAAACGTGATGGAGCACGCGGTGGTTATCGGCGAGGGCAACGTCATTCATGGACACCACTTTCCTCCCACTCTGCAAACCGCGGAGTCCTCAGGAACAATTCTCAAGCTGTCCCTAGAAGAATCCGTGGCCAACTACGAGAAGGAGATCATTCTGGATGCGCTGAAGACCTCACGCGGGAATCAGGCCAAGGCAGCCCGCCTGCTTAATACAACCAAGCGCATCATGAACTATAAGATTAAGAAGCACTGCATCGAGGCTCGCATTTAACCAGAAGAGAGCGGGTTGCGAGAACCATTGGCCGACACGCGCAGTGTAGTCAAAACTCAGACTCACCCCGCGAGCGATTGCGGGGTGCGGATTGAAACCAACTGTGCGGGCGTAGATCACGACAACCATCCACATTTACACCGGAGCGATGGAAAGGGACAAAAGAGAAACCGCCGGGCGCGTTGCCACGGCGGTCTTAGGTCACATTCAGTGATAAAGCACCTAGGCAAACCCAAATTCGTTGGAGCCCAATCACCGCAACTTTATGATGGGGTTGGTTGCGGGGGCTGGATTTGAACCAGCGACCTTTGGGTTATGAGTCCACACGAATTGGGCTATCTCGTTGATTTTGCGGCACGGTTGGCGACCCAAAAGCACGCAAAAGCACGTTCGGAACGCTCAAGTTGTACCGATCTTGTACTCGTTTGATCGATCGAGCCAATGATAATAGGTCGGAGGACGACCTGTATCTCTAGCCTTGACCGGGCACGGATCCGGCTGCTCCCACGGCTCAAAAAGTGTGACCGAGACTGGGCCCCTGAGGTCGGGGTCCGGGTCGCACGTTCGATCGAGCGAACTTCACACAGGGCCGAAAGAAATACCCCGAAGCGCTCGGCGGGACCATCACGCGGGCGGGCCACGCCACAGGTGGACCAGATGGGCTGGTTAGCGCCTATTTTCGGACCCCTGAGCGCCAGACGGACCTCGGCGTAATCGGCGACGCAGAAATCGATATCTTACCGACTCTTGAGTTTGTGTCAGTTACCTCTGGCGCAACTCAGCATCCCCTAAGTAAAGGAGTGAACCATATGGGAGAAATCGGCGTGAATAAAGTCATTCTTGTCGGTCGAACGGGTGCCGACACGGAGGTCAAACATACCGCGGGCGGCAAGGCTGTCGCAAACTTCTCCTTAGCCATCAACGAAAGCTTCAGAAACGGCGACGGAGAACAAAAGGACCGCGTTCAGTGGGTGCGCTGCGTTGCGTGGGGAAAGCTGGCAGAGGTCTGCGGGCAGTACTTGACCGAGGGTAGGCGAGCCCTACGCCGAAGGCAGGCTGCAGACGCGCAAGTACGACGACCGTGACGGCAACGAGCGGACGGTTACGGAAATCGTAGTCGCACAGTTGCGCTTGCTGAGCGGATCCAGAAACGACAACGGCGCCTCCAGAGAAGCCACGGCACCGGCGCCGACAACCCAAGCCGACATTTCGGATCAAGACGTACCGTTTTAGGTTGCGCATCGATCATTTGCAGCGACTGTCTGCGCTTCTTCCCACCACCACCCCTTCAATACCTCAACTTGACGTGGATCAGCGGAGCCTAAGTCAACCACGCGCAACTGAGCCATGTGATCGCAAACCAGGGCCGGGACAAGATTCCCGGTCGCTTGATGAAACTCACAAGAGAAAGGAGAAAATGTGTTTGTTGAACTGACGCCAATGCTCGCGGGACGCACCGTGATGATCACGGTGGCCCGCGAGGACGACAAAGCTGTCCGTGTTTGCATCATCCCCAAAAAGGCAAAAGACGATGAGAACCCGGCGCTCACCACACCGTTGAGCTACATCGGCACGCCGGAGGATCTCGACGCCGAGCTAGGCAAGCACTTGGCTAGCTACGTCGAGTGCCACACCCAACTCGGCAGCACCCTAGCCCAAGCCAAAGCCGAAATGGACGCTGCGGCCAAGGCTGCCCAGGATGAGGCTCGGAAAAAGGCTGCCGACCGCGGCAAGCGAGTCCCAGAAAAACAGGCCGCCAACACTGACTCGGCTCCGGCGGCACCAGCGCCGCCTCCGCCAGCCGCGACCATGACCCTGTTCGGAGGCTCGCAACCAACGATTACGCCCACCAGTGCCGCCAGTCCGACGACAACCGCAGCAGGAGGAGGAGGTGAAAGCACATGCAGGCTAGCGTTGTAGCCCGTGAATTTACGTTTAATGGGGTCAAGATCCCAGATCCGGACAAGTCGCTCAGCCCGGAGGAGGTCCGGTCGGTGCTGGCGACCCTGTATCCAGACATCGCCACCGCTTCAATCACCGGACCCGAGGCGGTCGGCGACAAACTTCGGTACAACTTCGTTCGCGCCATCGGCGCCAAGGGGTGACGTCCCATGAGCCCGAGGCGCAGAAAGGAGGCAGCGAAACAGGCGGTCCTTGGCGAGTTGGAGGTGTTAGCCGGGGACCGCCATCCTCGAAACCAGACCCTGATTGCGAGGTTTGCACGATGCACCGATTATCAAAGTTCGACGAGACTACTCACCGAGGCGCTGGGTTCGACGGGGCGTTGGCAAAAAGGATCACCTCTGTCGCCGCCGCCCGGTTGGCTTCCGCCGCTGACTTGATGGCCACGGGAGATCAACTGTCTATTCCACGTCTCGAAGGAATGCCACCGAAATACCTGTACTCCGCCGACGATTCGGCTTCGGTCGCCCTGGCTCGCGCGCTGGTGGAACTCGATCTGGCAGCCCCGGAGGATTGGGAGCCAGCCCATCGCGATCCTGGAATGTACGTACTGAAAACGATCGAGCGGTGGATCGCCTCCCACGGAGGCGCCGCTATTCGACGACGTTTTGACCTTTACGCCACGCTCGGCAGTGATCTCGACGAGTATTCCGACAACCACGAAGAGAACCCCGACGGATCCCAACTGTACCTAACGGTCGATCCTGACCGCTGCGGATTCGTGGTTGTTGGCCCAACCCTGGAACTGCTCGAGAAAGCCCATCCACAGTTGCCGGCGACCTTTTACAGCCTGTTCACCCGCGCGCTGATGGGCTGGGTCCGCATTTATGATTTCAACGATGCTGAGGACCGGGTGACTATGCTGAAGGATTGGATCAAGGGCGAAGCGGATGGGGAACAATACGAGATTCCGGACGTCGAGGGGTGTATTCCGGCTTGCATCAAGGAACGAGTGCTCAGCCGCCGAAAGCTGCGCGAGGTGCGGGCGCAACTGGGACAAACGCAGGCGGGACTTCTGATAGACGCGGTTCTCGATCTCGCGGACATTTCTGGGCAGGCGAAGCGGCCGGAACTGACCGAGCAGATGCGCGAGGAGTTGGGTGACACCAATCCTCCGCTGCCCAGCCTGCTGGCGGTCTTTGTCGAGGGCGATTGCGTGGAGGGTTCCTTTGATGAGGACGGGCAAACGATGATGGAAGTTACTCCGGAACCGAGTGTGATCCTTCCCTTCAATGCCCACCAGCCGGAGAGCGTCCGGCAGGCCTTTCGAACTTTCGGCGTGATGTGCAGCACTCTGGCTGCCGCCAGTCGCGTTATCGACTTGATGCCGGGCTCGGAGCGCTGGGTGATCCAATCTTGAGGAGGAAATGATGGAAGCACGGATCAGAATCGGCGCCCGGCGGTCGTTCGCACTCAGCCACGCGCTGCTGATCTACCGGGACGACTCTGCAGCGTTCGTCACTCTCCATGAGGTGCAGGGGGAGAAGAATCAGGCGCCCTACCTGGGGCCCGGACAGCCACTGACCACTACATTTCTGAGGACTTTGGCACGAGGCTTGGGGTCGAGAATCACGCCTGAGATCCTGTCTGCAAACGTGCTTGTCCGGACGCCGGACTCGATCGTTTGGTGGAGCGCGGCAAGCCGGCGCGTGATGTTTTTCAGTGGCGGCACGGAGGAGGCGGCCAAGCTGAATGGCCGCATCTATCCGCATCCGCCCCTGGTCTTCAAGGTCTGCCGGCATGAACTGTTCGTGCGGGCTCTGGAGCACGACGTAAGGCCTAATGCGAACACGCCACTCAAGACCGCGCCCTACTGGAACACGGAGGGTTCGAGAGGCTTGGTGTGCGCCGGCACGATGCGGATTCCGGAGGAGATGACGGCCGACAGCATTTCGGAATGGGAGACTGCTTTCTTTTCCAGTTCCTTTACCCATCCCTCCGGAGCGGTGCGGCTGACCAGCCACCCGCAGGGCTTCGCGGGCCTGTGGTTGAGCCTGGCGGATTGCGAGGATCGCTTTCCGACTGAGTTTCTAACGGACGGGAGACAAACCTTGCGGCAGTTTGTCGACAGCGGCGAGGAGCAGTGAACCATGGAGACTCACACGATCCACAGTGAACTGCTCCGTCGTCGCGTACGAGTCCTGGTGGTGGGCTGTGGGGGGACGGGCAGTGCAATCGCAGGCGGTCTTCCCTACCTCCACCAAGCCATGATCGCGAGTGGCCATCCGGGAGGCTTGCAGGTGACGCTGATGGACGGCGACACCATTTCGCCCACCAACTGTGTCCGTCAACCGTTCAGCCGTTCAGAAACCGGGTTGCAAAAAGTGGTGGTGATGGTAAATCGGCTCAACGTCTTCTGGGGCCTTGACTGGAATGCAGTACCGGTCCACTTAGGACCACACGACAAGATCGACCGAGCCGATATCGTGATCGGATGTGTGGACACGCGAGCCGCCCGGGCGGTGCTGCGCGACGCGACGGCCGGCAACAGCGAGGTTGATTACTGGCTTTTATATAAGCGACGGCGCTATGTGTATGATACGGACCCGCGCGTTTGGGGCGTTTGGTTGAGTTGCATAAGAAGAATCCGTATGCGGATGTTGGAAGGCGGCTCGGCGTACAAGATCATTG
>Ga0335085_10017850_pt1 | contig 10214 bp, 16 predicted proteins | sample Lox_Sample_45_FD_206712 | JGI IMG/M metagenome (GOLD analysis project Ga0335085, IMG submission 206712) | Soil microbial communities from Loxahatchee National Wildlife Refuge, Florida, United States - Lox_Sample_4.5 | ecosystem: Environmental > Terrestrial > Soil > Wetlands | place: USA... | reverse complement strand
TCCATCTTCAACCCACCGGCTCAAACTGTAAACCACCACCCGGCAGGGGCTGGGGAATTTTCAACCGGCGAAATGAGGAATTTTCAACCGGCGTTGACATTTAAAGCGTCTCGATGGATTTGGAAGCGGAAGGTCTGGCTTGCGCCTTGTGAGTTCAGCGGCTCCGGGGAGCACGCAGGGCACAGTCAGCACCATCAGAACAGGGGCTGGCGAGGACGGTGGCGAATGCGGCACAAGCAGGCTCAGGCAACCTTTTCAGGTATTTATTCCTAAGTGCGGGAATTCAGATGATCCGACTTAGTTTCAGGTCACCTGAAGGGTGAGCGTTATTGCTCAGACGGTATCCAGCTTAGGTGTATCAGCCTTAGGTGTCAAGCGAAAGGATTGGAAACACGATGTCGGGCTGTGAGAAAAAGGTGCTGCCCAGGGCAGGAAACGGCGGGCTGCACCTCCTCAGATTTGAGAGTCCGGTGAACCTACCAGCGGCTGCGGTAACCGCCACCGCCGCCACCAGAACGATGCGCGGCAGATCTTCCTCCGCCTTCATTCCTGGGACGTGCTTCGTTGACGTTTATCGCGCGTCCATGGAGTTCCGCGCCATTCAATGCGGAAATCGCCGTCTCGGCGTCTCGCCGTTCTGACATTTCCACGAACGCAAAGCCGCGAGGCTGGCCCGAGTCACGGTCGGTGACGATGTTGACGCGATCCACAGGTCCGTATTGCGAAAAGGTCGAATTCAAGTCGTCGCTGGTTGTCTGGAAACTTAGATTTCCGACGAAAATATTGGTCATGTTGTGGTTGTTCCTTTTGAAAGTTAATCGTCTCTGTCAGACTGCTCTGGGACCATAACCAATGTGAGTGGAAAGGGAGGAAGGGCGGCCGGAAGGCACTACGTTGAAAATTATGCGGGCAAAGACAGTCTTAGTATAGCAGGCGCGCGAGTCAAAAAAGATTTTCCGCTTTTCGAACAAGAACGGCATGATTGAATCCCATTTCAGCTCGCACCGCCTCATCGGTCCAAAGCAGGACGGCCGCCAGCCGGCCTCCCGGGCGTCCGCATACCCGCTTCAGACGTGCAGGTACAGCTGACGGGCATACCGCGCTACTTAAAGCCAATAAAGGTAGAGCCAAACAAGGATGACCAATGAAAGAGCAACAGCAGCAGTCAATTTGAATCTTCGTGCCGTTGCCCGGTCGTTCCGTCTTCCCTTCTCAAGCCACGCTTCCCAGGCCGCGTCTTTAACCACTGGTGGTTGCGTCGTTTCAATTGTCTCCGGAGTCATATGTTTTTCCTTTTCGTGTGACATTGTGTCGAATAAGAGTGGCGGCTTTCACGCCACCGTCTCGCCGGTGTGAGCCAAACGCCGGATCAGATAGAAATGGCGCCCGCAGAGACAACAACGGCAGGGCTGCACGAGGCATTGAAATGTTCTTTCAAGAGCGTTCTGCGTTCCCACCGTTCTCAAATCGATCGATCTGCAGCGCGGGCAGCGACTGGCGACCCCAATGCGGTCATAGAGAGACCGAATGTTCATGATGTTGTCAGTTTTCGTTCGAATAGAGCCGGCTAAACAGCCGCCCGCCGGCGTGCTTCCCGTTGCGCTCTTATGAGGTGATAGCCGGGATCTTCGGAGATCATCTGGCGCACCTGATCGTTCAGATCCCGCCATACACGGATGAAATAGCCCGCACTCGGGATGGACATGGTCGCGGCGCGCTTCTGTTCGAGTATGGCGATAATGGTGCGGGTTTCCGCCTCCTGCTGCCCCGTCTGAATCCTCACCTGCGCTTCGAGCACCTTCACCACCCGATCGAACTCCTGGGCGACGGTCAATCTGATTTGCTTAGCCCACTCAATCTGGTTCGGAGTGCCGGTCAGCGTGGTTTCAACGTCCAAGGCAGGCCACGCTTTCTTTTGCATCCTGAAGACGTCGTGCGTATGCTGTCACGGTGACGCGAAAGACGCCGAGAAACGTTTGAGTGGTCACGCGCACAATCTCGAAGCTGTTGCCGTTCTCGGCCTTCACGCATCGCGCCAATCGTTTCAGTGCTGCGCCGAGCGTCTTTGGGCGATCGATTCCGAAGGAGCTCTTCTCGATCCTGCCCGCCATGAAGAAGGAGATCCATCCGGCCTTGGCGGTTTCCGCATCGAGAGTGGAACGAAGGTTCTGAAGTACCGACCAACCCTTCAATAATGGTTCGCCCTCAAACTCGAGAAGCTCCGGCGGGCAGGCGCTGTGTTCCACATGAATGCGTCCTTCTTCCAGGGAACTCTTCATGAAGTGAACGGTCATGGACGAAAATCCGGCTTGTTCCGCGAGCGGAACTGTTCATCTCTGGCCGCTGTTTCGGCTTCCTGTTTCGCTTTCACTTCCCGCGCCCTTTGCGGGGCCTCCACGTAATCCAGCCGATCCGATTCCACCATCGCGCGGCGGGCCAGCGCCAGGGAATCGTTCGATGAAACGATCACACCAAAACCATCTCCGTGCGAAAACCCAACAAGGCTCAGGAGGTTCTGCGCATCGTGCCACTGCGCGATCACCCGGACAGTAGTGTTGTAGCCCGAGTTGAAGGCCATCTCTTTCGCGGCAGGCTGGGCAGCAGAACCGTAAATCGCCGACAGCGCCTCCGTCATATCGGCGTCGGTCAAGCCGCCCGTACGGTCCATGTCGTAACGCACCATCATCTCGAACAGGCTGCCGTTATAGAAACGGAAACGAATCTCTCTGACGGAATCGGACGGGGTGGTGGCAAGTGCAGACCGGTTTGTCTTCCAGTCAAGCTCCTCGATCCGTTCGGGCCGGCTTGAGACCAACCTGAGTTCGGAAGATTCCATCCCTGTCTGCGTGGCTACATCCGCGGCAGAATTCCCGAGATGAAATTGCCGATAGGAGGACAAATCACTCGCCTGCAGGAGGGAAGCCGCAGCCAACGCTGATAAAACGATAAACGCGACGGGGTAAAGGCAGTTCTTCATTGATTCCTTTCAGGATTTCGACGACATCGACAGGACAGAGCCCCGAGCTGGCCGGTAGTTAAGGCCGCTCGCGTGGGGGAGCCGTCATTTGCGGAATCGACCGGCGGACCCGAAGCGAGCGAAGACGAGCGCAGCGATCGCGATGAGAAGCAGGATGTGAATGGATCCGCCCCACGTATAGCTCGTGACCATGCCGGCCAGCCACAGGGCGAACAGGCCAGCTGACGCGCCCACGATGATCTTCCGGGTGTTCACTCTGCTGCGGAGTCTGCTTTTTTCTTCCCATGCACGCCAGAGCTCCGCACTGATTACGTGCTGATATTCTGACGAAGACGCGCGGAAGGGATCGACTCCCCGCCGCCCGGTCGGAAGCGTTCCTGTCAGTTCCGGTGACGCGGACAGCTCCCCTTGCACTCTGGTGAAGGTTTCCATTACGTCGTTGCCCTTCCTTTGGTTTGGCTCGGCGGGTTGAACGGGTTACGCCGGTTCTGCTGCCGCTGCGGCGAAATGCCTGCGCGGCGCCTTCCGTTTGTTCGCCTGAAGGGCGGCGCTGACAAGATTGGCATGGAGGGTCATTTCGTCTTCTGTGAACGTGAAAGCGCGCTGGTCATTGTCCTCGCTGTGCCGTTCCAGGATGCCATGGCAAAGCAGCGGCAATTCCTGCACCCGGATCCCATGCTTCCGTGCGAGCGTAAGATCGGCCCTGACGCTGTATGTCGTGCGCACCCAGTCAGCCGCGATGCCGTCGAATGAAAAAACCCGAAATCCGGTGCTGTGAGTGAATCCTGTAAGTATGTAATGCACGCCATTTCCTTTCATGGTTTCTGCCCGCCCTTTGCGCCGACACCTGGGAAGGACACGGCACCCGGCCCTCCGGCAGCCAGTCTCATGCGCTGGACTAGCTTTTTTCCGACATCCAGCTCAGGCGTATTGGACCTGAAACCGGGCAATCTGGAATCGATAAACTCCTTCCGAAACAGTTGATCGGCCGCCAAACCAGTAAGGATTTCGAGTTCTGTTGCCGTGAATTTCAAAGTGATCAATATCAGGTTCGACTCCTATCGCTTTTGCAAAAGCTCATCCCGGACCGGGTCGCGAGACTCGAATGGGTCTACGAGCGGAGCCACGCATGCATCAGCCATTCGACTGGATGGCTGCGGACAGTGCCATTGGGCTCCGCCATATCCGCCCATTTGGTGTCGGCTCTGTACCGCAGAAACACTCCAGGTGTGCCCGCATATGTTCCCTCGGCAAGCACGACTTCGTCACCTTCGCAGAACACAGCGTCCGGCTGTCGGGGCTTGCCAATCCTGGTCACTGATTCCCGCCCCGGTAGGTGATCGAACAAATCGAGAGCTGCGAGGATTTCTGCCAACTTCTCCGGGCCAGCCCGATGCAGATCGCACTGCACAGCATTGCCAACAAAAGAGCGATGTCGCTAATAGGATGCGAGACGATCAAGACCGCCGGGATGAAGATGAGAGCCAGAATCAGCAATGCCACAGTAGCGGTGTAACTGGTACCCACAGATTTTTCGTTGGCAAGAGACATGGCGACCTCCTTGGTTGCGTGGTGGCCTAAGGGAAGGAATCAGATCGCCCGACTTAGTTCAGACGGTCTGCGAATGCCGGCGGCAGACGTTTACTAATGTAAGTTAAGTTGCATTGGATGTCAATGCCATTGCCGGGCTATAATCGCGATACGGTTTACTGATTTTGGTAAATATCGATGCGGGAAGGACGGCCTGATCAGGCAAGAATGGACATTTCCTTAATAATCAGGCAGCGTTTGAAGGACCTCGGGCACGGTCAGAAAGACCTCGCCGCAGCCGCGCAAGTCACTGAATCCTATGTCTCGCTGCTGCTCAGTCGAAAGAAAGTTCCTCCCGCGTCGGGCCGGACCGATCTTTACGACAGGATCGGCGAATTTCTGAGATTTCCCGCAGGGGAGCTGGCGAGACTGGCGGATCTGCAGCGGCAGGAAGAATTCAGGAAGAAGGCGGCCGCGCCGCTGAAGGCGCTGTTCAAAGACTCCCGGGAACTGCTTCTTCGCAAATGCGACCCTGTCAGGCGAAACGAGATACAGCACATTTTCGAGAAGCAGCCCTTCGGCGAACTCGAACGCCTGGTCACGCAGAAGCTTCTGGATGTGACGCAGGAAATCGCCCGGGACGAGTTGCGGAACGAACACTGGCTGCGCGAGATGGCCGAACTCAGTCACCGGAGCTACGAGCAGATGCGTGTTGCGATCCTGGAATTTCTGGATACTGACGTATTCAGCATTTCGGTGGAGGGATGCGCGTCATTCCTGGACCCAATGGTCGAGTTCTGGGATATCGATCTGCGGACATTTTCGCTGGAGATCGGCCTCAATCGCCGCCTCGCCCCGCAGAGCATCAAACGCTTTGAGTTTGGCGAAAGACAGCCAGTGGATAGTGGTGTCGAGCCGGCGCTCGAAGAGTTTCTCAGGAACACCGCCATGAGCGGAAACATCACGGAAGAAGAGGTCGATTTTCTGCGCAGCCTGAAATTCAACGGGAGGCAGCCATCTCCGCTTTATTACTACAGGGAGCTGCAGAGCCTCAGGGATCCTCTTCATTTTCCGACGGTGGAGCAATCGCCGCTCCCAAAATAACGGGCCGCAAACGGCCTCGGTCGGACGCGCACCGAGAAACGCAGTTGTAGCAATTGCCCGACGCAAGCTCCTGCTCAATTTCGAGCGAGTGTTAACGTCTCCAAACTAATCACGCTGACCCACGCGACGGTGTAGCGATTCCCCCGGGCGGCCAAACGCGGAACCAGGCGTCGGGCTTGCCGCCCGCTTGTTCGAGACCCCGCGGCTGTGGTCGCCGACCTCATCCACGGGCATAAGGTATTGTTGGATTCTTGATCAACCTACTCCCCAAGGACGACAAGTTTCTCTATCTGTTCGAACGTCACGCCCAGATTCTGTGCCGCGCCTCAAGGCTCTTCGTCAGCGGTCTGAATGACGGGTACGATGGCGTCTGCCGGATACAGAAAGACGTTGGCGAGATAGAGGACGAAGGCGACAAGGTCGTCCACAGCATTTTTGCACACATGCGCTCAACTTTTGTCACGCCGTTTGACCCGGAGGACATTCAGGCACTGGCAACTGCACTGGATGACGTGCTGGACCATATCGACGACGTGACATTCCGAATTGTCGCTTATCGCCTGAAGCCCATTCCGTCCGCGGTGATCACACTCGCCGAGATGGTGTCCAAATGCTGCACCGTGCTGACGGATGCTCTTGCCGCACTGCATGCGGGGAAACCGGTCCTCAAGTACTGTATCGAGATCAACCGGATCGAGAATGATGCGGATAAGATCGAGCGAAATCTGATCGCAGATCTCTTTCTGAACGAGAGCAATGCGATCGAACTGATCCGGAAGAAGGAAATCTACGAACTCCTCGAAGCGACGACAGATAGATGCGAGGATGTAGCCGACGTGATTCAGAACGTGGCGGTTAAGAATCACTGATCCCGTATGGTTTCGTTCTATCTGGTTGTCTTTATCGTGGGCATTGCCCTGATTTTCGACTACATCAACGGTTTTCACGATGCCGCGAATTCTATAGCGACCGTTGTCTGCACGCGGGTGCTGAGCCCGCGGGCAGCGGTCGTGTGGGCGGCATTTTTCAATTTCATCGCCGCATATCTCCTTGGCACCGGTGTCGCGGCAACTATCGGCACCGGCTTCGTGAATATTCATCTGATGACTCCCGGGGTTCTGCTGGCGGGCCTGGCGGGCGCCATCCTGTGGGATCTGTTCACCTGGGTGGAAGCGTTGCCTACCAGCTCTTCACACGCTTTGATCGGCGGTTATGCAGGTGCGGCGTTCGCAAAAGCGGGCACAGCCGGTCTGGTTGCCGGGAAATGGAGCCTCACGCTCACGTTCATCGTCTTGTCACCGCTTATCGGACTGGTTGTCGCCTATTTTTTGATGGTCTCCGTCTACTGGATATTCCGGCGGTCCAGCCCGGTCTGGATGGATCGGCATTTCCGGCGTCTTCAACTGCTCTCAGCGGCCTTTCTGAGCTGCGCTCACGGGACCAACGATGCGCAGAAAACGATGGGCATCATTACGGCGGTACTGGTAGCGGGCGGACTACAGAAGGATTTCCACGTTCCGGCCTGGGTGATCGTGTGCTCCAGCACAGCCATCGGTCTCGGAACAATGAGCGGCGGATGGCGCATCGTGCGCACCATGGGAACCAGGCTCACCCGCCTCCGGCCGCGTAGCGGATTCTGTGCCGAGACGGGCGCCGCCATATCGATTTTCTTTGCCACCTGGCTCGGACTTCCTGTTTCCAGCACCCATGCAATCGCTGGTGCCATAGCGGGAGTCGGCTCCATTCAGCGCATTCGCGCTGTGCGCTGGCAGCTCGCCAGGGGAATCGTCACCGCGTGGATTCTGACGATTCCCGCCTCTGCAATCGTCGCGGCGCTGGCGTATTTGACGCTTCACCTTTTTGCTCCTGGCCTCTGAAGCATCCGACAGAGTGGAAGGTGATTCGGGTTTCCGGCCCTATGCAATCAGCCAATAAGCAGGAAACGCCGGTTGACCGGTTGTTGTGGGCGGGCGTTCATGGAGAAGATATTCCGGAATCGCCCGGATGCCCTTCGCCGGGGCCAGTCCCATCCACGAGGCAAAATGGTCTTCGTTCCGGAAGCGGCTCACGTCAGGTCTGTGCCGCAAATCCTTTTCAGTTCCGCCTTTCCTGCTGAGTCCGCTGCTCACGTTTGGCCAGTTCGCACTTTCATCCTGTTCGGAGCCTTCTGGATGTGCTGCACCCCGCGTCCGGCAATCTCGTCCCTTCCGGCCATTCGAGGGCAATGTCGGTTCAGCTATCGTTGTTAACAGGATGCCTGACCGCCTCAGCCTGCATGCGCCGATTCTGGTCAACACGATCGGACATTGCGCCGGCGCGATTGCATTTGGCATCCTGCTGTATCTGTTCCTCGTCGATTGGCGACGTGCCACGGTTGAACGAAGCCTGCTGCCCAGTATTGCCGCTGGGCTCGCGTTTCTGTGGAACCTGGGATCGCTGATCGGTATAGCGACCGCGACGACTGAAGACCTCCTTGCCGACACTATCGTCGCGATCAGCTTTTCCGTACTGAGCGTGCTTCCGGCCGTTTTGTTGCACATCTCTCTGCGATCGCGGAGCGCGCCGCTATGGATTACCGGGTATGTCGTCAGCGCCATTGCCGTCATCCTGCACATCATCGATGTCATCACCGGCGCTTCGCGCTTCCACTACGCCGCCATTCTTCTGGTGACCATCGGATTTGCTGTGCTCACCGCGACTTCGGTGGCACGCGAGGTTTTCACAGGAGCACGGGACGGTGGAGGGAAGCGACTGGCGGGCGCGATGGTGCTGTTCCTTTTCGCGATTTCCTTCGCTCACTTTGGCTCCAGCCACGACATCAGAGCGTGGTCCGGCGAAGCGGCATTGCATCACGCCGGCATCCCGCTCGCGATATTCGTACTACTCCAGGATTATCGATTCCTTCTCCTCGACGCGTTTATCCGGTTTCTGGTGAACGGCAGTATGGCGGCGCTCGCCGTCTGGCTTGGGTTCGCCGCGCAAACCAGACTCCATGTCCTCGAACATGCCGCCCGCGATCCCTTTTTCGCCGGCATTGCCTTCGCGGTGGCCTGCCTGTCGCTCAGTCTCTTTGCATATCTGAGAACACGGGCTCAACGCTTTTTGACGCGCGTCGTGTTTCTCCGCTCAAGCGTCGCGAAGATGCTGTCGAGGCTGCTCGAAATCCCGGCAGTCAACTCTTCCGATACTGAGTATCTTGCGGCGGCGACTGCCGTCATCGGAGATTTGTTTTCCGCGAAGCGATACGAAATGGGTACGGGATCGATCCCCGGACGGGCAATTGCGGTCTCCGATCCGGCCCGGCTGCAGGTGCCGGGCTGGGTCCAGGCAATGGCTCCTTTAAGGTTCGCGCGGGGCGACGCTCATGTTTTGTGGCTTGGCGCGCGCAGAGGAGGCCGCCGATATCTCAGCGAGGACCTGGAGACGCTGGAGCGTCTGCTTCTCACCGTCTGCGAACAGGTCGAGCGTATACGCGGAGTGGAAATCCAGACATTGGTTTCTCAGGCAGAGCTACGTGCACTGCAGGCGCAGATCAATCCCCACTTTCTTTTCAATGCTCTGAATACGCTCTACGGCGTGATCGGACGCGAGAATGTCATTGCGCGAAAACTCGTCCTGAACCTGTCGAACCTGTTTCGCTCATCGTTCGCGATGAGTTCGAGCCTGAGTCCACTGGAGCAGGAACTACGGATCGTGCGAGCTTATCTGGAGATCGAAGGGCTGCGCCTGGGCTCGAAACTTCATACGGAGTTCGACATCGACGAATCTCTCCTGTTCGAGAAAGTGCCGGTCTTATCGATCCAGCCCCTTGTGGAGAATGCGGTGAAGCATGGCGTCGCCGGTCGACACGGAAGTGGATTTGTTCGGGTAACAGTTCAGAAGCAAGGGGCCACCATGGTTGTTGCCGTCTCCAATTCGGGAGCGTTCCGGCACGATGCCCGCGGCCGCGAAGGGAATGGAATCGGGATGTCTAATGTCCGTCGCCGGCTGGCCCTTTGCTACGGCGGCTCGACTGAACTGGAAGTTTCGACTACTGAGGATGAAACCACCGTCCGCTTCTCGCTGCCTTTAGCAACTGATCGCGTCGCCAATCGCGTAACAAGAGGAGCGGTCGCGTGAGCGCAGTCCTTTCATCGGCAAATCCAGGCATCCTGTCGCTGGATTCGGTGCATCCACCGGCAAACGCTGACCTGTCCACTGAGAAGCGTGTTAGAAAGCTCCTGACGTGGCAGCACTGAGGGCTCTGGTCGTTGATGACGAGGCGATTGCGCGAAAGGTCCTGCGCGAAGAACTGGAACAGTTCGACGACGTAGAGGTCGTTGGCGAAGCTGAGGACGGTATCTCGGCTATGTCCTCCATCCACGATTTGTCTCCGGATCTGATCTTTATCGACCTGCAAATGCCCGGGATGGGCGGATTGGACGTAATTCGAAGGCTACCGTCTGCCGGACATCTGCCCATGGTGGTGATTATCACCGCTTTCGATCAGTATGCGATTCAGGCCTTCGAGGCGGGCGCTATCGACTACCTGCTGAAGCCAATCGGGCAGGATCGCCTGGAGCAGGCGGTGGAGCGCGCGGTTCGGCTGCGCGCGAGGCCTGCC
>Ga0335085_10017847_pt1 | contig 10216 bp, 9 predicted proteins | sample Lox_Sample_45_FD_206712 | JGI IMG/M metagenome (GOLD analysis project Ga0335085, IMG submission 206712) | Soil microbial communities from Loxahatchee National Wildlife Refuge, Florida, United States - Lox_Sample_4.5 | ecosystem: Environmental > Terrestrial > Soil > Wetlands | place: USA: Florida... | reverse complement strand
CCGGCGGCCCGCGCGCCGCCAGCTACCTCTACCAGCTGACCGACCACTATCGGAGCCCGGAGACGCCGCAGCACTTTTCCGGTCGCTGGGCACTGCGGCGGTCGGACGGGTCGGCCACATCGGCGCCCGCGAGCGTGATCGGGACGCTGAGCGGCGAGCTGTTGCTCGATACCTATGGTCTCGGGGCGCTCGTCGACGTCGCCGCCGCCGCCCTCGCCCAGTGTTACGGTGACCTGCGCCCCCCGTGGGATGTGTCACCCGGCGCATTCAACCAGCATGATCGCGCCATGCTCGACCGCTTGCATCGCGAGATGCCGCATTTTGCCGCCAAGCTCGACGAGTACTTCCAATTCCACAACGTGCTCGACGAGTTTCAATCGCCGGCGGGGCCGATCGTGCTGTACAACCTTGATTTCGAGGTGCGCGAGGACGCGCTGCGGAAGTATCCCCGGCTCGCCGACTTCTATCGCACGGTCGTCGCGGCCCTCACCGCCCAATACGCCGTGCTCGATGCGACCGGGAACCAATGGCTCCGCACCCGCCTTGACCGCGGACACGTCCAGCTCACGATGATGGTCCGCGACGGCCGACTCACACCCTTCAACGCCTCGATGCAGCCAGCGGGGGAAGGGGTAGCGCTGGACGCAATCGATCAAGGGAGCTACCGCACGCTCGCCGCGGTGCGGCTCACCCGCCTGCGCATGAACTTCGGCTTGGCCAACATCGGCTTCACGATCACCTACCGCCGGGATCCGAGCGCGGTGGTATTCGACGGCCGGATGAACACCGTGCCGGATCTGGTGGCGCCGCCCGGCATCCACCAGGCCATGGACCTGGTCGGGGGCACGTTCCTGCGGTTGCTGGCAACAGGGCACGGCGGAATGGGTGTGCAATTCACCTCGCGGCAGCTACCCAGCGGGATGTACCAGCTCGGCGGCAGTGCCAGCGCCGAGCTCGACTACGCGCCGACGCTGGAGTTTCTGGCTCGCATCGGTGACGCCCTCGCCAACGAGCACGACGCGGACGTCCGCGCCGAGGAACGCGCGCTAGGTGAGGAGCTGTTCGACGCATTCGTCATTGATTACGTCAACGCCCGCGCCGCAATACTGGCAATGGATGACGGCCGCGAACCCTAGCGGGCTCCTTCCGCCCGCCGTCCAGCGCGAGCGGCTTCATATCAGTGTCCCTTCCAGGTCACGCGCCACACGCGGCCGCCATCGTCGTCGCTCACCAGCAGCGAGCCGTCGCGGAGGACGAACGGGGCAACCGGGCGGCCGTAGACTTCGCCCGTGTGCTCGTCCTTGATGAAGCCGGTGAGGAAGTCCTCCGCCCCGCCCGCCGGCTTGCCGCCCGCGAACGGGATGGTGACGACCTTGTACCCAACCATCGGATCGCGGTTCCAGCTGCCGTGGAGACCGACGAAGGCGGCGCCGCGGTACTTCTCCGGAAACTGCGTGCCCTCGTAGAACGTCAGCCCCAGCGGCGCCGAGTGCGACTGAATGAGCACGTCGGGTACGATCACCTTGCCCGCGAGGTCGGGTCGCGCCCCGACATGATTCGGGTCGGGGTTCGGACCGATGTAGTAGAATGGCCAGCCGTAGAAGCCGTCGCGCCGGACGCTGGTGACGAAGTCCGGCACGAGGTCGTTGCCGAGGCGGTCACGTTCGTTGACCGTCGTCCAGATCTCGTCCGATCCCGGCCGCAGCGCGATGCTGACGGGGTTCCGCAAGCCGTTCGCGAAGAGGCGCGGGTTGGTGCCGTCGGCATCGTACTCGAGAATCGCCGCGCGGCCGGCGGGGCCGTCTGCCTCGTCGTTGCCGCGCGAGCCCACGGCGACGTAGAGGCGCCGCCCGTCGCGCGAGAAGAGGATGTCGCGCGTCCAGTGGCCGCCGCCGAAGAGCTTTTCGCCCAGGAACTCGAGGCGCGGGATGACCTCCTCGCGCGGGCCCGCGGTGCCGTCGGGGTTGACGGGGAAGCGCACGACGGAGTCCGTGTTGGCAACGTAGACGAAGCCGTCACGGTAGAGGATGCCGTACGGCTGCGTCAGTCCGGCGGCGAAGTTGGTCCGCACCTCGGGCGTGCCGTCAGCGTCGCGGTCGGCGAATCGGGTGACGCGGCCGCCCGCGCTCTCCACCACCAGCACGTCGCCGTTCGGCAGCTGCGCCATCTCGCGCGGAACGACGAGACTCTCAGCGAAGAGCGCCACGGTAAACCCTTCCGGAACACGCAGCGGAACTTCAGTGGCACCGCTCTTGACGACTCGACTGTGCAGGACGCGCGATTCCGACGGCGTCGGCAGGACCTTGTTGAGCAGGTCTTCGGGTGATTGCGCATCCGTGGCGCCGCACCAGAGAGCAACCGCGCCGACGCCGATCAGCATGACCCAGGGACCACGGGCGCACGCCTTCATACAGCCACCTTGCCCAATCCGGTGCGCCGCGCCAAGACGCGAATGTGCTGTGGGTGGCGTACTCTTGACTGCGCGTAGCCCATCGGGCATTGTCCCGCTCTGATGCAGCTCGCGACCACCATCATGTGTTGTAGCAAGGCCTGGGAGGCCTCTCGCGCCCGCGGTGCTGCTGCGTCCGCCACCGGGACGATCTAACGTCCCGGCATTCTCCGCAGATTTGAAGGCTCGAGAGGACGTCCTCTCGGGCCTTTTTTTGGCGAACTCGTTCGCGTGCAAGGCCGTCCGACCTTGTCACGCACTCTCCCCGCAGCCCGGAGCGTGACGAACCCAAGGAGGATCACCATGACGAAGCACAGCGACCACGGTTCGACGGAACCGCAGTTGCAAAAGGACCCGGCCACGTATGACAGAGAGGTCGAGCGCGACCGGACGCGCTCCTACCCGACAACGGGAAGAGCAGGTTCATCCCGTTCCTCTGACCGGACAACCGGAGGTGGACGGCCGACTGGAGATATCGTCGTGCCGACGCCCAACACCCGGAATGACTGGTTCGAGGACAACGCGCACTCGATCGGGCGCACGCCGCTGGTGCGGCTGAACCGCGTCCACGACGGCGCGCCCGCCATCATCCTGGCCAAGATCGAGGGCCGCAACCCGGCCTACTCCGTCAAATGCCGCATCGGCGCCGCGATGGTGTGGGACGCCGAGCGCCGCGGCCTGCTCGGCGCGGGCAAGGAGTTGGTCGAGCCGACCAGCGGCAACACCGGCATCGCGCTCGCTTTCGTGGCCGCGGCGCGTGGGTATCCGCTCACGCTGACCATGCCCGATACGATGAGCCTCGAACGGCGCAAGCTGCTGGTCGCCTACGGGGCAAAGTTGGTGCTCACCGAAGGGGCACGCGGCATGAGCGGAGCGGTGGCGAAGGCCGAGGCGATCGTGGCCTCCGATCCCGAGCGCTACGTCCTGCTGCAGCAGTTCAGCAACCCCGCCAACCCCGCGATCCACGAGAGCACCACGGGACCGGAGATCTGGCATGACACCGGTGGTTCCATCGACATCTTCGTCTCCGGCGTCGGCACCGGCGGGACGATCACCGGCGTGTCGCGCTACATCAAGCTGACGCGCGGGAAGCCCATCGTCTCGGTGGCGGTCGAGCCCAGCGCGAGCCCGGTGCTGACGCAGCAACGCGCCGGCGAGCCGATCAAGCCGGGCCCGCACAAGATCCAAGGCATCGGCGCCGGCTTCGTTCCCGACGTGCTCGATCTGTCGCTCGTCGATGCGATCGAGCAGGTCGGCAACGAGGAGGCAATCACCTACGCCCGCCGGCTCACGCGCCAGGAGGGGATCCTCTCGGGCATTTCGAGCGGCGCCGCGGCGGCGGTCGCCGTGCGGCTGGCGCACCGGCGGGAGAACGAAGGCAAGGTGATCGTCACCGTGCTGCCGGATTCCGGAGAGCGCTACCTCAGCTCGGTCCTCTTCGAGGGGATCTTCGACGCACAAGGAGCCGCGCTATGAAGGCGCTGTCGGTCGCATCCAACGCGCCCGTTCTCACCTGGGACGTCGCCGAGACGGTCGAGGCGCTGACGGCCGCCAACCATGAATTCCTCGCCGGGCGGCTGGGCACGCTCGGGCGGCACAAGCTGCCATCGCGCGAGGTCCTCGAGGAAGTCGTCACCGACCTCCGCGCGGTCCTGTTCCCGGCGCACTTCGGCGCCACGGATGTCGGCGACGACGGCATTCGGCAGTACGTCGCGGAGCGCCTCGACGCCGCCCTCTCCGCGCTGCAGGAGCAGGTGCGACGCGGGCTGTTCTTCTCGTCCGCGGATCGCGACGGCGATTGGGCGGCCTGTGCGCGCCGCGCCATCGAGGTCACGCAGGCCTTCGCGCTGCGGCTGCCGGCAATCCGCACCCTGCTCGGCAGCGATGCGCGCGCGGCGTACGAGGGCGACCCGGCGGCCACGAGCGCCGACGAGGCCGTGTTCTGTTATCCGGGGTTCGCCGCCCTCATCCATCACCGCATCGCGCACGAGCTCCACCGGCTCGGCGTGCCGCTCATCCCGCGCATCATCGCCGAGATCGCGCACAGCGCGACCGGGGTCGACATCCATCCGGGCGCGCGCATCGGCGGCAGCTTCTTCATCGACCACGGCACCGGCGTGGTGATCGGCGAGACCTGCATCATCGGCGAGCGCGTGCGCTTGTACCAGGGCGTCACTCTGGGCGCGAAGACCTTTCCCACCGATGAGCACGGCCGACCGATCAAGGGTTGGCCGCGCCATCCGATCGTCGAGGACGACGTGACGATCTACGCCGGCGCCACGATTCTCGGTCGGATCACCATCGGCCGGGGATCGAGCATCGGCGGCAACGTGTGGCTCACCCGGGCCGTTCCCCCGGGAAGCTCCATCAGCCAGGCACAGATCCGCGACGACATGTTCGACGGCGGATTGGGAATCTGACCAAGCAGCAGCACGAGGAGGATTGAATGGCAGAATCGCAGAAGGCGCTCACCAACCAAACCCTGAGCATGCGCGCGGCGTGGTACACTACTACAAGCACGAATACTCGAACGTGCACCGCGCCGCGCACACCCTCGCGGCGCGCTCGACCGACGCGTACGAGGGCGCGCGCGCGAAAGTGCAGCGCTTTCTGGGCGCGGGATCCGCGGACGAGATCGTGTTCGTGCGCGGCACCACCGAGGCGGTCAACCTGGTGGCGAACGCTTGGGGGCGGAGAAACGTCGGCGCGGGCGACGAGATCATCCTGACGACGCTCGAGCATCACTCCAACATCGTCCCGTGGCAGTTCCTCGCCGAAGCCGTCGGCGCGGTGCTGCGCATCGTGCCGGTGACCGACCGCGGCGAGGTGCTGCTCGACGACTACGGCAAACTGCTCACGGCGCGCACGCGCATGGTCGCCATCACGCACGTGTCGAACGCGCTCGGCACCATCCTCCCGGTCGGCGAGATGATCCAGGCCGCTCACCGCCACGGCGCAGCCGTGCTGGTCGACGGCGCGCAGGCCGTGTCGCACTTTCCGGTCAACGTGCAGGCGCTGGACGCGGATTTCTACGTCCTCTCCGGCCACAGGCTGTTCGCGCCCAGCGGCGTCGGCGTGCTCTACGGCAAGAAGGCGCTGCTCGATGAGATGCCGCCCTGGCAGGGCGGCGGCAACATGATCCAGCGGGTCACGTTCGAGAAGAGTACGTTCGCCGACCCGCCGGCGCGCTTCGAGGCCGGCACCGCGACGCTCGGCCCGGCCGTGGGCCTCGGCGCCGCCATCGACTATCTCGACCGCATCGGCATGGAGAACGTGGCGCGGCACGAGCGCGATTTGCTCGCCCACGGGACGGCCGAGCTGAGCCGCATCCGCGGGCTGCGGCTGATCGGCACCGCCCCCGAAGAAGGCGGGTGTGCTGTCGTTCGTGGTCGACGGGCTGAGCGTCGAGGAGATGGGCAAGTTCCTCGACCAGGAGGGCATCGCGGTGCGCGCGGGTCATCACTGCGCGCAGCCGACCATGGATCGCTTCGGCGTCGACGGCACGGTGCGGCCGTCGCTGGCGCTGTACAACACGCACGAGGAGATCGACGCGTTGGCGCGCGTCGTCCGCAAGGCGCTGCGTCAATAAGACGCACGGAGCAGGCGCGGAGACCGGTCTACCCCGCGTCGCTCAGGATCGGTTCTTGGGCCGCGGATGGGCGGACCAGCCACCGGCCGAGATACTGTCCTGCAGCCATGAAGGCGACGAAAGTGAGGATCGGCGGCGACAAGGTGACGAGCGACACCAGCGCCGGCCCGGGGCAGTAGCCCGACAATCCCCAGCCCACTCCGAAGATTCCGGCGCCGATCAGGAGGGGCGCGTCGATCGCGCTCGCGGTCGGGAGAACAAAGTTGTCTCCGAGCAGCGCTTTTCGCCGACGAAGAGCCCACGGGAACGTGACGGCGCCGACCAGGACCGCGCCACCCATCACGAACGCCAGCGTGGGATCCCACGCACCGCCGACGTCCAGGAACGCGATGATCTTCGCCGGTTGGGTCATCCCTCCGAGACCCAGTCCGAGGGCAAATGTCACTCCGAAGACGAAGGCAGTAATCAGCTTCATGGGAGGTACCCCTGCACGATGTGATTCACGACATAGACGGTGAGCGCGCCCGTGGTCATGAAGGTCAGCGTCGCCGCCAACGACCGCGGCGAACGCCGCGACAGCCCGCACACGCCATGACCGCTCGTGCAGCCGTTGGAAATCTTCGTTCCCACGCCGACCAGCAGGCCACCGGCTGCGAGCACGGCCAGCGCGCGCGGCTGATGCGCGGGGAAGGCGGCGGGATCAGCGACGAGAAGCACACCGCCCCCCGCCAGCAGGCCCAGGACAAAGGCGACGCGCCATGCGGTCTCTTCCCGCTCCGGGACCAGCAGACCACCGAAGATGCCGCTGATGCCCGCGATCCGTCCGTTGAACAGCAGGAGGCCGCTGGCCGCGCCACCGATGAGCGCGCCGCCTACGAGGGCGAGGGCGATGGAGCTCGAGGGCATGAGGGTTGGTCAACCGGTAGCCGATCTCAGGCGCCGATACCAACGCGCGCTCTCGTGTCGGTGGCAACGAAAGTCGGCGGTGCGATTCCGGCTGACGGGCGATGGGACGTCGGCGGCTCGGACGGAGCCTCGCCCTCCCAACCGCTCGAGGGTGCGAGCGTGTTTGGGTGCAAAGCAAAGCGGCGGGCCGAAGAGCTCGTTGCGCAACTCGCTGAGGGCCGGGGTTACGGCCGCGGCGGACAAAAATTCTTCACCCGAGCCTCTTGACTGCGCGCGGCGCATCATGCATCGTCACCGCACGATGCAGTTCGCGACCGCCGTCATGTGTTGTAACAAGGCCCGGGAGGCCTCTCGCACCCGCGGTTGCGCTGCGTTCGCCACCGGAACGATCTAGTCGACGTTCCGATATTATCCGCAAACCGAAGGCCCGAGAGGACAACTCTTGGGCCTTTTTCGTTTCGGCCAGCGCCGTGCCGTGCACGCGCGCCCAACGTGATCCACTTGCACCAAACGCGCAACGCAACCGATAAAGGAGCAAAAATGAGTCGACACATCCCCCAAGGCTTTCACCCTCTGTCTCCCCGGGCGGCGGCCGGAACGGACTTGCACGTTCTGACCGCCGCCCCCTCCCCGATGTCCCGCCGTCTTTGTCGACCCTGCCGTCCTTTGGCCGCGTAGCCGCCGCCGGCTCCGTTCATCCACTCACCTCACGCTTCACGCCGCACGGACCCTCGCGGTCGCGGCCGTCATGCTCGCGCCGGCGGGGCCCGCGGTCTTCTCTCCGCAACCGGCGCGAGCGGCCGAGCACCACGAGATCCTGAACGTCTCGTACGATCCGACGCGCGAGCTGTTCAAGGCGCTCAACTCGGCGTTCATCGGCCGGTACACGCAGGACACGGGCAACGCGCTCGACATCAAGCAGTCGCACGGCGGCTCGGGCGCGCAGGCGCGCGCGGTCGTCGACGGCCTGCAGGCCGACGTCGTCACGCTGGCGCTCTGGCCGGACATCGACGCCATCCGTAAGGCCGGCCTCATCAACAACGGCTGGGAGGAACGACTGCCGAACAACTCGGTCCCGTGGCGCTCGACGATCGTCTTCGTCGTTCGCAAGGGCAATCCCAAGAGCATCAAGGACTGGCCCGACATCGTCAAGCCCGGCGTGGAAATCGTCACGCCGAGCCCGAAGACCTCCGGAAACGGGAAGCTGAGCTTCCTCGCGGCATGGGGATCGGTAACCCAGCGAGGCGGCACGGAAGCGGACGCGCAGGCGTTCGTGACCAAGCTCTACAAGCAGACGCCCGTTCTGGACTCGGGGGCACGGGGTGCGACGGTGACCTTCGCCCAGAAGGGCATCGGCGACGTGCACCTGACGTGGGAGAACGAGGCCCACCTCGAGCTGGAGGAGTTTCCGGGACAGCTGGAGATCGTCTACCCGCCGATCAGCTTCCTGGCCGAGCCGCCCGTCGCCTGGGTGGACGCGAACGTGAAGAAGCACGGAACCCAGAATGTCGCCGAGGCCTATCTCAAATTCTTCTACACCGCCGACGGGCAAGAGATCATCGCCAAGAACTTCTACCGTCCGATCGACAACGCCATCCTCCAGAAGTACGCGGCGGTCTTCCCGAACATCACGCTCTTTCCGGTGACGGCGGTGGCGAAAGACTGGAACGACGCCTACGCCAAGTACTTCAGCGACGGCGGGATCTTCGATCAGATCTACCAGCAGAAAGGGAAGTGAGCGCCATGCAAGCCAAATCTGCCAGCCTCGACTACGCGACGATCGTCCGCGTCGTGGAGTCGTATCGCCGCGGCGATCGCGCCTTTCATCTGCCGCTGATCGGCTTCCTGCTCGGCGGCATCATCGGCACCCTCCTGTGGGCCGGCATCGCGTGGGCGCTCTGCACGCTGGTCTGACCGCACACACACGGGGAGAAGGCTCATGATCGACGTCAATCGGAGAGTGCTGCCGGGCTTCCGCCTCAGCCTCGGCTACACGCTCTTCTACCTCAGCGTGCTGGTGCTCATCCCCATCAGCGCCCTCTTCATGAAGGCCTTCTCTCTCACGCTCGCGGAGTTCTGGGCGGCGGTGTGGACGGATCGCGCCCGGGCGGCATACGCGCTGACCTTCGGGACGTCGTTCGTCGCCGCGCTGGTCAACATCTTCCTCGGGCTCGTCGTCGCCTGGGTCCTCGTCCGCTACCGGTTCCCGTTCAAGCGCGCCGTCGACGCGCTCGTCGATCTCCCCTTCGCGTTGCCGACGGCGGTGGCCGGGCTGGTCTACTCCAGCCTCTACGTACAGAGCGGCTGGCTCGGCCGCTACCTGGTGCCGCTCGGCATTCAGGGCTCGTACTCGCGCCTGGCCATCGTCCTCGTCCTCACCTTCATCGGCCTGCCGTTCGTCGTCCGCACGGTTCAGCCGGTGCTCGAAGATCTCGATGCCGAAATCGAGGAGGCGGCCGCCTGCCTCGGTGCGAACCGCTGGCAGACTTTCAGGCGCGTGCTCCTGCCGTCACTGTTCCCCGCGCTGGTGACGGGGTTCGCGCTCGCCTTTGCCCGCGGCATCGGCGAGTACGGCTCGGTCATCTTCGTCTCGGGCAACATGCCATTTCGGACCGAAATCGCGCCGGTCCTCATCGTCGCCTCGCTGGAGGCCTTCCAGTACCGGCAGGCGGCGGCGATCGCGGTCGTCCTGCTCACCATGTCGCTTTCCATGCTCGTCCTGATCAACGTCCTCGAACGCTGGAGCAAGAAAAATGTCGGTTGAAGTTCTGTCGGCAACGGTCCCCAATCGCCGCGCCCAGGAGGATCCGGCGCCGGTTCGTTGGAGCCTGATCGGCCTGGCCCTCGTCATCATGGGCCTGCTGGTTGTCATTCCGCTGGTCAACGTCTTCTATGAAGCGCTGGCGCGCGGACCGAAGACGTACTGGGACAGCCTGGTCGCCGACCCGGACACGGTGAGCGCGATCCTGCTCACCTTGCGCGTGGCGCCGGTCGCGGTGCTCGCCAACCTAGTGTTCGGAGTCGCCGCGGCGTGGGCCATCGCGCGCTTTCGCTTTCCCGGGCGCGCCCTGCTCACCGCGATGATCGACCTGCCCTTCGCGGTGTCGCCCGTCGTCGCCGGTCTCGTCATCGTGCTGATCTTCGGGCTTCAGGGCTGGCTCGGGCCGTGGCTGCGCGAGCACGACATCAAAATCATCTTCGCCACCCCGGGGCTGATCCTGGCCACCGCGTTCGTCACCTTCCCCTTCGTGGCGCGCGAGCTGATTCCTGTC
>Ga0335085_10017846_pt1 | contig 10216 bp, 9 predicted proteins | sample Lox_Sample_45_FD_206712 | JGI IMG/M metagenome (GOLD analysis project Ga0335085, IMG submission 206712) | Soil microbial communities from Loxahatchee National Wildlife Refuge, Florida, United States - Lox_Sample_4.5 | ecosystem: Environmental > Terrestrial > Soil > Wetlands | place: USA: Florida... | reverse complement strand
GAGAGCTTCACTGAGGTTCGCGAGAAGGTGACGTTTCACTTCCAAAATGTTGTGCGCCTGAACTTCAGACAGCAGCTGCGCTATCTCGCCAAGAAAATGAAAGATGCCGCCCTGCGGGAATCGGAACGGCTGGTAGTGAGGGCGTCGAACCTGCTTCGGATCCGCCACCATGGGATGGAGATCAGCGACGTGATTCTCGAACACCTGAACGAGGAAGCGCATTTTGCCTATATCGCCGCTCCCTACGACGGCAATACCATTTGTTTCAAGGCGAAACAAAACTACTCGTATTTGCATGACCCGATGCTGGGTTGGGGAGAAGTCTTGAACGGCCCGTTAGAGTTCATCGAGCTGCCTTCCAGCGCCGGCGGCTTGTTTATGGAGCCGTATGTGCAAGTGCTTGCGGAAAAGCTGAAAGAAAGAATCACGGATGCCGCAGCAAAGGCTTCCAGTGCAGCCCAGGAGCAAAACGATGCAGTTGCTTGCCTCGTCTGATAGGATACGTATGCAAGTTTTTGCACATTGTGATCGGATTCCCAGAACGGATGCTCACGCTCCTTCGCTGCGCCCGCGAGGGTGGGGAACTTGCGCTTTGTGCAGGGTCCGAGTCCTATAATGGCAGCATTGTTCGCGGGAGCGTCCGCTGCAAGGTTTGCGGTGCAGACTACACTCTCGTTGACGGGATTCTGCGTCTCCTTCCCGGCGTCCTTACCTCTGAAAATCAACACGAGATGACCTTGCGGGATTCCGAGTATCAGGAGAATCCGGCCGGGGTATTTGAACCCGCCCGTTTCGGGTGGAGATCGAAACTGTATGACCGGACCGATGTCGCTCCCCACATGGCAGCCCTGGGAAGCCTGGACGGCAAGGCGGTCTTGGAGTTCGGTTGCGGGGATGGACGTTTCACAATTCCGATGGCTCAAATGGGAGCAGAGGTCGTTGCGGTTGATCTTTCGCTGGCGGGGCTTTGCCGCCTGGGCGCTTATCTTCAGTCGGGGGTAGCTCCCACCACGTACCAGGTACGCTCGGGCAAGATTGGGACGGACCTGACAAGCAGGGTTGGGCTGGTACAGGCAGATGCCAGCCAATTCTGTGTTGCACCCCAGAGTTTTGACCGGGCAATTTCGGCCACTCCCCTGGATTCGCGCGATGAGCGGATGAGAATGTACCGCACCATCGCGGATGCGCTGAAAGACAGCGGTCGTTTTGTGGGCGGAGTGGAGCACGACGACCTCACGCGACGCATTCTGGGCGAGCCGGTTGCCCGGCGCTACACTTCTGGTGGCGTTTTCATTGAGCACTTCGATCCGGAGAGAATGCGGAGCGAAGCCGCTCCCTATTTCGACAGTATTGCCATCCGCCCTATCCGCCCGCGGTTACCGCTGGTGAAGGAAATGCCGTTGCCCCTCGGCGTGGCCATTTCGAAGACGGTGGCGGCCCTTCCGATCCTGAGGCAATTCGGCGAACTTCTGCTCATGCGCGCGGAACGGCCGGTGCGGGCGCCGGTTGAAGGGGTACAACGTCGCGGAAGCCGCGTCGCGAAGAATCTTTACAGCTGGTACCGCCGCAGGCGCTATGGCGTAGACAGACGCTCCCCCCAGCCGCCGCGTCCCAGTTCTGGCCGAGCCCAATAACACAGGCCGCATGGAACCTTCACCCTCGATTTCAGTCATCATTCCTACGCGTAATCGCGCCGAATCGCTCAGGATCACGCTTGAGTGCCTGGCTTCGGCTGACCGCGCCGGAATTCAGGCAGAACTCATAGTTGTGGATAACGGCAGCACCGACAACACCAGACAAATCGCCGAGGCCTTTCAGGGGCGGATTCCGCTCCGATATGTTTATGAACCAGCCCAGGGCGTATACGGAAAGAGCCATTCGCTGAATCGGGTGCTGGATGCCGGCGGTCTGGGAGAAATTATTGCGGTGCTGGATGACGACATGAGCCCGCACCAGGACTGGTTTCAACAACTCTCGGCTCTGTGCAAACGTTGGCCGGACAAGGATATCTTCAGCGGGGAGATCTATACGGTCTGGCCATCCGACGACGTTCCCGCATGGGCCAGAACGCGGAAGTTCCAGGAATTGGTCCTTTCGTCCGGGGAACTGGACGAGGATGTGGTTCCGCTTCGGGATGGCCGATGGTGGGGCGGAAACCACTTCTGGTTTCGCTCGCGGGTATTGGAAGGCAACCGGCGCTTCCCGGATATGTGGCTCACCGAGCCGGCCTTTCAACTGGATCTGGCAGAGTTGGGTCGCACCGGGGTCGCCGACCGCAAGGTCCGAGCTGGACACAGGGTGCAGGCAAGCCTGTTGGATAAAAAGGCGGCGGTGGACCGCGCCCGGAGGTTTGGCCGCGAGGAAGCCTGGCTGCGTCTTTCCCCGTACAGAAGCAAAATGAAGCAAGCGCGGCTGCTTCGTGAGCACCCCTGGAAAGGGCGTTTGTACTGCCTGGCTCGCCTTTTGCGGGCGAGAATTCGCTCCCTCGTATTTCGTTTCCGTTCGTCCCAGGCGGCGGGATTTGCGAAAAGACTGGATGCGGTTTCTCGCTCCGAGTACTTTCTGGGATTGTTGCGAGCCAGCGCCAGTCTCGATGACTACGCACTATGGCGAAAAAAGAGAAGCACAAAGATTGCCCCGCAAGCGGCGGGAATTGCCTCGGGAGCAAAGCAGCCCTGAGGCGCCCCGCGGCGCAGGGCTTCGGCGATGAAGGGCTCCGCTGCCGCGTCATTGCGGATCGCCTGACTTACACCGGAAATCTGAAGACGTTTGGCTTATGAGCATTCTTCGTACTCTACATACCCGCGTTCCATCGCGGCTCCGCAGGGTGGTGGATCCACTGGCGGATTGCGCTCATTTGCTGCAGCATCTGCGGGTTGAATTGTGGAGTGTAAGCGGTCAGGAAAAGCAGAGCGGGCTGCCTCTCTCGATCCTTTGCGCGGTTAACAAGCAGGAAAAACACTACTTGTACCACCTGCTTTTCTCCTCTGTCGCCAGCGAACGTAAATTGGGCCCGGTCTGGCTTTCCGCCCTAGACAGGAAGACTGAGGGACTTGCTGCCGACCATTCCCTGATTATCGTTCAGGTCCGCAAACCGCAATTTGCGGCCATGAGGGAACGCGGGTACTTGACCATTCCGAGCTGGGTGAAGGGAAGCGTGGCGCTTCCGCTTGATCCCAAGGTCTTGCACTCGCGAAGTGTGCAGAGCGACTTCAAGAAAATGCGCCAGCTGGGACTGGAGTATGAAACCACACGGAAGGCGGAGGATTTAGAGGCCTTCTATCGGCATATGTATGTGCCTTACATGCAACTGGCTCACGGGGAAACCGCGTACATTGAGACCTGTGGAGAATTGGGCAGAGCGTTCCGCGATTGGGAAATCCTGTTCGTTAAGAAAGATGGAGAACGGATCGCGGGAAAGTTCATCGGCTATGGAGACAACGGCCCCAGCCTGTATCGGGTTGGAATTCGCGGTGGCGACCGGCAGTACATCAAGGACCGTGTCGTCAGCTGTGTTTACCAACTGTCTTTTCAGTACCTCACCGAGAGAGGATTTAAGAACGCGGAGCTCGCCTGGTCCCGGAGTTTCCTCAATGACGGAGTGCTGCGTTACAAACAAAAACTATCGCAAGGCATCACTGGATCTTCGCCCTCCGGGCTGGCACTGAAGGTAATGTCTTACACGCCAGCGACGCAGAGCTTTCTGCGGAACAACCCATTTATCTCCGAAACTGCAGCGGGGCTACGCGGCGTAATTTTCCGCGATGTGGCAGCCATTACGGATCCGGAGATCAAGCAAATCAACAAGGACTACTGGCATCCCGGGCTCCAGGGACTTTATATCCACCGCTTTCCTGAGGCGGGCGTTCCCTGCGAGCAACTGACCGGCGAGCTTTTGCCGTTGCTCGCCAATTGAGCTTCAGGTCTCCAAAATCGGAAGTTGCGAATGCTAATGAGAGACCGAGATTTTGCCTCGTTCCTAGCTAAACTGTTTTTTATGCTTTTGCCTATATCAACTGAGGGCGGATTGAATGCATCTTTTCCATCTGTTGCGAGCGATTTATCTTCACCTGCCGGCTCATTTCGGGACGGCTTTTTATCCGGTCGAGTATTGTTATCGGTTTGTTCGCTGCCTGCGGCTCGATATGTGGAGCGTGAACGGAGAAGAACGTGCCAGCTGCCTGCCGCTTTCTGCGGTTGTTGCCATACCCCGTGAGGAGAAGAGCCATTTAGTCGGGTTAATGTTCGCCGGGCCGACTCGAGAGAGGCATCTGGGCCGGGTATGGTCCTGGAAAATTGGCAAGGTTGCCAAAGAGGCGGGAGTGGATCACTCTCTGGTTGTGACGACGGTAGAAAAGCCCCAGTACAAGTCCAAGACGAAGAGAGGCTGGCTGGTCATTCCTAATTGGGTGCGAGGAGAGATTAAGGTTCCCCTCGAACGCAAGCAGCGGTCCACCGCGGTGCAAAGCGATCTCAAAAAAATTCGTGACCACAAGCTTGAGTTCGAAGTCACTCGCGACCCCCGGCAGATAGAGAGCTTTTACAGGGAAATGCACGTTCCGTACATGACCAACGTGTACGGAGACGCCGCCCTGATTGAGCCCTACGAGCACCTCAAGGACGAACTCCAGAAGTGCGAACTATTGCTGGTAAAAAAAGAGGGGGAATGCATCAGCGGTGTACTGCTCGCCTTTCCCGACGGTGGCGCTCGTCTTTGGCTTTTGGGAGTTCGCAATGGAGATCGTGGATACCTGAAGATGGGTGCGATCGCCGCGATCTATCACTTCGGGCTGAGCTATCTGCATGAGCGCGGATATTCCAATGTGGATCTCGGTTGGTCCCGGCCCTTCCTGAAAGATGGGGCACTTCGCTATAAGCGGAAACTGGGAATGCAAATCACCGATGCGCACAGTAGAGGCATGGCTGTCCAAGTAGTTTCCCTGGATGATGCCACACGCAGCTTCCTGGAAAATAATCCCTTCATCGTTCACGATGAGGAGGGTCTCGGCGGGGCTGTATTCGTGGACGACGAGGCGCCGGTTACCCAGGCTGATTTGCAGCGCATGGAAAAAGACTATCTGCAACCAGGACTCGCGAGAATTATTCTGTACAGCATGTCGAAGAGAGGGCCGTTCATGCGCCGGCGCCATCCCCAACCAATACCCACCCAGGATCAATAAAAGTTTTGCTCCCCCTGTCTTAGCACCTTCTCCGGAAAATTGAAGCTGGTGAGAGTTCCTTAAAAAAATTCGTGGTGCTTTTTATAAGGAGGCAGGTTTTTAATATGCATCTGCTGCATGACCTGTATTTGCAGACGCGAGCAAGCAGTCTGAGTTTGGCGCTTCATCCCATGGAATATGTTTACCGCTTCGCTCGCGGTCTTCGCATTGACCTTTGGCACGTGAGCGGAGAGGAACGTTACAGTCACCTCCCGGTTTCTATGCTGTGCGCGGGCCCAATCCAGATGAGGGCCTACTTGAAGCGGCTGATCTTTGCCGGTTCTCTCCGCGAGCGTCACCTTGGCAAAGCCTGGTCGTGGAATATCCGTAGCGTGGCCAAGAAGGCCCACCTGCACCATTCCATGACGGCCGTGTACGCCGAAAAACCGGCGTTTCAGGCCAAGGCCGCCAAGGGATGCTTCCTCATCCCAACCTGGGTAAGCGGCGAGATCCATCTTCCGCTGGATCCCCAGGTTCTGCAGTCTCGCAGCGTGAAGAGCGATCTCAAGAGGCTGCGTGAGAACCGGTTGGAGTTTGAGATTACCCGCGAGCCCATCCGCTTTGAGAAGTTCTATCGCGAAATGCATGTCCCATACATCAAAGAGATTCGGGGCGCTGCCGCCTACATCGAGCCTTACAATCGCTTGAAACGCCTCTTGCGCGACTGCGAGTTGTTGCTGGTAAGAAAGGATGGCGAAGAGATTAGTGGAGCGATAATCGTCCGCAAAGGTGCCAGTTGCCGTCTGTGGCTCCTTGGGGTTCGCGACGGAGATCGGAATCACCTCAAATCGGGTGCGGTTGTGGCGCTTTACTACCTTGCACTCGACTATTTGACTCACTGCGGTTGCAGGGTCGCCGATGTCGGCTGGTCCCGTCCGTTTCTGAAAGACGGACCTCTTCGCTATAAGCAAAAGCTGGGCATGCGAATTACCAAATCGTCGGGCAAAGCAATCGCGTTGAAAGTGGACTCGTTTGACGCGGCGACCCGCAGCTTTTTGCGTAACAATCCATTCCTTAGGGAAACCGAAGCAGGACTCAGCGCGGCTGTGTTTTTGGACGAGGGCCCAGTCCTCACTGAGGCCGACATGAAGGGGCTCAACAAGGAGTATCTCCACCCCGGAATAATGGGCATCTCTGTGTTTCGCTCGCCCAACAGCGCCGCCTCTGAGGAGCGGCCTGCGCCAAAGTCGCTTGCCCGTGAGCTTGAGGTTCACTCCGGACCAGGCTAGACCGATGCCAACCTCAAGCTGGCAAGAACTGCTTGCGAACTCGGGACCAGCATCCGGCCTTTTACCCGGCCAGGTGCAAGTCTGGCAAATGTGCGTTTCCTCCGCGCACGCCAGACTGCCCGAACTAAAACGGCTTCTGGCGACCGACGAGCGCGAGAGGGCTGCCCGATTCCGCTTTGACCGGGACCGTGACTGCTATGTGGCCACTCGCGGGCTCTTGCGCCTCCTGGTTGCTCGATACACGGGCGACCGGGCGGAGCAGATTCAGCTGCGCTATGGGGCACAGGGCAAACCCGCCTTGGCGGACTCTGGAATCCAGGGCTTGCACTTCAACGTGTCGCATTCCGGCGACGCTGTGCTGTTTGCGTTTTCGTCAGACCTGGAGGTCGGGGTAGATGTTGAGCTGATGCGCGAAGATGCAGATTTTGCGGGCTTGGCTAGGACCTCTTTCTCTCCCGCGGAACTAAACGCTGTAATCGCACTTGCACCCGAACACCGTTCCAGCCTTTTTTACGAATACTGGACGTGCAAGGAAGCCTGCATCAAAGCGGACGGAAGAGGGCTGTCGGTTCCCCTCGAGCAATTCAGCATTACCCGTTCCCGCAAAGGCGCGCGCTGGCGGGAAGTCGAAACCGCCAAAAGTGATGTTTTTCACTCTGCCTTGAGGGTTCGTATTCTTGAGACAATTCCTGGTTACGCCGCCGCTGTCGCCGCACCTGGCGATTCCTGGGAGGTCGACAAAGTTGATGTACGAGTTCCCGATCACGCGTAGTCAAGTTTGAGCTCCCGCAACCCGCACCCCCTCTTCTGCTAGCCTTCCTGCCACTGTAGTTCTCCTCGAACGAGTCCCCGAACCCGCCGCACCCTTCTTGCTGTTTTTCCTCCGCACGGCCCAATTCCAGACAGGTATTGCAAAATACTGTCAAAATGCCCCACTATGGTTCTGTTCCCGCCCCAAAAGCTTTCAAAACGGCGAACAGCGAGGGCCCGCGAGAGTGCCGGAAAGACCGATCTTCGTGACGGGAGGGGCGGGATTCATCGGCGCCAACTTTGTCCTGCAGTGGCTGGCGGCCGAGTCAGCTCCGATTGTCAATTTGGATAAGCTCACCTACGCAGGAAACCTGGAAAACCTGGAAAATGTCGCCCGCGATCCGCGTTACTGGTTTGAACATGGTGATATCTGCGACCGCCAGTGGCTTCAACTCCTCTTCCAGCGTTACCAGCCGCGGGCCATCGTGCACTTCGCGGCCGAAAGCCATGTGGACCGCTCCATCCACGGTCCGGATGATTTCATCCGCACCAATGTAAACGGAACATTCAGTTTGCTGGAGGAAGCGCGCGCTTATTTCAGCGGGCTGCCGCCCGAAGTGAGAAGGGATTTCCGCCTTCTTCACGTCTCCACCGACGAAGTATACGGTTCGCTCGGGCCGGGCGCCCCCGCGTTCTCCGAGAGCACGCCCTACGCGCCGAACAGCCCGTACTCAGCCAGCAAGGCCGCGTCGGACCACCTGGTTCGCGCTTACCACCATACTTACGCCTTACCGGTCCTCACCACAAACTGCTCCAACAACTATGGCCCCTATCAGTTTCCCGAGAAACTCATTCCCCTGGTGATTTTGAATGCGACCATGGGGAAGCCGCTCCCGGTTTATGGCGATGGGCAGAATGTGCGCGACTGGTTATTTGTGACCGACCATTGCGAGGCCGTGCGCAGCGTGCTGGCGCGCGGGCGCATCGGAGAGACCTACAATATCGGTGGCCGGAACGAGAAGCGTAACCTCGAGATTGTGCAGACAGTTTGCGCCATTTTGGACGAACTAAGGCCTTCCGATCCGGTAACTCCTCATAGCAAGCTCATCGAGTTCGTCAAAGACCGTCCCGGACACGACCGCCGCTATGCCATCGATGCGGGTAAGATCGAACGTGAACTGGGCTGGCGTCCGCGGGAGACGTTTGAAACGGGCATCCGCAAAACCGTGGAATGGTACCTGGATCATGAGGATTGGGTTCGCGGCGTAACCAGCGGAAGCTATCGGCAATGGATGGCGACGCAGTATTCTCAGTAGGGCGAGTGCAGCGGCTATCTTGCTCCTAACGACGGAATCTCATGTCAGCAAACTTTTCAGCTTCTTCTTCCAGCTGTAAGGGCATCATCTTAGCTGGGGGCTCGGGCACCCGCCTTTATCCCGTGACCCATGCGGTATGCAAGAGCTTGTTACCCATTTATGACAAGCCCATGATCTTTTACCCGCTTTCCACCCTGATGCTGGCGGGAATCCGCGACATTCTTGTAATCTCCACTCCCCAGGACACCCCTAAATTCGAAGAGCTCCTGGGGAGCGGGGCCCGCCTGGGGCTGAACCTTCAATATGCGGTGCAACCGCGCCCGGAAGGCATTGCCCAGGCATTTCTTGTGGGTGAACAATTCATCGGTTCGGCTTCTTGTGCGCTGGTCCTGGGCGATAACATTTTCTACGGGCATGATCTTGCCAAGTGCGTAAGCGACGCCGGCAGAGCAAACGCCGGCGCGCGCATCTTCGCATACCCGGTAAACGATCCCGAGCGTTACGGCGTGGTGGAGTTCGACTCGGCAGGGAAGGCTCTCAGTCTGGAAGAAAAACCCAAGATTCCAAAGTCACGGTATGCGGTGACCGGACTGTATTTTTACGATCGTGAGGTTGTGGACATTGCCAGATCGCTCAAGCCGTCTCCCCGAGGAGAACTGGAAATCACCGACGTCAACAAAGAATATCTGCGACGCGGACGGCTGGACGTCATCGTTATGGGGCGCGGGATGGCTTGGCTGGATACGGGTACACATGAAGCCATGCTGGAAGCCTCCTTATTCATTCAGACCATTGAGACTCGCCAGGGACTCATGGTCGCCTGCCCGGAGGAAATTGCTTATCGCTATGGCTACATTACGGCAGAAGAGTTAGAAACGATGGCGTCGGCTATGAAGAACAACGGCTATGGCCGTTACCTGCTGCAACTGTTGCGCGACAAGGTATTTTGATAAAAGTTGCATTGCAAGGTCGCACATGAAAGTGATCGAAACTTCTCTGCCGGGCGTTCTGGTGTTGGAGCCGAAAGTGTTCGGCGACAGCCGCGGCTTCTTCCTGGAGAGTTACAACGAAAAGATAATGGCTGAAGTAGGGATCCGCGACCGTTTCGTGCAGGATAATCACTCATTATCCGCCCGTAACGTGTTGCGAGGGATGCACTATCAAATCGGCTGTCCGCAAGGCAAGCTGGTGCGAGTGGTGGTTGGAGAAATTTTCGATGTCGCTGTGGATTTGCGTCGCAGTTCCCCCGCTTTTGGCAAATGGCATGGAATCACCCTTTCGGGCGAGAACAAGCGGATGCTTTGGGTTCCTAAAGGGCTGGCACACGGATTCCTAGTCCGTTCGGAAACGGCCCACGTGCTCTACAAAGCAACAGACTTCTACGCCCCGCAAAGCGAGCGCAGCCTGCTGTGGAATGATCCCGCAGTTGGAATTGCCTGGCCGATCCAGGGGCCGCCGGTGCTTTCTGCGAAAGACAAGGAGGGAACCAACTTACGCGAAGCCGAAACATTCGACTAATTCTTCTTGCCCCGCCTATGGCGTGGGAACAACGACCTTCGCTTGGTTTGAATAGGAGCTCTCTGCCGATGCCGAGTCCACAGAAGTGACCACGTAGTAGTACGTCTGGCCGGAGGCCACGGTATCGTCCGAGTAATCCGTTGCCGCCTGTGGCGAAGAATTCAACCGGCTGTACGGCCCACCG
>Ga0335085_10017845_pt1 | contig 10216 bp, 10 predicted proteins | sample Lox_Sample_45_FD_206712 | JGI IMG/M metagenome (GOLD analysis project Ga0335085, IMG submission 206712) | Soil microbial communities from Loxahatchee National Wildlife Refuge, Florida, United States - Lox_Sample_4.5 | ecosystem: Environmental > Terrestrial > Soil > Wetlands | place: USA... | reverse complement strand
TGGCGCGCTCGATTTCGGCCCGCTCGAGCGTGGGAGCGATCGCGCCGATCACGCTCGCGGTCACGTGGTCCTGCAGCTCGAAGACGTCCTCGACGCCGCCCTCGAAGCGGTCCGCCCACAGATGCGCTCCGGTCGAGGCGTCGATGAGCTGTCCCGTGATGCGCAGCCGGTTGGCAGCCTTGCGCACGCTGCCCTCGAGCACATAGCGCACTCCGAGCTCGCGGCCGACCTGCTTCACGTCGACCGCGCGGCCCTTGTAGGTGAAGCTCGAATTGCGCGCGATCACGAAGAGCCAGCGCATGCGCGAGAGCGCCGTGATGATCTCCTCCACGACGCCGTCGCTGAAATATTCCTGCTCGGGATCCCCGCTCATGTTCTGGAACGGCAGGACGGCGATCGACGGCTTCTCCGGGAGGGCAGGATTGCCGACCGCGGCCTGTGGCGCCGCTCTGCGCTGACGGGGATCGACGAGGATCCGGTATACGTGCACGGGCTTCGCGATGTTCTTCAGCGTCTGCTCCCCTGCGTCCTCCACGTCGAAGGCGACCTTGTCGGCGACGTGATTGAGGACGGTCTCGGAGATGCAGATGCCGCCGGGCTCGGAGAGCGCCTCCAATCGCGCCGCGATGTTGACCCCGTCGCCGTAGAGGTCGCGACCCTCCACCATTACGTCGCCGAGATTGATCCCGACGCGGAACTCGATGCGCTTCTCCTCCGCTACCTTCGCATTGCGCTCCAGCATCGCCTGCTGCACCTCGATCGCGCAGCGCACGGCGTCCACGACGCTCGGGAACTCGATCAGGATGCCGTCGCCCGTCGTCTTGACGACCCGGCCCCGGTGCTGCTTGTTCTTCGGATCGATCAGCTCCGTGCGATGCGCCTTGAGCCGGGCGAGCGTCCCTTCCTCGTCCGCCCCCATCAGCCGGCTGTAACCGGCGATATCGGCCGCGAGAATGGCCGCGAGCCTACGCTTGACTGGATCCGAAGCCATTGGACCGGGCTTCCCCTCCTCCACGCAGCGACCGTGTGGATCACCGCAGATCCCGCGGAAACCTTATCACATCCGGCCATTGGTGCCAGAAAGGCGGAGAGGACGGATCTGCCGGGCCCGTCAAGTATCGGTTGGGTCAAACCCGGCCATCCGACGACGCCTGGCGCACTTCCGCTCAGCTACGTCAAAGCGGACATGACTCGGCGCGATTGCTTTATCTCGGCTGTGCCAACGGCAGAGCTCGGATCGACTTGGGACGTGTGCTCGCAAACCCGAATGGATGTGCGCTCCGGCGCGAAACCGATTGAAATGCCGAGGCGCCACGAGCCGCCGCTTCGCGCGGATCCGGATGTTACGGTCTTCCGGCCGACTTTGTTTCTTTCCGAAAGCAATGGCGTCTTAGGGATCATCGCTCCGGCAATCCCGCTTTCCGCATCGCCTCCTCGTATCTCGCGATATCCTCCGATCGCCGGTATGGCCCTTGACCCCTTTGCACGTTGGAAACGCGCAGCGTCGGATCGATTTGGCGAAGCCGCGCAACCGCCCTCTGCGCGAGGTCGAGTTTACCGGCAAAGGCGTTGCTGACGGCGGCGGCGCGCAGACCATTGTGAAAATCCGGAGCGCCTCGTATCGCCATTTCGGCCCAGGCCGATGCCTCGTCATAGCGCCCGGCGTGAAAGTGGGCGTCTGCCATCGCGGCTTGCATTCTCGGCATGGCCGGGTCCATGGGACTGAGGCGCATTGCGCGCGCAATGTGCTCGACGGCCGCGTCCGGCTCGCCGAGCCACAGCTTCACATAGCCGCCCCAATGCCATGCAAAAGCCAGGTTGGGGTTGAGCGCGAGCGCCCGATCGAAAAGGGCGGCTCCCGCGTCGAGATCGCGAACGACGAAGGCCAATGCCGCTCCAGCGGCGGCTTGAACGAGCGCGTCATCTCTGCTTAGCGCCACCGCCCGCCGCGCCAGCTGCTCGGCCGCGCCTGCCTCGCCCGCGGGGTCGATCGTCCAACCGGAGGCCTTGCGGTGCAGATAGCACATTGCGGCGAAAGCGTGGGCAGCCGCGAAATCGGGATCGAGCTCGATCGCGCGGCCGAACAAGCGTCGTGCCTCGTCGCAGGCCTCGCGGCTGGCATGTGTCTTGTAATAATAAGCGGCCATGCCGCGCAGAAAGCAGTCGTAGGCATCGAGGCTCCCGGTCGACTTGCTCTTTGCGCGCTCGATCTCGGCCTTCTCGACCTGGGGCGCAATTGCCCCGACCACGCTCGCGGTCACCTGGTCTTGGAGCTCGAACACGTCCTCGAAGTCGCCGTCGAAGCGGTCCGCCCACAGATGGCTGCCGGTCGAGGCGTCTATGAGCTGGCCCGTGATGCGCAATTTGCTGGCGGCCTTGCGCACGCTTCCTTCGAGCACGTACCGCACTCCGAGCTCGCGCCCGACCTGCCGAACATCGGGGGACTTGCCCTTGTAAGCAAAGCTCGAATTGCGTGCGATGACGAAGAGTTGCCGGAAGCGAGAGAGCGCCGTGATGATCTCCTCGACGATGCCGTCCGCGAAGTATTCCTGCTCCGGATCGACGCTCATATTCAGAAAAGGCAGGACCGCGATGGAGGGCCTGTCGGGAAGTGCGAGATTCTGTCCCTGTTGCGGCGGAGCTTCTTGCCGAGTTCGATCCACGAGAATGCGATAGACGTGTATGCGACGAGCGATGTTCTTCAGGGATTGCTCGCCGCGATCCTCGGCTTCGAACGCGATCTTGCCGCGCGTGTGATCGAGAACCGTTTGGGAGACATAGATGCCGCCGGGCTCCGCGAGCCCCTCCAGGCGGGCCGCGATGTTCACTCCGTCGCCGTGGATGTCGTCGTCGTCGCTGATTATGTCGCCGAGATTGATGCCGATGCGGAACTCGATGCGGGCGTCCCTTGGCTCCGCTGCATTGCGTTCCGCCATGCCGCGCTGCATCTCGATTGCGCACCAGAGGGCATCCACGACGCTGGGAAACTCGATGAGGATGCCGTCACCCGTGGTCTTGACGACGCGGCCGCGGTGCTCGGCGATCTTGGGGTCGATGAGTTCCCTCCGGTGGATTTTGAGGCGCGCGACCGTCCCCTCTTCATCCTGTCCCATGAGCCGGCTGTAGCCGGCCACGTCGGCGGCTAGAATCGCCGCAAGCCTGCGCGCAACCCGCTCGGTCGGCACTGGAAAGACCTCCCTCTCGCCTGCGTGGGCAAAGCCTATCCCAAGCGCAATAGCCCGTACATGGCGGCTCTCCGCAAGCAATCGATCGAAGAGGCGCATGTCCTACCGGCCATCGCTCCGCTTCGCGGCTCGGTCCCCCTTTTCCGCCGCGAGAGGGACCCTCACTTGATCGCCGCCGCCCGGCGCCCCACATTGGGGCCTGTCCCTCCCGAAAGGCCCTCATGTCCCCTGAACGCGAGCAATCCTGGCACGGCACGACGATCCTGTGCCTGCGCAAGGACGGCAAGGTCGTGATCGCCGGAGACGGCCAGGTCTCCTTCGGCCAGACCGTGCTCAAGTCGAACGCCAAAAAGCTGCGCCGCCTCGGAAACGGGAGCGTGCTCGCGGGCTTCGCGGGCGCCACCGCCGACGCGCTGACGCTCTTCGAGCGCCTGGAGGCGAAGCTCGAGCAGCATCCGGGCCACCTCTCGCGCGCCTGCGTCGAGCTCGCGAAGGACTGGCGCACCGACCGCTACCTCCGCCGCCTCGAGGCGATGATGGCGGTGGCGGACAAGTCGGTCTCGCTGATCCTCTCCGGGAACGGCGACGTGCTCGAGCCCGAGGACGGCATCATCGGCATCGGCTCCGGCGGCTCCTATGCGCTCGCCGCCGCGCGCGCGCTCATCGACCTCCCCGGCCTCGACGCCGAGGCCGTCGCGCGCAAGGCGATGGCGATCGCCGCCAAGATCTGCATCTACACCAACGACAGCATCACCCTCGACAGCCTATGAGCTCCTCCTTCTCTCCCCGCGAGATCGTCTCCGAGCTCGACCGCCACATCGTCGGCCAAGGCGACGCCAAGCGCGCGGTCGCGATCGCGCTGCGCAACCGCTGGCGCCGCCAGCAGCTCCCCGCGGAGCTCCGCGAGGAGGTGCTGCCCAAGAACATCCTGATGATCGGCCCGACCGGCATCGGCAAGACCGAGATCGCGCGCCGCCTCGCGCGCCTCGCGCAAGCGCCCTTCCTCAAGGTCGAGGCGACGAAGTTCACGGAAGTGGGCTATGTCGGCCGCGACGTCGAGCAGATCGCGCGCGACCTCCTGGAGATCTCGCTGGCGATGACGCGGGAGCGGCTGCGCAAGGAAGTGGCCTCGCGCGCGGAGCTCGCGGCGGAGGAGCGCGTCCTCGACGCGCTCGTGGGCAACAACGCCTCGCAGGACACGCGGGCGAAATTCCGCAAGCTCCTGCGCGAGGGGAAGCTCGACGACAAGGAGATCGAGATCCAGGTGCAGGACAGCGGCGGCATGCCGACCTTCGAGATCCCCGGCATGCCCGGCGCGCAGATGGGCATGATCAACATCGGCGACGTCCTCGGCAAAGCCTTCGGCGGCCGCACCAAGCCGCGGAAGCTCACGGTCGCGGAGAGCCACCGCGTGCTGATCGAGGAGGAGAGCGACAAGCTCCTCGACCAGGAGAAGGTGACGAAGGAGGCGATCGCCGCGGTCGAGCAGAACGGCATCGTCTTCATCGACGAGATCGACAAGATCTGCGCCCGGAGCGAGCGCTTGGGCGCCGACGTGAGCCGCGAGGGCGTGCAGCGCGACCTGCTGCCGCTCATCGAGGGGACGACGGTGCCGACGAAGCACGGGCCCGTGAAGACCGACCACATCCTCTTCATCGCCTCGGGCGCCTTCCATCTCGCGAAGCCCTCGGACCTGCTGCCGGAGCTCCAGGGGCGCTTGCCGATCCGCGTCGAGCTCAAGCCGCTGACGCGCGAGGACTTCCGCCGCATCCTCACGGAGCCCGAGGCGAGCCTCGTCAAGCAGTACAAGGCGCTGATCCTGACCGAGGGCGTCACGCTCGACTTCACGGAGGACGCGATCGCGGAGATCGCGAGCCTCGCCGAGGAGATCAACACCTCCGTCGAGAACATCGGCGCGCGCCGCCTGCACACGGTGCTGGAGAAGCTTCTGGAGGAGGTGAGCTTCACCGCCTCCGACCAGCCCAAGGGGGCGACCGTGAGGATCGACCGCGACTACGTGAGCACGCGCGTGGCACCGCTCGCGCGGAACTCCGATTTGTCCAAGTTCATTTTGTAACATCAGGCTGAAGCAGGGGACGTGCGTCCTTCGACGCGCTTCGCTTGCTCAGGATGAGGACCGTCGAATATGCCATCCTCAATTCTCCCTCATCCTGAGCAAGCGACCGAAGGGAGCGCGTCGAAGGACGCACGATAGGCCCGCCGCATGCCCCTCTCCCCACTCACCCGGCTCAGGAAAATCTGCCTCGCCCTTCCCGAGGCGGAGGAGCGGGAGACTTGGGAGCTCCCGACCTTCCGCGTCCGCGACAGGATCTTCGCGATGTACGTCGACGACGAGGACGGCCGTCCGAGCATCTGGTGCAAGGCCCCGCCGGGCAGCCAGATCATTCTCGTCGAGGCCGATCCCGCGCGCTTCTTCGTCCCGCCCTATGTCGGCCACAAGGGCTGGATCGGCATGCGCCTCGACCGCCGCGTCAAATGGCCGGAGGTCGATGTGGTGGTGCGGCGGAGCTATCGGCTGACGGCGCCGAAGCGATTGCTAAAGGGAATGGAATAGGGCTTATTTCGCACTCTTTCCACCGTCATGGCCGGCCTTGTGCCGGCCATCCACGTGGCCGCCGTCACAGTCTGCATCGCGTGGATGGCCGGGACAAGCCCGGCCATGACGTCCAACGAACGAGCGGAGGGAATCCCTACCGCCCCATCGCCGTCGGCACCCACTTCTTCTGCTTGCCCGCGCGTTTCGCCCTCGGGAGCTTGGCGCTCGCGGGGCCGAAGTTCGCGATGAAGGTGGCATAGCGGCGCTTCAATTCGGCGCGCTGTGCCGGGCTCATCTCGCGGACTGAGAGATGGGAGAGATCGGCTTGGCGGAGGTCGTCGTCGGACATGGGGGAGAGGCTCCGGCACGCTGTCGCCCGAGCCTCGCCGGGAATGCTTAAGGAGCGGTTAGCGCCGCCGCCGGCGCGGCGGAGCGCCAGGAGCGGCCCGGAGGACCGCGAGCATGCGCTCGATCTCCGCGGGCGAGAGCTTGCGGATGCGCTCGGCAAGGAGGTTCGCGAGCTCCGTCGCCTGCGGGGCCAAGCCCGCGGTATCGACGGTGACGCGGGGATGCGAGCGGCGGGCAAGCGCCACCAGCTCGTCCGCCTCGTCCCAGATGATGTTGAGCTGCGCGCAAAGCGCCACCACCATCGGATGCGCGGGCCGCCCGCGCCGGCCGTGCTCGAGCGCCGAGAGATAGGCCGAGGAGACGCCCAGCGACTCCGCCATCTCTTTCAGCGTCATCCCGCGCTCCGCGCGGATCTGCCGAAGCTTCACGCCGAAAGGCGTCATCGCCGCCGCCGCAGCAGCACGTAGAGCGCGCCGCTGCCGCCGTCCTTGGGCTGCGCCCAGGCGAAGGAGAGGATGCACGGCCGGAGACCCGCCTCGTTGAGCCAGCGCGGCACCGCCGCGCGCAGCACGCCGCCTCCGCCCGTCGCCGAGCCCTTGCCGGTGATGACGAGGACCATGCGCACGCCATTCTCCTGCGCGCGATGGACGAAGCGCGCGAGCGCGCGGTGCGCCTCCTCCTGCGTCATCCCGTGGAGGTCGAGCCGCGCCTCGATCTCGAGCCGTCCCCGGCGAAGCTTCTCCGCGGTGCGGCGGTCGAGGCCGGGCGACTCCCCGGGCTCTAGGCTCGGCAGCGGGCGCGTCGTGCTCACGGCGGGCGCAGCCGGGCGCGGCGCGGGCTTCGGCGCAAGCTCTTCCGCTGCCTCGGGCTCGACCCGCGCGCGCTTCGCCACGAGCGGCTTCACGTCGCCCGTCGCGCGGCGCCAGAGGGCGCGCTCGTCGCGGCTCGGGTGACGCGCCGCCATGGCCTCAGCTTCCCGCGCCGTCCTCGTCGATGAGGACGATGTGGAGCCGGCGCGGCCCATGCGCGCCGAGCTCGATCTTCTGCTCGATGTCGCCGGTGCGCGAGGGACCCGTGACGAAGTTGACGGTGCGCGGCGGCTCGGCGCCGGCCGCGCGCATGCGGTCGAAGCCGTCCTCGTAGGTCGCGACCACCTGGTCCGCGCGCAGCACCACGAGGTGATGCTCGGGGAGGAAGTTGTTCCGCGTCGGCGACTCCGGCCCGGAGGTCAGCATGAGCGTGCCGGTCTCCGCGATCGCGGCGAAGCAGGCGGTGAGGCCGCTCTGGTCGCCGTCCTCCGCGCGCCCCCGGCGGATTTCCAGGAGCGGCCGGTCGCTCCAGGGAATGCCGTCGAGGCGCGGGTCCGGCGTCATCACGAATTTCGCGGGGAGGTTCTTCTCCGCGAGATAATCCGCGACCGCTCTCGGCACCTCCGCGGCCGATTTCACGCGCACGACCGAGGTCTCCACCTCCTCCGCCATGCGCACGAAGAGCTCGATCCGCCCGCGACGGTCGAGGCTGTCGGCGCGTTTCGGGATGAGGTTCCGCGCGTGGGTGTCGAGGCGCGCCGTCAGCTCCGCCGTCTTCGCGTCGTCGAGCGCGCCGCGCTTCAGCGACTGCCGGATGCTGCCGACGATCTGCTCGCGGCCGGAGGTCATGATGCTCGCTCCGAACAATCCAGCAGCGTCATGGCCGGGCTTGTCCCGGCCATCCACGTCGCCGCGCGCATGAGATAACCGCGTGGATGGCCGGGACAAGCCCGGCCATGACGGCAGAGGCAGAGGAGCAAGCGCATCACCGCTTCCTCCTCTGCCGCTCCGCCCAGAGGCTCTGGAAGCTGCGGCCTTCGGGCGCGGGCATGTCGCGTACGCGCGTCCAGCCGCCGGCCAATGGCAAGGCGCGGAAGCGCCCGTGGCGCTTGCCTGCCCAGCCCAGGACGCGGGCCGCCATTCCCGAGAGGGCGTGATAAAGCGCGGGCCGTCGCGCGAAGAAGGCCCAGAGCGAGAGCCCGGTACGATAGGCCGCGGGCGAGAGCTTCTTCTCGTATTCGCGCTCGCGCCAATGCCGCATCATCTTCGGCAGCGGGATCTTCATGGGGCAGACGCTCTCGCAGCGGCCGCAGAAGGTCGAGGCGTTCGGGAGGTTGCCGGCCTCCTCGACGCCGAGGAGGCTCGGCGTCAGCACGGAGCCCATGGGCCCCGGATAGACCCAGCCATAGGCGTGGCCGCCCACGGCGGAATAGACGGGACAGTGATTGAGGCAGGCGCTGCAGCGGATGCAGCGCAGCATGTCCTGGAACTCGGTGCCGAGCATCGCGCTCCGGCCATTGTCGAGGAGCACCACGTGATACTCGCCGGGTCCGTCCGTGTCCTCGCTCCGGCGCGGGCCGGTCGAGAAGGTCGTGTAGGCCGAGAACTCCTGGCCCGTCGCGGAGCGCGCGAGGAGGCGGAGGATGGTCGCGGTGTCCTCGAGCGTCGGCACCACCTTCTCGAGGCTCGCGAGCACGATGTGCGCCTTGGTCAAGGTCTGCGTGAGGTCGCCGTTCCCCTCGTTGGTAACGATGACGCTCGAGCCGGTCTCGGCGATGAGGAAGTTGGCGCCGGTGATGCCGACGTCGGCCGCGAGGAATTTCTGGCGCAGGACCGCGCGCGCCTCGTCGCACATCTGACGCGCGTCCTCGAGCGAGCGCTTGGGATCGAGCTCCTTGTGGCTCGCGCGGAAGGTCTCGGCGACCTGCTCCTTCACGAGGTGGACGGCGGGCGCGATGATGTGGCTCGGCGGCTCCTTGCGGAGCTGGATGATGTATTCCCCGAGATCGGTCTCGACGGGCGCGATGCCGTTCGCCTCGAGATAGTCGTTGATCTCGATCTCCTCGCCGATCATCGACTTGCCCTTGGTCACGGTCTTGGCGCCGAGGCGGCGGCAGATCTGCAGCACCGCCTCGCGCGCCTCCGCGGGAGTGCGGCACCAGTGCACGTGGCCGCCGCGCTCCTTCACCTTCGCCTCGAAGCGCTCGAGGTAGAAATCGAGATGCGCGAGGGTGTGGTTCTTGATCGCGCGGCCGGTCTCGCGCAGCGCCTCGAACTCCGGGAGCTTCGCCACCACCTCCGCGCGCTTCACCTGGAAGCCGCGCTTCACGATCCCCAGCGCCTTCTGCAGGGTCTCGTCGACGAGCGCCTCGTGCACGTTTGCCTTGAAGGCGCGGCTGGTCGCGAGCATCAGCGCTTCTCCGCGGAGGCGCCGATGGGCGCCACGTCGCCGGTCATGTCCGCGAGCACTTCCGCCACATGGCGCACGCGGACGGGCGAGCCCTGGCGCTGCAGCTTGCCGGCCATGTTGAGGAGGCAGCCCATGTCTCCGGCGAGCAGCGTGTCGGCGCCGGTCGCGGCGATCTCGGCGGTCTTCTCGCGCACCATCTTGTCGGATATCTCCGGATACTTGATGCAGAAGGTGCCGCCGAAGCCGCAGCAGATCTCGGCCCCCGGCATCTCCTTGAGCGAGAGGCCCGCGACCGAGCGCAGGAGCCAGCGCGGCTGCGACTTGACGCCGAGCTCGCGCAGGCCCGAGCAGCTGTCGTGATAGGTCGCGGCACCCTCGTAGCGAGCCTCGACCTCGCTCATGCCGCGGACGTCCACCAGGAAGGAGACGAGCTCGTAGCTGCGCATCGCGAGCTGCTGCGCGCGCTGGAACCAGGCGGGCTCGTCCGCGAGCATCTCGGGATAGTGGAGCCGGATCTGTCCCGCGCAGGAGCCCGAGGGCGCCACCAGATAATCGAAGCCCTCGAAGGCCGCGATCACCTGGCGCGCGATCGCCTTTGCGTCCTCCTTGTCGCCGGAATTGTAGGCGGGCTGGCCGCAGCAGGTCTGGAGCCGGGGCACCTCGACCGTACAGCCCGCCGCCTCCAAGAGCTTCGCCGCCGCGAATCCCACCGTGGGCCGGAAGAGGTCGACAAGGCAGGTGACGAAGAGGCCGACACGCACGGGCTGCTCAGACATCGCCCAGCATCTCCAGAAAAGCGCGGGAATCGCCTGAGAATGAACGCGCTAGAGGGCGATGGCAAGCGGGGGAGAGTAGCTTTCCGCTTTCGGCTGTCCGCTAGCGGTCACGGTCATGCCTTGGCGCATGT
>Ga0335085_10017844_pt1 | contig 10217 bp, 11 predicted proteins | sample Lox_Sample_45_FD_206712 | JGI IMG/M metagenome (GOLD analysis project Ga0335085, IMG submission 206712) | Soil microbial communities from Loxahatchee National Wildlife Refuge, Florida, United States - Lox_Sample_4.5 | ecosystem: Environmental > Terrestrial > Soil > Wetlands | place: USA... | reverse complement strand
CTTGATTGGATCTACCTGCGACACGGACGTGAGGCGCGTGTTCGAACTCACAAGGTTCCCGATCTGGACTTCCGCTATGCCCGCCACTCCATCCACGAGCGAAGTAACTCTGGTCCAGCCGAGATTGAGTTCTGCCCTTTCCACCGCGGCCTTATCTGCTGCGACTGTCGCCTGGGCAGCAAGTTTTGACTGAATTTCGTTATCCAGCTTCTCCTTTGCGACAGCCTTTTTTTCCGCCAACGGAGTATCGCGTTCAACATCGATCGAACTCTTTCCCAGCTGCGCTTCTGCCTGCGCAAGCTCAGCCTTGGCGCGATCCAGATCCGCCTGAAATGGCCTCGGATCGATCTCGAACAGGACCTGGCCCTTCGAAACAACCGAACCTTCCTTGTAGTCCTGCTTGATGACGTAGCCGGACACCTGAGGCCGGATCTCGGCATTCACGTAGCCATCCGTAGTCGCAACCCACTCATTGTGTACGGGCACGTCCTGCTGAACGGGGGCCGCGACGAGCGCCTCAGGATCCGGCAGCTTGATGGCCTGGCTGCGCGTACATCCGACCAGCACCGGCACGGCAATGCCGGAAAGGACGCATCCCAGCACGATCGACTTGCCACCAATGCGGACCGCGAACTCCTTCGAATCCGCCCCGCCACCACTAAAATCACGAGCATGTGGTATCAACCGCTTTCTCATAACTCCTCCCGAGTTGAACCAGATCCAATACTGGCTGAGAAACAAGTAATGAACGACATATCATTTCTTATAAAAATGACATTTCATTTCTTTATAGTCAAGCCCCTCTCAAAAGATCGCTTCTGATACTGCCAATCCGATTGCGCCCTCTAACGGCGCAAGCTCAGATAAATGGGCGTATTCGCGTCGATGCGGCGGCTGATCAGTTCGCTGCCGTCACTTGGTTCTGGCGGCATCCTCAGTCCGCTTGCGGCCGATGATCGGCTCTTCGTGGGTTTGGCCGAGCAGATCGTTGTACGAAATGGTCTTCTCGCCAACCACGACCAAAAGATTGTGGCCTTCGGCATACTTGACTGTCGTGATACCGAGAGGCGGCTTATACAGAACTACATAGACCGTGTCGTCTACTTTGAGGGAGACCTCATAGCTTTCAAAGCCGGAATCGGTAGCTTCCGCTTGATGAGGCTTAACGCCGACGATGACAGCTACCTGGTAGTGCTGCGGAGACTGACAGAAAGATGGAGCCACGATCAGTGAAATTAAAGCCACTTGTAGCAGAGTCTTCATTGCGCTCTTCCCCCCTCGCTCCGCATGACCCCAAGTAGTCCTGTAACTGGCAGGTTGTGGGCCCTTAAACTTTTTCGGGATAAGGAAACTCCACGAACTGGACCTGGCGCGCGGAGTGTCCTTGATCGCGTACCTGAGAGGCGGCGTTGGAGGACTCTCCGCGCCCGCATTAGCCTTGATTTTGCCGCAGGTTCGGAAATGCCAAGTTTTGAAGCCACTTCACCTATCGAATACTCCTCGGCCTGCTGCAACTCCAGCGTTTCCCGGAAGACATAGGGCAGACGTTGAATCGCCTTCCGCAGGAACTCCTCACTCTCGTGTCGTGCATAGCAAGCCTCCGGCGAATCTGCGTGGTCCTGCGGGTCCCACGCTCGTGTGTTGTCAGGATCATCACAAATCTGTTGAAGGGATATTTCCCGTCCGCCCTTCCTCCTTCGTAAAAGCATGAGCGCGGAGTTCATTGCGATCCGGGTTAACCAAGATGTGAAGGTCGACCTTCCTTCGAAGTTCTTTATATGAACAAAGGCCCTGAGAACTGCGTCCTGAAAGGCGTCCTCCGCGTCCTCCCGGTTCTTCGTGATGCGATAAATTCTCGGCAGGACTTTTTTAGAATGGCGCTCATAAAGTTCAGCGAAGGCGCCAAAGTCTCCCAACCTTGCGGCGGACACCAGAACTTCATCGTTCATCGCGCTCAAACAGGACGCGATGAGAACACATCTCTGTTCAGGAATCGACGCGTTTTCCACATTAGTTTGCATAAGTAACACTCCTGTTGCTTTTGGTTCCATCGCTTTTAGTGCACCCCGAGGACACTGCAGGGCGCATCACGCGCAAGTTCGTAGACGGTACTCCATAATCGCGAGATGTGCGACGTATGCCGATGGAGTCCGATGACCAACAGATCGCTCTTTGTTTCGGCCAGGAAATGGATAATGGACTCGCAGGTCTCGCCCTCGAGCAGGTGATTCTTCAACTCGACACCCTGTTTAAGAGCGGCTTCACTGGCTTGACTGTGCAGGCGTATGCAGTGTTCTTGCCGGTCTTCCAGCAAAATCGGAGTGAGGCCCGGATCGGCAGCGGTAGCATAGGCTGCGTACGGGGGAAGGTCTTCGACCACGGTAATAGCGCCTAACTCTGCCCCCAGCGCTTTCGCCAGATGGATTGCCTGCCCAAGCGCGCGGGCGGCTTCCGGCGATCCGTTGTAAGCTACCGCGATCTTCTTAAACATTGCCTGCCCCCCTGTCTTGAAGACCTTCACTCGCTTTCTCGCTGCTGGCGACGTCTGTCCGACCGTAGCCTCTCCCAGAGGCAAATTCATCGAGGGCGCGCATTGCTGTCCTTTGCATCCGCGGAGCCCTGACTATGAAAAGCGAAACTAGCGATGCGGTCACAGGTACGATTTGAATCCAGCGCATCATTGCCTCCGGGCACTTCTCACGCCCGTACCGATTGCAAGGCAACGACCAAAAGGCAGGTAATTGAAACTACGACCATAGTGTCGGTACGGTGACATTTCTAGCTGCCAATCGTGGAGTCGTGTGTCTCTGTGCTGGCAGCAGGCAACGACATGCGCATTTAAAAAGGCTGGCCAAGGGCGCAGGTGGCAAGGAGCCAGCTCTTCGTGCATCTGCCTAGAGTCTTGGCGTAAGCCCGAATGCTCCTTTCTTGGTTTTCAGCTGGTTACAAAAGGCCACTGCCATGCATAAGGCAAGACGTGTGCAGTCTGGCTTGTTCAGGAGGATGTAGGCATGAGCAACACATACGCAGTACCAGCCAAGCCGTTGCAGCCTTACGTTCCGGCGCTACCGGTGGAGTTCCTAGAAATGCTGCAAGGGAAGAAATGACAACCATGCAACCGCCTTCGTCCACGATCTGGATCTGCGGTGGTGAGCCACGTTGCCCGTGCCGCATTTCGCCGCCTACCGGGCGGTTGTGCCAGAGAAGACCTGATTGCCCCGCACTTCGGGGCAGGAAGAAGTAAAGCAATGAAGTTGTGCATTGGAGCAGCGTGTCGAAGGATAGAAATGTTCGAGCTATATACCGGCCGGATCGCAGAGCCTCAGATAAGGTTACTGATCAGCAGCATGCTCTGTCTTATCTGTCTTTCAATCTCCGCCGCAGCCGCCGGCCAGCAGATCTCCGCACCTGAACCGCATGCGGGCACGGTTGTCGGAACGGTGATCGATATCAATGGTGGGGTGATTCCAGGCGCTACAGTACTTCTCCAAGGCCCTTCACCCAACGATGACCCGCTTGGCGTTGCAAACGATAGCGGGTTCTTTCAATTTGAGAACGTCAAACCTGGAGTTCCCTATCATCTCACCGTCAGCGCCGCCGGCTTCGCCAGTTGGATCTCACCGGAGATAACCGTAAGCCCTGGTCAATACTTTGAAGTGACCGAAATCCAGCTTCGCGTAGCGACAGCCGTGACTACGGTGCGCGCCGTTGTCTCAAGTGAGGAGATCGCCACGGAGCAGGTCAAGGCTGAGGAGAAGCAGCGTGTCCTGGGCATCATTCCCAATTTTTACGTGGTCTATGATCGCGACGTCGTACCCCTCACGCCGGGGCTGAAACTCAACCTGGCTCTCAAGGCTTTCACCGACCCTGTAACCTTCCTTGGAGCGGCCTCCGTGGCCGGCATCGACCAGGCTGCCAACCTGCACGACTATCAGCAGGGTGCCAGGGGCTATGGAAAGCGGCTCGGTGCTGCCTATACCAATGTCTTCACCGGCATGATGATCGGTGATGTCATTCTGCCCTCCATCCTGCATCAGGACCCGCGGTACTTCTACCAGGGCACCGGCACGACCAAATCGCGCGTGATCCACGCCCTCTCGAACCCGTTCGTGTGCAGGGGAGACAATGGTCGTCGCCAGCCCAACTATTCAGCGTGGGGAGGTTATCTAGCCTCTGGTGCGATTTCAAACGCTTATTATCCGGCCTCGAATCGCGGCCCGGGCTTGGTGTTTTCGACAGCTCTAATTGACGTTGCTGAGAGCATGGCCAATGGCCTTCTGCAGGAGTTTGTTCTGCGCAAGCTCACGCCGACGGCGAAGAAACTACAGTTTTAAGCCGGAAAGCAACCACGCGATGATTGGCCCGATATGCATGCGTAAGCTGATGATCTCTGCAAATATCAATGCCATTAACGAAGAGGAGCCGATGAACGCAGTTCGCGCAGTGCTTTGGGACATGGATGGGACCTTGATCGATTCAGAGGAGTTCCACTGGATCGCGTGGCGGGACACGATGCAGAAGGAAGGCATTTCGATTACCCGCAAGCAATTTCTCGCGACCTTCGGCTTGCGAAACGACGCCATCATCCCGCAGTGGCTTGGCACGGCCGCGACGACGGGGCGGATCAAGAGAATCGCCGCGGCAAAAGAACATCTATACCGTGACCTCGTTCGCAAACACGGCATGAAACCCCTACCGGGCGTTGCAACGTGGCTGAACCGGCTGCAAGAAGCGGGCTGGCTCCAGGCAATAGCCTCGTCCGCGCCGTGGAAGAGCATCGACGTGATACTTGAGGCGTTGTCGGCCACCCATCTCTTTCAGGCGATCGTTTCCGCCGAGGATGTACATCGCGGCAAGCCCGATCCGGAGGTGTTCCTGGTGGCGGCTTCGCGGCTGGGCGTTTCACCTGCGTGCTCGATTGTCGTGGAAGACGCGGCTGCCGGAGTGGAAGCGGCGCGCCGCGCCGGGATGCACAGCATCGGTGTCAGCCGCAATGGACAACATCTCGGCGCCGACATCGTTGTGCAGTCGCTTGAACTGCTTGATCCAAAGGCATTCGAAATGCTTTCAAAACAGCCAACCTTTACCTTTAACGATCTTAAGGAGCCGAAATGAAGAGAAAAGCAGCAATCGGCCTCGTGGTTGTGGCCTTGTCGGCCCTCCTCAGCGGAGCGGATGCCCAGGTGAGTGCCGGTCAGACGTCGCCCGACGAGCAGTCACTGTCGCCTTCAATCGGGAACAACAACCAGAAGATCCAGGCGTATGTTAAGCCCCTTCTCTCCCACGTGCGGCATCGAAAGGCCGAGGTGATGGCAGAAATGATGGGTCTGAACGCCGCTGACGCGGCCAAGTTCTGGCCAATCTATAACGAATACGATTCTGCGCTGGACAAGCTGAGCGATTTGGAATTGGCAAATATCGCCGAATACTCGCGCACATACACACAAATGACGAACGAAAAGGCGGACGAGCTGATTCAAAGCGCGATGGCCGACCGCAGGCAGCAGTCGGAGCTCCTTGAAAAGTACTATGACCGGGTCAAGGCACAACTGGGAGCCATTACCGCCGCGCGCTTTGTTCAGGTGGAAGACCAACTGCTTCTGGTCATCAATCTGCAGATTGATTCTTCACTGCCGATTGTCGGCCAAACCAACGCGAACCCCGCGAATAAAGTCGAGGATGAAGAGGAGCAATGAGAAAAGAAAGAGCCGTACAAGCAGCATTACTAGCATTGCTGGCCGTTGGATCTTATGGATGGTGCGCAAGGTCACCTGCCCTTCGAGTTGTACCCGTTTACGCGATGCTTCTCGCTGACGCGGATCAGCCGCAAAGCACGATCACGGTGCCTGCAGGAACGCGAATCCTGGTGCGCACGGTGGATTCGATCGACTCGAGCGTGCATAAGCCGGGTTTCCGGTTTACAGCGAGTCTTGAAGCCAATCTTCGCGTTGGCAACGCGACAGTAGCTCCAAGAGGCGCTACCGTCCACGGCCACCTCATTTACGCTTCTTCCGCCGGAAGGTTGGCAGGCAGCTCCGAATTGACCATCGAGCTGACTGACATCGTTCTCGACGACACAGCTTACCCCCTTGTCACCAGCACTTACGAGATCAAGGGCAGCGGAGAAGGTAAGCATACGACCCGAGATGTCATTGGCGGAACGGGACTCGGTGCGCTCATTGGCGGACTCGCAGGCGGAGGCAAGGGTGCCGGAATCGGAGCTTTGGCCGGCGCCGCGAGCGGCACGGCCGTTGCCGCTACAAAGAAGGGGGAGCAGGTCTCGATTCCAAGTGAATCAGTGGTGGAATTCAGCCTCGCTCAGCCGGTGTCGCTGCCGTCGCGCGAATAAGAGAGGCCCTGGCCGATGGTGAGAATCGAATCAAATTCTGGCAAGTCGCAAATGTTGAGCCCTGCTCAATCGGGTTGCGCGGATTTGCCTTCGACAATTGGAGCACCACCACTGAGGTCGCGCCGGGTACTAGGTTTGCGCTACATGCCCGGTTGCGCGAGGCGCATTTCACCCAATGGACGGCCGGTGTGAACATGGAATTTCCCGAGCGGCGAACAACGAGCATCCTGCTGACCACTCTCGCGTTCGCAGCTCTGTGCGCCATCGTATATATCGCCAGGCATGTACTTCTACTGTTCGTCTTGTCGGTGTTTTTCGCTTACCTGATGAATCCGGCGGTCCGATTTTTCCAGCATCATTCCCCATTCTTCAGGAATTGGCGGGGGGCTGCGGTGATAGAGCTCTATGCCGGAATCCTTGTTCTGACTGCGGTTGCTGCCCAAAGCTTTGCGCCAGCTGTGATTAGGAACACGATGAGGGCAGTCGACGCGGTCCCGATTATCGTGGACGGGCTTTCAACTGGCGAAATTGCCGCTGAGATTGGAAAGAAGTACGGGTGGAGCGACACGCAAACCGAGCGGATTAAGACAGTGCTGCTGCGGCACAAACGGAATTTCGCGGGCCTTCAGGATTGGATCGACCGCTCTCTTTCACAGGCGGCACAAATCGCTGGATGGCTTGCGCTGGTTCCTATCGTAGCCATTTTCCTTCTGCGAGAGGGAGGCCGCATTGTGGAAGCTGGCATACAAGCGTGCTTTCAGCCGAAGCATGGATATCGTGCCAGGATCCTCGTGTTTGAAATTCATTCCATGCTTTCCCGCTACATCCATGCGCAAGTTCTCCTTTCTCTGTTTTCGCTAGGATTCTATTTGCTTGTCCTGCTCTTGTTCAGGTTCCCGCACCCCATCGCGTTGAGCCTCCTAGGTGGAACGCTTGAATTCATTCCCATCTTCGGCTGGATGAGCACCGCGGCGGTGGTCGTCGGGGTCGGGATGGCCAACAATCTGCATTGGCCTTGGATGGCCGGATTGTTGCTTTTGTGGCGAGTTGCCCAGGACTATTACAACGTGCCGCGCGCGCTCGGCCGCGGGGTGGAACTCCATCCTTTGATCATCATCTTCGCCGTCCTTACCGGTGCCGAGCTCGGCGGAATCGTAGGTATCTTTCTCGCCGTACCTGTGACAGCCTCGCTATTTCTAGTCTGGAGGATGCCCAAGCGGGTTGCGGACGTGCCACTGCGGACTGATGCTGGCGTGGAGCATCGGCCAAGCCCTTGTCAAACTGATCCACCCACCGAGATCGCTTCGATCTGAGATTCGATAAAAAACCGCTTAGAATCTCAACCGGCAACGCAGTCCGTGTGCGGTAACCGCTTTTTTCGATTAAAGTCGACGCATGTTGCCACTGCGGAAAAAAGCGCAGCGGGGACATGCTCGACGCCGCCCTTTTCTCTTCTAAGTCGAAGCACGACAAAATAGGGCGATCGCTCTAGGCGCAACTTCATAACTCATTTGCTGAACGGGCACACCACCTTCTGAAAAGTCGTCGGGGCTAGTGAGCCCTGTGTCGACAATCCTCTTCCACTTTCGTGCTGTGCCTTCCTGAATAGTGAAGGTCAGCGGCTGCCAATATGCGTTGATCATTACGTAGATGTCATCGTCTTTCTGCGACGCACCATGGAGGCAAAACGCCAGGCTGCGCGATTCGTAAGACAGATCCGGCGTGTGCCCGATGCCGTACCACGACACATCTTCGCGCCAGAACCTACTGCGGCTCAGTGATGAATGCTTCTTTCGAAAGGCGATCATATGTTTAAAGAAGCGAAAGATGTCATGGTTTGCGTGAAGCTGACGCCAGTCGAGCCATCCGGTCTCATTGTCCTGGTTATAAGGATTGTTATTCCCGTATTGTGTATTGAGAAATTCATCGCCAGCTCGAAACATCGGCACTCCGTTTGACACAAATAGCAGGCAACAGAAGTTCTTGACCTGCTTTCTGCGCAATGCGAGCACGCTCTCCGGTGCGCCTTCGTCTCCCTCCTGACCACAGTTCCAGCTATAGTTGTCGTCCATGCCGTCCTGGTTGTTGTGCCCGTTTTTCCAGTTGTGCTTGCGGTCGTAAGAGACGAGATCGTATAGAGTAAAGCCGTCGTGAGAAGTGATGTAGTTGATGCTCTGGTAAGGGTGGTAGGCGTCCGCACGGCTGTCAGGAAATAAGTCATCGCTGCCGTAGATGCGATGCATCAGGTCAGGAACCATGCCCGGATCGCCCTTTAGGAAGCGGCGAACGTCGTCACGAAATCGCCCGTTCCACTGATGCCAGGTGACCCCGGGGAATCCGCGCCCCAGCTGGTAGGCTCCTGTATCCCACGGCTCGGCAATCAGGCGTAATCGCCCAAGTTCAGGATCGGCAGCGAGTTCGTTGAAGATGGGCGCGTCTTTCCAGTTCAGCGAGCCATCGGCATTGCGGCTGAACACCGAGGCCAGATCAAAGCGGAAGCCGTCGATGTGCATCTCCCGCCGCCAGTAGCGAAGGCTATCCATCACCATCTTTCTAACTTGTGGATGACCGAAGTTCAGGGTATTGCCGGTCCCAGAATAATTCGCATAGGGACGGGCGAGATCCGACGACGGCATGTAATAACTCGGACCATCCAGGCCTTTAAAGCTGTAAATCGGTCCAGTATGATCTCCCTCGCAGGTGTGGTTGTACACCACATCGAGCACTACGGCGATGCCGGCCTGATGCAGCGCCTTAACCATCTTCCGGAATTCCAGACGCGGTCCGTCATCGTTGCAATTGCTGGCGTACTGGGCGTGCGGCGCGAAGAAGCTGAGTGGCATGTAGCCCCAGTAATCGGACTCCTGCGGGTCGCGCTGGAATACGGGCATCAACTCGACTGCCGTCACTCCCAAATCTTTCAGGTACGGAATTTTCTCCACTAGACCGGCGTAAGTGCCGGCGTGCGCGGCATCCACGTCAGAATTGGGATTTCGAGTAAACCCCCTGACATGCAGTTCATAGATAATCGCGTCGGACTCATGATGTTGCAACAGATCGTTTTCCCAGTCGAAGGATGCGCGACGCGCAGAGAGCGAGCCTAGAGGCGCCCGCCCCGCGTTCGACCCTCCTCGAGTGGCCAGCTTCCGGTCAAACCCGGACGGGAAGAAGATGCCTTTCGCGTACGGGTCAAGAAGAATCTTCTGTGGGTCAAAAGTATGAAGAGGAAGGCCGACTGGTCCTGAGACCGAATACGCGTAATAGCGAGCATCACTCAGATCTGCCCCCGGAATCCGACAATGCCATACCGGGCCCGACTTATTACGTAGAAAATCGAAGCGGAAGGTGAAGACGGGATTTTCAAGGTCCTTAGCCGAGTAGAACAGAAGCGTAACGCTCTCGGCGCGTTCCGAGTGAATCGCAAAATTGAATACCTGGTCGCTTTCAATCCACACGGCTCCGTCCGGGAGAGGAGCGCCCTCGGACTGTAACCATGTCAGACGATCCGCAGGTGCTGCTTCACGTGGCTCTGGCGAGTCCTCGCCGTAGTCTGCTATCAGTAGCGTGCCGTCGGCGGCCAAAGCCATCTCCTTTTATGCGCTTTGGGAACGCCGTGCTGCAGGTTCGGCGACTCATCCGGCGGATGTGAGGCAGGATCCCATTCTTCTGATTCGCCAATCCGTTCCTCGATCTCCCGGGCAGAATACCGCGACACGTTTCTGTCCTCCCAAACCGGAGCCGGCGGATGACCCGAAAGCGTATCGGAGTCGCCACCGAGATAGCCCTGGCGGCTCAATCCCCAATTCAGCACAACAGTTTGCATATATTCACTTCCCTTCGAAGCTCTGCGACGCTTCCTACCTGCATT
>Ga0335085_10017843_pt1 | contig 10217 bp, 7 predicted proteins | sample Lox_Sample_45_FD_206712 | JGI IMG/M metagenome (GOLD analysis project Ga0335085, IMG submission 206712) | Soil microbial communities from Loxahatchee National Wildlife Refuge, Florida, United States - Lox_Sample_4.5 | ecosystem: Environmental > Terrestrial > Soil > Wetlands | place: USA: Florida... | reverse complement strand
CTGTCACGGCTCAGCAGCCAGCGCCGCCGCGTCCATCGCCACCGGTCTTTCACTCGGGAACCGATCTCGTGCTGGTCAACGTCGTGGTCCGCGACAGGAACGGTGCGGTCGTGCGCGGTCTGACGCGTGACGATTTCTCGATCACCGAGGACGACAAGGCGCAGACGATCACGAGCTTCGACTTCGAGGAGCTCGACAAATCGGACGCCGTGGACGTCGCGTCCGCGCCCGAACCCGCTCTGGTCCTGCCGGAGAAACCTGCACCGGGTGCGCCGCCCGCTCCCGCACCGGCTGCGGCCGCGCCGAAGGTCGACATGCACGGGCGCCGGCTGATCGTCTTCTTCTTCGATCTCAGCTCGATGCAGCCCGAGGAGCTCGACCGCGCCGTCAAGGCCGCGCACGACTATCTCGACAAGAAGCTCTCGCCATCGGATTTGATTGCGGTCGCGTCGTTCGGAACGTCGCTGAACGTCGATCAGGACTTCACCGCCGACCGCGACGCGCTCGGCGACGTCATCGACGGATTCGGCGGCAACAACGCGTCTGGATTCGAGAACGGGACGACGGGCGGTACCGAGGACACGCCGGACACCGGCGGCGCGTTCACGGCAGACGACACCGAGTTCAACATCTTCAATACCGATCGCCGGCTCGACGCGCTGCAGACGCTTTCCGACGCGCTCGCGAACATCGAGCAGAAGAAGTCGGTGATCTACTTCAGCAGCGGCATGACGCAGCAGGGCACCGACAATCAGGTGGAGCTGCGGCGCACCGTCGATCGCGCGAACCGGGCCAACGTCTCGATTTACGCCGCCGACATGCGCGGGCTGCAGGCGCAGGTGCCAGGCGGCGACGCGACGCAGGCCAGCCACCGCGGCACGTCGCCGTTCTCCGGCGCGTCGGTCCGCAGTCAGTTCGACTCCACCGCCGCCTCGCAGGACACGCTGACGACGATGGCGGAAGACACCGGCGGGCGCGCGTTCTTCGACTCGAACAGTTTCGGCCAGGTGTTCGACAAAGTCGTCGCCGACACGTCGGCGTACTACGTGCTCGGCTACAGCAGCTCGAACCAGAATCGCGACGGGCGCTTTCGCCGCATCAAGGTCAAGCTGCGCCGGACCGACGTGAAGCTCGAGTATCGATCCGGTTACTACGCCGCGCGCGACTTCGCCCATTCGACGAAGGACGATCGCGAGCAGCAGCTTACCGATCAGCTCGCGTCGGATTTGTCGGCGACAGACCTCGCGGCGTACGTGTCTACCGCCTATTTCCGTCTGTCCGACTCGCGCTACTACGTGCCGATTTCGATCGTCGTTCCGGGCTACCAGATCCCGATCACGAAGGCGAGCGACAAGAACCGCGCGACGCTCGACGTGCTGGGTCTCGTGCGCGACGCGAACGGGCGTCCGATTGGCCGCGTGCGCGACACCGTGCGGCTCTCGACCGATGCCGCCGACGATCTGAAGAAGAAGACCGTGCAGTACGAGACCGGCCTCGAGATGCCGCCCGGCAAATACCACGTGAAGTTCGTCGTTCGCGAAAACCAGGACGGCACGTTCGGTTCGTACGAGACCGACATCGTCGTGCCGGATCTGAAATCCAATCAGAAACAGCCGGGCGTCAGGCTCAGCTCCGTCATCGTCGGAACGCAGCTGCAGGCGAGCACGAAAAAGAACGATCCGAATCCGCTCGATCGCGACGGCCACGAGCTCGTGCCGAACGTCACCCGCGTCGTGTCCGCGGGACAGCACCTCTATTTCTATTACGAGGTCTACGAGCCGGCGACGCCGGTCAAGCTGATGACGAGCATCGCGTTCTTCCGAGGCAAGGTGCGCGCGTTCGAAACGCCGGTCGTGCACGCGACCGAGCTGACCGCGCCGGATCGCAAGTCGGCGGTCTTTCAGTTCGACGTGCCAGCCGCATCGCTGAAGCCCGGTCTCTACACCTGCCAGGTGAACGTCGTCGACGACGGCGCGGGGACGTTTGCGTTTCCGCGCGTGCAGTTGTTCGTGCGCCCCTGACGGCGACGAACGGCCGAACGGGCGTGACCGGGATCGTGTGTCGCGCCCGAGCGCGGATTCCCCCACAGAGACACAGAGTGCTCAGAGAACAATCGTCGGTTCGGCGGCGTCGCGAAGCGACGCATGACGGCCTGCTGCGCAGGCCCCGCCGAGCCGACGCGGTTTCCGCGCGCGGCGGATGTTCGGAGAGCCACGAACACCCTGTTCCAGACAGCGCCCCGGCGTGATAATTTCGGCGTTTCCATGAGACACCAACTCGCATTCGCCACCGCCCTGGCGCTCGGCTGCGTCGCGCTCGGCGCGCAGTCACCGAAAACGCATCGCCTGGAAGCGACGCCCGACACCGTCGCCTACGGCTACTACTGGTCCGACGCGAAGCCGGCGCTGCGCATCGCGTCAGGCGACATCGTCGACGTAGACACGCTGCTGACCAATTCGCCGCAGGGACTCGCCCGCGCAGGCGTGCCAGAGGACAAGGTCCAGGCATCGCTCAAACGCATCGTCACCGAGGTGACCGGCGATCGCCGCGGACCTGGCGGTCACATCCTGACCGGTCCGGTCTACGTCGAAGGCGCCGAGCCGGGTGACGTGCTCGAGGTGAAGATTCTGTCGATCGATCTCGCGATCGACTACGGCTACAACGGCTGCAGCGGCTTTCTGCCCGAGAACTGCGACCGATCCGCGGGCATCCGGATCATCCCGCTCGACAAGAAGACGATGACCGCGGAGTACATGCCGGGGATCGTCGTGCCGATGAAGCCGTTCTTCGGGAGCATGGGCGTCGCGCCGGCGCCGGAGCTCGGACGCGTCAGCAGCAATCCGCCGAGTCATCATGCCGGCAACATGGACAACAAGGAGCTCGTCGCCGGTTCGACGCTCTTTATTCCTGTGTTCGCGCGCGGCGCGTTGTTCGAGATCGGCGACGGCCACGTGGCGCAGGGCGACGGCGAGGTCGATCAGACGGCGATCGAAACGTCGCTGCGCGGCCGCGTGCAGCTCACGGTACGCAAGAACATGAAGCTGACGTGGCCGCGCGCCGAGACGGCGACCGACTACATCAGCATGGGCTTCGACGCGGACCTGACGAAAGCGACGCAGATAGCGATTCAGGAAATGGTCGACTTCCTCGCGGCGACGAAGCACCTGACGAAACATCAGGCCTATCAGGTGGTTAGCATTGCAGGGAACGTTGCGGTCACCCAGCTCGTCGACAAGCCCAACGTCGGTGTGCACGTTAGAATGCCGAAAAGCGTCTTCAAATAGGGGGTTGCCGTGGCGACGTATACGATGCACGACCTCAAGGACAAAACGATCGAGGAGCTGCGGGAAATTGCGAAGGGCGTCGAGAACCAGGATGCCGTGCAGGGCTACTCGCAGTTGAACAAACAACATCTGCTGCCGGCGCTCGCGAAGGCGCTCGGCATTCACGAGCATCACGACGTGACGGGCATCGACAAGCCGGCGATCAAGGCCAAGATGCGCGAGTTGAGAAAACAGCGCGACGCCGCCATCGCCGCCCACGACGGCGCAAAGTTGAAGAGCGTTCGCCGGCATCTCCACTCGCTCAACCGTCAGATCCGCGCGCATGTCGCTCCGTAGTCTGCCGACTGAAGACTGAAGCCTCTTATGGATGTGGATAAACACGTCGCCGGCGCGTTTTCGTGGCCAGAGCTCGTCACGAGCGACCAGAAGGCGGGCGCCGCCTTCTATGCCTCGCTGTTCGGGTGGGGCGTCAACGAGATTCCGATGGGACCCGATGGCGTCTACATGATGTTCACGCTGCGCGGCAGAGAAGTCGGCGCCGCGGCGGGGCAGCGGCCCGACGAGCGTCAGCACGGCGTGCCGCCGCACTGGAATGCGTACGTGACCGTGGACGACGTCGACGCGTCGGCGGAACGCGCGGCGTCTTTCGGCGCGAAAGTGCTCGCGCCGCCCTTCGACGTGATGGACGCGGGGCGAATGGCCGTCATTCAGGATCCGACCGGCGCCGTGCTGCAGATCTGGCAGGCGAAGCGCAGCATCGGCGCGCGCATCCTCAACGAGCCGGGAGCGCTCTGCTGGACCGAGCTCTCGACGCGCGACACGAAGGGCGCGATCGTGTTCTACACGCAGCTTTTCGGGTGGAAGGCGAAGACAGGCGGCGAAGGCGTCAACGCGTACACCGAGTTCACGCCGGCGGGCGCGAACTATCCCGTCGCCGGCATGATCGACATCGCGGCGTTTGGCGATCGCGGCGCCCACGTGCCGGCGAACTGGATGCCGTACTTCCAGGTCGCCGATGTCGACGCGAGCTTCGCCAAAGCCAAGTCACTCCGCGCGGAGGTCGGCGTGCCGCCGACAGCCATCGAGAACGTCGGTCGCTTCGCGGTGGTTGCGGATCCGCAGGGCGCGATGTTTTCGCTGTATCAGCCGAAGGGGTGACGGGATCGGGAATCGGGATTCGGAACGCGAATCCCGAACCCCGAATCCCGAATCACGAGTTACTGTGGTACGACGCAGCCGGCTCCGGGGAAGCCGTTGCCGCCGTTCGAGTACTCCGGCTGCACCCAGAACGTCGACTTGCCGCCGCGTTTCATCTGATACAGGTTGTGCCACGCGCACTTGTCGTCGGCCTCGTAGCCGACCTGGTCGTACCACGCCGTCCCGTCAGGGTCGGTGACCGATTCGCGAATCTCGTGGCTCGAGACGATCGTCAGAATATCGGAGGCCGACTTGCCCGACAGCGTGCACCCGTTGCAGTCGGTGTACGGGAACACGGCGTACTTCACATCGATGCCGTTGTAGGTGTAGCTGCTGTGATAACCGCAGAACGCCGAACACGACGCGCTTCCCTGCAGCGTGATCTGCATCCCGTGCGGGAAGTAGATGCCGAAAATCGTGTTCGACGGGTTGATCCCGGGATGCCCCTTGAAGAAGGTCGTGAGATAGGCCTGGATTCCCGAGTCCGAGATGGTCGAGACCGTGGCCTGGTTGTCCACCGTGCTGCCGAGATACACAAGGCCCGGCGAGATCGTGTCGGTCGAGGTGTACTGCGTGATGATCGTGTAGTCGGCCGCGGTATCGCTCTGCGAATAGGCCGCGCCGTCCGAATAGGTGCTCCCGAACGCGTCGACTTGCGCCTGCAGCGTCGAATAGCCCTGCGAACCGGCACTGTTCGCGACCGTGCCGTTCCAGAAGATCGCATGGAACGCCGCGAAGGGAATCTCGTGTCCGCGGTGGTTGCGGAGGTTCCCGAAACCGTAGCTCGCGCGGTACACGTGCAGACCGGGCTTTGCCGGCGCGTTGGTGTGCGCGGTGTCGCGCGGCACGAGCTCGGGCGACGGAAGGATGTGCACCAGCCGACCCGTGTCAGAATGATCGTGGAACCAGTCGCGCTGACCGCTCGCCACGCCGCCGCCGATGACGACGGCCAGGATCATCGCAATCGAGGCCGCGACCGCAGTACGCTTCATCGAATCCTCCTCGTTAGCCGAGACGCGAGATTATAGATGGAGAGCTTCATCCTATGTTCACGAAGAAACCGTTAACGATTCCGTCGGCCGCGGACGCGCTGCCCGGCCGCGCCGACAGGATCGCCGTTCCAGAGGAGCATTTTGTCAGCGGCAACCGCACCATCCCGCCGTTCCCGGCCGGTCTGTCGCGCGCGATGTTCGCCATGGGCTGCTTCTGGGGCGCCGAGCGTAAGTTCTGGCAGATAAACGGCGTATACAGCACCGCGGTTGGATATGCCGCCGGGCACACGCCGAACCCGACGTACCGCGAGGTGTGCAGCGGCATGACAGGGCATGCAGAAGCAGTGCTCGCCGTCTTCGATCCCGCCGTTGTGAGCTATGACGATCTCCTCAAAGTGTTCTGGGAGAATCACGACCCAACGCAAGGAATGCGCCAGGGCAACGACGTCGGCACCCAGTACCGCTCCGGGATCTACTACTACGACGAGGCGCAGCAGCGCGCAGCGGAGAAATCGCGCGACGCGTACCAGGCGCAGCTGACGGCCGCCGGCTACGGCCGCATCACCACCGAGATCCTTCCTGCGCCGGAGTTCTACTACGCCGAGGACTACCACCAGCAGTACCTCGCGAAGAATCCCGGCGGCTATTGCGGCCTTGGCGGCACCGGCGTCAGCTGTCCGATTGGCGTCGGAGTCAGCGCATGAGAACGTGGGCGCGTTTCGCCAGCGTGGCATTGGTGGCATGCACGTCGGCCTGCGCGATCGTCAGCGCCTCCACCGTCGCCGCCGGCGATCCGCCTGCCGGAATGGCCGCCGCGATTTTTGCCGGCGGATGCTTCTGGAGCATGGAGCACGTCTTCGACGAGATCCCTGGCGTGCAGTCCGTGACGGTCGGCTATACCGGCGGGCAGACGAAGAGCCCCAGCTATCAGGTCGTCGAAATGGGAGCCACGGGACACGTCGAAGCCGTCCGCGTCGTCTACGATCCCGAACAGGTGCCGTACGAAATGCTGCTCAACGCGTTCTGGCGCAACACCGATCCGACTGAAGGCGCCGGACAGTTCTGCGACTTCGGCTCGCAGTACCGGCCGATCATCTTCTACGGCAACGCTGCGCAGCACGAGAAGGCGGACGCCTCGAAGAAGCTCGTCGAAGACTCGCATCGCTTCAAGCGCGTCCTGACGCAGGTCGTGCCGGCGTCGACGTTCTGGATCGCCGAGGACTACCACCAGCACTTCTACAAAACGCACGTGGCGGCGTATCAGCAGTACCGCGTAGGCTGCGGTCGGGACGCACGGCTCCGCGAGTTGTGGGGGAGCCGCTGAAAACGCAGAATCGCAGAACGGCAGGATGGCAGAAATATCTGCCCTGCTGCAATTCTGCCGTTCTGCAATGACATCCCTTCCAATAGACGCGCACATCGACGGCATTCGCGCCGCCGTCGATCGCGCGCGCGCGGTCGTCGTCGTCGCCTCGCCCGGCGCCGGCAAGACCACACGCGTGCCTCCGGCGCTGGCGGAAGAGGGGCGCCTCATCCTGCTGCAGCCGCGGCGCGTCGCCGCGCGCGCGATTGCCGCACGGATCGCCGACGAGCGGGGCTGGACCCTCGGCCGCGAGGTCGGCTGGCAGATTCGTCAGGATCGCAAATTCACCGAAGACACCCGCCTCCTTGTCGTCACCGAGGGGATCCTCACCGCGCGCCTGCAGCGCGATCCGCTGCTGACCGGCTTCCGCACGATCGTCATCGACGAATTCCACGAGCGCAGCATCCATGGCGATCTCGCGATCGCGCTGGCGAAGCAGGCCTGGCGCGCGCGGGACCCTTCGACAGGCTCAGGGTCGCCCCGAGCGAAGTCGTGCGGGGAAGATCTGCGGATCGTCGTGATGTCGGCGACGCTGGACGCCGCACCGGTTTCGGCATATCTCGACGGCTGTCCTGTCGTCGACGTCCCTGGCCGGTTGTATCCGATCGAGATCTCGTACGCGCCGGGACAATCGGTCGCGGATGCGGCGATCGAGATGCTTCATGCGACGACCGGGCAGGTGTTGTGCTTTCTCCCCGGTGCCGCGGAAATCGCGCGTGCCGCAGGCGAGCTCGCTCAGGCGACGCGTGCGGTCGAAGTCGTTCCGCTGCATGGATCGCTCGACGCCGCTGAGCAGGATCGCGCGATTCGCCCGTCGACTCGGCGCCGGATCATCGTCGCGACGAATATCGCTGAAACGTCGCTGACGGTGCCCGGCGTCACGGCGGTCGTCGACAGCGGCGTGCACAAGGTGGCGCGCTACGACGCGGACCGCGCCATCGATACGCTCGTCGCCGAGCGGATCACGGCCGATGCCGCCGACCAGCGCGCGGGACGCGCCGGGCGTCTGGCGCCGGGTGTGGTGCGGCGGCTGTGGGATGCGCGCGACCGCCTTCGTCCCCATCGCGAGCCGGAGATCCATCGCGTCGACCTGTCCTCCGCCGTGCTCGACGTGATCGCGTGGGGCGGCGATCCGCGGACGCTGGACTGGTTCGACGCGCCGCGCCCGGAGGCGGTCGACGCGGCGCTCGCGCTGCTCGAGCGGCTCGGGTTGATCGCGGCGGGTCCACAGGACCTGCCCTACGGGCGCGGGCCGGGTCCTCCTGGACCCGGCTTACGCCTGACCGACATCGGTGAACGCGCGCATCGACTGCCGATGACGCCGCGGCTTGCGCGCATCGTCGTCGCCGCGGATCGATCGCGCGCCGTCACGCAGGCATGCGAATTTCTCGCCGACGGACATCGGCTCCCGCCCCGATCGGCGGCGACGACCTCGGACTTGCTCGCGGTCATCGACAACGCGGGTCGCGGATTGAGCGTTGCGGATCCCGATTTTCGAAGGGCGATTTTCACCGGATTTCCCGACCGCGTGGCCAGGCGCCGCGAGCGCGGATCGCCGAGCGTGTTGTTGTCGAGCGGGACGGGCGCGACCATCGGCCGTGAGAGCGGCGTGCACGACGCCGAGTACCTCGTCGCGATCGACGTCACCAACGGCATCGTCCGGATCGCGAGCGCGGTGGACCGCGAGTGGCTCGAACCGACCGCCACCGAAACCGTCCACCGCTTCGACGCCGCTTCGGGAGCCGTGAAAGCGTCAGTCGTCAAGAAGTACGACGCGCTCGTGCTGTCGGAGCATTCGATCGCGCCTGATCCCGAAATCGCCGCCGGCCTCATCGCCGACGCGTGGCTCGCGCGTGGTCCTCTCGGCGAGGACGAGCAGTTGCTGCGCCGCCTGCGGTTTGCCGCCATCGACGTCGACGTCGCGGGGCTGATTCGCGCGGCTGCGTACGGGCGTCGATCGCTCGGCGACGTGGATCTCGCGAGCGCGCTGCCGCCGGACACGCGCCGCGCTCTCGATCGCCTCGCGCCCGACGGCATCACGGCGCCGAGCGGACGCCGGATGCGCCTCGAATACGGCGACGACGGCGGCGTGTCGGCGTCGGTCAAGCTGCAGGAGCTGTTCGGCCTCGCGGAGACGCCGCGCATCGGTCCGCGCCGCGAGCCGGTGCTGTTCGCGCTGCTCGCGCCGAACGGACGTCCGGTGCAGATGACGCGCGACCTCCGCAGCTTCTGGGATCGCACGTATCCGGAAGTGAGGAAGGAACTGCGCGGCCGCTACCCGAAGCATCCGTGGCCTGACGACCCGTGGAACGCCACGCCAACTCATCGCACGAAGCGGCGTCCTTAATTCCCGATCAGCGGCTGCCCCTCGCGGGCCGCGTAGAACGCGAACACCGTAAGGGCGATCATCAGCGCGAGCGACAGCGCGGCGGGCGTCGCCCACCACGCGCTCAACTGCAGCGTCATCGGCATGTTCGTGATCAGGTTGTCGGCGAAGCTGCCGACGACCAGCGCGAGGAGCCCGTAGCGGACCAGCACGAACATGGCCGCGGCAATCACCGTGGTGTAGCCGACGAAATCGATCCACGTGCCGGTGATCGCGGCGCCGGAGTCGGTCAGGACCGCCAGCACTGCCACGCCCACGATTGCCGATACCCATCCTCGCTTGAAGATCATCCGGATGACGATGAGGATCGCGATGACGACGAGCGAGCTCTGCATCGAGTTCTGCAGCGCGGCAATCCAGCGGCTGACGACGAGCGTCGGCGATGCCAGCACGCCGACCAGGTTGCCGAACGGCGGGCGCGGCGCCGCGTGGCCGAGATACGCGGGCAGCATCGTCTGTCCGAACTCGATCGAGATCGTCACCGCCGCCATCGCGAGACCGATGAGGATGTCGCGGCCCACGCGCGGATCGTTGACGTGTCCCGACAGGAACCGGGTCCAGCCGATCAGTCCGTCGGGCCACTGACGCCGCGCATACGGTTCGATCGCGAGATAGAGCGCCCAGACGAACGCGCCAAAGAAGCAGACGAAGCCGATCGCGAACAGCAGTTCGCGCAACTGCATATCCGGCGTCGACACGTAATGGGCGCTCAGCAGCCAGGCGGCGAGCTGCAAGCCGATCAGCCACATGCCGAGGCGGCCGGCGCCGCTGCGGTCCGCGCGGTTGGCGCGGATGTTACGGCGCGCAAGGACGGCGCCGACGACGAGCACGCTGAGCGTCAATGCGACATTCGCTGCGCTGATCAACATCTGCGTCGTCGTGCGCGGCGGCGGCACCATGCGCGTGGCCCGCGACCATGGACCAACCACGTAGAACGACGTCGGACGGCCGCGATATGCCGCGGCCTCGACGGTCAGCGTGATGTCGGGTCGATC
>Ga0335085_10017842_pt1 | contig 10217 bp, 11 predicted proteins | sample Lox_Sample_45_FD_206712 | JGI IMG/M metagenome (GOLD analysis project Ga0335085, IMG submission 206712) | Soil microbial communities from Loxahatchee National Wildlife Refuge, Florida, United States - Lox_Sample_4.5 | ecosystem: Environmental > Terrestrial > Soil > Wetlands | place: USA... | reverse complement strand
CCCGAACGCCCCAGAGGAGCTCGGGATTCTCGCCGGCACTGGCGCGGACGCGCTCACCCGCAGCGGTCATCATCTCGACGGACACGAGATTGTCGATAGAAAGGCCGTGCTTCCGCATCAGCCAGCCGACCCCGCCGCCGAGAGTGAAGCCGGCGATTCCGGTCGTCGATACCAGGCCGCCGGTCGTCGCGAGACCGCAGGCCTGGGTCGCGTCATCGAACTCGCCCCAGGTCAGGCCCGGTTGCGCACGCGCGAGGCGGGCCACCGGATCCACCTCGATGCGTTTCATCGGGGAGAGGTCGATCACGACGCCATCGTCGCAGGTGCCGAACCCCGCGACGTTGTGCCCGCCGCTGCGCACGGCGGGCAGCAGTCCGTTCGCGCGCGTGAAACGGATCGCGTGGATGACGTCGCTTTCATCAGCGCAGCGCACGATCGCGGCCGGCCGCCGGTCGATCATGCCATTCCACACCCGGCGGCCCCGATCGTAGTCGGCCTCGCCGGGCAGGATCAAGGTGCCGTGGAGCGCTGCTCGAAGGGTCTCGGTCGTCAGGGCCCTGGGGGAGGGCATGGCCAACCTCCGCGTGCGCGCGGGGCGCCGTCACCGGCGCCCCGCGCAAACCGAACTCAAAAGCCCGACGGCTAGTGTGCCGCGGCCATCGCCGGCGCGAAGCTCATCGCCAGAACTTCGGCGATCTTCGGCAGCGCCCACTCCAGGTCCTTCTTGTCCACGTTGAGCGGCGGGGCGAACCGCACGACCTGGTCGTGCGTCTCCTTGCAGAGGATGCCCCGCTCGGCCAGCGCCTCGCAGTAGGGACGCGCCGTGCCGGCGTCCACCCGGATCTCGACGCCGATCAGCAGTCCCTTGCCGCGCACTTCGACCACCTGCGGCGAGTTCATCTTCCTGAGCTCGTCCATGAACCACGTGCCCAGCTCGTGCGCGCGGTCGGCCAGCTTCTCCTCGACCAGCACGCTCAAGGCGGCGCGGCCGATCGCGGCGCCGAAGGGGTTGCCCCCGAAGGTCGAGCCGTGATCGCCGGGCTTGAAGACGCCCATCAGGTTCTCGTCCGCCAGGAGCGCCGAGACCGGATACATCCCGCCGGCCACGGCCTTCCCGACGATGATCGCATCGGGCCGCGCGTTCTCCCACTGCCACATGAACATCTTCCCGGTGCGGCCGAGGCCCGTCTGGATCTCGTCGTCCACCCAGAGGACGTTGTGCTTCTTCGTGATCTCGCGGATCTGCTTCAGCCACCCGTCCTTCGCCACGATGACCCCGGCCTCGCCCTGCAGCGGCTCGGTCAGGAAGGCGCAGGTGTTCGGCGTGATCGCCTTCTCCAGCGCGGCGGCGTCACCGAACGGGATGATCTTGAAGCCCGGCGTGAACGGCCCGAAGCCGTCCTTGTACTGGGCCTCGGTGGAGAAGCCGATGATCGTCGTGGTGCGGCCGTGGAAGTTGCCGGCCGAGACGATGATCTCCGCCTTCCCCTCGGGGATCTTCTTGACCTTGTAGCCCCACTTCCGGATCGCCTTGATCGCCGTCTCGACGCCCTCGGCGCCGGAATTCATCGGCAGCGCCTTCGCGAAGCCGGCCAGCTCGCACAGCTGGTGGAGGAACGGGCCCATCTGGTCGTTGTGGAAGGCGCGCGAGGTGAGCGTGAGGCGCGCGGCCTGCTCCTGCGCGGCCTTCACGATCCGGGGATGGCAATGGCCCTGGTTCACGGCCGAGTAGGCGCTGAGACAGTCGAGGTACTTCTTCCCGTCCACGTCCCAGACCCACGGACCCTGGCCGCGCTCCAGCACCACGTTCAGCGGCTTGTAGTTGTTCGCGCTGTACTTGACGACTTCCTTGAGGAATTGCTCTGACCGGCTCATCTCGCTCTGACCTCAGGACGGCGGAAGGATCTTGAACATGCCGGTGCCGCACACGGGGCAGGTGCCCTTCAGCGCGGGCCGGCCGTTGGCCATTTTGACTTGCTTCACGTTGATCATTTCGCGCTTCGCCTTGCACTTCACGCAGTAGCCTTCATTGGCAGCCATCGGCTTCTTGGCGGCGGCCTTCTTCGCAGGCTTGGCGGCCTTCTTCGGCATTGGCGTCCTCTCCAAGGTTGAGGGTCGGAATGTCGATCTCGTCGCGGAATATAGCCGCCGCGGCCCGGTTGTGTAGCGACGGCGCCGCCGGCTTCCGGGGCGCCCCGGCGCGCCTCCGCCGGATGGCGTCATGCCCCGAACTACCCTTGCGGCACGCGATTGTCTATAATACGAACAAATCACTCCAGATACGAGTTGCCGATGTTCGCCGCACGTCTTCTGATCGCCGCCGCCGTCGCCGGCCTCGCCGGCGCCACGACCACCCCGGGGGCTGCAAACGCCGCGCCGCGCCGGATCGACGTCGTGATCGAGGGCCACTTCGGGCACTTCACGCCGACGGAGATCCGGGCCACCTACGGGGACACGATCCACGTCACGCTGAAGGCGATGGACAGCGCGCACGGCTTCAAGGTCGAGGGAGAGAACTTCGACCTCACGGCCTATCCGGGGCTGCCGGCGGAAGTGACGTTCGTGGCGGACTGGGTGGGCGGGCGGGAGTGGTTCTGCACCTTCGACTGCGGCCCGCAGCACGGGACGATGAGCGGGATGGTGGTGGTGACGAAGAGGGAGTAGGGTGTAGGGGGTAGGGTGTAGCAGGAACGACAAAGGCGCCCGGATCGAGGCGCCTTTTGCTTGTCTACACCCTACACCCTACACCCTACACCCTACACCCTACACCCTACACCCTACCCCGGACCCATCTCTTCACGCTTCCCCCAGCTTCCTCAGATGCCCCGGCTTCAGGTGGTACAGCAGCGTCCCTTTCCCGGCCTCCGCCGGGCCGTCGAATTCGACCCCCACAACGCCGCTCTTCTTCACCGCGATGCTGACGTCGCAGTTCTTCGAGATCAGCGCGCCCGCCAGGTCCGACAGGTCCGGCTCGTGGCCGACCAGCGCCACGGCCGAGTCGGGCGGGAACTTGGCCAGGAACTTCACCACCGCGCCGACCGAGTACTCGTGCCCCATCTCCTCGGCGACCTGGGGCGGCTCCGTCCAGCGGTAGCCCTTGGCGATGAGGTCCGCGGTCTCGCGGGCCCGGAGCAGCGGGCTGGTGACGAGGAAATTGAACTTGACGCCCATCTTCTTCATGGCCCGCGCGGCGGCGCGCTGCTCGGCGCGCCCCTCGACGCTGAGCGGGCGCTGGTCGTCGTCGGGCCAGGTGTTGGCGTCGCGGGATTCGGACTTGGCGTGGCGGATCAGGATGACTTCCATGGCAGATATGTTGCAGCACGGCGGGCGCCGTGTCGAGGAGCGGGTTTCAGGCGAGGATCCCGCCCCCCAGCACCCGGTCGCCGCGGTAGAGGACCCCGCTCTGGCCCGGCGCCACGGCGCGGACCGGCTCGAGGAGCGCCAGCTCGAGGCTATCCGGGCCGGCGGCACGCACTTCCGCGGCCGCCGGGCGGGCCCGATAGCGGATCTGCACCTCGCAGCGATCCCCCGGATGCAGCGGCTCCGCCAGCCAGTTCACGTCGTCCAGCGTGACGGCCCGCGCCTCCAGCTCCTCGACCGGCCCCACGACCACCTCACGGGACTCGGGGCGGATCTGGAGGACGAAGAGCGCCCGGCCCGACCGGGCGGGGAGGCCGCGCCGCTGGCCGACGGTGTAGCGGGCGAAGCCGGCGTGCTCCCCCACCTGCTCGCCGGCGGTCGTGACGATCGGCCCGGGCTGCAGGGCCGGCGCCTCCGCGGGCAGCCGCCGCTCGAGCACATCCACGTAGTCGCCGCTGGGGACGAAGCAGATCTCCTGGCTCTCCACCTTCTCCGCGGTCACGAGCCCGAGGCGCCGCGCCACGTCGCGCGTCTCCGCCTTGGCCAGGTGGCCCACCGGCGTGAGCATGCGCGGGACGACGTCCGCGCGGATCCCCCAGAGGAAGTAGGACTGGTCCTTGCCGCGGTCGGCGCCGCGATAGAGCGCGCCAGCTTCGGCGCGCGCGTAGTGGCCGGTGGCGATCGCGTCGCAGCCCAGCGCATCGGCGTGCGCGAGGAGGTCGGAGAACTTGGTGAACGAATTGCAGCGCACGCACGGGATCGGCGTGCGGCCGCGCGCGTACTCGTCCACGAAGTTCTGGATGACGTCGCGGCCGAAGCGGTCCTCGAGGCTCAGGACGTAGTGGGGAATGCCGAGCCGGTCGGCGACGGCGCGCGCGTCCTGGATCGAGTCGAGCGAGCAGCAGGGACGGTCCGCCACGCCCTCCTCGCCGTAGCAGAAGAGCTTCATCGTGGCGCCGATGACGTCGTGCCCCTGCTCGACGAGCAGCGCCGCGGCGACGGACGAGTCCACGCCGCCCGACATGGCGGCCAGGACCCTGTGGGGGAGGGGCATGGCTCTCAAGGTAGCATGGGCCGCGCCCGGCGCGGAGGCCCGCCTCCGGCCGTCAATCTCCGAGGATCTCCAGCAGCCCTTCCACGGCCTGGGCCAACTCCTCCGGGCTGAGGCGCCCGAGCCGCCGGCCGATCCGTTCGGTCGAGAGCGTGCGGATCTGGCTGATCTTGACCCAGGATCGTCTGGGAAGCCCGACGGACGTCACCTCGAGGGTCAGCGGGAAGCCGGCGCGAGGCTCCCGGCTGGTGAGCGCCATCGCCACGACCGTCCCGGAGCGCTGATTGAAGACGTCGTGGCTCACCACGAGCACCGGCCGCCGACCCTGCTGCTCGTGGCCGCGAGCCGGGTCGAGGTCCGCCCAGCGGATCTCGCCCCTCAGTACGCGGGCCACGACCTGGCGTCGCGCGACAGGCCTTCCTCGGCGAGCGCGCGCTCCTCGACGGCGGAGAGCCTCGCGCATTGGAGGGCGAGGCGCGTGCGCCCCTGGCGGTCCAGGCGCTCCGCGAGCGCGGCCTCCAGCGCCCGGCTGCGATTCGGGAAGGCGCCTTCGCGCACCAGAGCGTCGAGACGCGCCAGCAGCTTCGCGTCCAGGGTCACCGCGATCTTGGCCTTCGGCATGGTATGACGATACATCATACCGGACGGCCGCTCAAGGCGGCGGAGGGCGACGGCCACGCGCGGACGGTAACCGCCGCGCGGCCGGGCCCGTCATCGTTTCACGGCGGGCGCGGCGCATTTGGCGCCGCCGCCGCAGGCGACTAGGAGCGGGCGAGGGCCTGGCGCAGCTGGCGGACCTTGGCCACGACCCGCGCGTAGACGTCCGCCACCTGTGGCACCTGCTCGGACGTGGAGAGGCTGCCGAAGGAGAAGCGCACCGCGGCGGCGGCCAGGTCGCGCGGGACGCCCATCGCCGCGAGCACGTGCGACGGCTCCACGGTGCCGGTGAGGCAGGCGGAGCCGGAAGAGGCCGCGACACCTGCCAGGTCCAGGTGCATCAGCATCGCCTCGGAGTCGGTCCCCGGCGCGCTCACGCTCAGGATGTTGGGCCCGCGCCTCGCGCCGGCCCCGTGCACGACCGCATCGCTCACGCGCTCGAGGATGGCGCGCTGGAGCGCGTCGCGCATCGCCTCCCACGCGGTGGCCTTGGCCGCCTGCTCCTCAGCGGCCAGCTCGGCCGCCGCGCCGAACGCGACGATCCCCGGCACGTTCTCCGTCCCGGGCCGCAGCCCCGACTGCTGCGAGCCGCCGTGGATCAGGCCGTGGAAGAGCGCGGGGTCCTTCACGACCAGCGCCCCGATGCCCTTGGGGCCGCCGATCTTGTGGGCGGAAACGCTCACGGCGGCCCAGGGGAACGTCCCGAGGTCCATCGCCACCTTGCCGAACGCCTGCACCGCGTCGGTGTGGAAGGGCACGCCCGCGGCGGCGCAGCGCTTCGCGATCTCCGCGACCGGCTGGATCGTGCCCACCTCGTTGTTGGCCCACATCAAGGAGACGAGCGTGGGCTTGTGATGCTCCGCGAGCGCGTCGTCCAGCGCGCCGAGGTCCACGACGCCGTTGCCATCCACCGGGAGCAGCGTCGCGCGCGCCCCCTGCGCCTCGGCCTCGTGCAGCGCCGCGAGCACGGCCTTGTGCTCGGTGGGCGAGGAGACGAGGTGCGCCGCGGCCAGGCTGTGGCGGTCGTTGCGGCGCGCGAGGGCGGCGCCGAGGACCGCCAGGTTGTCGGCCTCCGTGCCGCCCGAGGTGAAGAAGACCTGCGGCGGCTCCGCCCCCAGCGCCCGTCCGACCTGCGTGCGCGCGTGCTCGACGGCGGCGCGCGCCGCGCGGCCGAAGTTGTGCGAGGAGGAGGGGTTCCCGAAGGCGTCTTCCCCCAGGAAGGGGAGCATGGCCGCGCGCACGTCGGCCCGAACGGGCGTCGTGGCGGCATGATCCAGGTAAATGCGAGAGGGCATGTCCCTTAGAAGCTAAAGTGAGAGGTGAGAGGTGAGAAGTGAGGAGGCGAAGTGAGAAGTGAGACGGAACTACGTGAGAGGTTCAGGTGAGAAGCCGCTTCTCCCCGGTTCCCTTCATCCTCTCGCGGGTGCGCCCGCAGTGGCGCGGAGGAGACCTCGCAGCAGCGCGCGCACGTACCGAACTCGTTTGAGAAGGTCCGCCGCCTGCTGTCGGGGTACCCTCCCGGTGCGCTCCGCCAGCCACAGGTGACTCTCCAGCTCCGTCGCCGAGCCACGGGCCACGCGAAGAAGGCGCGCGCCGTCCTTGCCGAAGCCCCGGCCATACGCCTCGGCGATGTTGGCGGCTACGGACTCTGCGGCACGCGCGATCTGGTCGGCCGCGGCCACGGACCCGACGCCCCGCATGCGCCGCGCCGCGGCGATCGCTCCCTCGGCGAGCTCAGCCGCCTCCCGCCACGCCAGCAAGTCGCCGATGTCGCCGGCCACGCGCGGAATGTGGGAGCTCCCGCCCGGTCCGAGCGCACCGTTCGAACGCCGCAGTCACCCTTCTCACGCCCTTGCTTCTCACTCAGTCTTCTCACTTCTCGCTGCGCCTTCTCACTTCTCTCATCTCACTTCTCACATCTGTCGGGTCACATCGACTGTACCGCCATCTCCACCACATCCCCCACGCTGATCGTCTCGTGCGTGAAGAACGGCTCGCCGTACCGCGCCCGGATCAGCGACCCGTAGTGCGCGGAGTGCGTCTCGACCAGCTCGTACAGGGGCTGGCCGGTGGGGTGGATCTCGCCCGCCCGCTTCGCGCCGTCGAATTGGCTCTTGTAGCAGTGCAGCGCCTTCATCTTGGCCGCGAAGGTGTCGGAGATGTCCACCACGAAGCTCGGCTTCACCGGGTCCTCACGGTACGCGAGCGCGTACAGGATCTTGCGCGGGCGATGGGCCTTGCCCGCGGCATCGTAGCGCTCGAGGCCGGCCAGGTAGCAGGCGTCGCGGCCCAGCTCCGAAGCGACGCGGTGGTCGGGATGCCGTCCGACGGGGAAGGGGAGGATGACGGTGCGCGGGCGGAAGCGGCGGATCCACTCGATCACCACCCGCCGCGTCTCGTCGGTGTTGTGGAGGTGGGCGTCGCGGAGCCCGGCGTTGACGCGCTGGTGCACGCCCAGGGCCTTGGCGCCGGCCGCGGCCTCCTTCGCACGGAGCGCGGCGGAGCCGCGCGTGCCCGCCTCGCCCGCGGCGAGGTCCAGGATGCCGACGCGGTAGCCCTGGCGCACGGCCTTGGCCAGGGTGCCGCCACAGGTCAGTTCGACGTCGTCGGGATGGGCGGCTATCGCGAGGAGGTCAACGGGCATGCGGGCGCTCTGGTGAGAGGTGATAAGAAGTGAGACGTGAGACGTTAACGTGAGACGTGAGAGGGGTAAAGGCGTAAGAGGTGAGAAGACGAAAGAGGTGAGACGCTGCGTCTCACCTCTCACGCTGTTCGCCCTCTCACTTCTCACCCTGATTTCTCACCTCTCACGTCTCACTTCTCACACTTCTATTCGTAGCGCAGCGCTTCCACAGGATCCATCCTCGCCGCCCGCTGCGCCGGCACGATGCCGAAGACGATGCCCGTGAGGACCGAAGCCGCCAGCGCGGCCACGATGGCCGCGGGCGGCACCTTCGCCGGCACCGGCGTCAGGTGCGCCACGGCGTACGCCAGGCCTCCGCCGAGGATCATCCCGACGGCGCCGCCGATCAGCGTGAGCGTCGCCGCCTCGACCAGGAACTGCCACAGGATCTCCCCCTGGGTCGCGCCGAGCGCCTTGCGCACGCCGATCTCCCGGGTGCGCTCCGTGACCGAAATCATCATCACCGCCACGACCCCCACGCCGCCCACCATCAGGCCCACGCCCGAGAGCGCGATCATCACCACGAAGAAGACGCCGGTCAGCTGGTTCCACACGCTCAGGATCTTGTCCTGCGTCAGCACCGCGAACGTGTTGTCGTCCCCGGGCCTCAGGCCGCGCGAGCGCCTGAGCGCCCCGATGACGTCGTCCATCGCCTGCTCCACCGTCGCCTGCTCGGTCGGCAGCACCGCCAGCTCCGCCCATCCCCAGTTCACGTTCATGTACCGGTGGAACGTGACCCACGGCATGATGACGGTGTAGTCGTTGCCCCCGCCGAACAGGTTCGGCGGCGGCTGGTACACGCCCAGGACGCGGAACTCCTGCCCGTAGATCTTGACCGGGCGGTCCAGCGGGTCGAGCTGCCCGAACAGGCGCACCGCGAGCTTGGTGTTGAGGAGCACGACCTTGTCGCCGGCCGCGTCCTCGATGGTGGTGAAGGAGCGCCCCGACGTGACGTCGCCCTGGTCCACCTCCGGCCATGCCGCGCCGACCCCGGAGATGTCCACGTTGTCCTGCGTCTGGTTCCCCACCTGCACGGTGGTCTGCCGGTCCTCCGACATGATCACTTCGCGGATCGACGGCAGGCGCTTGATCATCCGCGCCTCGTCCTGCGTGATGGGCGGATTGTGGCGCCACGGCGCGTTGCGGCCGCCGCCCCCCACCTGGATCCCGCCGGAAAAGTAGCGGACCACGAAGAACGTCTTGGGGCCCACCGAGGCGATCGCGCTCTCGAAGCTCGAGTTGATGCCCTTGACCGCCGCGGACATCCCCATCACGACCATCACGCCGATGGCGATCCCGAGGATCGTGAGCCCCGCCCGGGTCTTGCTGGTCCGGAGCGAGTCGAGGGCGATCATGATCCCCTCGCTCAGCGTGGTGATGATGGGCGTGCTGCGCGAAGCGGTCACTCGTATCGCAGCGCTTCGACGGGATCCATTCTGGCCGCGCGCTGCGCGGGGACGATGCCGAAGATCACGCCGGTCACAACCGACGCCCCGAGGGCGGCGATGATGGCCAGCGGTGGGACCTTTGCCGGCACCGGCGTGAGGTGCGCGACCGCGTAGGCCAGGCCACCGCCCAGGATCATGCCGATGGCGCCGCCGATCAGCGTCAGGGTCGTCGCTTCGACCAGGAACTGCCAGAGGATCTCCCCCTGGGTCGCGCCGAGCGCCTTGCGCACGCCGATCTCGCGGGTGCGCTCGGTGACCGAGATCATCATCACCGCCACCACGCCCACGCCGCCGACCATGAGCCCCACGCCCGAGAGCGCGATCATCACCACGAAAAAGACACCGGTGAGCTGGCTCCAGATGTTCAGGATCTTGTCCTGCGTGACGACACTGAACGTGTTGTCCTGGAAGGGCCGAAGGCCGCGCATGCGCCGCAGGGCGCTCGTCACCTGGTCCATCGCTTCTTCGATCGTCGCCTGGTCGGTCGGCAGGACCGCAAGGTTCGCCCACCCCCAGGGCACGTTCATGTCGTGGTGGAAGGTGACCCAGGGCATGATGACGATGTAGTCGTTTCCCCCCCCGAACAGGCTCGGAGGCGGATCGTACACGCCGATGACGCGGAACTGCTGGCCGAGGATCTTCATGGTCCTGCCCACCGGGTCGAGCTGGCCATAGAGCCGGACGGCCAGCTTGGTGTTCAGGACCACGACCCGCTCGCTGGCGCCGTCCTCGATGGCGGTGTACGAGCGCCCGGCGGTCACGTCGCCGCCGGCGACCTGCGGCCAGGCGGAGCTGCGGCCCGCGATGACGACGTTGTCCTCGCTCTGGTCGCCGACCTGCACCGTCGCGTTCCGGTTCTCCGACATGATCACGTCCCGCACGTCGGGGAGTCGGGCGATCATCTTGGCCTCGTCCTCGTTGAGCGGCGGGTTGTGACGCCACGGCGCGTTCCGATTGCCGCCGTCCACCTGGATCCCGCCCTGGAAGTACCGGAAGACGAAGAACGTCTTGGGCCCCA
>Ga0335085_10017841_pt1 | contig 10217 bp, 15 predicted proteins | sample Lox_Sample_45_FD_206712 | JGI IMG/M metagenome (GOLD analysis project Ga0335085, IMG submission 206712) | Soil microbial communities from Loxahatchee National Wildlife Refuge, Florida, United States - Lox_Sample_4.5 | ecosystem: Environmental > Terrestrial > Soil > Wetlands | place: USA... | reverse complement strand
ACTTCTTGAGTCCATGGGTAAGGGCTTGGACGACCTATTTGACGATCCAAGAGCCATCGAACGAATGATTACGTCGTTCCGGGATACAGCGGCAAAAGCCGTAAACGAAGAAATTAGAGCGCACAAAGAGATTTGGGAGAAAAAGAACCCCGATGAACGTAAAGCGGCTCTGGCGGAAGCTGTTACCTGGGCGACCCGACGTGCGGGTCATCGTGCGGGATGTCCCGCATGCGGCAGTCCCGCCCTTATTCGTGGCTCAAGACACGGCGTAGTCAGTACTGAGATTGGCGAAAATGATGAAATCGTGCAGAGGCAGACGATGATGCCCTCCTCGTTTGAATGCATCGCGTGTGGTCTGAAAGTTTCCGGTCTGTCCAAGCTTTCTGCGTGTGGTCTCGGCGACGCCTTTACAGCAAGCTCTACGATGTCGGCGGCCAGGTTTTTTGACCTCTATACAGAGGAGGAGCTAGATGAGGCTCGAGCAAGTTCCGATGAAGGAGACGACTTCAACGAATAACTCTTTACTAGCAGCGAGTAGGACTGCCGCGGAATTGCCTGTTGTGCGGACGGGCACACGTCGCGACGGTGTTCTGCAGTCAACTGGCGGCGGTGAGTGACAGCGCGACCGGGCAGCGGCGCCACTGCGCGACCGCGCAGCCCCGCGCGCCGGAGCGCTGGGTCTTGACCGAACCGAAGTGTGAGGAGGCGCGCATAATACCTGTGCGAGCGAGGTTGCGCCGGGCGGCGTCACTGGGTCACCGGGTGACGGAGTTGCAAGTAGAGACCAGAGAGGGCTATCGCAGACGACACATGCACAAAGAGGCCGGTATCGTTACTAGACAACGACGATACCAGACTAGCGAGGACCGAGAATCGACTCTGGTCTGACTCCTGGTTGCTGCTGCTACGACCAGCCGGACACGCCAATAGCGCTGCGACAGCCTTCGCCACCTTTCTTAGTTAGCTGTTGATGGCTCGGCTGGTTGAATCGCTGAGCAACGAAGTCACCCGGTCACTGCGCTCGACGCCTCGCCGCCACCCCGTAGCCCGGTAGCCGAGTCTCGCTTCGAACCGAGCCACCGAGCAAGCACTCACTAGGTTCATCCAGCCTTCTGCTCAATGAGAAGCTTTTCAGGGTGCGACGCGAAATATAGCTACGCGTTCGCCGCCAACCTTTAGCGTTTTCAAGAGAGCCGCCTTAAAGTAGTTCCCGCTTGGCGTTCTCAGTCGCCAGCCTTTGCCGGTGGCCATCCTCGTACCACGCGGAACTTTTTTGCCATCCAAGGTCGTCTTTCTGGCCATTCTTACAATCTCCTGCGGATTTCAACTTGCCGGCGGCCTTGGAAAGATACTGCGCCGAGGCACGTGGCGGGTTAATCGCGCGCGCTTGTTAATGTCCACAGAACACTTCTGGTGGCTAAGCGGGAGCGCTCGGCGCCCCAGTGAAAAGGTCCGAACGGGGCGTGACGGCTGTTGAGCCTTGCTGGAAAATGCCGAATGCGCCGCGCCGGATTTCCCGTCCACGGGTTGAAGCGCTCAATTCTGTCTCTGCTCCCCCGCTGGGTTTCCGTAAGACCATCTCTCAACCATCGCCCGACGGCCCTTGATTCTAGCAGCAATTATTGGAAGGCCTTGACAGGGAACAGAACGAGGCCTAGATTGGTCGTGCATAGGGAAGAAAGAACCAAAGCGTTCTTTTCATTAGTGAAGACGGGCCGCCGATTCGGCGGCCCCTTTTTTTTACTGCGGCGAAGTCTTTGTTGCCCACATGCTGGGTAACACCGACTCTCCCGATCCGAAATGATCCAGCAAATTTCCAGCGTCTTTATAGCCGCGGAGGCTCTCGATCTTGGTTCCCTGTCCTGGCAAAAAGCCGACAGCTCGAACCATTGGAAACTCCGATTGGTGCTTCTTTAAGACACGAAGAAATTCGCTGGAATGGGAAGAGACGAGGATCTGAGCTGTAGGCGAAGCGGCCGAGGCAGGTTCCGTAAACTCCCGCAGTAGCTTATACCGCTCATCGATGAGTTCGGGGTACAGGCCGTTTTCTGGGTCTTCCAAGCAAATTGTCATAGGCGGTACGGCGGTAAACAAGCGCCAGCAAAGGAACGTAGCAAGGAGAACCCCATCCGCCTCCTGTGGTGCGGGAACCAGAGCGTTGCTCCGAGTGGTCATGAAATTGAGCCTTACTCCCTCCGGCCCGGCGTCGAACCCTATTCTAGTGACGTGATCGAAAATACTGTGGACTCGATTTTCAATTTTTTCATAGACATCTCTGCTGCGCCCTTGGAGTTCCTGCATCACCACAGATAGCCCGCGACCGTTTGTCCAGACGGAGAGCCGATTTTGGTTCTTTCTTCGCGAGCTTTCGACCCCTTTTGACGGCCTTTCTGCTGTAAAGAAGGCAGCAATGTCGAAAGCGCTTGGACGGTAACGCCAGACGGAGCCGAAACGCCTGGAATTTTCAATAATAGGCTCGATGGCAGTGCGAGCCTTCTCGTCCTGCATGTAGTTTTGCACCATCCGACGTAACGTGCCCGGCAGCGGCCCTTTGAGCGCGCGCTGAGCGCCGGTCTCCGTTGGGTGCTTGAAAGTGCGTGAATCGTCTACCTCCAGTATCGCTCCGTTGATGCGAATTTTCTCGCGGCTGACGCTCCATCCGGCCCTTCCCTTCGTTAGCTCCAAAGAATAATCCGGTTCGCCTTGATCACTGTCGAACCAGACACGAAACCTAATGGGAAGTCCGGTGTTGCCCATCCAAACCAAATCGTCAAGCGTGACGCCGGGTTCGAGAAAGAAATCAGCACCAGTCTTGCGCAAGTAGACCGGCTGTTCCCCAACCAACTTGGAGAGCGTGACCAGCCCTTTAAAAACCGCAGACTTGCCCGCTCCGTTTCGTCCAATAAATACGTTGAAGGGGTCTAGAGTTACCGACGCATTTTTGAGCGTCATGAAATTCTCAAATTCTACTTTTCGCAACATTCCGTCGTACCCTGTTCGTCAAGTTTGGGCCGTCCTCGGTAACGATAGCAAAAGCAACGCGGTTGATCTCTCAGGTCACACCCGTCCAGTTAATCCTGCGCAAGGATTCGGCATAGCGGATGGTCGCCCGAGGCGCATCGGATTGGCTACGTGGTCGTCAAAAGAGAGGTTTAAGCCGGGACTTTTCGAGAAAATTTCCGCGAGCGCTCAGCGGCCCGTTCGCACGCGATCCGATTCAGGCTTTGCCCCCCACCCCCGTCCGCATGCGACGCACCCGCGCCGCCGCGATGACGGCCGACGACTTCGAACCCGAGCAACTGGCGACCGAGTGAAGGCCGCCGCGGCCACTTCGTGGCGAAGCGACCGACGATGCCGGTGCGATTCGGACGGCGCCACCTGCGCAACAGCCAAGGAGCTTGACCGACAGAACGAATCGCCCGTAGCACGGGGATCCAATTGTTCCGGACTTTTTGACGAAAATTTCGCGCGCAACCAACCAGCGGTTTCCGCAACCCTCCGATCAGACATTTGCCCCCCTACCCCCGGCACCGCCGCGGCGACCAAGGCTCGAAGCTTTGTCGGGTCGTCGAGACTCGCGCGCCAGGGCCACGAAGTCACCGAGCTGCGGCGAGGCGGGGTGGACGAAGCCGGCGTGCACTCCTTGCTCGACAGGCGGCCTCGTGGCATCGTGTCGGATCGGCGCGAACGCTTAAAGCACCCGGGCATCCGCGGCACCCCGAACGGAACCCAGAGCCGACTGCAAGAATCAAATGCTCAGGCTTGGTGTCATAAGTGGCCGATTTGAAATCGTTTTATTTCGACGAGCCGTTAGCTCAGGCCGGTAGAGCATCTGACTTTTAATCAGAGGGTCCCGGGTTCGAGTCCCGGACGGCTCACTCAAATATCCTTTTAAATTGGCTGATTTTTCCGCCTCAGCTTGCGGCACCGAGTCCGAAAAATCCGGATCGGTGCCAAATTGGTGCCAGAACGGAGTTTGATTCTCATCGAGACGATCCACGAAACCAGCCGATCCCTCGGGCAGCCAGCGCGCATAGTGCTGGAGCGTGGTGGTCGGTTTCGCGTGTCCGAGCTGTGCGGCGACGTAGGTGATGGGCGCGCCTTTGGCGAGCAGCGAGGTCGCGAAAGTGTGGCGCAGATCGTAGAGGCGGTGGCCGCTGACCCCGGCCTTCCTCATGGCGCGCGCGAAGCGCTTGCGGATCCGGCTGATATCGAGCGGGTGGCCGTTCCCGTTGATGAAGACGAAGTCCCCGACCTCGCCGGTCCCGGTGCTCAGCGCCTCGCCCCGGCGCTTGCGATAGAGCGCGCTCATCGCCACCGCGAGTTCCTGGGACATGTCGACGGTGCGGACCGCGTCGGTCTTGGTGGTGCTGAGCTCGCCGCCGGAAAATCCGCGCTCGATCAGGATCTTGCGCCGGCTGAAATCGAAGTCCGGCCACTGCAACGCAAAGGCCTCGCTTGGCCGGGCACCGGTTCGTGCGAGCAGCAGGAATAATGGATAGCAGGCGGGATCGTAATGATGCACCGCCTGCAGCACGCGGGCGAGTTCCTGGTCGGCGAACGGGCGGATGGCCTTCTGCCGCTCGGCGCTCGAGAGGGTGCCGTTGCCTTTTTTCCCCCGCCGGCGCGAGGGCACGGCGGCCGGGTTACTTCTGATCAGCTCGTCATCAAGCGCTTCCCCGAGCATGGCGGAGAGGGTAGCTCGGATGAGCCGCACACTATTCTTGCTGAGCGTGCGCGGAGCGGTCTGCCCCGCTTTGGCGGCGCGCGCGATGACACGGGAGCGCATCGCGTTGAGAAACTCCTTGACATGGGTACGATGCAGTTCGCGCAGCCGGATCGGGCCCAGCGCCTCGACGATGTAATGATCGTACAGCCAGCGGTAATCCGCGACCGTGCGCGGCTTCAGGTCGGAGCTGCCCAGGCGCACAAACCATTGCCGGGCAAACTGGTCCACGGTCAGTTCGGGATCGCCCAGCAGATTCGCACCCTCAGCGCGTTCGGTGATCTTCTGGGCACGGAGCCGATCCACTGCGTCCCTGGTCGGCGCACTTACGCGATGGCGCCGGCCGTCGCCATCAAGGTAGTCGGCCATCCATACGTAGCCGCTGGCTCGTTTGCGCTTCCAGATTCCCATTTGCGTTCTCCACGGCAGGCGCGGCTAAGCGCCTGGAGTCGAAGACCTACGCACTTTCAGTTTTATCGTGTGACGTGCCTGGTGGCGCCCTGACCCGCCGGAGCGCGCGGCACCGGCGCACTAGTTGCTGACGGCGAGCGGTCGGTGATGCGTCCCAGCATGCTGCTTACCGAACGCGCCGCCTCGCCGCGTCCCTCGTAGCTTCGGATGAACTCCGCGACCGCGGCCGGTCTGCCCCGCCAGTGCTTGCCGTGATGGAGCGCGCGGATATCCCCGCGTCGCAGCAGTTCGTAGACATAGCCGCGCGCGAACCCCAGCAGCTCGGCCACTTCCGGCACGGTGAGCAATCGCTCCGGTTCTGCCAGGCCGCCTGCGGCGGTGTGGTCGTCGGGCGGGGGTTCGTCCAGCGCCGAGAGTGCGGCGAGGATGGCGGCGCAGCGCGACAGCAGCGCGCTGCGCGATTCGCGCGAGAGCCCGGCCGCGCGAGCTGGCTCGCGCGCGAGATCGTCGAGGAGGGGCGTGGCTTTCAACATGACAACACCGTCCTGGGCGCGGGCTCACGGCTCAATCGGAGTACCGAGGCAACTTCCGCAGGAATTCGAGTTCGGGCGCGCGCATTGTTATAATGCATGCAGATTCGATAGCAAACAATCGGAACCTGATGCAAGCGCACGCGTTAGAGGGTCGGCCGGTCAGCTGCGCAGAAACCCAAGCTGCGAGAGACGCACCCCGGCAGCTTCTTGCGAGACCGCGAACGCCTCGCTTACCCGTTGTACGAGATCGGTAGCTTTCGAGCGGTCGCTCTGCACCGGGAAGCTTGCCTGGGGTCCGAGACACGCATCGCTCACCAGCCGGATACGGCTCGCCGGCATCAGCAGTGCGCCCGCGACGTAACCAGCCTGCCATTCCATCCAGTCGACGGCCGGTTCGACGGGTTCGATCTCGCCCTCTTTGCATTGGTGGTCTTCGCGGCGCGCAAAGCCGGCATCCGCATAGAGTGGCGCGTGAATCCACACGTGCGCATACTCGTGGGCGAAGGTGAAGCGGAGCCGATGCAAACGCCTGGTGTCGAGGAAGAGTTCGCGCGAAATGCGCACGACGGGTTTGCGGGGCGGGTTAAAGTCGGTCACTCCGAGGATCCCATCTTGCAATTGCGCGTACAGATTCAGCTCGGCGGCGTCGCGCTCGATCAGCTTGATCAGAGCGCCATTGGGCACGGGCAGGGTTATCTGTCCGTAAAGTTCGGTCAGGAAATCGAACAAGAGCCGTTCGCACCGCTGGTCGAGATCAGACTGCTGGTAGTAGGGACGACAGCGGAAACGGCCGGTAGAGTCCCGCACCCATCGCATCGCTCCAGCTCCTATTTTTTCTTGGCTTTGGTCTTGAGCTCTTTGCGAAACGCTCGCCATGCGGCGAGCACCCGGTCCGGAGATGCACCCTCCTGAATATCTACTGGCATCCGCTTGGCAGCGAAGTAAAGCAGGTCCGCCTCGATGTCGAGTTCGCGCGCCAACTGCTCGATCAGGTGCCCGCGCGGTGGACGGCGCAGATTGTGCTCCAGATCGTTCAGATATGGTGCTGAGATTGGTCTGCCGTCCTCAAGCAGGATGCGCGCCGCCAGCTCGCGCTGGGTCAGTTTGGCCGCCTTGCGCCCCTCTGCGATCAGCTCCCCGAAAGACTTCATGCTTTCGCACCCCGCTCCTGCCACTCCGGCACTGCCGTCTAGCTATCATATCTGCATGCACCAGTCAGCGGCCGCTGAATTGGCCCGCCGGGATGACCATGATCCACTCGGGTGCACCGCCCACGTCGCCCGCCGCGTCACTGAGGGCGATCGCATGGACCGCAACCGCGTGCGTTTCGAACTTGGGTGCGTGCTCGGGAAACGGAGAGCTCTCGTGATGCGCGCCTTCCTTCTCCTGCCCGATACCCAGATGCCTCTCGGCGGCCTTGATCTTTTTCGAGGGCGTTGGCCTTCGCTGAGGGGCCGTCGAAATGCGTGTGGTTCCAGCGCGCGCGAGCGTTGCGAACGTGCCCCGGATCGAGCTTGCCGTTCTTGCGGAGAGGGAGTCGCCCTTTTCCGTCCTTATCGACGTAGGCGAACCCCGGAAAGTTCGTTCGCATCCTTCTTGCGAGGTTTGGCCTTCGGCGCGTGGCGAGCGACTGGCATGGTTCAATTTCGCCCGTCTTGTAGATGTGCCGCGCAAGTAAAGTTCAAATTACCGTCTGCCCGTGGGGTTTTCGCATCGCGATTGAGCGCGCGCGGTGAAAGTTCTAGGGTCAAAAACCGGAGGAATGGGGAATGGCGAGACTCGGAACCTGCTCAGCCTGCGGTAAGGAAGTCGCCCCCGATGCCCGGGAATGCCCAGATTGCGGCAAGCTCGGTCCGGCGCCGAGTGTGGCGAACGGCACGATGATGCCAGCGGATCAGCGTCTCAGGCTTGACGAATTAAAATTGCATCCAAAACCGAAGGGCACCGTCGGTAAAGGGTTAGGGAATCCAAAGTAGTTACCAGGCAGATGAGACGTTTTTCAAAATATCTAAATCCTCGAATCGTGACACCCTCGGATGAGCCACAATCTCCAGCCGCGCGCCCCGGAGTGCCTTATCCACTTGGTGCCACGTGGGATGGAGAAGGGGTCAACTTTGCCCTCTTTTCCGAAAATGCAACCGCAGTCGAACTCTGCTTGTTTGACGGACCGCAGGGTAACAACGAACAGTCTCGAGTCGCCGTCACCGAGCAATCCGACCAAGTATGGCACATTTACCTGCCTGGCTTCCGCCCAAGCCAGCGCTACGGCTATCGGGTGCACGTGGCCTTACCCCATGGAAGTATCCCAGCGATAAGTTAGTGTCTGCCGGAAGTGACCCGCCCCGCAGAAGTAAGCCGACTGGTAGTTGAGATTTCGGCCTGGTGTGGTCGTTGTTGCCGGTATTTCCGGCGTTTATCGCACTCAACAGACTCAATTGACAACCTCTAGCAAATCACCTCGTTCCGCGACCTCTTCCGCGCTGTCCAAGGGCAGCTTTTCCGGCCCGCCCTTCACATCTGAGGGCGGGACGAAAAGCTGTAAGCGTTTCGGATCCGCGGCATCGCTGCAGTGCACAGCGCCGGCCGGCGCTTGGTTAGCCGGCCCAGCTGTGCGCGGAGAGGTTGCGCTCGATTCTTTCCACTCGCGCACGAACTCCTCGGGAGAACGGTCGCCCAACGCGCTGTGAGGTCGCGCCTGGTTGTAGTCAAGGCGCCAGCGCTCGAGCTTCTCCCTGACGTCGCTCAGGTCGAAGAAGGTTTCGACGTTCAAGCACTCGTCGCGAAGGCGCCCGTTGAACGATTCGATATAGCCATTGTCGACCGGCTTTCCCGGACGGATGAACTCCAGGTGTACACCGTACTGATAGCTCCACGCGTCCATTGCCTTGCTTGCGAATTCGCTCCCGTTGTCCACCGTGATCGATTCCGGGACTCCTCGTTCCGCCACCACCTGCGAAAGCGCGAGCGCCACCCGGTGGCCGTTGAGTGCGCCGTCGGCGACCAGCGTCAGGGATTCGCGGGTGAACTGATCGATCATGGTCAGTACACGAAACCAGCGCCCATCAAGGAGTTTTGCGCTCATGAAGTCCATGCTCCACTTCTGATTCGGCCGCGTCGCCTTGGATGTGGGTACGCGTGAGCGCCGTGCCAGCTTCTTGCGAGTCTTCGTGCGCACTGTGAGCCCATCCTCAGTGTAAAGCCGATAGACACGTTTGGGATTCACCCGCCAGCCTTCTCGCCTGAGTATCACGGTCAGCCTCCGGTAGCCGAAACGCACCCGGCTCGCCGCCAGTTCGCGCAGCCGCATCCGCAGCGCGTCCTGTGGCGGTCGGCGACTTCGGTAGCGCAGGGTCTTGCGCGTGATTTTCATCAGCCCCGCCGCGCGATGTCCGCTCAGAGCGAAGACGGCCTGCGTCCACAGCCCGAGCTCGCGCCGCTGGCGAGGCTTTAGAGCTTTTTTTGCACGATCTCCTGCAGGATATGGCGGTCGAGCGAGAGGTCGGCGACCAGCCGCTTGAGTTTGCCGTTTTCTTCACGCAGTTGACGGAGCTCGCGCAACTCACTCAAGCCGAGCCCCGCGTACTTCTTCTTCCAGATGTAAAAGGTGGCGTCGCTGATGCCGTGCTCGCGGCAGACTTCCCGTACGGTGGTTCCGCTCTCCGCCTGGTGCAATGCGCGCAGGATCTGCTCCTCGCTATGGCCCTTCTTCGGCATTACCGTGACCTCCTCAGGCTGCTGCAGAGGACCACACCGCGGGCCGTTCTCTCTACTTATCCGTGGGATACTTTGCGGGTTTTGGGTCAGAAAGGAAGGCAGGCATGAAACGAGCGCGGTTCAGTGAAGAACAAATCATCGGCGTCCTGAAGGAGGCGGAAGGCGGGGCGAAGGTCAGCGAGCTGTGCCGGCGCCACGGGATCTCGGACGCGACTTTTTACACTTGGCGCAGTAAATACGGCGGGCTGGAGGTCTCGGAGATGCGCCGGCTGCGCCAGCTCGAGGAAGAGAACCGGCGGCTGAAGGGAATCGTGGCCGACCAGGCGCTGGACATCCGGGCGCTCAAGGACGTACTGGCAAAAAACGGATACGGCCCGCGGTGAAGCGGCAGATGGTGATGGCAGTGATGACCACGCACGATCTGTCGCAGCGTCGTGCCTGTGGGCTGATAGGAATCACACGACGCGCCTTGCGCCGTGGGCCAGCGGAGGATCGCAACCGGGAGCTGCGCACGCGCGAGTATCTCGAACTGATGATCGAGCTCTGGAGCAAGAGCGATCCCAGCTACAAGGGCCGGACGGTTTCGACCGCGGGGATGAAGTTCATGCCCAAGACCGTCCAGCAGCCGCATCCGCCGATCGTCTTCGGCGGCACCAGCGAGCCCGCGCTCAAGCGCACGGTGCGCCAGGGCGACGGATGGTACGGGATCGCGCACGGCCTCGAGGAGGCGCAGGCGCAGATCGCGAAGCTCCGTGAATTCGCGCGCGCCGCCGGGCGCACGCGGCCGATCGAGATCACGATGAGCCTGCGCACGGGCAAGCCGCTCAGCGCCG
>Ga0335085_10017839_pt1 | contig 10218 bp, 10 predicted proteins | sample Lox_Sample_45_FD_206712 | JGI IMG/M metagenome (GOLD analysis project Ga0335085, IMG submission 206712) | Soil microbial communities from Loxahatchee National Wildlife Refuge, Florida, United States - Lox_Sample_4.5 | ecosystem: Environmental > Terrestrial > Soil > Wetlands | place: USA... | reverse complement strand
AGGCCGAGCATGGCGCCCGCACACTCGCAACCGTGGCGCGGACACTGCGCGAAATCAAAGCGCTGACCACGCCTGAGGAAGAAACGCCGCCCGATGAAGCCAATAACGACCCCGTACCCGGCGATATTGACGAATTCCGTCTTGAACTTGCGCGTCGCATTCGAGGATTTATCGAATCTCGACGCAACGGCGCTGCCTGAGTTTCTGGCGAGCCAGAAAGCTCATTGGATCGACGAGATCGGCGGCGATTTTCCCGAGCTCGCGCACGATCACCAGCTGCCGCCCGCGTTTGCCAACAGCGGCGCGGAATGGACCACCTGGCTGGTGCTGGGCGGGCGCGGCGCCGGCAAGACGCGCGCCGGCGCCGAATGGGTGCGCGGGCTCGCGCTCGCCGACGGCAAGGCGCGCATCGCGCTGATCGCGGAAACCGAGCACGAGGCGCGCGAGGTGATGGTGGAGGGCGTCTCCGGCGTCTTGGCCGTGCACCGGCACGGCGAGCGGCCGCAGTGGAGCCCGACGCGGCGGCGCATCGAATGGCCGAATGGCGCGGTCGCGCAAATCTTCTCGGCGGAGGAGCCGGACGCCCTGCGCGGCCCGCAGTTCTCCGCCGCCTGGTTGGACGAACTCGCCAAGTGGCGTCATGGCCTGCACACCTGCCCGCAACAGGCCTGGGTGTCATTTAATCGTACCATTCGTACCTTCCTGAAACTTCCTGATCACCTGATGATTTATTCGGGCATGGCGCTCGGCCATGCCGACGAGACCGCCCGGATCAACGCCTGGCGTTCTCCGCGCGAGCCGCTGCAGGCCTTCGCAACCTTCGAAGGCTTCGAACATTAGCGGCACTCGGCAGCCTGATCGGCGTTCAGGCCGCGTTCACCGGCACGCTATTACATCTCCCTCCTATGCCGGTGTTCCCTCGACTTATCCTCCTCCTGATCGGCCTCGTAGCCGGCTCGGCGCAGGCCGCTGAGTCCGTTCACCTCTGCCTCACAGAAGCCGAGCAGCGCGCTGCGGTTGCCAGTCACCGCGCCTTGCCGCTCGCCGCGGTCATCAAATCGGTCAATAAGCATCGCACGAAGCGCGACGTGGTGCGCGTCCGGCTCTGCCGCCGCGGCGAGCACCTCGTTTACGTGCTGACGCTGCTTACGCCCGACGGCAAGGTGACCCGGAGGACCGTTGACGCCGCGAACGGCAAGCGTATTAAGGGCCGTTGAGCGGAGAGAGACCCCCTTGCGCCTGCTCGTCGTCGAGGACGACCCCGATCTTAATCGTCAGCTCGCCACCGCGCTGAGCGACGCAGGTTATGTCGTCGATCGCGCATTCGACGGCGAGGAGGGTCATTACCTCGGCGAGCAGGAACCCTACGACGCGGTCATCCTCGACATCGGTCTGCCCAAAATGGACGGCATATCGGTGCTGGAATCCTGGCGGCGCACCGGCCGTGCCATGCCCGTGTTGATGCTCACCGCCCGCGACCGTTGGAGCGACAAGGTGCAAGGCTTCGATGCCGGCGCCGACGATTACGTCGCCAAGCCCTTCCACCTGGAGGAAGTGCTGGCGCGCGTGCGCGCCCTGTTGCGCCGTTCCGCCGGCCATGCCAAGAGCGAGTTCAGTTGCGGGCCGGTGCGGCTCGACACCCGGACCGGGCGCGTTTCCGTCGGCGGCAATTCCGTCAAGCTCACCAGCCACGAGTACCGGCTGCTTGCCTATTTGATGCATCACGCCGGCCGCGTGGTGTCGCGCACCGAGCTGGTCGAGCATCTCTACGACCAGGACTTCGACCGCGATTCCAATACCATCGAAGTCTTCATCGGGCGCATCCGCAAAAAGCTCGGCGTCGAGATTATCCAGACCGTGCGCGGCCTCGGCTATCTGCTGACACCCGTCGACGCGCCCTGACGCGGATGCGCGCCAACTCGCTAGCGCTGCGCCTGTTCCTCTCGGCCACCGCCTGGGCGGTGGTCATCCTCGCGATCACCGGCGTCGTGCTGTCCTCGCTGTACCGGGAAGCCGTCGAGCGATCCTTCGATCGGCGGCTCGGCGTCTATCTGCGTACGATCGTCGCCGATCTTGCCTCGCCGGAGGAAACCGGCGCCAAGTTTCCGCAGTCGCTGGGCGAGCCGTTGTTCGAGCTGCCGTTGTCGGGCTGGTACTGGCAGGTGACGCGGCTCGATCCCGACCGGCACGATGTGCGTTCGTCCCGTTCGCTGTGGGACGGCGGCTTGCCGCACCTGCAGGATTTCGGCGTCGCCGCGGGCGCCGACGGCTCGCGGCAAGGTTACGTCTCGGGGCCGGAGGATCAACGGCTGCGCCTGGTCGAGCGCGATATCGATCTCGGTGACGAGGGTCGCTATCTCGTAGCGGTCGCGGGCGACGCCGCCGAAATCGCGCAAGAGACGCGTTCCTTCGATCAGGCGCTGGCGATCACTTTTGCGCTGCTCGCCGTTGTGCTGCTGCTCACCACCACGTTCCAGGTGCGGTTCGGCCTTGCCCCGCTCAAGCGCATCACCGACAGCCTGGCCGCCATCCGCGCCGGCCGAGCCGCGCAGCTGGCCGGTAAATTTCCCGAGGAGATCGCGCCGCTTGCGCGCGAGACCAATGCGCTGATCGAGACCAATCGCGAGATCGTCGAGCGCGCGCGTACCCACGTCGGCAATCTCGCGCACGCGCTGAAGACGCCGCTGTCGGTGATGGTGAACGAAGCCTCCGCCCGTCCGCGCGACCCGCTCGCCGTCAAGGTGCTGGAGCAGGCCGACATCATGCGCGATCAGGTTGCGCGTCATCTCGAGCGCGCCCGGCTGGCCGCCGGCCTGACGCTGGTCGGCGCGGTAACCGAGGTTGCGCCGGTCGTTACGGCACTGGCGCGCACCATGGAGAAGATCCATCACGGCCGTGGCGTCGCCATCGAGGTGCGCGCCGAGGAGGAGGTGCGCTTTCGCGGCGAGCGACAGGATCTCGAGGAGATGATCGGGAATTTGGTCGACAATGCCTGCAAATGGGCGTCGTCCCGTGTTGCCATCGAAGTCGTACGTGAACGCGGCAGCGCTGCAAGCGACTCGCAAGTCGTGCGCATCATCGTCGATGACGACGGCCGTGGCCTCTCGCCGGCCGAGCGCGAGCAGGCGGCCAAGCGCGGCCGCAGGCTCGATGAGACCAAGCCCGGGTCCGGCCTTGGCCTCTCGATCGTGGTGGAATTGGCCGGACTTTACGGCGGGCAACTCAACCTCGGCACTGCGCCGCTCGGCGGTTTGCGCGCCGAACTCGTCCTGCCGGCAACGTGAGCGTGAAGCCTTTCGGCCGCCGGACTTTTGCCCAATTCCTCCGATCTCCATAGGACCATCATTTATCCGGGGGTTGAGATGTCTGCATCGAAGGTCGCCGTCATTGCCGCTGTCGGTCTCTTAGTCGCCGCCTGCGCCGGCGATCCGGAGTCCGGGCGCGGGCCGCGCGAGAACACCGGCACGTTGCTCGGCGGCTTGGCCGGTGCCGCCATCGGCTCGCAATTCGGCGGCGGCGTCGGCGGCCACGTCGCGGGCGCGGTGATCGGTGCGGGCGTCGGCGCTCTCATCGGCAACCGCATCGGCGCGGCGCTCGACGACGAGGACAAGCGCCGCGCCTATGCCGCGCAAGAAGAGGCCTTGGACGACGGTGCGCCGGGCGCGCCGGTGTCATGGCGTAATCCGGATTCAGGCCGCTACGGCACCGTGGTTCCGGGCCCCTATTACGAACAGGCGGGCCGGCGCTGCCGCTCCTACACCCACACCATCTACATCGACGGCCACCCGCAGACCGCGCGCGGCACGGCCTGCCGCAATCCAGACGGCAGTTGGACGCCGCTGAGTTGACCAGCGGACATGCTTAACGAACGGTTAACGTCCGCCGCGCTATCAATCCAGGCGCGTAGAAGGCGGATTTGGCCACGATGGCGGGCGCCGAAACAATCGAAAGACTGCGGCACTATTTGCGCGAGCTCCCGCGGCCGGCACGCGCCTTGCTGATCTCGGAATTCGAACGCAGCCTGCTGCGCGGCGACGAAGGCGCTGGCACCGATCTCGTGCTGCAGGAGCTTCGCCGCATCGTGCGCGACCAGCGCGAAGGCAGTCCGCGCATCGGCCATTGCGCCCGCCTATTCTTCAAGCCGCTCGAACCTTTCCTGGTCGACGATCAAATCGACCACCATCACCCCGGGCGCATCGCGCGCAATTCGCTCGAAATGCTGTGGACCTGGGTGCGTCGCGACTTGTTGCCGGAGGAGGCGAAGGTCCTGACGGACGAGGTGGGAAAAGCGCTGCTCGCCGGCGAGGAGCCAAAGGCGGAACAACTCATCCATGCATTCCAGGATCGCGTCGTAGCTGCGATCGAGGCGGTGTTCGAAGCGGGGGCCGCCGATGCCAGGCTTCACCGCCGCACGCTGGCGCAGATCGGCACGCCGCGTGCAAGCGACGACGCGATGACGCTGAAATGCGTGCTGGCCGGCCGTGATGCACTGGCGACCCTTGCCGCGCTTCTTCCACTTCGCATCGTCGACTTCGCCGGCGATCAACTCGACGAATACCGGGCGCTGATCGAGAAAACGGCGGCGTCCAATGACGAGCTGTTGCTCCATGCGCTGTTGCTGGTGATGAGCCGGCTCGCCGCACCCTGGCAAGTCATTCGCCTCGGCGTCACGGCGGCCGGCTGCGATATCGCCGCGCGTGTCGCCGAAACGAAATACGGAATCGCGGTAACCATCGTGCTTGCCGAGCTCGAGCGCTTGGTGGACGAACTGCACAACGATTTGGGCGGCGGGGGTGGCGTTGCAGTCGGCGCGCTGCTTAAAACCATTCACGATTGCGCGCGCGGGCTTCGCAGCGAGCTCGATCTGCCGGTCGATAGCACCTGGGGCCGCGCGCTTGCGGCCCAGCGCGCCGAAATCGCCGAGGTGCTGCGCACCGAGATCGAGTCGGCGCCGGGGCGGGTGCGCCGCTTGCTGCGGGCGCGCCCGTCCAGCGAGATTAGGGCCAATTCGATCCTCGACCCCGACGAAGTCGCGGAGACCGAGGCGCTGGTCGCATTCGTCGGCACTTGCCGCTCTTTTGCCAATGAGCTTGCCATCAACGAGATGACGCAGCGCACCTACAACGAAATTCAGTACACGCTGGATACCGGAACGCGGGCGCTGCTCGATGGCCTGCGCCACGCCGGCGAGGTCGACCGCAGTTTCCGGCAAAGCCAAGTCGACGCCGCCGTGCGCTTCTGCGCCAAGGTATTCGGGGTCGAATACGCGGCGCTCCTGACCAAGGCGGCGGAAGTTGCTAGCGCTGCCGAACGCAAGGCCGCGCGGGCCTGAAATCTCAGCTTATGTGCAGCCCCGGCCGCATAAGAAACCCCGTGCTTTTTTGCGCATTGCTGCCACGATTGCGGCTGATGTATGCCTGTCACCGCGCCGCGATTGGAGCGGGCAAGCGGTAATATGGCTTCATGATCCTCGGGCTGGTTTTCGCGCTGATGACGGCGGCGGCGATTTTCGCCGTGCTCTGGCCGTTGTCGCGCTCCGCGCCCGAGCGCGGCGGCAGCGATACTGCGGTTTATCGCGATCAGCTCGATGAAATCGCGCGCGACCGCGCGGCTGGCCTGATCGGCGAGCCCGAGGCGGAGGCGGCCAAGGTCGAGGTGTCGCGCAGGCTGATCGCGGCAGCCGATGCCGCCGAGCTGGAGGTCCCGGCCAGCGGCGGAGCGGCACTTTGGCGCCGCCGCTTGACCGCGATTGCCGCCCTGGTGATGTTGCCGGTGGGGACTGCGGCGCTTTACCTGATGCTCGGCTCGCCGCAACTACCGGGCGAGCCGTTGGAGGCGCGGTTGCGCGCCCTCCACAACGACCGTTCCATTGCCGGCCTGGTGGCGCAGGTGGAGGCGCATCTCGCCAAGAATCCGGACGACGCCCGCGGCTATGAGGTGCTCGCGCCGGTCTATCTGCAGCTCGGCCGCTTCGAGGACGCCGTCAATGCGCGCCGCAAAGCGCTCATGCTCGGCGGCGAGACTCCCGACCGGCAGGCCGACCTCGGCGAAGCGCTGACCGTGGCGGCCAACGGCATCGTCACCGCTGAAGCCAAGAAGGCCTTCGAGCGCGCTCTCGCGCTCGATGCCAAGGACAGCAAGGCTCGCTTCTTTGTCGGCCTGGCGGCGGAACAAGATGGCGACACTGCAAAGGCCGCCGCGCTTTGGGGAGAAATGTTGAAGGACGCGCCGCCGGACGCGCCCTGGATCGCCACCGTGCGGCGGGCGCTCGCCCAGATCGGTGCCGAACCGCCGATAGCCGGCGCGCCCGGCCCGAATGCGTCCGATGTCGCCGCCGCCGCGCAGATGAGCGAGCGGGACCGTGGCGCCATGATCCGCGGCATGGTGGCGCGGCTCGCCGACCGCCTCAAGCAGAACGGCGACGACATCGCCGGTTGGCAGCGGTTGTTGCGCGCCTATATGGTGCTCAACGAGCGCGACAAGGCGCAGGCTGCGGCGAGCGATGCGCGGCGCGCGCTCGCCAGCGATCCCGAAAAACTGCGCCAGATCGAGGACACCATCAAAAGCCTGGGGCTCGAAAGTTGATGAGGGCGCAATGACCCGCAAGCAGCGACGCCTCATCTTGATCGGCTCGAGCCTTGCCGTGCTGACTGCCGCGGTCGGCCTCGTGCTCAGTGCGATGAGCAGCTCCATCGTCTTTTTCCAGTCGCCCAGCGACCTGGCGGAGCATCATCTTGCCCCCGGCACGCGCATTCGCGTTGGTGGACTGGTCAAGCCCGGCAGCGTCGAGCGCGGTGACAATCTGCGCGTCCGTTTCGAAGTGACCGACGGCAAGCATGATATCCCGGTGCGCTATCAAGGCATCGTGCCTGACCTGTTCCGCGAAGGGCAGGGGGTGGTGGCGGAAGGCAAGCTCGAGGCGGGCGGCAGCATCGATGCAGACACGGTGCTCGCCAAGCATGACGAGCGTTACATGCCGAAGGAGGTGGTCGAAGCCTTGAAGAGGTCCGGCCGCTGGCAGGAAGGCGGCGAGCAAGCGGGAGCGGCCAAATGATTCCTGAGCTTGGGCATTACGCTCTGGTGCTGGCGCTGGCGCTCGGGCTGGTGCAGTCGGTGGTGCCGTTGATCGGGGCGCGCCGGCGCGACACCGCCTTGATGCGGCTCGCAAGCTCGACCGCGCGCATGCAATGCGCCTTTGTCTGGATTGCCTTTCTCGCGCTCGTGCTCTGCTATGTCGGTTCCGACTTCTCGCTGCGCACGGTCTACGAGAATTCCCATTCGCAGATGCCGCTCATCTACAAGATCACCAGCGTATGGGGCAACCACGAGGGCTCCATGCTGCTGTGGGTCCTCATCCTGTCGCTGTTCGGCGCCTGGGTAGCGGCCTTCGGCGGCAATCTGCCAGCGACGTTGAAGGCCAATGTGCTGGCGGTGCAGTCGTGGATCGCGAGCGCGTTCTATCTGTTCATCCTGCTCACCTCCAACCCCTTCCTGCGCCTGCAGCCGGCGCCGTTCGAGGGTCGCGACCTCAATCCGATCCTGCAGGACCCCGGGCTCGCCATCCATCCTCCGCTGCTCTATCTCGGCTATGTTGGCTTCTCGATTGCCTTTTCCTTCGCCATCGCCGCGCTGATCGAGGGCAAGATCGACGCGGCCTGGGCGCGCTGGGTGCGGCCGTGGACGCTCGCCGCTTGGATGTTCCTCACCCTCGGCATCGCCATGGGTTCGTACTGGGCCTATTACACGCTGGGCTGGGGCGGCTTCTGGTTTTGGGACCCGGTGGAAAACGCCTCGCTGATGCCGTGGCTCGCCGGCACGGCACTCTTGCATTCCGCGGTGGTGATGGAGAAGCGCAACGCGCTGAAGATCTGGACCATCCTGCTCGCCATTCTCACCTTCTCGCTGTCGCTGATCGGCACCTTCCTGGTGCGCTCGGGCGTGCTCACCTCGGTGCATTCCTTCGCCAACGATCCGCGCCGCGGCATTTTCATCCTGGCCATTCTGGTGCTGTTTATCGGCGGCGGGCTGACCCTGTTCGCCGCCCGCGCGTCCGTGCTCAAGCAAGGCGGCCTGTTCGCGCCGATCTCGCGCGAGGGCGCGCTGGTGTTCAACAACCTGTTCCTCACCACCGCCTGTCTCACCGTGCTCACCGGCACGCTTTATCCTCTGGCGCTGGAGGCGCTCACCGGCGCCAAGATCACGGTGGGCGGACCGTTCTTCAATCTGACATTCGGCCCGCTGATCGTGGCGCTGATGGTGGTCATGCCGTTCGGGCCGCTGCTGGCCTGGAAACGCGGCGACCTATTGGGCGCGGCGCAGCGCCTGCTGGCCGCTTTCGCGGTCGGCTTGGCCGTGGCGGCGATTACGCTGGCGATCGAAGGTACTCATTCGGTCTTGGCGCCGTTCGGCGTCGGCTTGGCCTTCTACGTGATGGTGGGCTCACTCACCGATCTTGCCGAGCGCACCGGCCTGTTGCGCACGCCGCTCGGCACCGTGCGGGCGCGCGCCGCCGGTCTCCCGCGCTCGGCCTGGGGGACGGCGGCGGCGCATTTCGGCATTGCGCTCACCCTGCTCGGTATCGTCTGCGCCGGCACCTGGGGCAGCGAGCTCATCGTCGAGGTCAAGCCGGGGCAGACCATTTCGCTGTCCGGCTACGATCTGACCTATGCGGGCGTCAAGCAGGAGCCGGGCCCAAACTACAGCGCGCTGGTCGGCACGTTCATCGTGCGCAGCGGCGGCGTTGCGGTCGGCTTGATGCAGCCGTCAAAGCGTACCTTCGCCACGCGCGCCATGACAACCAATGAAGCGGCGCTCATGACCCGCGGTGCCAGCCAGCTCTATCTCTCGCTCGGCGACAGTAAGCCGGACGGCTCGATCGCCATCCGGTTCTACTACAAGCCGCTGGTGATGCTGATCTGGCTCGGCGCCGTGGTGATGATGCTGGGCGGGGCGCTGTCGCTTTCCGACCGGCGGCTGCGCATCGGCGCACCCAAGCCGGCCACGAAATCCTCGTTGCAGCCGGCGGAGTAGGGCATGCGGCGCCTCGCGCTCATCGCATTTCTGTTGGCGCTGCTCTCGCCGACGGTGGCGTTGGCGGTGACCCCGGATGAAAAGCTGCAAGACCCTGCGCTGGAGGCGCGCGCGCGCGACCTATCGCGCGAGCTGCGCTGCATGGTTTGCCAGAACCAGTCGATCGACGACTCGGAAGCGCCGCTCGCGCACGATCTGCGCGTGCTGGTGCGCGACCGGCTGAACAAGGGCGACAGCAACCACGAAGTGCTCGATTTCATCGTCGCGCGCTACGGCGAGTTCGTCCTGCTCAAGCCGCGTTTCGAGTTGCGCACGCTCATGCTGTGGGGCCTGCCGCCGGCGGCATTGCTGGCAGGACTGCTCGGGCTCGCCGTGGCGCTACGGCGGCGGCGGTTGGCGGTACGAGAACCGGAGCCGCTGAGCGCCGCCGAACAACGCCGGCTTGCGACTTTGGTCGAACCCGGCGCCGAGTGAATCTCCTTTAAGCGATGAACTAAACGAAGTTTTTAATCCCCACCTTACGAAACTTTAATCCCGCCGACAGGACGCTGTAAGGCTCGCCCCCCCATCTTCGGATTCGAAACGAGGCGCTGTGCGCCCAAACGAACCTGGATGGAGCTATTGCCGATGCGGCCCAGTGTTCCCCCCGCTGCTAAGTCGCCGAATAACCGGCGGGTGCTGCCCGCCCGCCGTGTCCTCCTCCTGGCCACCACCATTTTGGGCCTCGGCGCCGCCGCCCTCGTGGCCGCGCCTAACCTCAATCTGTCGGCGAGCTATCCCGTAGCGCTCGCGCAGAACCTGACCGAGCAGGCGCATAAACTGCCGGCGCCGACCGGTTTTGCCGACATCGTCGCCAAGGTCAAACCGGCGGTGATCTCGGTGCGCGTCAAAGTGGACGGTGGGCAGACCACCGGCGCGGGCGATCTGCAAAACCTGCCCCCGGGCTTGCGCGAGTTCTTCCGCCGCTTCGGCATGCCCGACCTTCCGAATGGACCGGAGGGCATGCCGCACGGCCGCAACGTCATCACCGGCCAGGGCTCCGGCTTCTTCATCTCTGAGGACGGATACGCGGTGACCAATAATCACGTGGTGGACAAAGCCGAAAGCGTCCAGGTCACCACCGACGACGGCAAGACCCATAAGGCCAAGGTCATCGGCACCGATCCGCGCACCGATCTTGCGCTGATC
>Ga0335085_10017838_pt1 | contig 10218 bp, 11 predicted proteins | sample Lox_Sample_45_FD_206712 | JGI IMG/M metagenome (GOLD analysis project Ga0335085, IMG submission 206712) | Soil microbial communities from Loxahatchee National Wildlife Refuge, Florida, United States - Lox_Sample_4.5 | ecosystem: Environmental > Terrestrial > Soil > Wetlands | place: USA... | reverse complement strand
CGGGGCCGGCCTTACTTCCCGGTGAACGCCGCCTTGAGGGCGGTGGTGCCCCACTGCAGCTCGAGGGTGCCCCTCTCCTTCTCGCCGGTGAGCGCGATCGTGAACATCTCGACGCTCTGGGGCAGCAGGCCCGGGGCGAGCGGGACCTCGGCGACCTTGGCCCGGTCCGCGGTGGCGAGCACGTTGAGGTGCCACTCGTCGGCCGAGACCTTCGTAGCGGTCAGGATGTACTCGCCCTTCGGCACGCTGAGGGAGCCGAACGCGAGGTCGGCCTCGGTCTTGAGGCTGGTGGCGGCGTCGGCGCCCATGCGCCACGCCTGGCCGATCTGGGCCTGGCCGAGCATGTCGCGCCCCTTCAGGCTCGGCCGCCCGTAGTCGATGGAGACGGCCTTGCCTCCGACCGTGGCCTTGGCCTCGCCGCGGGGGTTTCCCTGGGCGAGGACCGGGGCTGCCGCCGCGACGGCCAGGGCTGCCAGAGCGATCCGCTTCAGCATGGGTCTCCTCCTAAAGGTCGATGAGAGGCGCCCATCATAGGGGTCCCCTCCTCCCGAGGCAACACGGTCACTCGTTGTCGAACGGGTGCGGGGGCTTCCCGGTGGGGTCGGCCTCGGCCCTCTTGCGTGCCTCCTCGAACTTCTTCTCCAGGATCTCGCTCGCCCGCTTCGTGTGCTGCACGGACCGGGCGAACTTCTCGTCGAGGACGCTCCTCTGGGAGTGCACCCGGTCGACGAGGTCGTCGAAGTCCTTCGGGGGGGCCTTCTTGCGGTCGGCCCAGACGACGGAGCCCGTCTCGGGATCGACCTTCAGCCGCGCCTCGCAACACGGGCAGGTGACGTCGAGCGCTTCGGGCATGCCCCATTCTAGCGTCCGCTCCCGTCGGTCCCGGGTCGGGGCCTGCTTGATGTTGAAAATGATTTTCATTATGATGGCGACCTGGACCGAAGCGCCACCCTCTCCGGACCGCGTCCCTGGGCCCCGGCCATGAACCGGTGCGAGTGCACCGGTTTCTCCTTCGACGACCTCGCCCGACGGCTCCGGGAGGGGGCGACCCTCGACGAGCTGCAGGAGCGCACCGGCTGCGGGCGCCTCTGCTCGGCCTGCCTGCCCGACCTCCGCGACCACCTCGCGGCGCGCGCCCTGGGGTAAGATCGCGTCTCCCGGCTTCATCTGGCCGACGTTCCGTCGAGGGAGGAGCTCATGAAGGGCAACGAAGAGGTCGTCCAGGTCCTGCAGGACGTGCTCTGCGCGGAGCTCACCGCGGTCAACCAGTACTTCATCCACGCCCGCATGTGCGAGAACTGGGGCTACAAGAAGCTCGCCGCGTACGTCAGGAAGGAATCCGTCGAGGAGATGCGGCACGCCCAGGCGGTGATCGACCGCATCCTGTACTTCGACGGCGCGCCCAACATGCAGAAGTACATGAAGATCAACGTCGGCAAGACGGTGCCCGACCAGTTCCGGTCCGACCTCGAGGTCGAGTACCAGGCCGTCCCCCGCCTCAACAAGGGCGTCGAGGTCGCCCGCACCCACGGAGACAACGGCACCCGGGTCCTCCTCGAGCAGATCCTGAAGGACGAGGAGGACCACGTCGACTGGCTGGAGGCGCAGCTCGGGATCATCAAGGAGATCGGCGCCGAGAACTACCTCGCGCAGCAGATGGAATGAGGGCGAACCCGCTCGTTCCCGCCCTGCTCGCCGCCGCCGCGCTCGCCGCCGCGGCGGCCACCTCGGAGGCCCCCGGCTCGACGACCGCCGGCGAGGCCGCTCGCACGCCTCCCTCCCACCCTGGCGCGCCGCCCCTCGCCGGCCCGGCCGTGATCCACCCCGACGAGAGGCACTTCCGCAACCTCCGCCAGCTCACGCGCGGCGGGGAGAACGCCGAAGGCTACTGGGGACCGGACGGCCGGCAGATCGTCTACCAGCGGCGGAACGGGGCCGAGGGCCTGGATTGCGACCAGGAGTTCGTCCTCGACGTCGAGACCGGGAAGAGCCGGCGGGTCTCGGACGGCCGGGGCCGGACGACCTGCGGGTACTTCTACGACCGCGGCCGGCGGGTCCTCTACGCGACGACCGGCCTCGCCGCGGCGGCTTGTCCGCCGCCTCCGGACCTGTCGAAGGGCTACACGTGGCCGATGTACGAGGGCTACGACATCGTGAGCCAGTCCCTCGACGGCTCGGGCTTCCGGCGCCTCACCGACACTCCGGGCTACGATGCCGAGGCCACCCTCTCCCCGGACGGGAAGACGGTCGTCTTCACGTCCGTCCGCGACGGCGACCTCGAGATCTACACCATGGCGACGGACGGCTCGAACGTGAGACGCCTCACCCACGAGCCGGGCTACGACGGCGGGCCCTTCTTCTCCCACGACGGGAAGCGCATCGTGTACCGCCGCGACGCATACCCCGACGAGTCGAGCCTCGCCCGCTACCGGGAGCTCCTCGCCCGGCACCTCTACCGGCCGGGGGTGCTCGAGATCTGGGTGATGGACGCCGACGGCGGGAACAAGCGCCAGGTCACGAGGCTCGGTGCGGCCTCCTTCGCGCCGTACTTCCACCCCGACGATCACCGCATCATCTTCGCGAGCAACCACCCCGAGCCGCGGGGCCGCAACTTCGACCTGTACCTGGTCGACGACGACGGCACCGGCCTGGAGCGGGTCACCACCGAGCCCACCTTCGACGGCTTCCCGATGTTCTCGCCGGACGGGAAGAGGCTCGTCTTCGCCAGCAACCGCGGGGGCACGACGCCGGGCGAGACGAACCTGTTCCTGGTCGACTGGGTGGAGTAGAAGAACAGGCGCCTTCAGGGTCTCGCAGGCTCGGGTGCCGACGCCCTCGGCAGGGCGGACGTGTGGCGCGCGTCGTGACGGACGGCCGGCCAGTCGTCGGCCGGGTCGCACCGTCCCCCGGTGGCCAGGACGGTCAGGAGACCATCCTGGACGGACGGGGAGCCCGGCTCGGCGATCGTCTCCACGACGGCCACCTCGGTGAGCCCGTCCCCGTCGACGTCGGCGATGAGGGGGACCGGCAGCCCGACGATCTCCCGCCCGCCCGCTCCGAGGAGTCGCCACGACCGGGCGAGGGATCCGTCGGCGCGAAGGGCGAGTAGCTCGTAGTCGTGGTACGCGATCGCCCGCTCGGCCCGGGGATCGCTCGCGACGTCGGGGTCCAGGCCCGGCAGCGCGACCTGACCGGCCGTGGCCCGGAGGCGCACGCCCGCCTCCCGGGGCCACGGCGCCAACCGGTCGGCGCGGAACGCGGCCACCACGATCTCGGGCCGCCCGTCCCCGTCCACGTCTCCGACGACCGGCGGGCCGAAGTAGAAGGCGCCGGTCCGCGGCCACGCGGGAGAGAACGGCGCGCCGTCGGCGTCGAGGACGTGCAGCTCGTACCCGGCGGAGACCACGACCTCTCTCCGCCCGTCGCGGCCGAGGTCGGCGACGGCCAGTCCGGGGACGCCGACCGGGAAGGTGACCGGCCAACCCGGCCTCGGGGTCCCGTCGGCCTCGAGGACGTGGAGGGTGGGAACGCCGTCGCGTACGGCGAGGACGAGCACCTCCAGAGTGCCGTCCCCGTCGAGGTCGGCGGCGGCGAGCCCGTGGAGATCGCCGTCGAAGACGGAGTCGGCCCAGGGCCTCCTCGCCCCGTCGGGTCCGAGGAGGCGCAGGGAGAACGTCTCTGCCGTGGGCCCGTCGGCGAGGACGACCTCCTTCTCGCCGTCGCCGTCGAGGTCGGCGACGAGGAGACGCTGGGCGCCGCCGTTGCTGAGGCTCAGGTTGCGGTCCGGGATCTCGACCGGGAAGTGCCCGCGGAGCGGCGTGCCGTTTGCCCTCCAGGCCTCGAGGAGGCCGGTGCCGTCCCGGAAGGACGTGGCCACCGCCAGCACCTCAAGGCCCGGCGCCCCGTCCAGATCCTCGATCACCGGCACCGACCTCACGAGCCCGTGCCCGGGCGGGGAGGGGAACGTGTAGGAGCTCCCGTCCGCCCGGACCGCGCGCAGGAAGCGCGGGTGCGGGATGAGGGTCTCGCCCCCGGGACGGCCGTCGAGATCGGCGCTGGGGGTCGGGTGAACGGCGGCGTAGCCGTCGGCGTCCGCGTCGTCGATCGTGGCGAAGGAGGAGCCGTCGGCGGCGAACCGCCAAAGCCGGGTCCCGTCGCCGATCGGGCTGGTGACGGCGAGGAGCCTTTCGCCCCTGGCCCCCGCCGCGGCGTGGACGCTCACCCCGGGCCGGGGACCGGGCTGTAACAGCCGCGGCCACCGGGCCGACAGGAGATCCGGCTCGAGGTAGACGAGCGTGCGCGCCTCGCTCGTGAAGCCCGCGTTCTCGACCAGGAGGCGGAGAGTGTAGTAGCCGGCCCGGACGATCCCGGCCGTATCCCACGTGGCCAGCCGGCCGCCGTCCACCGGCGAGAGGCCGTGGCCCTCGAGGGCGACGCCCCGGGCCGACCATCCCGAGGTGGGGTGGATGCCGGAAGCCCACTCGACGTGGAAGCGCGTGAACGACGAGCCGGTGGCCCGTCCCCGCAGCGATGTCGGGGGTCCCGGCTTGAGCACCGTCGCCGACGCGGGCGACCGCGGCGGCGACGGCGTGTCGAACGCCGCGTAGTCGACGAGGACCTGCCGCCGGTCCACGTAGGCGCGACCGGAGGTGTCGAAGACCGTGAGGCGGAGCGTGTAGAGGCCGTCCGGGACGGCGCCGGCGTCGAACGAGCCGAGCGGTCCGCCACCGGCCGGCTCGAAACCCTCGGCGAAGGTCGTCCAGCCGGCGGGGTACTCGCCGTCTCCGTAGGCGAGCTCGTACCGCGCGAAGCCTCTCCCCGCGGCGAGGCCACTCAGGGCGACGAGGCCCGTGATCGCGGCCCCGTCGGGCGGACCCAGGATGCGGGCGGCGAGGGCCCCGCTCACCTCGACCGCCCGCCGCGCGTCGACCCGGCCGTAGCCGGACTCGTCGTCGAACCCGGGGCGGCCGATGTCGACCGCCGAGACCCGGATCGCCTGCCGCACCTGCTCGGTCGAGTACTCGGGATGGCGAGCGAGGACGAGCGCGGCGACGCCGGCGACCTGGGGGGCCGACATGCTGGTGCCGCTCAGCCGGACGTGGCCCTCGCCGACCGCCGGTCCCCGGCTCGTGCCGGCGGCCCGCGCGGACACCACGTCCACCCCCGGCGCCGCGATGTCGATCCGGCTCCCCCAGTTCGAGAAGGAGGCGGGGGCGCCGCTCGCGTCGGCCGCCGCCACCGCGATGACGGGATCGAGCGAGGCGGGGTAGTAGCCGCGCACGTCCTCGGCCGCATTCCCGGCCGCGGCCACGAAGACGACTCCGAGGTGGGCCCCGTACTCCACCGCCTCCCGTATCGACTCCGAGGACCCCCGCCCGCTCCAGCTGGCGTTGACGACGTCGGCCCCGTTGTCGACGGCGTAGACGATGGCGGCGGCGAGCTGCGAGTCCAGGCCGGAGCCGCTGTCGTCGAGGCCCTTGACGGCCATGATCTTCGCCCCCAGGGCGACGCCGAGGAAGCCCGTGCCCCCGTCTCCCCGGGCGGCCACCGTCCCCGCCACGTGGGTGCCGTGTCCGTGCCCGTCGCGCGGATCGCCGTCCGGTTGCGGGCGGGACCAGCGCGCGCCCACGAAGTTCCATCCCCACGTGTCGTCCACGTATCCGTTGCCGTCGTCGTCGATACCGTTGCCGGGGATCTCGCCGGCGTTCGTCCAGACGCTCGTCGCGAGGTCCGGGTGTGTCGCGTCGATCCCGGTGTCGACGATGGCCACGGTGATCCCCTCGCCCGTGGGCAGGCCCGGGGACACGGGGTCGGCGATCTTGCCGGCGGCGGAGAGGCCGGCCGCGACCTGGCCCGGCCGGACGACCTTGTCCTCCTCCGCGTGCTCGACCCCGGGGTCGCGAGCCAAGGCCGCGACCAGGTCGCCGAGTTCGCCGCGCGACGGCAGGTCCCGCTCGAACACGAACGTGCGCGAGAGATGGGGCGGACGGAACTCCGAACGCCAGCGCGCGGCCCGGGCGGGGAACCGGCGGCGCACGGCCTCCGTGTACGCGCGCTCCGACACGCCCCGGCGCTTCCGCTCCGCCAGCCGTTGCCGGTGCACGGGCACGAGCGACGGGACTCCGTAGCGCTCGAGGAGGGCGGCGAGCGCCGGTGGGGCCGCGGCGCGCGAGACGGCCCCGCTCGACGCGTCGAGCGCGGCCTCCGCCTCCTCGGCGAGGACCGCTCCCAGGCGGACGACGACCCGAGCCCTGAACGCGTGCCCGTCCTCGGAGCCCGCGTTCGGAACGCGGCCCGACCCGGCCACGATCCACAGCGTCCCGGCGAGAAGGAGGACGGCCTTCCTCATCGACGCCCCACCCCGGGAGGCGGACGGGAGAGTCTACTTCCACCTAAGATGGTGCAGGAACACCTCTATCGTTTCGGCATGCTTCGGCGTTGGGCGGACGGTGGCGGGTAAAGGGGCGGAGGAAGCGAATGCCCGACATTCACCATCGGATCCAGGTCGCGGCCCGTCTGAACGTAGCCATGAACCTGGTGGCCGGCGGGCCAAGGTTCGAACGCTGGTGGGCGGAGGACGTCGTGACCGAGGCGGACGGGCGCGTGACGTTGGGCTTCTTCAATCGAGCGACGATCTACCGACTCCGACTCCTGGAACAGCGCCCCGAGGCCGTGTCCTGGCGGTGCGAGTCCGGCGATGAATGGCACGAGACGGAGCTGCGGTTCGGGATTCAGTCCGGGCGGGAGGGAGTTCTCCTCGACTTCGTGCATGCCGGGTGGCGGAACGAGACTCCGTACTTCACCTCGTGCAACACGACGTGGGGCGAGCTGATGTTTCGACTCAAGGCCGAGGCCGAAGGGAAGCCGCGAGGTCCGCTGTTCCGTCGTGCCTCGCTTGCATACTAGGAAGAGCGGTACGTGGTCGAAATGAGGCGATGACGCTGGCGAGGCGCGGTTGGAGGCGGAGGGACGAAGCGGTCGAGTCCGGGGGCAGCGCGAAGATCGGGGGATGGAATGGCCAAGGGCAGCAGCAGCCACGGCGGGATTCGACAGCTGGCGCGCTACCAAGTGCGCCCGGAGTCCCGGCAACGGTGCCTGACCGCGATCGCGCCCATTCCGAGTCTGCCGAGGTCAAGAAGTTCGCCGGCATTCTGTACCCGGAGTGCCTGGCGCCCGTGGAGTTCATCGACTACGACCTCGTGGTGTCGAGCGGCGCGGCCGGCGCGTGAGGGGGAACGATGAGCGAGCGAAGGAGCGTCTCCACGGGAAGTCCCTACGAGCCGATCGTGGGTATCTCGCGCGCGGTGCGCATCGGTGACGTCATAGCCGTCGCGGGTACGGCTCCGCTCGACGCGACTGGCCAGACGGTCGGCAAGGGCGATGCCGCCGCCCAGGCACGCCGCTGTTTCGAGATCTCGCTTGCCGCGCTCGAACAGCTCGGGGCCAGGAAGGCGGACGTCATTCGCACCCGGATCATCCTCACCCGTATCGACGACTGGCGGGCGGTGGCCGAAGTGCACGGCGAGGTCTTCCGCGACGTCCGGCCGGTCAACACGATCATGCAGGTGAGCCGGTTCATCGACCCCGACTGGCTGGTCGAGACGGAAGTGGACGCCGTGCAGGAATGACGACGGCGACCGGGGCCGACTGAAGGAGGGCGAATGCGCACGGTGCTCCACTCGAGACCGATCAGCTCTTCCATGCCGTGGCGGCGTTGACATTCCTCCGGTCACTGCCCGAGGTCAATGCACGGCGGGTCGCCGGCACGCCGGGCCGGGTCGCTTCCGACTGATACGCGACTCGCGCCTTCACGCTAAGATCCTTGGCGATGGGCGCGCGGCGGGCGGCCAGGGTGATCGTTCTCATCTTGCTCAACCTCGCCGCTCATTTCCTGCCCTTCGAGCGCCGAGGGTTCGAAGCCGACGACTACAACAACTATTGTCGGACGCTCACGCTTCAAAGAGCGGCGCTGACATCGCAAGCCCTGACTCAGCCCGACAGACCGCTCTTCTGGTGGCTCAACTTCGAGGTCGCACGGCTCGTGGGCCTCGATGCCGGGGCCCAACTGGTCGCCGTGGTTCTCACCAGCACGCTGCTGGCGCTCTCGGGATTCGCCCTGTTCGTCGAGATCACGGGTTGCGAGAGGTCTTCGTTCTGGCTGACCGCGTTGTTCATCCTGTGGCCAGCTCATCACGCTCTTCATGGGACGGTGCTGCTGACAACGAGCACGGGTGTGGACTGTCTCTACATGGCAGCCGCCACGCTGTTCCTTCGCTTCACGCGGACGGGTGGGCCAGCGGTGCTGGCCGCGTCCTTGTCGTTGTACGCCTTGAGCCTCTTCTCCTATGAGCTCGGCTTCCTTGCTCCAGTGGTCGCTTGGGGCGTCGCGCGGGCGCAGGGGCGGCCCAGGTGCGCCTGGGCGTTCACGTTCGCGGTCGTTGCTCTGCTGAACCTCGGGTGGCGGAGCGCTCTGGCGTCGGCCACTCCGCTCGGCCCCGTGCGAGTTCCATCCCTTTCCGCTCTTGCTCTCAACACGGCGTGGGTCCTCCCGGCGCACTTCGTCGGGCACATCGCCCTCCGGAACGTTCTCTACGGACTCTGGGGGTTTCTCCATCTCCCCGTGGGACTCTTGGCCTTCGGTCTCGTGTGTGCGACCTTGGCCTGGGTTGGAGCCCCCCAAATGCTGGAAGACCTCCCCAACGTGGACTCCCGGCGAATGATGGCTCTCCTGCTCGGCCTCTATCTCCTCGCGGCGCCCGCTGCGCTTCTGCTCGTCGAGAGCCGGCACACCGTCTTGTCGAGTCTCGCGTTCGCGCCCCTGCTGGGCCAGGCGCTGCGGGCGCTTTCTCGCGTTCATCATCGGCTCGTCTCTCTCCTCGTGGCAATCCTGGTGCTGGCCAACCAGGGCCTGGCGCTTCGCCAAGCAGAGGCGGGGCGGCTTTCGGAAGCGACGTTCTCAGCCGTTCGGGACCGCCACGCGCTGCTCAAGTCGAGCGCTCAGGTGGTCTTCGACCTGGCCGGCCTGGGTCGCGAGATTCCGCACACGTGGCGTCCCAAGCCCGACGTGCTCCGCACCTACTGGGGTCTGTACATGTTCGCGCCGTGGGGCTTGGAGGGCATGCTCTGTGACTCCGGGATACCCGAGAAGCGGGCGCTCGGCTGCGTCGAGCCCCTTCGGTTCACCGCCACGCAGGTCGAGTGCCCGCGTGTCTTCTTCTCTGCAGAGCCGGGCCGTTCGTGGTCCGCAGCGAGGTCCGAGACGGCTGTACTGGGTTACGAGGAGATCTGCGGAAAGAAAGGCTCGCGCTGCCCTCCGCTCGCCGGTCGATGACGCCTCGTCGATAAGACGCATTGTGCCAAGGAGCGTGAGCCGGTGGGAGGGGCTTCCGGACCCTCTTCGATTGGATGCTCGAGCTTCGCCGAACAGGAGAGGCTCTCGAGACGGTTGGGGCTCTTGTCGTTGCCGTGGACAACACCACGGGGTGGGAGGTCGCGCGCGAATAGGGGTGCGAGGGCACGGGGGGATCGCGCAGCTTCCACTCAACACTGGTGTTAGGCGTACATTCGAGGAGTCGACCGGGAGGCACTGGCGTGGCGAGACACGTGGAGGCGAACAGGGTGATTGCGGCGTGGCGGACGAACGACCGGGCGACGGCGTACCTGGTCGAGCATCTGCCCCCTTCGATCTGGTCGAGTCAGGTGCCTGGCATTCCGCGGCTCACCGTGGGGATGATTGCCGCGCACATTCACAACAGCCGCTGCCGGTGGATCAAGAGCCTGGGCGCTCGCCACGGCGTCAAGGTGCCGCGGCTGGTCGACCTGCGTCGTGTCCGACCGGCAGAGCTCGTGAAGGCGTTGTCGCGAAGCAGCGAAGGGATGATCCGGCTGATCGAGCTTGGGGTTGCCAGCGGTGGCCGGGTCCCCAGAGCGACCTGGCAGAACTTCCCAACGGATCTGGAGCACTTCCTGAGCTACTTTGCCGCGCACGAAGGCCACCACCGGGGTCAACTGTGCATGGTCGCTCGTCAACTCGGGCAGCGGCTTCCGCGATTCGTCGCCGCTGGTGTCTGGCAATGGACGAGACTATCGCGACAGTGACCTCACGCCGCACGGGAGGGTCAAGCGGGAAGGGCCCCGCGGTGGCGAGCACAGCGCCGGAGCCTTCCAGCATGAACCCGGTGTTGGGCGGACTCGCGGGTCTTGGCCGCGGAGAAAGGA
>Ga0335085_10017837_pt1 | contig 10218 bp, 8 predicted proteins | sample Lox_Sample_45_FD_206712 | JGI IMG/M metagenome (GOLD analysis project Ga0335085, IMG submission 206712) | Soil microbial communities from Loxahatchee National Wildlife Refuge, Florida, United States - Lox_Sample_4.5 | ecosystem: Environmental > Terrestrial > Soil > Wetlands | place: USA: Florida... | reverse complement strand
ACAGCGAACGGGACAGCGGAGCGCGGGGGCACGGCCCGCCGCGCCCCCGCGGCCTATGGTTTGATCGTGAGGTAGAGGTTCCGCCCGTTGCGGACGACCAGCACGAGCGCGGGTTCCTTGGCCGACAGGCTTCCCGCCACGGCCTGAAAGTCGCGCAGGCCGGTGATGGGCTTGCGGTTGATTTCGGCCACGAGGTCGCCGACCTGCAGGCCCGCCTCGCCGGCCGGGCTGCCCTCGGCGACGCGCGCCACGATGACGCCGCCCTTGCCTTCCCGCGGGAGGTTGAACCGCCGCGCCAGCTCCGGCGTGAGCTCGCGCACGTCCATGCCGGCGAACGCGCCGGCGGAGGCCGCCTCGCCGCCTTCGTCCCCCGGGCTCTCCGGCTGCGCCATGGCCTTGGGCTGCTCGGCGATCGTCGCTTCGAGGTCGCGCTCCTTCCCGCCCCGGAGCAGCTTGATGTGCACCTTCTTGCCGATCGGCGTCTGGGCCACCAGGTTCCGGAACTGCGTGGGGCTCTCGACCTGGTGGGCGTCGAACTCGACGATGACGTCGCCGCGCTCCAGTTTGGCGCGCTTGGCCGGGCTGTCGGCGAGCACGTCGCTGACCAGCACGCCGTTGGGGCTGGTCACGCCGAACTGCCTGGCGAGGTCCTGCGTCAGCTCCTGGATGGACACGCCCAGGTAGCCCCGGACGACCTTGCCGCCCTTGACCAGCTGCTCCATCACCGAGCGGACCATGTTGCTGGGCACCGCGAAGCCGATCCCCATGTAGCCGCCGCTCTGGCTGAAGATGGCCGTGTTGATGCCGATGAGCTCGCCCCGCGCGTTCACCAGCGCGCCGCCGGAGTTGCCCGGATTGATCGCGGCGTCGGTCTGGATGAAGTCCTCGTACTCGGCGATCCCGACGTTGGCGCGCCCCACCGCGCTGACGATCCCCATCGTCACCGTCTGGTTGAGGCCGAACGGGTTGCCGATGGCCAGCACGTACTCGCCCACCTGGAGCTTGTCGGAGTCGGCCCAGGGAATGGTCGGCAGCTCCTTGGCGTCCACCTTGATGACCGCGATGTCGGTCTTGGGATCGGTCCCCACCACCTTGGCGGTGAGGCTCCGCTTGTCCGAGAAGAGGATGCGGATCTCGTCCGCCTTCGCCACCACGTGGTTGTTCGTGATGATGTAGCCGCTGGCATCCGCGATCACGCCGGAGCCCAGGCTGCGCTCGCGGCGGTCCTTCGGCGCCTCGAAGCGGCGGAACAGCTCGTCGCCGAAGAACCGCTTGAAGAAGGGATCATCGAAGGGCGCGCCGGCATGCCCTTCGGGAAGCCGGCTGATGCGGGTCGTGGAGATGTTCACGACGGCCGGCGTCACCGCCTTGGCCACCTCGACGAAATTCCGGTCGGAGCCGCCCCCCGCCGGCGGCGGCGCCACCGCAGCCGGTTTCGGCACGATCGGCGCCTCGGGCACCGCGTGCCCGAACGGCAGCCAGCCCATGTCCGACGCGACGACCAACCCGAGAATCACGCCCACTCCGATCAGGAACAGGCCGAGGACGGCGGATTTACGGGATAGTGCCGGCATAGATCCCCGTGATCGTTTTCAGGAACTGGAGCGCGTCGGGCTTCTTGCGCTGGAAGGAGTTGCGTCCCATGATGGACCCGAACCCGCCGCCGTCGCGGATGGCGCGGATCTCCTCGAAGATGGCCTTGTCGTCCTCCTTGGTGGCCCCGCCGGAGAAGATCACGATGCGGCGGCCGTTGAAGGAAGACTGCACGACGTGCCGCACCCGCTCGGCCAGCGTCTTGATCGGCACCTGCTGGGCCTCATACACCTTCTTGGCCGCCGCCTGCTCCAGGTGCTCGGTCGGCAGCTTGACCTTGATGATGTGCGCGCCCAACTGCGCGGCGATCTGGGCCGCGTAGGCGACGACGTCAATCGCCGTCTCGCCGTCCTTGCTGAGCTGGCTGCCGCGCGGGTACGACCAGACGACGACGGCCAGGCTGGCGTCCTTCGCTTCCTCCGCGATCGCGCGCAACTGCTCGTACATGGTCTTGCAATGCGAGGACCCGGGGTAAATGGTGTAGCCGACCGCCGCGCAGCCGAGCCGGAGCGCGTCCCGCACGCTCCCCGTGACGGCCGAGATCGGGTCCTTGTCATCGTTCAGGACGTCGTGGTTGTTGAGCTTGAGGATCAGGGGGAGGTCGCCCGCGAAGTCGTCCGCGCCGGCTTCCAGGAACCCGAGCGGGGCCGCGTAGGCGTTGCAGCCGGCCTCGATGGCCAATTCAAAGTGATAGCGCGGATCGTAGGCCGGCGGATTGACCGCGAAGCTGCGGGCCGGGCCGTGCTCGAAGCCCTGGTCCACCGGCAGGATCAGGCACTTGCCGGTGCCCTTCAGCGTGCCGTGGTTCAGGATGCGCGCCAGGTTGGTCTTCACGCCGGCGTTGTCGGTACCGTACCAGCTCAGAATTTCACGCACGCGGTTCGTCATGGCTCACCCCTATTTTTGTTTTCCTTGAATGAACGCCTCGGCCTGGCTCACGTCGTCCGCGCTGCCGATCAGCAGCGGCACCCGCTGGTGCAGGGCCGTGGGCTCGACATCGAGAATCCGCTGGGTGCCGGTGCTGGCCTTCCCGCCCGCCTGCTCCACGACCATCGCCAGCGGGTTCGCCTCGTACAAGAGTCGCAGCTTCCCTTCCGGCTTCTCCGTCTCGCCGGGATAGAGGTAAATGCCTCCTCCCAGCAGAAGGCGATGGACATCGGCCGCCAGGCAGCCCGAGTACCGCCCCGAGTACGGCCGGCCCGTCGGCTTGTCGAACGCCTTGATGTAATCCAGGTACCGTTTCGTGCCCTCCGGCCACTTCTGATAGTTGCCTTCGTTCGTGCAGTACACCGACCCCTTCGCCGGCATCCGGATGTTCTCATGCGAGAGCAGGTACTCCCCAATGCCGGGATCCAGCGTGAACCCGTTCACGCCCTTGCCGGACGTGAAGACCAGAATTGTGCTGGACCCGTACATCAAATAGCCGGCCGCCACCTGTTCCGTGCCCTTGCGCACGATCTCCGAATCGGCCGGCAACTCGCCTTTGCCGCCGTACCTGACGACTGAAAAGATCGCTCCCAGGGGCATGTTGACGTCGACATTGGACGACCCATCCAACGGGTCGAACAGCAGCATGTACCTGCCGTGCGGCCAGTTCTCCGGGAGCTTCATCGGCTTTCCCATCTCTTCCGAGGCCAGCGCGCACACCAACCCGCTGTGCTGGAAGACCTTGATGAACGTCTCGTTGGCGATCATATCCAGTTTCTTGACGGCCTCGCCCTGGACGTTGGTCTCCCCGGTCATGCCCAGGATGTTGATCAGGCCGGCCCGGCGCAGGTCGTTGGCGATCATCTTCCCGGCCAGGCCGATCTGGGCCAGCAGGGCGGAAAATTCGCCCGTGGCGGCCGGGATCCCGGCCTGGGTTTCGATGATGAAGCGGGTGAGCGTCGTGCCGATGCGGGCCATCAATAAGGACTCCTCAAGAAAAAGAACCAGAAGCGATTATAGCCAATACACTCCCGTTAGTCACGACATGAGCGGGTGGCGCCGCAAAAGGCCGGAGCGGGGTCTGGCTCTAATGCGGCCGTGGAGGAGCGCCCTGCGTCTGTCTGATTGTCGAGGGCGCGCCGACCGGGAGCAGGAGACAGCCCCGCGACTGGCCTTTACCAACAGGCTTAGTCACGGCTTTGCCGCCGCCAGCGTGACGCCCTCGGCGCCGGTCAACGTCGCCGTGATGGACCCGATGATGACCTTGGCCTTCATGAGCACCGGCACGCGGGCCTCATCGTTGGTGACCCAGATCCGGATGTTCCCCTCGTTCATGAAGAGCCCCCGGAACGGCATGATCGCGAGAATGCGGGTGGTGTCGAACTCGCCGAGCGGGCTCTTCAGGCGCTCCGTGCCCTCGACGCGGAGCTCGAGCTTGTAGTTCTTCTTGTCGTGGTTGACGTGGATGATCGTGGACGAGCCCACGTCCGCTGCGCGGAGCGTCCGGAAGAAATAGATGACGGAGAGCGTGTCCTGCACGCCGGGCGGCACCTCCATCGTCTCCGTGTTTCCGTCCTTCGTCACCGTCGCCTTGTGGGCGACCTGGTCATAGACCACTTCAATGTCGTTCTTGCGCTTGCCTTCGCGCCGCTTGAAGATGAGGCGGTGCGGATAGGAGGCCTCCTCGTCCAGGAACGACTCGACGCGATTGTTGACGGGATAGAACGCCGACACGAACTCGTTCGACTTGGCGGTATGGATGAGCTTGACGACGGGCCGCCCGGACAGACTCTGGCGCTCGGCCACCTCGAGCACGGCCGTGCCGGCTGCGATGATGCCCCAACTCAGCGCGTACGTCAGCCGCTCGCCGACTTTGAAATGGACAATTGCAGCGGGAGGGGAGGCGACGCAGGGTACCAGCCAAACCGACAGGCACGTCGCAACCGCAAGCGATACGAGAACAAAGCTGGAGGCCTTTTTCAACATCCTGTCAGTGCGAAGCGGGGCCTCCGGCGACATACTGTTTCACCTGGGACTCGACGACGTCCCGGATCTTCTGCAACGCCGCCTCGGAGGTGGCTTCGAATCGCAGGACGAGCGCCGGTTGGGTGTTCGAGGCCCGGACCAGCCCCCACCCTTCCGGGAAGAGGACGCGGACGCCGTCGATGTCGATGATCTTGTGCTCGCGGGCCAGTTGTTGTTTGGCTTCCTCCACCACCCGGAACTTGACCTCGTCCGGGCAGTCCACGCGGATCTCCGGCGTGGAGACCGTCGGCGGCAGATCGGCCAGCAGGGTCGAAAGCGGCCGGCCGGCCGCGGCGAGAATCTCGACCAGGCGGCAGGAGGCGTAGACGGCGTCGTCGTACCCGAAGTAGCGGTCGGCGAAGAACATGTGGCCGGACATCTCGCCGGCCAGCGCGGCCTTCTCCTCCTTCATCTTCGCCTTGATGAGGGAGTGGCCCGCCTTCCACATGATCGAGCGTCCGCCGCGCTTGACGACGTCGTCATAGAACACCTGCGAGGCCTTCACTTCGGAAATAATGGTGGCGCCGGGTTTGTTTTTGAGCACGTCCCGCGCGTACAGCACCAGCAGCTTGTCGCCCCAGAGGATGTCGCCCTTCTCATCCACCGCCCCGATGCGGTCGGCGTCCCCGTCATAGGCGATCCCGACGTCGGCCTTCGCCTCGCGCACCTTGCGGATCAGGTCCTGCAGGTTGGCCGCGACCGTCGGGTCAGGATGGTGGTTGGGGAACCGCCCGTCCACGTCCTCGTACATGCCGGTGACGCGGCAGCCGAGCAGGCGCAGCGCGTCCGGGCCCACGAGCCCGCCCATGCCGTTCCCGCAATCCACGATCGCATGGAGCTTGCCGGCCTTGACGTGCGCGAATGACTTCTTCATGTACGCCATGTAGTCCGGAATGATGGGATGCTCGGACACCGTGCCCTGCCCCGACTCGAACCGGCCCTTGTCGATGTCGGCCTTCAGGGCCTGAATGGCGGCCCCGTGCATCGAGTCCTGCCCCAGGCACAGTTTGAAACCGTTGTACTGGGGTGGATTGTGGCTGGCCGTGATCATCACGCCGCCGCCCACCGGCAGCGTGAAGAGCGCGTAGTACAGGAGCGGCGTGGGGCACACCCCGATGTCCACGACGTCCAGGCCGCAGCCCAGCAGGCCCTTCAAGAGGGATTCGCGCATCTGCATCGCACTGGTCCGCCCGTCCCGGCCCACGGCGACGGCCTTGGCGCCCGCGCGGACAGCAAGCGAGCCGTAGGCGCGTCCGATCTTCTCGGCCAGCGCCGGCGTGAGTTCCTCGCCCACTACGCCCCGGATGTCGTATTCGCGGAAGATGCTCACCGCTTCCCCTCCCGGCCGTAGTCGTCGGCCAGGCGCACGATGTCGTCCTCGCCGAGGTAGGCGCCGGACTGCACCTCGATGATGTCCAGCGGGACGGTTCCGGGGTTCTCCAGCCGATGCGGCGTTCCCTTGGGTACGCCCGCGCTTTCGTTGACGCGCAGGTCGAACGTACGGTCGCCGCACGTCACCCGCGCCATGCCGGCCGTGACCACCCAGTGCTCGCTGCGCCGGTGGTGATACTGCAGGGACAGCCGCCCGCCCGGATTGACCGTGACACGCTTCACCTTGTACCGCGGCCCCTCCTCCAGCACCGTGTAGCTTCCCCAGGGCCGGTAGACCGTCTTGTGGATGAGATGCTCGGGGGCCTTGTCCTTGCGCAGGCGCTCGACGATCTGCTTGACGTCCTGGGCGCGGTCCTTGTGACAGACCAGCGTGGCGTCGGCCGTGTCCACGACCACCATGTCCCGGAGGCCGATGGTGGCCACCAGCCGGTGCTCGCCGTAGAGAATCGAGTCGCGGCTCCCGATGTCCACGATCCGTCCGATGCGGACGTTGCCCGCCTGATCGGTGTCCGCGACCTCGTTGAGGCTGCTCCAGTTGCCGACGTCGCTCCAGCGGAAGGGCGCCGGAATGACGGCCGCGCGTTTGCTCCGCTGCAACACACCGTGGTCGATGGAGATGGATTCGGCTCCCTTGTAAAATTTCTCCAGGGCCCGGCTCTCATCGGGCGTCCCCAGAGCCTTGTCCAGCCGCTTGAGCGCGCGCCCGAGTTTCGGCAGCGCGGTTTCGATCTCCTTAAGGATCGCGTCGGCGCGCCAGACGAAGATGCCGCTGTTCCAGAAGAACCCGCCGGCCTTCAGATAACGCTTTGCGGTGCGGAGGTCCGGCTTCTCCACGAAACCGGACACCGGCAGCGCCTTGAGCCCGCTCTGGCTCAGCAGCGGGCGGCGCGACGCGACTTTGATATAGCCGTACCCGGTCTCCGGCCGCGTGGGCGTGATGCCGAAGGTCACGAGCCTGCCGTCCTGGGCCACCCGCGCCGCCAGTGCGATGGCCCGGAGATATTTCGCCGCGTCGGGAATGACGTGGTCGGCGGGCATCACCAGCATGGCGCCGTCGGGGTCCATGCGGCGGACGGCCAAGGCCGCCCAGCCGATCGCCGCCGCGGTGTTGCGCGCGACGGGCTCCGTCAGAATCTTGTCCTTCCGGACGCCGGCCGGCCCGTCCATCTGCATGCGGATCGAGTCGGCGTGGCTTGCGCCGGTCACCACGAGCGTCCGCTCGACGGGGATGATCGGCCGGACCCGCCGGACCGTCTCCTGGATCAGCGTCCGGTTGCCAATGACCTTGAGCAGTTGCTTGGGATAGAGCTCGCGGCTCAACGGCCAGAAGCGGGTGCCGCTGCCCCCGGCCAGAATCACGGCATAGAGATGGGGAATCGGACGGCTCACAGCCCTTTGTCGATGAGGTCGTGCAGATGAATCATCCCGCGGACGATCGACCCGGCGTCCACGACCGGCAGGACCGCAAGCGGCTTCTCCCGCTCTTCCATGATCTTGAGCGCCTGGAAGGCCTTCTCGTCCACGTTGACGCGCACCGGGTTGGGATTCATGATGTCCTTGAGGCTCATCGTGAAGATGTTCTTGCCCTCGCCGACCACGCGCCGGATGTCGTAGTCGGTCACCAGGCCGACGAGCTTCCCCGCATCGTCCACGACCGACACGGCGCCGAGATGTTTTGCGGTGAGCTCGGAGAACATCTCCTGCACGGTGGCCTTGAGATTGACCGCCGGGTTGCGCGCGCCCGTCCGCATGAGATCGCGCACGGTGAGAAGCAGGCGCTTGCCGATCTGGCCGCCGGGATGGTAGAGGGCGAACTCCTCGGGCTGGAAGTTGCGGAGCTTCATCAGGGCCATCGCCAGCGCGTCGCCGACGACCAGCGCCGCCGTAGTGCTGCAGGTCGGCGCCATGTTCAACGGGCAGGCTTCCTCCTCGACCGGCGTCAGCAGGACGAGGTCGGAATGCCGGGCCAGCGCGGACTCGGCCACGGCGGTGATCGTGATGAGCCGGGCCCCGATCTGCCGGATGGACGGCAGCAGCGCGATCAGCTCGTCGCTCTCGCCCGACTTCGTGATCGCGACGATGACGTCGTCCTTGTGGGCGATGCCGATGTCGCCGTGCGCCCCCTCCGAGGGGTGCAGGAACATGGCGGGCGTGCCGGTGGAGACCAGGGTCGAGGCGATCTTCTGCGCGACGATCCCGGACTTGCCGATGCCGGTCAGGATCACCTTGCCGGGGCAGGCATAGAGAAGGAGCACGGCCTTCTCGTAGGCCGGCCCGACGGCCGCGCGCAGCTTCGCGAGCGTCCGCCCCTCCAGATCCATCACACGATTAATTTCAGCGAGAATATCCATAGGGGCTCATCATAGCAGAAATGGGGAGCGGAATCAGGAGCGGGTGGTACCGATCCAATGTCGCCGGAGGCGAAGGGGTGACGCCGGAAGGGGGCCCCCCGCCGCGCGCAGTAACGAGGAGCACGGCGGGGGATGCAGGCGGCAGGACCCCGAAGCCGCAGGCGACAGGACCCGCCGCCTCTGGGATAGGAATCTAAGACTTGCCGCGGGCGGCGAGGATGAGGTCGGCGAGTTCTCGGACGGCGCCTTCGCCGCCCTTCTTGGCGCAGATGTAGTGGACGGCCTCGAGCACGACCGGCATCGCATCGGCCGGCGCTGCCGAAAAGCCGACGGCTTGAAGGGCTTCGAGGTCGTTGACATCGTCGCCGATGTAGGCGACCTGCGCCAGCGTGAGCCCGTGCTTGCGAACCAGGCGCGTGAGGTCCGTCAGCTTGTCGTCGATCCCTTGATGCACTTCGGGCACCGCCAGCTTTTTCCCGCGGCGTTCGACGATGGCGGTATTCTCTTTCGTGATGAACGCCGTGATCACGCCCGCCGCCTGGAGCATCTTGATCCCCATGCCGTCGCGCGTGTTGAACTTCTTCAGCTCGTCGCCGGACTCCGAGTAATACATGCCGGCGTCGGTCAGGACGCCGTCCACGTCCATGGCCAGCATCCGCACCTTACCGAGACCGGCCTGGAGCGACCGGCCGAGTTTTTTCGGCGCGGACGATCTACTTCGCGGCATCGGACATGCTCCGGTTGTAGTTCGGGACCATCTCCTGCAACTTCCTCGTGAGCTTCTCCTGATCGCTCCCGTCGAGCAGCGACTCGAGCTCCTGCACATGGCGCGTGAGGCTCTCCCCTTCCAGGGCTGCCCGGCTCACCGCCCGCTTGATCTTCGCGTGCGCCGTCGGCTCGACGCGCTCCCCCCCGTCGAACAGCTCCTCGTAGAGCTTCTCGCCGGGACGCAGCCCCGTGTAGGTGATCTTGATGTCCTGGTCCGGCACGTGCCCGGACAGGATGATCATGTTGCGGGCAAGGTCCACGACGCGGATCTGCTCCCCCATGTCGAGGACGAAGACGTCGCCGCCGCGGCCCAGCACGCTGGCCTGCAGGACCAGCTGCACAGCCTCGGGAATCGTCATGAAGAAGCGCTTGATGTCGGGATGCGTCACGGTCACCGGCCCGCCCCGGCGGATCTGCTCGGTGAAGAGCGGCACGACGCTACCGTTGCTGCCCAGCACGTTCCCGAAGCGCACCACCGTGAACCGCGTCTTGTTCCGCCGGTTCAGGTCCTGCGCGAAGAACTCGGCGATGCGCTTGGTCGCCCCCATTACGCTGGTGGGGTTGACCGCCTTGTCGGTGGAGATCAGGACGAAATGCTCGACGCCGGCCGCCAGAGCCGCCTCCCCGACGATGCGCATCCCCACGACGTTGTTGCGGATCGCCTCGCCCCGGTTCCGTTCCATCATCGGCACGTGCTTGTGGGCCGCGGCGTGGAAAATCAGATGAGGCGCGCAGGCCCGGAAGACCCCGGCCACCTGCTGCGCGTTCGTCACGTCGCCGATCACGGCCAGCGTCCGGACCTGCGGGAACGTCTCGCGCAACTCGAGATCGAGCGCGTACAGGCTGTTCTCGTGCCGCTCGAAGAGCACCAGCAGCGCGGGCCGGTAGCGGGCGATCTGCCGGCACAGCTCGGAGCCGATGGAGCCGCCCGCGCCGGTGACCAGCACGCTCTTGCCCTCCAGCAGCGGATGCAATTCCTGCAGGTCGGTCTGGATCGGCTCGCGCTGCAGCAGGTCCTCCAGGCTCAGCGGGCGCACCCGGCGCATCGTGACCGCGCCGTCCAGCAACTGCTTGACGTTGGGCAGCGTCTTGATCGGCAGGTGGCAGGCTTCGGACGCGGCCATAATCTTCTGCATTAATTGGGGCGTGGCGGAGGGAATCG
>Ga0335085_10017836_pt1 | contig 10218 bp, 9 predicted proteins | sample Lox_Sample_45_FD_206712 | JGI IMG/M metagenome (GOLD analysis project Ga0335085, IMG submission 206712) | Soil microbial communities from Loxahatchee National Wildlife Refuge, Florida, United States - Lox_Sample_4.5 | ecosystem: Environmental > Terrestrial > Soil > Wetlands | place: USA: Florida... | reverse complement strand
CTCGGACGGCGGCATGATCCGGTCGAACGGCACCTACTCGGACGCGTCGAGCGACTGCGTCGACAACCCCTTCCGCGGGCTCAGCGACCCGTACCTCACGGACTGCGAGCAGTTCCTGAGCATGGTGCCCACGAAGCTGATGCCGATGAACAAGGGGCTCGGCACCCTGCAGTTCCAGAACCTGTCGGTCGATCCCAAGAACCCGGGCGGGTCGGTGCTGGGCGGCACCCAGGACAACGGCTCGCCGGCCTACAACGGCTCGATGGAGTGGTTCCTCGGGGTGACCGGTGACGGCGGCGACTCGGGAACCGACGCCAAGAACCCCAACATCAAGTTCCACAGCTACTACGCGCTGTACTTCGGCGACACGAACTTCCACGGCGTCAACCCGCTCGACTGGGTGTGGACGGCCGACCCGCTGGTGTTCGCCGTCTCGGGCGGCGAGGGCGTCAGCTTCTACCCGCCGCAGATCGAGGATCCGGTCGTCAGCGGTCGGCGGTTCGCCGGCACGAACCACGTCTGGCGCACGAACGACAACGGCGGAGACCAGTCGTTCCTCGAGGCCTACTGCAACACGGTCTTCGGCACCCTGCTCTTCACCGGCGACTGCGGCGACTGGGAGGAGCTCGGCACGCAGGGCCTCGACAGCTCCTACTACGGGTCCGACAAGCTCGCCGACGACCCGGCCGACAACTACGTCGTCCGTCTGACTCGGGCCACGGACAAGAAGACCCTGTGGGCCGGGCTGCGGCGCGGTCGCGTGTTCATCTCGAAGAACGCCGACGCGGCCAACCCGGCGGACGTGACCTTCTACCGCATCGACGGCCCCGACGAGCCCGAGCGGTTCGTGAGCGGCATCTACGTCGACCCGAGCAACCCGTTCCACGCGTGGGTCACGTACTCGGGCTACAACGCCTACGCGGACGATGCCGGGACGGCCGAGGGCCACGTCTTCTCGGTGACGGTCGACCCCAACAGCTGCTACGGGACGACGTGCTCGGCGGCCACCTGGACCAACCTCGACTACGACCTGGGCGACCAGCCGATCCTGGACGACGCGTGGGACCAGTGCGGGAAGACGCTGTACGTCGCCACCGACTGGGGCGTGCTGCGGCTCGACCCCGGGGCGACGTCCTGGGTCACGGCCGCCAGCGGCATGCCGCCGGTCGCGGTCTACAGCCTGACCCTGGGTATGGGAAAGACCCAGTACCTCTGGGCGGGGACGCACGGGCGCGGCGCCTACCGGCTCACGCTGCCGGGCAAGAACTGCGCTCCCGCGACGCCCTGAACCGTTGCGGAGGGCCGCCTGCCGGGGCGGCCCCTCCGCAATACTGCAGCCGTGCCCGAGCGTTGCGCCTGGGCCCGGGCGGGTGATCCCCTCTACCTCGCGTACCACGACGAGGAGTGGGGCGTGCCGTCGCACGACGAGCGCCACCTGTTCGAGATGCTCGTGCTCGAGGGCGCCCAGGCCGGGCTGTCGTGGTCGACGATCCTCCGCAAGCGCGAGGGCTACCGGCGGGCCTTCGCAGGCTTCGACGCGGGGCGCGTCGCCCGGTTCGGGCCTGCCGACGTCGAGCGGCTGCTCGCCGACGAGGGGATCGTCCGCAACCGCCTGAAGGTCGAGTCGGCGATCGCGAACGCCCGCGCGACGCTCGAGGCCGGTGGCCTCGACGAGCTCCTCTGGTCGGCCGTCGGCGGCGAGCCGATCGTCAACAGCTGGACGTCGATCCGGGAGATTCCGTCCGAGACGGCCGAGTCACGGGCGCTGGCGAAGGAGCTGAAGAAGCGCGGCTTCCGGTTCGTCGGCCCGACGATCTGCTACGCGCTGATGCAGGCGTGCGGCCTGGTCGACGACCACACGACGGACTGCTTCCGCTACGGCGCGGGGTCGGCCGGAGTCTCGGAGTCGCGCTCGTAGTCGGCGAAGACGTCGGCGCCGCCGCCGATCCCCTCGCCGCGGAGGTGCTGGTCGTCCTTGCGCCCCTCGTAGTCCTCGGCGGCCAGGTCGCGCTCGACCTGGCTGTTGTCGCGAACGGCCTCGCTCTCGGCGGCGACAGAGTCGCTCCTCCACCAGGAGCTGATCTTCTGCCAGATGCCCACGTCAGTAGGCTACTGCGCTGCGGCCGGTCTCCGCCGCGTGGCGCTGCTCGTCGGCGCGGTAGGACGAGCGGACGAGCGGACCGGAGAAGACGGAGCCGAAGCCGAGCGCCTCGCCCTGCTCGCGGAACCAGCGGAACTCGTCCGGGTGCACCCAGCGGTCGATTGCGGCGTGCTTCGGGGACGGCTGGAGGTACTGGCCGATCGTGACCACGTCGACGCCGTGGGCGCGGAGGTCGCGCATCGTGTCCACGACCTCGTCGTTCGTCTCGCCGAGGCCGACGATGATCCCGCTCTTCGTCAGGAGCGGATAGTCGGCGATCTCCTTGGCGCGGGCGAGCAGCCAGAGAGCCTTGTCGTACGAGGCCCTCGCGCCGCGCATGCTCGGGTGGAGGCGGCGGACGGTCTCGATGTTGTGGTTGAAGACGTCGGGGCGTGAATCGAGGACGATGCTGATCGCATCGTCCTCGACACCGAGAAAATCGGGAGTGAGCACTTCCACCGACGCGTGGGGCAGCTTTTGCTTCAGGGCACGCACCGTGGCCGCGAAATGGCTCGCTCCCCGGTCCGGCAGGTCGTCGCGATTCACCGAGGTCACGACCACGTGCTTCAGGCCCATCTGCGCGGCGGTCTGCGCGAGCCGGAGCGGCTCCAGCGGGTCCGGTGGGCTCTCCGGCCTGCCCGAGTGGACGTAGCAGTACCGGCAGGCGCGGGTGCACGTGTCGCCGAGGATCTGGAACGTCGCCGTGCCTCGGCCCCAGCACTCGGCGATGTTCGGGCAGCGGGCCTCCTCGCAGATCGTGTGCAGGCCGGCGCCGTGGATCAGCTTGCGGACGTCGAAGTAGCGCGAGTCCGAGCTCGGCGCGCGGACCTTCATCCACTCCGGCCGGCGGGGCCGTTCGGCGACTGGAAGCGAGCGCTCCATACCGGTGAGTCTAGACCGGGCCGTCCGGCAGCCGTCGCCGGACGGCCCGGTCCTATCGGCTAGCTCGAGACCTTGAACACGTTCGGCGCCACGGTGACGCCGGTGTCCATCTGGATGATCTCGGACAGCGTGTGCTTGTACGTGATCCCGAAGATCTTCTGGATCGCCGGGAGCACGGGGTCGTTGAGGTAGAAGAACCGATCGCCGTCGCGGAGCGCCTCGAACTGCTTCCGCCAGACTGCGGCCTGCAGCTCGCCGAACTCCGTGCCCGGCACGTGCTTCTCGGACACCATCCCGACGAACGCGTCCAGGTTGTCGACGTTCTTGTAGATCGCCTTCAAGCGGGCGGCGAGCGTCGTGCGGCGGATGCCGACGACGGCCCCGTCCTGGGTTCCGAGCGGGAGCTCGTTGCCGTTGATGTCGAGGAGGTGCGTGAAGTCGAGGATGTTCGGGTCGTCGATCGGGTCCTGCTTGTCGATCAACGGGTCCTTCGGGAACCGGTCGGTCGACTCGCCGGTGATGTCGGTGAACGACCGGGCCGGCCGGAGGCCGTACGCCTTGCGAAGGGCGTTGTAGCTCGGCATGCCGTGGTCCCGGCCCCGCTCGATGTCGATCGCGCCGAGGTCGCTGACGCCGCTGAAGCACTCCGGGAGATCGGGCCCGTCCAGGCACTCGGGGTTGTCCGACACGGGCACCTGGAAGAGTGTGCTCCTGAGCTGGTTGTCGATCTGCTCGTCGTTCTTGTACTCCGGCTCGGCCCCGATCCCCTTGAGCACGGCGCTTTCGCCGATCTGCTGGAGCAGGTCGGGGTTGAAGAAGGCGACGTTCAGCGGGACGTCGAAGTCGACGTCGTCGCCGTCGGTCTCGACCTCCACGCCCTGGTCTTCGATCGCCTGGAGCTGGGCGTCCGTGTAGTCGGCCGTCTGGCCCTCGGGCTCGACGTCGCCGTGGATCATGCTGTGCGCCCGGTAGGCGATGGTCGCGAACTCGTTGACCAGGCTCGGGTTCACGCCGGGGTTGTAGCCCCGGTACCTGGACAGCTTCAGGCCGAACGCCGGGAGGAACTCGTTGTACGTGATGTACTGCTCCTCCGCTCCGACCACCCGGCGGGCGATCTGGAACTTGAGCTCGTTGTCGAGCCCCTTGGGAAGCGCAGCGACGATCCGGTTGTGCTCACGCGCGAACAGCGTGTGCGTCGCGGTGAGCGAGAGGTTCTCGTTCGCCCGCACGTCCCCGGCGACCACGGCCCGGTCGGGCTCGCCGAGCAGACGCCCGTCGAGATCCATGTGCGGAGCGCTTCCGGGATCGCCGCGGGAGTCGGCGCGCGGGAGGTAGCCGTCCGGCAGCATGAGCGTGGCCTTGTTGTTGTTCATGTTCCCGTCCACCGGGCCCTCGCGGAGCCACTCGAGACGGTCGGCCGTCCCTCCGTAGACGGGGAACCCGTCGATGAAGCTGGGCACCGTGTTGATCTGCTGCCGTGGGACCCCCGGGACCCCGGTGCCGGGCGCCGCCGGCGTCCGGCTGAAGGGAATGAACCCAAGGGTGTCCTGGAACGCCTCGAGCGGGTCGTTTGCGTCGAACGCGATCGGCGCGTCCTCCCCACCCGTCTCCTGGCGAAGGCCGAAGGTGTGGTCGAGGAACTGGCCCCACACGAACCCCCACTGCGTGACGTTGTTCTCGGAGAAGAGGTTCTGGGCTTCGTCGTTGAAGATCCGGTTGCTGACGTACCGCGTCGGCGGACCGGAGACAGGCTGCGAGACACCGTCCGCGTAGTTCGGCGGCGTGACTCGGGCGTACGGCGTGTTCGCCATGCCCCAGTCGGGGTGGCGGAGGTTGTTGCCGCTCCCGTCCAGCGATCGGATCAGGAACGACGGAAACGACACCGTCGAAGAGGCGACGGCACTGGTCGGGACCGCGAGGATCCCGAGTACGAGTAACGCGAGCACGAGCTTGCGCATGCGACACTCCTTCCTGGGTAGAGGTCGCCGCAGTTCGATTGACCGGCCCGGGCAGGACCTGGGTGCGTCTCCTGCGAGCCGGATTTCCCCCGCGATCGATTGTCCGGACGGTGCGGGTGCCCGTCAAGCGCCGCGCCCGAGGGTCGCCAAGGATTCGCCAGGAATCCTGAGCTTCGATCGCTCGCCGCGGGTGTTCGGCGAGCATCGGACGGCCGCAGCAACGTTCTGCATGGTTCGCTCATCTGCCTGCTCCCCCGTTGCTGGTTCGGGCACGGTAGGAAAGTGCGGCCCGCACCGCCACACCCTTTCGGGTGGTTCTACGGGGCGGGCGACCGGCCGCCGCGCGACGCGTAGAGCCAGATCGCGTTGGAACATGAACGCCGTCGCCGTCAGCGTGAAGCCGTAGGCCAGCGCAGCGTCACGGGCGCCGTCCGACGTATGCCGGCCAGGCGATCCGGGCGGTGCTCACGGTGCGCTCAGCGCGGGCCGGCGGCGATCGCCTCGTTCGCCATCCGCGTGAGGACGGCCTTCTCGCCCTTCGGCAGGTCCTTCACCTGCCACGAGTAGAGCACGCCCGCGTGGGTGAACCAGAACGAGGTCGGCGAGCACGAGGCGCCGCAGCTGATGGCGTGGTAGATCGCCGGGTCGCCGCCGGCGAGGCGCAGGTTCGGCTTGCCGGGGAGCTTGCCGCCGCGCTTGCCCTCGAACGTGGCGACGAAGCAGGCGTTGGCGCCCCGGCAGTTCGGCGCCGCCTCGAGCGAGAGCTCGAAGTAGCCGCGCGACACCCCCTCGCCGGCGTACAGCTTGTAGGTGCCGCCGAGCGGGAGGTAGTGCGGGAGGAGCACCGGGACGGTCGTCCCGTGCTTCACCTTCGGGAGCTGCGCGCGGAACGCCTGGAGGAGGTCGACGTTCCTCGCCCCGGCCGCGAGGGCGGTCGAGCCGAGAGCGAGCGCGATTCCGGCAGCGGCGAGCGTCCTCATCGAGCCGCCGGCGTTCCCTGGGCGGCTGCGGCCCACAACCGCTCGACCTCTCCAGGGGGAAGCTCCTCGAGCCGGAGGTCGAAGACATCCGCCAGGGCGGTGGCGGCCGCCGGGCGTACGTCGTCGACGGCCAGCGGCCGGCCGAGCTCGCGGGCCATCGTCGTGAAGGCGGCATCCTCCAACCCGCAGGCCGTGATCCAGTCGGTGAACGGGGCGGGGTCGAGGTCGACGTTCAGGGCGTAGCCGTGCGTCGTCACCCAGCGCGAGATGTGGACGCCGATCGAGGCGATCTTCCGCGGCGGGCGCTCCAGCCAGACGCCGGTCAGCCCCTCGATCCTCGTGCCGGCGAGGTCGAAGGCGGCGAGCGTGCGGATCAGCGCCTCCTCGAGGTCGCGGCAGTACCTGCGGACGTCGCGTCCGTGCCGGTTGAGGTCGAGGACCGGGTAGCAGACCAGCTGCCCCGGCCCGTGGAAGGTGGACTTGCCGCCCCGGTCCGTCTCCACCACCTCGACGTCGGCGCCGGCGGGGACGTGGAGCTCGCCGTCGTCGGCTCGGCGCCCGAGCGTGATCACGGGTGGATGCTCGAGAAAGACCACCGTGTCGGGGAGCTCGCCCGCCCCGACCGCAGCCGCCAGCGCGCGCTGCAGCTCCCACGCGCGGCCGTACGGCGTCTCGCCGAGGTTGATCGCGTACGCGCTCCGAGGCACGCTCTGACTCTAGACGCAGGCTACGCCGTGGCGGGGAGCGCTCCGAGCGCCTCCGGGTTCTCGAGGAGCGACTCGAAGACCCGGACGTTCTTGTCGATCTTGGGGCCGAACATCTCCCGGACGTCGGTGGGCATCCCGGCGAGCTTGTCCTGCCAGGCAGCCGCGCGGCAGAGCGCACCGAGCGCATTCGCCGCTCGGAAGATCCGGCGGAGCTCTTGCGCGGGCGCGAAGCTGGTCCACGGCTCGAGGTAGGCGTCGCGGACGAGGAGCGTCTCGCGGCCGCCGGCGGCCGCGCCGAGCTTGACGACCAGCTTGTGGAACGTCTCGGTCAGCCCGGAGAACGCGTGTGCGTACCCGGCCACCCCCCAGTCGATGAAGACGATCCGCCTGTCGCTCTTGAACACGTGGCTGTGCTGGACGGCGAGGTTGACGATCGACAGCGGGACCGCGTCGCCGACCGCCTCGACCAGCTCGTCGACCCGCCCGCCGAACCGCTGCGCCAGGACACCGGGTGTGTAGTCCGGTGCGGGCAATGTCGCCGCGTGGGGCGCAACCGTCCGCTGGAACTCCGCGTAGCGGGCGACGACGTCCAGCCAGGCCGGCGAGTCGATCCGCTTCAGTCCGGAGATCCGCTTGCCTGCGTCCGTCGTCAGCATCCGGTTCCCCTCGGAGGCGACGACCTCGGGCGTGTACCCGGGCGCGAGGCGGGCGAGCGCCTGCGTGAGCTCGGGCTCGAAGGCGAGCGCCGGGCACATCTCCTTGAACCACATCGGGCCGTCGACGGTCGGGACGCGGAGCGTCACCGACCAGGCCCGCACGTCGTTCCGGAGGTACGTGACCGGCCCGGCGAGCCCGACGTACGCCGCGATCCACGCGGTCGCCTCCTCCAGCCAGTCCGGCTGCAGCCACGGAACGACGGCGCTCAGGCTGGACCTCCGCGGAGGAAGATCGTCCAGCCCTCGACGCTGACCGTCTCGAGCATCCCGTTCGCCGTCCAGTTGTCCTCGGCGAGCCGCGTGTGAACGGCCTGTTCGGACGGGGCCTCGACGATCAGGAGCACCTCGCGGTCGCCGTCGAGCGGGCCGCCGAGGACGACGAAGCCGTCCTCGACCATGCCGTCCATGATCCGCGCGTGCTCGTCCCAGCCGTCCTGCTCGCGCAGGTCGCGTGACCAGTCCCACGGGCCTCCGCGCGCGCGGCGAACTGCGTAGAGCGTCATCGCGGGGCTAGTATCGGTCCTCGCCCCAGGTCTGGAGCTTCTCTCGCAGGTCGTGCAGGAAGCGGCCCGAGAGCGCGCCGTCGACGAGGCGGTGGTCGTACGTGAGCGTCGCGTTCATGATCGGCCGGATCGCGATCACATCCTCGCCGAGCTCGTCCTGGACGACCCACGGCCGCTTCACGACCGCGTACGTGCCGAGGATCGCGGCCTGCGGCTGGCTGATGATCGGCGTCCCGTGGAACGTCCCGTATCCGCCGGGGTTGGTGATCGTGAACGTCCCGCCCTGCACGTCGTCCGGCGTGAGCTGCTTGTCGCGGGCACGGGCGGCGATGTCGGCGATCGAGCGGGCGAGGCCGAGCAGGTTCAGCCCCTCGGCGTTCTTGATCACCGGCACGATCAGCCCCTTGCCGTCGGCGAGCTCGACTGCGATCCCGAGGTTGACGTACGGGTGCGTGACGATCTGCTCGCCGCGCAGCTCGCCGTTGATCCACGGGTAGTCACGGAGCGTGTCCACCGCGGCACGGGCGACGAACGCCAGATAGGTCGGGTTGACGCCGTAGCTCGCCTGGTAGTCCGGCTTGAGCTTCTCGCGGATCGCGACGACCTTGGACATGTCGACCTCGATCGCGCTCGTCACGTGGGCAGCGGTGTCGAGCGAGCGGCGCATGTGCTCGGCGATGCCCTTGCGCATCGCGCCGACCGGCTCGAAGACCTCCTCCCCTTGCTGCGGCGGGCCGGCCGCCGGGAGAGCGGCAGCGGGAGCGGCGGGAGCAGCGGGAGCGGGCGCAACCGGCGCGGCGGCGGCCCCGCCCGCCTCGACGAACGCGAGGATGTCCTTCTTCGTCACCCGGCCGCCTCGGCCGGTGCCCCGGAGGGTGCCGACGTCGACGCCGTGCTCGGCGGCGATCCGCGCGACGACCGGCGAGACGAACGTCTTGCCGTTCCCGCTGACGTCCGTGGCGACCGGCTGCGGCACCGGAGCGGCGGGAGCGGGCGCGGGCTCCGGCTCCGCCTCGGCGACGGGCTCCGGCTCCGCCGCCGGCTCGGGCTCGGGCTCCGGCTCCGCTACGGGCGGGGGCGGCGTGACCGCTCCGTCCGGCGAGATCACGGCGAGCTTCGTCCCGACCTCGACGGTCTCGCCCTCCTGGACGAGGATCTGCTGGACGATGCCCGTGCCGGGGCTCGGCACCTCGGTGTCGACCTTGTCGGTCGAGATCTCGAGGAGCGTCTCGTCGGCCTGGACCGGCTCGCCCTCGTTCTTCAGCCACTTGACGATCGTCCCCTCCGAGACGGAGACGCCCATCTGCGGCATGACGACGTCGATGAGCGTGCCCGTGGCCATGTCAGTAGGCGGCCAGCTCGCGGAGGCCGGCGGCGACGGTCTCGACCTGCGGGATGAACGCCTTCTCGAGCGGCGGCGAGAACGGCACGGGTGTGTCGGGGGCGGCGATGCGCCTCACCGGCGCGTCCAGCGACTCGAACACCTCCTCGGCGATCGTCGCCGCGATCTCGGCGCCGAACCCGGCGGTGCGGGTGTCCTCGTGGAGGACGAGCACCTTCGACGTCTTGGCGACGCTCGCCAAAACGGCCTCCTTGTCCCACGGCAGCACGCTGCGGAGGTCGACGATCTCGACCGAGACGTCCTCGTCGGCGAGCTGGTCGGCCGCCTCGTCGGCGGTGTGCACCATCGCGCCCCAGGTGATCACGCTGACGTCCTCGCCCTCGCGGTGCGTCCGCGCCTTGCCGATCGGAACGGTGTAGCGCTCCTCCGGGACCTCGGCCTTCAGCCGCCGGTAGAGGTGCTTGTGCTCGAAGTAGAGCACCGGGTTGGGATCCTCGATCGCGCTCGCGAGCAGGCCCTTCGCGTCCTCGGGGGTCGCCGGGCAGAGGCACTTCAATCCGGGAACGTGGGCGAAGGTGCTCTCGGGGTTCTGGGAGTGGAACGGCCCGCCGGAGAAGCCGCCGCCCGACGGAAGCCGGACGACGATCGGCACGGGCGTCCCGGCGCGGTAGAACTGCTTGGCGGCGACGGTGACCAGGTGGTCCCAGGCGCACGTGACGAAGTCGGCGAACTGCATCTCCGCCACCGGCCGCATGCCCATCAGCGCCGCGCCGGTACAGCCGCCGACGATCGCGGTCTCGGAGAGCGGGGCGTCGATCACCCGCCACGGGCCGAACTCCTCCTGGAACCCGAGCGTGACCTTGAACGCGCCGCCGTAGACGCCGATGTCCTCGCCGATCACGAACACGCGCCTGTCGCGGCGCATCTCCTGCCTGAGCCCGTCGGAGATCGCCTGGAGGTAGGTGCGCTCGGCCACGACGCTACTTGTGG
>Ga0335085_10017834_pt1 | contig 10219 bp, 9 predicted proteins | sample Lox_Sample_45_FD_206712 | JGI IMG/M metagenome (GOLD analysis project Ga0335085, IMG submission 206712) | Soil microbial communities from Loxahatchee National Wildlife Refuge, Florida, United States - Lox_Sample_4.5 | ecosystem: Environmental > Terrestrial > Soil > Wetlands | place: USA: Florida... | reverse complement strand
TTCGGCGGCGCTTGTGGATGCACTGGAAAACAGCGGTATGTCGATGAACGGCGTAATCCTGATGTCCTCGATCCTGAACTATTTCACGCGCGCGCCCGGTCTGGACGCGGCTTTCGTTGGCTACCTGCCGTCCTTTGCCGCGATTGCCTGGCATTACGAAAAGGTGTCGCACAAGGGCAGAGACGAGAAAGCGTTTCTGGATGAGGTCCGCGCCTTCGCCCGCGGTCCGTACGCCGAAGCGCTCGCTGAAGGGCATAACCTTCCCGGGGCGCAGGTCGACGCCATGGCGGCGAAGCTGGCGGGTTACACCGGACTCGGCGTTACCTACATCAAAGAGGCCAATCTGCGTATTGACCCGGCGCGATTCCGCAAGGAACTGCTGCGGGATCAGCGCGCCATCCTGGGCCGGTACGATGCGCGATTCGAAGGCACCGACGTGGATGCGGCCGGGGAGACGCCGGGCTATGACCCGTCAAATACCGGTATTGAAGGCGCGTTCGTAACGGCGCTCCACGATTATCTGGACCGGGAGCTTAAGTACACCTCCGACGAAACGTACATGCCAAGCGGCCCCGGAATTAATCAGCAGTGGGATCACGCGCATCGCGTCGGGTCAGCGGCGCCGCAGGGCGGGGGAGGCGGGCAGCCGATGCGGGACGCCTATGTTGCGGGCGACCTGGCCGATGCCATTCGCAAGAACCCGCACCTGAGGGTTCTTTCCGTGAACGGGCTGTTCGATCTGGCAACGCCGTTCTTCATCACGGAGTATGACCTTGCGCACATCGAACTCGAGCCGAAGCTGCGTGGCAATATTGAGTTCGTCTATTATCCATCGGGCCACATGATTTATCTGAATGTGGACGCGCTGAAACAGTTCAGAACGGATGTCAGCGGCTTCTATTCGCGAGCGACGCAGAACATGCCGGCCGGGAGTGGCCGGGGATTCTGATGAAACCTGGAAGACCGGCAACACCGTAATCCCCTGCACAACGGCGCGCGACGTGCCATTTCTCTGCGCAGGAGAGAGAACATGTTTCTGATTCTTCTGATCGTGCTGGTTATCCTTTTGGCCGGTGGCGGTGGCTACTATGGCTATGGACGCTGGGGGTATGGGGGCGGAGCCGGTGTGAGCGTCGGCACTATTGTGCTGATACTCATCATCGCCTGGATGCTTGGCATCTTTCATTAGGCGATGCTCGGCATCTTTCATTAGGCGATGCCTGGCAGTTTCACTAAGCGATGCTCGGCGTCCGCATTAAGCGGCGATTAAGCGCGGTTCGAAAAATCCCTCGGCACGCTACACTGGGTAGCTAATAATGATCCAGGATGCGATCCCCGAAGGGCTCACCTTCGACGACGTGCTTCTTGTACCCGCCCGCAGCGAAGTGCTTCCGGCTGAGGCGGAGACGCGGACCCGGCTGACCAGAACAATTCCCCTGAACATCCCCATCGTCAGCTCGGCGATGGATACCGTCACGGAATCCCATCTCGCCATCGCGCTGGCACAGCAGGGCGGCGTGGGATTCATCCACCGCAACATGACGATCGACCGGCAGGCGGAAGAGGTCGACCGCGTCAAGCGCAGTGAAAGCGGCATGATCGTTGACCCGATCACGATCGGGCCGGAGAAAAAAATCTCCGATGCTCTGTCGCTGATGGAGCGTTACCGCATCTCCGGCGTGCCGGTGACGAAGGGCGGCAAACTTGTCGGCATCCTGACGAATCGCGATCTGCGCTTTGAATCGCGCTTCGATCTGCCGATCGCTGACGTGATGACGAAGGACAACCTCATCACTGTCCCCGTGGGCACGACGCTGGATGAAGCTGAGGAAATCCTGCACCGGCATCGGGTGGAAAAGCTGCTGGTGGTGGATGACGAATACAACCTCAAGGGCCTCATTACAGTCAAAGACATCCAGAAAAAAATGAAGTACCCCAATTCGGCGAAGGACGAACAGGGGCGGCTGCGCGTGGGCGCGGCGATCGGGGCCACCGGAGATTTTCTGGAGCGTGCGCAGGAACTGGTCAAGAGAAAAGTGGATGTCATTGCCATCGACACGGCGCACGCGCACAGCGAGCGCGTGATTTCGGCGGTGAAGACGATTAAGCGGAACCTGCCGGAGATTCAGCTCATCGCGGGCAATGTCGGCACGAATGAGGGAGCCTGTGAACTGGTGAAGCTCGGCGTCGATGGAATCAAAGTCGGCATCGGCCCGGGTTCGATCTGCACGACGCGCATTGTGTCGGGCGCCGGCGTGCCGCAGCTCACCGCAATCTCCGAATGCAGCCGCGCGGCGAGGGAAGCGGATGTGCCGCTGATTGCAGACGGCGGCATCAAGTACTCGGGCGATGTCACAAAGGCGATCGCCGCCGGCGCCGACTGCGTGATGATCGGGAGCCTGCTGGCGGGGACGGATGAGAGTCCCGGCGAAACGATTCTGTATCAGGGCCGTACGTTCAAGAGCTATCGCGGCATGGGATCGCTCGGGGCAATGTCGAGCGGCAGCACGGACAGGTACGCGCTGGACCCGACGCAGAAACTGGTGCCGGAAGGCATCGAAGGGCGTGTGGCGTCGAAAGGGCCGCTGGCCGATCTGGTTTATCAGCTGGTAGGCGGAGTCAAGGCCGGCATGGGCTATTGCGGCGCGCACAATATCCGGGAACTGCAGTTGCAGGCGCGGTTCGTGCGGGTCTCACCGGCGGGGCTCCGCGAGAGTCACGTGCACGACGTGATCATCACGAAAGAAGCGCCGAATTACCGGATTGAGTAGCGTTCAGCGGCAGCGCCGCCGGTTCTCCTAAAAAAAACATTTTGCTGTAAGATTGTTTCTGCTATACTCAGGCTTGCTTTCGCCTTTTCTTCGCATATACTGAGGAAGTGATCATGGACGAAAAAGAACGCGCCCGCGCATTGGACCTGACTCTCAGTCAGATTGAAAAACAGTTCGGAAAGGGCTCGATCCTGCGGCTCGGATCGAAGGACGCGATTGTACCGGTGTCGGTGATTTCAACCGGTTCGATCGCGCTCGACGCCGCACTGGGCACGGGCGGTTTTCCGCGCGGGAGAATCTGCGAAATTTTCGGGCCGGAATCGTCGGGCAAGACGACAATCGCGCTGCAGGCGGTGGCGGAGTCGCAAAAGGGCGGAGGGATGGCGGCATTCATAGACGTCGAGCACGCGCTGGATCCGATCTACGCGAAGAAGCTCGGAGTCGATGTCGACAATCTGCTGGTGTCGCAGCCGGATTATGGCGAGCAGGCACTGGAAATCACGGCGGCGCTGATTGCATCGGGTTCAATCGACGTGCTGGTAGTGGACTCGGTGGCGGCGCTGGTGCCGAAAGCGGAACTCGATGGCGAGATGGGCGATTCGCATGTCGGGCTGCAGGCCAGGCTGATGTCGCAGGCGTTGCGCAAACTTACGGGCGTGGTTTCGAAATCGAAAACGTGCCTGATCTTCATCAACCAGATTCGCGAAAAAATCGGTGTGATGTTCGGCAGCCCGGAAACGACCACGGGCGGCCGCGCGCTGAAGTTTTATTCTTCCGTGCGGCTCGATATCCGGCGTATCGCGGCGATCAAAGACGGCGAGGCCGTGGTGGGCAACCGGACGAAAGTCAAGGTGGTCAAGAACAAGCTGGCGTCGCCGTTCCGCGAAGCGGAGTTCGATATCGTATACGGGGAAGGCATCTCAAAGGAAGGCGAGATCATCGATCTCGGCGTGCAGCAAAACATCCTTGAGAAGAGCGGCTCGTGGCTGAGCTATAAATCCGAACGCATCGGGCAGGGACGCGAGAATGCGCGCCAGTTCCTGAAGGACAATCCGGACATTCGGAAGAACGTGGACACGGAACTGCGCAAGGCGCTGGGGCTGATCCGTCCGGAGCCGGCATCTTCTGCGCCCACGCCGATCACCGCGGCCGCAGGCGGTGGCTCAAGGCCTGCGCCGGCTGTGATGCCCCGGGGAAGATAAGTCCTCTTTCAGCAGCCGCGAATGCGGCTCAACTAATGCAGCGCGTCCTCTTTCAGGGCGCGGCCGATTTGGAGATGGAATGATGGATTGTTACGCGTTCCGGTAATCTGGATCGGAACCACGGTGCCGTCGCCATCGCGGCTGAACAGCGGGTTGATCGGCCTCAGCAAAATGTGTTTGATGCCGGTTGTCATCTGCGAGAGTCTGGCATCGAGCCTGGCGGTACCGTGGAAGTCGATGTCGCCCGATTTAAGCCCGTATGTTCCATCCAGAGTCACATTTGCTCCCGGCACATCGAAGGTCAGCTTCGGCAGTGTGAGGAGGCCCGACCGAATTGAGAAATTTCCGGCGAACTGCGCCGTCACATCAGTATCCGTTTCTTTTGGCCGCCCTTCGGCGTGGTGACTCAGGTTAGATACCTTCTGCTGCACATCGGCGCTGGTAAAGGTGATGTTATGCAGCGTAAATCTGCCGGCGAGCTGCATACGTTGGATGACCGGGGCTTCCCCGGGAGGGATTTTCACGCCGGCGTCGAATCCGATTGTTCCTTTCAGGGGTGTCGGGGCGTTTGGAACGGTCAGGCGGAGGAAATCTTCGATGCGGGTGTTTTTTGCGTGCGCCTCGAGATCGATCTCCTTGTGCGTTTCCAGCGCGTGGCGCTCGATCGCGCCGGTGACTTCGAACGCCGAGTTGCCAAGCCGTGCACGCACGGGGTGCAGATCGGTGTTGCCGTTGACGCCGTCCACGGTGGCATCGAATTCGGTGTGGAGCGGGAGCGCGCGGCCGCCGGTCGTCAGCGAGAAGGCCGGCACGTCCGTTACGCCATGCACGTCGATGCGGCTGAGCTGCCCCCGGTAATCGCCCGTGGAATTGAGCATCCCGCGAATGCCTCTAAAGACGGAAAGGTCGGCGCCATTGAAGGTGTATTTCCCCGAGACGGGCGTGCCGCCGGGGTCATCCGGATTCCAGGGACCGAAGCTGCCGTCGCTGTGAATCAAGCCAGGCGGCTTGGCGTTATCCAGATCGGCGTGAAAGGTCATGGGAAGGCCCGGACCGACAGAGCGGAGGGCAAGCTTATGAATGGCGAAAGTCAAAGGATCTTTGCCAGAGCTCGCAGGCAGCGTTTCGAGGGTCGCGCCATCCGCAATGACTTCTTCAAGGACAAATGGCGTAGCGCTGTTGCCGGAGTGTACGGTTGCAGCACCCTGGGGCGGAATATGAAGCTGCAGGCCCTCAAGCCGGACGCGCTGGATTCGTTTCGTGTGGCCCAGCAGCCCGGACAGCCGGGCATCGATGGTGAGGCGGCGCACAATCACCATGGGGGGAACGTCTGTTCGATTCGTCAGGTGAAGAACCAGATTGTCCGCCGTTGCATGCACAGCCGGAAAAAGAGACACCTGAAGCGCGCCCAACTCCACATCGCTCTTGTAGCGATGGCGCAGAGTTGAAATCACATAATTGCGCGCTATCGGCTCAAAACGCCGGGCGAGAACCGTCGCGGCAATGGAGAGAACGACAACAATAATGGCCGTTATCCAGAGAGCTGCCCGAGCCGGACGTGACAGTGTCAACGCCCGGGCTCAGGCAAATCGATTGCCGTTAGCGGATGTTGGCTGCCGGCCGGATGCTGAAGATGCCGATCGGAGTACTGTTGATGAAAGACTCTACCTGCGACTCCGGTATGTTTAGTGACAGATCCACGTTCGAGCCGTTCGTAGTTATCTGCATCGTCTGAAGCAGCTGAATCAGACCGGCCAGCTCCTGATTCCCTTTTTGGTTTGAAGAAACCGAACCTACCATCAGAAGGCCGAGCCGTATGACCGCATTCAGGGCGTTCGCATTCTGCGGGCTGTTTTCCACCGCCTCGCCGGTCAGGGCGATGGTGTCGCCGAACTTAATGCCGCCGCTGAACGACTGAATGCTTTTCAACAATGGGGCAATCTGGGCGAGAGGGCCCGTGGTTGGTTCCTTGCTGCTGGTGTCGGCAGGAAACAGCGAAGCGATCGAGGCGGAGCTTGTGAACCATTGATCCTCGGTGCAACTGAAGTGGTTGACTCTCTGGGCAAGCGCGGGATCGATCGAGTTAACGCCCGTGCTGCGGTCAATCGCAGCCTGCACTGAATTCAGGTCGCCCGCAATCAGCATCGAGTCATTCGGGAATGCAAAAGCGATGGTAGCCTTTCCCTTCGCGCTCAGGTTTGTGAACAGAGTCGCACCGCCATAGGCGCCGACCTGCCAGTTCTTGTTGCTCCCGGACGTTGCCAGGGCCGAGAGTTTATCCACCGGGAACGTTCCCAGCATCATCACGAGACCGCCTGGGCTCGATTGACTGGCAGACGTAGCTGCGAGAATCTCGGTCACGTCCTGAAGCGGGTTGAAGCCGAGCGCGGCGAAAGGGGTGTTCTGGAGATGGCCGCTCGCTGTAAGTTTTGTTACCAGAAACCGGCCCAGGGGGCTGGCGACCGAGGACGTAACGTTCGCGCCCGCGAGAATTCCCGCATCCGGCATCACCAGATTCATCAGCCGGGGATCCACCGAAAAGCTGTTGGTGCAGGGATCGGCAGCGAAGGCACTGCCGCCGAGCAGGAGGGCCGCCGCGAGGCTCAGGCCGAGGGTAGTTTGCCGCATAAAGTAGCTCCTTTCTGATCGTAACGTATGAGCGGGCAGGTGGGTTCGCATTTTTTGCCGAATTTTATTCAGGCAGGTGTGCGACAAAGACCGGACGTTCGCCGTCGATAATCGATCGATTGCATTCGATCCGGACCTTTTCGTCCCCCGCCTGGAATTCGATGACATTGCCATGAACACTGCCGGCCTCCATCCAGTCGGGGCTGTTCTTATTGCGATAGTAGCGGTCAATAAATCGAACAAACGAAACCATGTAGACACCGCTATCCCCGGGAGCGTGCACAACCAGGGTTGCGCCGCCGCGATACTCCAGCGGACCAGCCAGGTTGCCGTCGATGTAAACCGTCGGTTGGGATCGTCTGATTTCATTTCTGATAGACGGGGCCCGGTGCTGGTCCACCGTGAACACCACAAGTCCATAGACGTGGTCCACCATGTGCATCACGATGTCTCCATGGTGCTCACCGGTTTGGGCTGCGGCGACGGTCAGAGCCGCTGCGGCGCAGAGAGTCGCAAGTCCCCACTTCAGCGGACGGCCCAGATGGATCCGCTCGGTCCGCGGAAACCGCGCCCGGAGGCGATCCCGCATCGATGAAGGCGGCGCCGGGGCATCCCAGGAATTCAGCAGTCGATCGAGTTCGGTGTCGTTCATATCGCTTTCTCCGTGGCAGGCGCGTATGCAGCCAGCATTTCTCTCAGCGTGGCGCGGGCGCGCTGCAGCCGCGACTTCACTGCTGTGATCTCGAGTTCTGTGATCTCGGCGATTTCCGCAAGCGGCAGCTGTTCGTAATGCGCCAGCAGCAGGATTTCCCGCTGCGTGTCGGGAAGTTCGGCGATGGCGCGGGCCACCGCGCCGGCTAATTCGGCGCGTAACGCCTGGCCTTCCGGCGTGCGATCGTCGACCGACTCGCGCAGCTCGTCGTGATCCCGCCGGCGCATTCGCTTCAGCCATTGATTTCGGACAGCGCCGAAAAGATAAGTGCGGATCGCGGTGCGAGCCGGATCAAAGCCGCAGTCCGGTCTGAGAAGAGCGAGGTAGCACTCCTGAACGATGTCCTCGGCGTCGGCTGTCGAACCCGTGAGGCGCCAGGCGAAGCGGAAGAGAGGACGGTGATGCTCGTCGAAAAGATCGAGCAATGCGCGCTCTTTGCCGCGCCGGGCATCTCCGACCAGTTGCTCGGCCGATTTTCCCATGTCAGAAAGGTATTACCTTACCGGCGAAAAAGGAATCGCAGATTCCTGCGTGGAACGCAGCCGGCGCCGCGTGCACTCAATTCAGTCAGCCTTTGCGGTCGATGCGGAAATCATCGAACGAGGCGACGGTGCCGCCGCGCGTCCAGAGACCTGTTTTGCCGGGCATCTGCAGGGAATCGTCCGCCGCATAGAAAAGCTCGCGGTTATCGAACAGAACTTTGAAGCGGCCGCCGCGGAAGACCACTTTGGTCTCGTACCATTGACCGGTGCGCAGTTCGTGCGACACACCGGCGTCTCCCGTGCGTCCGTGCAGAACGGGCACCGGGCGCATCTGCCCGTTCTGCACCCGATAGAGACCGATGCTGCGCTGGTCGACGCTGAATTGAAGCAGGTAATAGTTCTGCGGATCCTGATAGCGCCAGATAATGCCCGCCGCTTTCACGTTTCTGGCGTTGGGGGCGATTTTGAACTTGACGGTGAGATCGCCGTCGCGGCAGACGATGCGGTCGAAGACCGCCAGCGGAAACTCGGTGTTGCTGGCCACGCCGGACATCTGGGAGAAAACATTCGGACGGCTGGGCGCGGTTGAATCGAGCCGCACGTCCCAGCGGGCGGGCTCCGCGGGACCGGTCGAAGCGGCGGTCCAGTAGGGTGGAAAGCTTCCGGGTTTCACGTTGTCGAAGCTGACTGCGCCAGAGGCGCCGAAGACAGAGAAGGTAATGAGAGCAGCCGCGATTCCGGGTATCAACTCATCAGTTTAGACGGCGGGGCTGCGGGATCGGGTCTTGCTCCCGTAAGCTGGCGGAGGCTGTGGGGCGGAATCCCGACCCACCAGCCATGTTGTTTACCATCCGGTTCGAGAAGGCACCAGAGATCACGCGGAACGTCGACACTGAGAGAGTTGTTAAACTCGGCCCGGATCGACTGCGGCCGTTCGACCAGCCGGCGGATTTCGCCGCGTATCCGATTGGCACCGGTCTCGGTATGGAGCGTCAGCTCCTCGGGGCGCGTGCAAAGGGTGACGCGGTCGCCTTTGAAGCACCCGCGCAGATGCGGCCCGCTGATCTCCTCGTGCAGAAATCGCAGGCGGCTGGTCTGGCGCGCGGGATCGAGCGAGATTACTTCCGCTTCAAGAACCGTGAAACCGCCGATCAGCTGAGCGACGGCTGCGCTGCCAGGATTCTGCAGCAGTTCAGCGGGCGATCCGCGATGAATGATCCGCCCGGCATCGTAGATCAGAACGCGGTCGGCGAGCGCGCAGCACTCTTCCATGTCGTGCGTAACCAGCAGCACGGGAATCTGAAGCTTTTCTTTCAACTCGCGAACAAGGGCGTATAAATCGGCGCGGAGCGCGGCATCGAGGCCGCGGCCGGGTTCGTCCAGCAAAACGACGCGGGGACTGGCAATCAGCGCGCGCGCAATGGAGCCCCGCTGCTTCTGCCCCCCGGAGAGCTCGCGCGGATAACGGCCTGCGAAGGCGGTTAGCTTGAACCGGTCCAGCTGTTCGGCGATGCGCCGGTGGCGTTCGAGGCGGGGCAGAGAGTGCGCGGCGAACGCGAGGTTCTCGCGCAGCGTCATGTGCGGGAACAGCGCGTAGTTCTGGAAGACATACCCGCAGCCACGCTGCTGCGGGCTGAGGTGGACGCCGGATTCGGCATCAAACAGGATGCGGTTGTCGAGCAGTATGCGGCCGGAATCCGGAGCGACGAAGCCGGCAATGGAGTCGAGCGTCAGGGTTTTGCCGGCGCCGCTCGGACCGTAGAGCACGGTCACGCCGGGCGGAGCCTCGAATTCGATTTCGAGATGGAAGCCGGCGGACTCAGGTCCTGACGGAAACGTTCTGGAGATTGCGGCGAGAATCATGCTGCCTGACCGCGGCGCTGTTCCAGTCGATTGGAGAGATAGACGATTGCAGCCGTAACGATCGAAATCACGAGGACCAATACCCGCGCTACCAGAGTGTTACCGGATTCGACCGCATCGTAAATCGCAATCGCGGCGGTTTGCGTGCGGCCGGGAATATCGCCCGCAATCATCAGGGTCGCGCCAAAATCGCCCATGGAGCGCGCGAAGGCGAGGGCCGCAGCGGCGGCGATGGGACGCCGCGCCAGTGGAATACTGACGCGCCAGAAGAGCCGCCACTCGGAAGCGCCAAGGCTGCGCGCGGCTTTTTCGTAGACGCGATCCACATTCTCGAGCGCGGCGCGCGCCGATTTCACGAGCAGAGGAACAGCATGCAGAGTGGAGGCGATCACGGCCGCACGCCATGTGAATACCAGTTGTGTGTGGGTGATCCTTTCCCAGGCAATGCCGAACCAACTGGCGCGTCCGATCACGACGAGCAGATAGTAGCCCAGAACCGTGGGAGGCAGGGCGAGCGGCAGAGTGGCGAGCGCGTCGAGAATGTCTTTGGCCCGAAAATGT
>Ga0335085_10017833_pt1 | contig 10219 bp, 10 predicted proteins | sample Lox_Sample_45_FD_206712 | JGI IMG/M metagenome (GOLD analysis project Ga0335085, IMG submission 206712) | Soil microbial communities from Loxahatchee National Wildlife Refuge, Florida, United States - Lox_Sample_4.5 | ecosystem: Environmental > Terrestrial > Soil > Wetlands | place: USA... | reverse complement strand
GCCGTGCCGCATGTTCATCTCGATCGGGAAGGCGATCGAGACCTGCGCGCCGTTGTCGTGGACCGCCTTCCAGCCCGCGTCGGACATCCCGGTCATGTGAATGAACAGGTTGTCGGGGCCGATCTTCAGGGGCTGTCCGGTGATCGTGTTGTTGCCGCCCGTGCCGTTGGCGAGCGAGTCCAGGATCGGCCGGATTCCGAAAGGCGAGAGGATGTGCGCCGCGACCGGGATGCCGATATCGCGCCCGATAGACCATGCCTTGGTGTAGGTCGGCTGCCCGATATAGACCTCGCCGCCCATGATCATGGTGACCAGCTGGTCGGTCGAGCGGAAATACTTATCGTGGAGGCGGTAGGCGTCCTCCGGATACGCATAACCGGCGGGGGACGGGATTATCCCCTGTCCCGCGCCCTCGAAATAGCCGAAGGCTGCACGGCGCCCGGTGGCGATCAGCGCCTCGACCGCCTGGTCCGAATGATCCTTCGAGTAGTGGATCTGCGATACGTCGTGCACCGTGGTCACCCCGGCGTCAAGCTGGGAGAGCCCACCGAACAGCTCGTTGATGTACACGTCGTCCGGCAGGTATTGCGGGGCGAACGTGAGCAGAATGTATTCGAAGTACGTGGTGCTGCCGCTCGCCGAGCCCGTGTGGTCGTTGATCAGCACGCCGTCGGCGAGGAAGCTCCGCAGCGCCGTCTCGAACTGGTGGTGGTGCGTGTCGATGAAGCCGGGCATCACGATCTTGCCGCGCGCGTCGATCTCCGCCGCGCCGCCCGCGTGCAGGTTCGGACCGACTGCGAGGATCTTCCTGCCCTCGACCAGCACGTCGGCAACGGGAAACTCACCCTTGTTCGGCATGCTCGGGTCCATCGTCATCACCGCGCCGCCGCGGATGATGTAGCGCCGGCCGCGCCGGCCGTGGTCTTCGGGCGGATCCGAGTCGTGCGCCGCCGCCGGGCGCGCGGCGAACAGGTTGAGCCCGGCCGCGCCGACCGCGGTCGCGGTCGAGGCCTTCAGGAAATCGCGCCGCCCGAGTTGCGAACCGGTATGGTCCTGCGGCTTTCCTTCATCGCACAGTTTGCACATTTTGTTTTCTCCTCCACGGTTGAGCCATCCCCAGTGACGACTCCGAACTTATTCTGCCGCTGCTTCGCGCAGGCGTAAACCTCAATCTTCGGCATCGCCTTGCTGCGATGCGATGGTGGGAGAGTGGGATGGCGTGGGATGGGGACGGGTGGGCAGCGACGTGGAAGGGCAAACCGCTTACGCGGCGCAGCATGCGCAGCCCCCGGAGGCGCATGCGCCCGTCGCGAACGGCCGCGTGTGGCGCCCGCGCTCCCGATTCCGGATAATGTCGCCCGGAAAAGGAAGGGGGAGGGCAGATGGCAGGCGGCGAATTCCCGGAAAGTCCGCTCGAATTCGGCGTCTTCGACTGGATCGAATGGTCGGAGAGGCCGGCCGGGGAGATCTTCGAGCACAAGCTGAAGATCGCCGAGGCCGCGGACCGCGCCGGCTTCTATGCCTGGCACATCGCCGAGCACCAGGGCACCCCGCTCTCGATCGACGGCTCGCCTGCGCTCGTTCTTGCCGCGGCGATCCAGAGAACGAAGCGCCTGCGCCTGGGCGCGCTCACCTTCTGCCTGCCCTGGTACAACCCGTTCCGCTTCTACAACGAGGTGTGCATGCTCGATCAGATGAGCGGGGGGCGCCTCGAGCTCGGCGTCGGGCGCGGGGTCTCGCCGATCGAGTCCTCGTATTTCTTCATGAAGAGCGTCGAGGAGTCGCGCGAGCGCTATCGCGAGACGCTCGACATCTTCTTCGCCGCCTGTGACGCGCGGGTGCTCGACCATCAGGGGAAATACTTTACGTACAGCGAGCTCGAGCTCTACATCAAGCCGCAGCAACGCCCCTATCCGCCCCTGTGGTTCCCGAGCAGCGACAGGAACTCGATCGACTTCACCGCCCGCCACGGCTACAACACGGTGCTCAACACGACCTCGGCGGAGGCCGGCCGGCTCTACGAGCAATATCGGGAAGCCTGGACCCGGCACCGGAGCGATCCCGGGCGGCACAACGCGCATGTGCGCGCGCCGAAGCTCGGGAAGTCGCAGCACGTGTTCGTCGCGGACACCGACGCCGAAGCCGAAAGGGCGGGAAGCGCCGCGTACCGGGTCTGGAGCGAGCATCTCACCTACCTCACGCGCAAGCTCGGGCAACCCGACCTGCTGAACGTCAGCCCCGCCTCGCCCGCCGCGGTCACGCGATTGGTGGCGGGGGCGCCGAAGACCGTCGCCGAGGAGCTGGCCGGGGTCGTGCGCGAATCGGGGATCAACTACCTGATGCTCGTCTTTTCCTTCGGCGACCTGAAGCCCGAGCCGGCGATGCGCTCGATCGAGCTGTTCGCCACGGAAGTGATGCCGGACCTGAGGGCCCGGACCGCCTGAGGATGTGTTTTTCCCCGGGGGCTAATATACTGGCGATCCCAAAAACCGGGCCTTTCACCAGGCACATTCCTTGAGGAGGATAGACCAACCATGAAAACCGGAAAGTTGCTCGTATCGACGGCCGTGCTGGCGCTCGCGCTCGGCGCGGCGTCCGCGTCCGCGCAGACCATCAAGATCGGCTTCATCAGCTCGTATTCGGGGCTGAACGGCAATCTCGGACCCTACATGGAGCGCGGCGCGCGCCTGTACCTGAAGGAGCACGCCAAGGAGCTGCCCCCCGGCGTCAAGATCGAATTCCTGATTCGCGACGACACCGGTCCCAACCCCGACAAGGCCAAGCAGCTCGCGCAGGAGCTGATCGTTCGCGACAAGGTGGATTTCCTGGCTGGGGTGATCTTCACCCCGAACGCCATGGCGATGGCGCCGCTCGCGACCGAGGCGAAGGTGCCGTTCATCATCATGAACGCGGGCACCGCCGTGATCACCACGCGCTCGCCTTACATCGCGCGGCTGTCCTTCACGCTGTGGCAGTCCTGCTATCCGCTTGGCCAGTGGGCGGCGAAGAAGTTCAAGCGCGCCTACACGCTGGTGAGCGATTTCGGGCCCGGGCACGACTGCGAGGACGCCTTCGTCAGGGCGACCAAGGAAGCGGGCGGCAACGTCGTAGGCACGGTGCGCGTGCCGCTCGTGAATCCCGACTTCGTCCCCTACATGCAGCGCGTGAAGGACGCCAAGCCCGACGCGCTGATGGTGTTCATCCCCGCGGGCAAGACCGCGACCGCGGTGCTGAAGGCATTCGGCGATCTCGGCCTCCCCAAGGCCGGGGTCAAGCTGATCGGACCGGGTGACGTCACCACGGACGAAGAGCTGGAGAACATGGGTGACGCCGCGCTCGGCGCGCTCACGGTGCACCACTACTCCGCGGCCGCAACGCGTCCGGCGAACCAGGCCTTCGTCGCCGCCTGGAAGCGGGAGTACGGGGCCAACGAGACGCCCAATTTCGTCGCCGTGGGAGGCTGGGACGGCATGGCCGCCATGGTGTATGCGATCAAGGGGCAGAACGGCAAGCTCAATCCGGACAAGACCATGGAGCTCCTGAAGCAGTTCAAGGAGCCGGACAGCCCGCGCGGGCCCATCTCGATCGACCCGGCGACCCGCGACATCGTGCAGAACGAGTATCTGCGCGAGGTGCGCAGGGTCGGCGGGAAGCTCGTCAACGTCGAGCTCGAGACCGTGGGCACTGCGGTCAAGGATCCCTGGAAGGAATTGCAGATGAAGAAATAGCCGTAATACCGGCACCCGGCCGCTACTTGCGGCCGGGTGCCGGATTACGTCGGCGCGATCGAGCTGACGCAAGCGCAGCTCATCGCGCCGGTGCCGACGAAGCGCGATGCACGATGGTGCATCGCGCTTTTTTTTGATCCATCGCGGTGCGCGTGCCGGTTCGCGTCTGTCGCGGACTCAAGGCCGCAACCCGCTGGCGCCAAAGAGCTAATTCCGGATTCTGCGTTGCTGGCAACCCTTGGCACAAATGTTGCTGCAATGCATCACATGAAACTCAAAATCAGGGAACTCTATCCGATCGTCGCGGGACTGCTTGCGACCGTCGCGGTTCCCGCGGCGGTCGCCTCGGGCCTGCTGCTCGAAATCGTGACCTGGATCGGAGAGAGCCGCATCGCCGAAGTCGTCGTCGCCGCCAACGCGTTGACGATCGTGCCGTAGAGCGCGCCGGGCGCCTGACCCACGCCCGCGCGCCGCTTTACGATCTTTCGGGGACGGGCTTCTTCCTGACCTTGTCCTCGCAAGGCCCACTTGGCCGGTGAACTACTTGTCACTCCCCCCGTCGAGGCCGCCGTGAAAGGCCGGGTCGAGCAGGTGCTCGGCGCGCTTGAAGGTTCCGTTCTGGTCGAAATATAGGTACGCGAGCATGACGATGGTCGTCCCGTCGAGGTAGCGATATTCCCAGACCTCCTCGTTCCGTTGCGGGAGGGCCAGCTCTGTCAGGGGGATCCCGATTTGTTGGCGCACCTCCGCCTTGGTCGTGACCCCGGGCTTGAGATTGGCGAATGTGGGGGTATGAATCGTCCAGTAGGGTGTGGGGTGATAGCCGGTACAGGCAGCGACGGAGAAAAAGAGGACGCTTGCCGGCAGGCTGAGCTTCCATGTTTTCATGTTTGGCTCCTAGGCGTAGCGAGCAGACTGACCGCAAACCCGCCGTGCGCTACGTACCAATGCCGCCACTGTAGGCTGGATCGAGTTCGTGCTCGGCATACTTGAAGACGCCATTCTGATCGAAATGCAGGTAGGCGAGCATCACGATCGTGCTGCCGTCGAGGTAGCGGTACTCCCAGACCTCTTCGTTTTTCTGGGGGAAAGCTGCTTCAGTGAGAGGGATGCCGACCTGCTGGCGCACCTCCGCACTAGTCGTGACCCCGGGCTTGAGCTTCTCGAAATCAGAGGTATGGAGCTTCCAGTGGGGGGTGGGGGAATAGCCGGTACACGCGGCAAGGGCGAGGAGGACGACACCCGCCGAAAAGCCCTGCTTCCATGTCTTCATCGCTGCCTCCTTGAAGGGGATACGGAACGTTCCGCCGCACCCGGAGTAAACAGCATGCGCTTCCGCGTATTCCCTGCCGGTTGTCGCCCCGCAGGTTCCTCGCTCTACATCTGGCCGCCGCCGTTGTAGACGGGATCGAGCTGGTGCTCGGCGTACTTGAAGACGCCGTTCTGATCGAAGTGCAGGTAGGCGAGCATCACGATCGTGCTGCCGTCGAGATAGCGGTATTCCCAAACCTCCTCGTTCTTCTGCGGAGAGGCCATCTCCGTAAGGGGGATGCCGACCTGCTGGCGTACTTCCGCCTTGGTCGTGACCCCGGGCCTGAGCTTCTCGAAATCTGAGGTATGGAGCTTCCAGTGGGGGGTGGGGGAATAGCCCGTACACGCAGCAACGGCGAGAAGCACGGCACCCGCCAAAAAGCTGCGTTTCCACGTTCTCATCGGTGACTCATTAGCGGAGGTGCGGAAGGCTTCGCGTATTACCTGGCAAACAGCTTGCTCTTGCGCCTATTCCCCTACATCTTCAGCAGCCGCCTCGCGTTCCCCGAGAGGATCTTGGTGCGGTCCTCGAGGCTCAGGGGCAGGTCAGCCATCCACTTCGTTCCCGGAGGGTTCGGGACGAAGGGGTAGTCCACGGAGAAGAGAATCCGGTCCACGCCCATCTCCATCATGCAGCACATGAGCGCGGGCGTGGAGAAGTTTCCGCTCGTCGTGATCCAGAAGTGCTCGTTGAAGGTATCGCGGAAATTGCTCGGCTGTCCGCCCCGCGACAGGCACATGTTGATGCGCCAGGCGGAGAAGGGGAGCGACTCCCCGAGGTGTCCGAGGATGATCTTCGCGCGCGGATAGGCGTCGAAGACGCCGGAGAGCACGAGGCGGATTCCCTGCGTGGCCGTCTCGACGGTGTAGCCCCAGGCGGCGGTGAGGAGTTGGGGAAACTTGTCCAGGTAGTCCTTGTAGTAGGCGTCGGCGACCGCCTGCACCGGCGTTGACGGATGGATGTAGAGCGGCACATCGAGCGCCTGCGCGCGCTCGAAAATCGGCCAGAAACGTTTGTCGTCGAAGAAGACGCCGTTCGTCGGCCCGTGCACCATCGCGCCCTTGAAGCCGAGCTTGGTCACGGCGCGCTCCAGTTCGTCGGCGGCGGCCTTGGGGTCGGCCGTCGGAAGCGCCGCGAAGCCCGCGAAGCGGTCCGGATGCGCGCGCACGGATTCGTGGAGGCGGTCGTTCGCCCGCCGCGCGAGCGGCACCGCGGTCGCGGCGTCGACGCGCTGCGTCGAGGGCGCGCCGTGCGAGATGACCTGCAGGTCGATGCCGGCTTCGTCCATTTCCTTGATGCGCAGCGCGCCCACATCGTCCAGCCGCTGGCGCAGCGCCGGCTGGTGCCCGTCCCGCGGGCCGAAGTGCTTCGCCACCTCGGCGTCCCAGTAGTGTTCTTCCAGTGCAATGACGAAAGGTCTGTTCTTGTCGGGCATGATTGCGAGGAGCTCCGGTCGTTGGGAGGAAAGGCTTGCGGGGGGAACTCTATCAGCCGCGGCCGCGCCTGTCAGCGCGTGCCGCACGGCCGGCGCGGGTCAGGCGTCGAGTTCCGGATAGTGCCTGAAGATGCCCTGCTGGTTGAAAGGGATGCGGCGACTGGACGCGAGGTACGCGGCGAGGCGCGGCCGCGCGGCGACGCGGTCGTGCAAGGCCGAGAGGCGCGGATATTCCGGCTCCAGCCGCGCCATCGCTCGCGGAAACGCGTAGCGCAGCCCGGCGATCATCTGGAAGAGCGAGAGATCCACGTAGGACACCGTCCTCCCGAGCGCGAACCCGCCTTTCGTCGGCGCGCGAGCGAGGACCTGCTCGAAATAGCCGAGAAATTTCGGAATTCGCTCGGCGATGAACTCCGCGGCGCAACGTTTCGCCTCGGGCTTCTGGTCTTCGTAATAGAGGCCGCCCGCGATCGGATGGTGGGTGTCGTGGGCTTCGGTCACCCAGTCGGCGATCGTGAGCTGCAGCTGGTGTGCCCAGAGTCGGGCCGCCTCGCTTTTCGGCGCGAGGCCCAGGCGTGGGCCCAGATAGAGCAGGATGTTCGCGGTTTGCCCGATCACGAGCGCGCCCGCCTTCAGGAAGGGCGGCGCGAAAGGCGGCTGCCGCACCGAGCGGCCGTCCAGGAAGCGCATGAGCGCCGGCACGCCGCGCTTGGGCGCGCGCGCAACGTCGGCGTAATCCGCGCCCGCGTCCTCGAGCGCGAGGCGCACGAATTCGCCGCGCCCTTGTATCGTGGGCCAGTAGTAGAGCTCGTAGCGCATGCAGGCCTCCTTCGATCGCCGACGCTCAACGCGTCGAGAATGCCAGCAACACCGCCATGATCGCAAGCAGCGCCATCGCGGAGAGCGCGAGCGACCCGTGGATGCCGATCAGCCCCCCGACGACCCCGATCGTGACGCCCGAGAAGGCGCGCATGCCGAGCGCCGACAGGATGTAGAGCCCGATCACACGCCCGCGGATGGGCGCGGGCGCGTGCAGCTGCACCAGCGTCTGCGCCATCGCGTTGAAGGAAAGCTCGAGAAAGCCGACCGCGAAGAGGAGCGCAAGGGCAAGCGGGTAGGACGAGGAAGCCGCGAAGCCGCCGATCGCGCAGCACCAGAGCATCGCAAGCACGAGCGCCGCGCGCGGGCTCGCCTGGAGAAATCCGCGGCTCTCGAGCAGGAATCCCGCGAAAAGAGCCCCGGCCGCGTCGGCGGCGAGGAGCATGCTGTAGGACATGTCCGGATCGCCGTGGCCGAGATCCTGCGCGAACTCCGGCATCTGCGGCTGGTAGCCGTTGCCGACGAAAAGCGAGGCGAGGCCCGCGAGCAGGATCATCGAGACGATGGTGCGGTTGCCGGCGATGTCGCGCATCGTCTGGATGATGTCGGCGTAGCCTCTCACCGCGCGCCGCGCCTCGGCCGGGGCTGCGCTCGCTCCTTTCTTGAAGCGCGGCCCGTAGGGCGCCCTCCACAGCCACACAGCGAGCGGCAGATAGATGAGGGCGTTCAGCAGGATCGCGTGCGCCGGACCGAAGACGAGCAGGAACGCGCCGCCGACCGCCGGCCCGAAAAGGAGGCCGAGGTAGCGCGCGGTGGCGCCCAGGCGCACCGCGCTCTGCAGATGCGCCGTGCCGACGATGTCGTGAATGAGGAGCTGCGCAGCCGGGTGCCAGAACACGCCGGCGAATCCGTGCACCACGAGCAGCGCCGCGGCGTGCCACATTTCCAGGACCCCGGTGAGGAAGAGGACGCCCCAGCCGACCGAGGCGATCATGAAGAGCAGCATGCCGAGCTGGATGATGCGCCGCGGGTCGAAGCGGTCGGCGAGCGCCCCCGACCATACGGAGAAGAACAGGAACGGCAGCCAGTGCGAGAGCATCGCGAAGCCGCCGAGCGCAGGCGAGTGAAACTTCTGGAACATGATCCAGTAGCTGATCACGTGCTCGACCGAGTCCGCCATCATCGCGAGCGCCGAGCCCGCGAAATAGGCGCGGTAGCCGGGATGGCGGAGCGCGGCGAAGGACTGCGGCGGAGCGGAGGCTGCGCCGCCGGGTTGCGGATCGGTCAAGGCGGGCTTTCGGTCGTTGCGATTCGGGCGCCGGGGCGCCCCTCTTATATACCTTCGATCGCAACGCCGCGGCAACCGGTAACGCCGGAGCCCGGAGATCGAAAACGCGAAGAGCGGCGGGGTGCCGCTCCCCGGGCGGAGCTTACGACCAGTTGCGCACTCTCTGCGCGAGTTTCCTGGCGTCCTTCGCCCACAGAACGCCCTTGCCGGCCGATGCGCGCACCAGCGCCGTCACCGGGATTTCGATTCGGTTCCCGGTTTCGTCAAGGAAGCGCAGCGCGGAATTCATTCCGTGCGGGTGCGCCTTGTCGACCGGCGACCACTCCGAGGGCACGCCGACCGCAATCGAGCGGCCTTCGGTGAGCGCATACACGTGGATGACCTCCCACTGGGTCTCGCTTGCGCGCGAAAGCGCGGGAATCGCGGCGAGGGCGGCGAACAGAAATGCCAGAGCAAACCGATGCATGACAGGGATCTCCCATAAGTGTTGTGTTGAACCCCTGCGTCTACACGCGCCGGGGCGACAGTATTCCCGGTTGCTGCGCTGCGGCGAGCCCGCGCGAGCGGCACGGTGACAAAAATCACGGCGTCCCGAATTCGAGGTCCGGGAAATTGATTTCGATCAAGAATCGTCGGACAGCGGCGATCAGAGCTCCCTGCCGATTCTCCGATCCAGCGAGTACGGCCCGCCGCCGCGCCACCAGATTGCGAGCGCGACGAGGCCCCAGAGGAGCGTGTACTCGTAGCCGCGGTTCAGCCAGGAGAAGCCGTTCGGCAGGTAGTGCGCAAAAACGATCACCGCCATCTCGATCGTCACCGCCGCGGCGAAGAAACGCGTGAACAGGCCCGCCGCGATGGCGATCCCGCCGACGAGCTCGACGGCAGTCAGGAAGTGGATGAGCGGAATCGGGTTCTCGTAGCCCATTTTCACGAAGGCCGGGGCAAACTTCTCCGCCGAATTGACGAGCTTGCCCCAGCCGTGCACGGCGAGGATCACCCCGCATGCGCAGCGGATGAGAAGCCACGACAGCGGCTCGAGAAAGACGTACAGGGGCTTGAGCGCCGGAAAGAGCAGTTTCGGCCCGGATGCGGATTCGAACATGGTTCCTCCTTGCCGCGGCTTGGGGACGGTCGCGCGGCCTCCGGAACAGGTTAGAGGAGCGCCCTTTACGCGTCAAGCATCGAAAAATATTGAGGAATTCCCGATGCCCGGGCCGGAATTAAAAAAAGGCTGCCGTCGCCGAAAACGCGGCTTTTATTTGATAGACTAACTGGGCTTCTCGAAACGCTGCCGCCGAAATTCGCGGAATAAGGCGACGCGTCACGGTGTTTTCCCGAGAGGCTACCCGGGGGGGTAATTGCGATGGTAGGTCGCAGTCAGGGGACCGCAGGTCCAGCCACTGCCTTTAGGAAGCGCGCCGCACGGCCCGTCCTGCATTTGCCGGCGTGCCGCGGCGCCTCGCGCCTTGCGCCGGTCATCGCCGGGCTGTGGCTCGCCTCGCACTTGCACGGCGCCTGGGCGCTCGACCCGAATGCGCTCCCCACCGGCGGCACGGTGGTCGGGGGCAGCGCCGCGATCAACTCCACTTCGGCGAACCGCCTCGACATCCAGCAGTCCTCGCAGCGCACCGCCATCA
>Ga0335085_10017832_pt1 | contig 10219 bp, 7 predicted proteins | sample Lox_Sample_45_FD_206712 | JGI IMG/M metagenome (GOLD analysis project Ga0335085, IMG submission 206712) | Soil microbial communities from Loxahatchee National Wildlife Refuge, Florida, United States - Lox_Sample_4.5 | ecosystem: Environmental > Terrestrial > Soil > Wetlands | place: USA: Florida... | reverse complement strand
CGGCGCGGTCATGGCAACCGCATCGGGTTCTTTCTGCACGTTCCATTCCCACCGCCGGAAATCCTGACCTCGTTGCCGAACCACGAGCAACTCATCCCGCTGCTGTTGGAATATGACATCGTAGGATTTCAGACCGACGGCGATTCCGGGAATTTCGTTCGGTACCTGATCTCCGAATGCAATGCGACCGGGGAAATGCGGGTCTTCGAAGCCGCCAGCCGTCAGATCACCTTCAACATAAACGGCAAGCAGACCAGGATCGGCAGCTTTCCGGTCGGCATCGACCCTCGCACATTCGCGCGCCTCGCGCGGCGCAATTTGCGTTCGTCGTTGGTCAAGGATCTCGTGGCTAGTCTCGGCGATCGGGCGCTCGTCATCGGCGTCGACCGCCTCGACTATTCCAAGGGTCTTATTCAACGTCTCGACGCGTTCGACCTGTTTCTCGCCCACCATCCCGACTGGATCGGCAAGGTGACCTATTTGCAGATCGCTCCGAAGAACCGATCGGAAATCGCCGAATACGCCGAACTGGAGCAGGCCGCCAACAGCGCCGCAGGCCGCATCAACGGCAAGTATGGTGAGGTGTCGTGGACGCCGATCCGCTATGTCAATCGGGTCTATAGCCGCTCCACGCTCGCGGGCCTTTATCGCACCGCGCGCGTCGGGCTGGTGACGCCACTGCGCGATGGCATGAATCTGGTTGCCAAAGAATATGTCGCTGCGCAGGATCCGGAAGATCCGGGAGTTCTTATCTTGTCGCGTTTTGCCGGTGCAGCGATCCAGTTGCGGCGCGCGCTCCTGGTCAATCCATATGATGCAGAGTCGGTCGCGCATGCGCTGGCGCAGGCACTGGCGATGCCGCTGGAGGAGCGGCGCGACCGGCACCAGGCTCTGCTCGCCGTCGTGTCCGATTACGACGTGGATCGCTGGCAGCGAGAATTCCTGACGGCGTTGCGCGGCGACAACGGCAATACGCACGAGCTGCACAACTTGCGGGAGTTCGCTCCCTGGCCCTCGCAGCCGGCCGAGGTCAAAGAGTTGACTGCGGCCCGTCGGTCCGGCACGCATTAGGCGACAATCCCGCCTCAGAAATCGACGAGCGGCATCTCCGGAATGTAGTGCTCGAACAACGACCAAAACGGGGTCGCGTGCGTCTGAGCGTACCATGCCTCGAACTGGCTAAGCGCCTTGCCAAGGTCCCTCGCGCCTGCCTCTTTGTCAGGCCCATCCGGCGCGAGGCCCGCAAACACCGCCTGCACGACCGGAGCAAAAGCCGCCAGCACCGCCACGCGCGGCTCGCTGTCGCTGTCCCATCCCAGCCGCCCGCGCAATGCGGCGCTGCCGTAAGCGATCGCCGCCGGTTCGTCTTGGGCACGACCGACCGCCTCGACGATAGCGTTCATCAGATTGACCCGGCGGTAGGCGAAAGCGCGCTCGCGCTCCAGCTCGGCAACCCGCGCCGCCACCTCCCGGCGAAAAGTGGCTTCCGCCGTTTCGGCGCCGCGGGCGGCGGTCGCGAGATCTTCCAGAAAGGACGTCACCATCATTTGGCGCTCCGCGATTTTGGCGGAAGAGAGTGGGAGTCGAACCCACCAAAGACCGGCTCGCGGCCTCTCCCGGATTTGAAGTCCGGACGCCCCACCGGGGACGATTCCCTTCCATTGCCCGACGACGGCGACGGCTCGCCCGCCACGAGCCGAAACAGGTCGAGGCGATGCTTGTTGATGCGGCGCAAATCGCCGCGCCGCAACGTCACGCCATGGCGGTCGAAAAATTCGAGGGTCTGGATCGCGACCTTGCGGCCATTGTCGAGGCGGTCGCGGAATTCGGCTGCGGCGAACTGTCCGTTGGGCGCCTTGGCGGCAAGATCGGCGGCAACGTCGACCATCTCGGCCACGGTACTACGAAGAAAGAAATGATCGTGCGCCACTTCGTCGACTTGACCCAGCCGACCGAGCAGCTTGCACAAGCGGCGGACATCGGCTTCGCTTCGACCAACCATCCCGCTGATGTCGCGAACGCGCGGCGGGCGAAAGCGCCCCTGGTCGCTGAGCAACGGCCGCACCGCGCGCCACAACGATTCTTCATCGGCGGTCAGGCGCACTTCATGGCCCAGCAGCCGCACCCACGCCCCGTCGAGCACGACCTCCTTGTTCCGCGCCAAAGTCTGCAAGGCTGCTGCGAACGCCGGCGCCGGCAATCGCGGTTCAAGCTGTAGCCGCAGGCGCTCGCGGCCCATGCCGGGCACATCAGGATTCTCCGCGTGAAACCCTGTCAGGCGTTCGAGCAGGCCCTTCTTGAGCTGCGTCCATCGCGCCGGAGACAGGGCGACGACGAGGCGTTGCAGCGGAATGCGGATCAGCGCCAGTTCGGCGACAAGCCGCTCGATCTCGTCGGCGCCGAGGGCCCGGTCGCGGGCAAAGGCGGTCAGATCGACATGACCTGGCGCGCAGGACAGCAGTGCGGCCAAGGCGCGTGCCGGATCGGCGAGGGCATGACCATCGAGTTGCGCCAGGCGCTCTGGCGTTCGACGTTTGCGAGCGGGAGCGCGCAAGTCGATAAACCTGCCGCCGCCGAGGGTGCGCTGCGCCGAGGTGTCGCGCAACACGAAGCGATCGCCAGCGGCGGCAGCAATCGGCCGCTCGAGCACGAGTTGGACGCGGGCCTGTTCGCCCGGCGCAATCGGCTTGTCGCCCAACAGGCTGATGCGGGCGCCTACCTCCGCCGCGGCATGATGCAACCGCGCGGGCATCCACTGCATGATCGGTCTCGACTCGGTGGGCAGCACGCGGAGCGTCGCATCGACGCGCTCGGTCGGGGCGTGGAGTTCCGGATCGAGCACCATATCGCCACGATTGATCGCAACCTTGACCACGCCGTCGCCGGCGAGGTTGAGCGCGCACCGTTCGCCGGCCTGGCCACGATCGGCCGCGCGGTTCTGCGCATGGATCGAGCGGACGCGGGCGGATAAACCGGAGGGACTGACCTTCACCTGATCGCCGATCGCGACCGCGCCGGACAAGACCGTCCCGGTGACGACGGTGCCGACGCCAGTGAGCGAGAATGAGCGATCGACCGCAAGGCGGAAACGCCCTGTTGCGGCGCGCCGCATCACCGTCCGCGCGGCGACAAACAAATGGTCGCGGAGCCGGTCGATACCCTCGCCGCTGGCGCTTGACACCGGGACGATATCGGCACCGGCGAGGCCGGTTCCTTCCAGCGTCCGCATAAGCTCGGAGGCAACGGACGCGCGCCGCTCGGGCGAGACGGCATCGATCTTGGTCAGCGCCACGACGCCGCGATCGACACCAAGCAGGTCGACGATCGCCAAATGCTCGCGCGTTTGCGGCATGAAGCCATCGTCGGCCGCGACGACCAGCAGGACGAAATCGATCCCGCCCGCCCCGGCAAGCATGTTGTGGACGAACTTCTCGTGGCCGGGCACGTCGACAAAACCCAATACCGTCCCGTCCGGCGCTGGCAGATAGGCAAACCCCAGATCGATGGTGATGCCGCGGGCCTTTTCTTCCTTGAGGCGATCGGTATCGACCCCCGTCAGCGCTTTGACCAGCGCAGTCTTGCCGTGGTCGATGTGGCCGGCGGTGCCGATGATCATGGCATCAAATCCGCCGCACGCTCATGCCCGTTCCGCAGATCGAGCGCGGCCAAATTGGCTGCGAACCCGGGCTCGTCCTCAAGACAACGCAGGTCCAAGACTTGTGCGCCGTTTTCGATCCGACCAATCACTGGGATCGGCAACCGGCGCAGCGCGGCGGCAAGACGCACGAGTGCGCGACCGGCGCCGCGTTCCGCGCACGGCCGGATGGCGAGGCCCGCGCTTGGCACGGTTTCAAGCGGCAGCGCCCCGGAGCCGATCTGGCTCGCGCAAGCAATAACGTCAACGGTGAAGGCGTCGCCGAGCTCGCCGGCCACCATCGGCGCAAGCCGCTTTGCCATTGCTTCAAGCGATGCCCGCGAACGCCTCAGCAACCTGAGCGTCGGCAACTGTTCGGCGAGCCGGTCGGGATCGCGGTACAGGCGTAACGTCGCCTCCAAAGCGGCCAGCCTGATCTTGTCCGCCCGCAACGCCCGCTTCATCGGATTGCGATTGATCTTCGCAATCAGATCCCGGCGGCCGACAATAAATCCGACCTGTGGCCCGCCCAGCAATTTGTCGCCGGAGAACGTAACGATGTCGGCACCGTCGGCAACGGCCTCAGCGACCGTCGGTTCATGCACGAGCCCGAAGTCGGACAAGTCAACCAGGGTACCGGAGCCGAGATCGTTGACCAGTGCCACGCCGCGCTCGCGCGTCAATGCGGCAAGCTCCGGCGCAGCCACCTCCTTGGTGAAGCCGCTGATCCGGTAGTTCGAGGTATGCACCTTAAGCACCACTCCCGTTTTGATTCCGATCGCCTCCGCATAATCCTTAAGGTGGGTGCGATTGGTGGTGCCGATTTCCTTAAGCTTGGCGCCGGCGCGCGTCATGATGTCGGGCATGCGAAAGGCGCCGCCGATCTCGATCAGCTCGCCGCGGGAGACGATGGCCTCGCGGCCCCTGGCAAGCGTGTTGAGCACAAGGAGCACCGCCGCTGCATTGTTGTTGACGACGGAAGCATCCTCTGCGCCGCAGAGCGCGCAAATCAATCCGCGCAGATGGTCGTCGCGCTCGCCGCGTTTGCCGGTTTTGAGGTCGAACTCGAGCGCCACCGCCGAGCGCATCGCGGCAATGGCGGCTTCGACGGCGGCTTCGGCGATCAGCGCGCGGCCCAGATTGGTGTGCAACACCGTGCCGGTGAGATTGAAGACCGGCCGCAGCGTAGACTGCGCGTCCTCAGCAAGGTTCGCCAACGCGCGATCCGCCAGGGCCCGGGGTTCGCGCGCTCGCGGTTCGCCTGCGCGCAACGCAGCTCGCGTCGCATCAAGCTCGCGGCGCACGGCGTTGACCGCAGCCGGCCGCCCGAACCGCGCGACCGCCAACATGGCTGCGTCCGTCTTGAGTACGTCGTCGACCGATGGCAAGGTGCGCAGGCGGACGTTCGACTCGACCGTCATCGGCGCACTCTTTCAGTAGCCGAGCAGGAACGGATTGACCGCGCCACGCCGGTAGCCCTTGTCGCGCAGCATCAGGTCGAGCGCGAGGCTTGCAACGTCATCCGCCACCGGATCGAGCCACGGATTCTGCACTTGTTGCAGAACCTTCACGTAGCAGTGGCAATTGTCGCAGGTCTCGGCGAGCAATTCGCCGTCGCTGCCGGCGATCTGCTGATAACCGATCTTTGCCGTTGAACCGCAAAGGGCGCATTTGATGCGCACCACGTTCCAAAACGTGCTGCACAACGAGCAGGCGCAGAACCGGGCGTTGTGCGCGCCCGCCCAGCCGACCACCATCGAAGCCACCGGCGGGGCCCCACAGGCCGGACAGGCCCCCTCTCCCACCGGCACCAGACGCTTGACGTCGAGCCGCGACGCTCGGCGGGAAAAATGAACCTGCAGTGCCGCGGCGACGAACAGATGATCGGCCAGGCTCTCGACCGGGATGGCATCGACGAGGACCGCCCGCACCATTTGTTCGCGCCCTTCGGGATCGACGGCGCCGGCGCGCGCGAGCGCGCTGCGCGCCGGCGCGGGCATATCGATGTCGTCGACAAGCGACAGCACCCGCGCGAGCGTCGATGCGAACGCGGCATCGAGAGTGAACGCGCTGCGGTCGAGCGGCGGCATACCGGATTTGCGGGACCGCTCGAGGACATCCTCGGCGGGCATGTCGGGAGCTTCGAGCCCGTCTTGGGCGCGATGTTGCGCTTCGCTCAGAGCGGCAAGAAAGCAAAGATAAGGCGAAAGCGCATGGCCTTCCGACAGCCTTCGCAGCCGGTCGGCGCGGGTCTGGAACAGCGTGGCCGGATCAGGCGGGCGCGCAAACGGTGGCTCGGTCACCTCCCCGATCGGAACTGGCTCATGCCGAGGGGTACCCACACCGCTCATTGTTCACGAACCCTCCGGGTCACGTGTATTTGCTGCGCCCCATTAGCAGCCGCAGCCGATCACCTGTCAACTCTTGCCGGCGACGAGTTCACGCAGCCACTTGCGATGATGCTTCCAGGCCCAGCCACCGGTGACTTGCCCCCGGGTCATGGCGCCGATCGTGCCGCGGACCCAAATTGCCGCGTAGAGATGTACGATCCAAACGCAGATGATGGCGATTGCGGCGACATCGTGCACGACGATGGCAATCCGCTTCTGCTCAACAGTCGTATATTGGGAGAAATATTGGTCCCAGCTCAGTACGCCGCTGGCGATAAGCACAACGATCAGGACCGACATCGCCCAGAACACCACCTTTTGGCCGGCATTGTACTTGCCGACATCGGGCAATCGTTCCTCGTGGTCGGAAAGCACGTCGCGCAGCCGCGCCAGCCAAGTACCGTCCTCCGCCTTCCACAGATTGGCCTTCCAGAAGCGCAGGAACAGGCCAAGGAAGCTGAAGAACAGCACGACGCCAAGCCAGGGGTGGATCGCCCGCGTCGCCTGGCCGCCGCCGAACAGGCCCGTCAAAAAGAACAGGGCCGGCGTGAACAGCGCGAGCCCGGACAGCCCAAGCAGCACCAGGCTTGCCGCGGTGATCCAATGGTTGATGCGCGCGCCGGTCGTGTAGCGGTCGACAATGACCGGATCGCCAGGGTGGACTTTATCGCCTGGCTCGACGTCGTAATCGCTCATGACCCGTGACCTTCCGTGAGCCGCTTGGCCTTCTCCTCATCCTCGCTTGAGACGCGGTTGGCGCCGGTTACGACGTGATGGACGAAGCCGATCGCGGCAAAAGCAGCGATCGCCGCAAGGCCCGCGACCTTGCCCGCGCCTTTCCACAATTCGACCAGCGGGCTGATGCGCGGGTCCTTCGGCAAGTCGGCATAGATTTGCGGCTGATCGGCGTGATGCAAGACGTACATCACGTGCGTGCCTTTGACGCCGGGTGGATCGTAGAGGCCGGCATTGGCATAGCCGCGCGATTTGAGGTCCTTGATGCGATCGTTGGCGTGTTGGGTCATCTCCTCTTTGGTGCCGAATACGATGGCGTGCGTCGGGCAGGCTTTGGCGCAGGCCGGCCCCTGGCCAACCGCAATGCGGTCGGAGCACAGCGTGCATTTATACGCCTTGGGCTTGGCCTCGACCTTGGAAATGCGCGGGATGTTGAAGGGACATCCCTTCACGCAATAGCCGCAGCCGATGCACTTCTCGTGGTCGAAGTCGACGATGCCGTTGGAGTATTGGACAATGGCGCCGGGAGACGGACATGCTTCGAGGCAGCCCGGCTCGGCGCAATGCATGCAACCGTCCTTGCGGATCAGCCACTCCAGGTTCTGCGTCTGCGGATTCACCCACTCGGTGAAACGCATGACGGTGAACATGTTCGGCGTCAGATCCGGCGGAAAATCATAGGAGCCGACATTTTCGCCGACCGGAATACGCTCGTCGTTCCACTCCAGGCAGGCGGCCTCGCAGGCCTTGCAGCCGATGCACTTCGACACGTCGATGAGCTTGGCCACCTCGGTAAGCTTGCGGGCCGGCGCCGGCACGTGCGACGCCGACCGTCTGATCAGGTCCTGTTCGCCGAAAAGCGGCGTCACATTCTTGGTTGGGGCCGGAGGCAGCACGTATTCGAAATTCGCCATGGCCGCCTCCCTATGCCACCGGCCCGGCAATGGGCTCGATATTGACCAGGAAGGCTTTGTATTCGGGCGTTTCGATATCGGCATCGCCGACAAACGGTGTGAGGGAGTTCGGACCAAAGCCTTTCTTTGCTGCGCCCATGAAGCCCCAATGCAGGGGAATGCCGACGACGTGCACGGGCTTGCCGTCGCAGATCAGCGGCGCGATGCGCTTGGTAACGACGGCTTTCGCCTTGACCGAGCCGCGCTTCGACCAGACACGGACCCAACCGCCGCCTTTGATGCCCTTCTCTTGGGCGAACTGCTCGGAAATCTCGACGAAGAATTCCGGCTGCAGCGAGGCGTTCACTTCGTTGTGCTTGGTCCAGAAGTGGAAATGCTCGGTCAGCCGATAGGAGGTCGCCGCATAGGGGAACTCCTTGGCGTTGCCGAACTGGGCCATGTCGTCCTTGAACACGCGAGCGGCAGGATTGCCGCGGACGTTCGGCGCAACGAGGTTGACGACTGGGGATTCAAACGGCTCGTAGTGCGTCGGAAACGGCCCGTCGCGCATGAATTGCCGGGTGAACAGCCGCGCCGTCCCCTCGGGATTCATGATGAAGGGGCCGACAACGTCCGGCTCGGCGTTCGGTGCAATGTCCGGCACGTCGTATCCGGTCCATTTCGCGCCGTCCCACCACAACAGCTTCCGTTCCGGATCCCACGGCTTGCCGTTCAAATCAGCCGAAGCGCGGTTGTAAAGGATGCGCCGGTTGAGCGGCCACGACCACGTCCATTTGGGATAAAGGCCGGCCGATCCGGGATCGCTATTATCCCGGCGAGCCATGTTGTTGCCCGCCTCGTTGTAGCAACCGGAGTAGATCCAGCAGCCGCACGCCGTCTTGCCGTCATCGCGCAGCGCGGCGAAGCTGACGACCTGCTTGCCCTTGGCCAAAATGACCTTCGCCGGATCATTCGGGTCGGTGATATCCTCGCTGGCGTAGCCGTTGATCTCCTTGGCCAGTTCGTCTGACGTCGGGCTGCCGGGGTCCTTGTAGCGCCAGTCCAGATTCAGGATCGGCTCGGGAACGGTGCCGCCCTCCTTCTGATAGAGGGCTTTCAGGCGTAGATAGATCTGCGCCATAATCCACGTGTCGCCCTTGGCCTCGCCAGGCGGCGTGCCTCCGGCCCAGTGCCATTGCAGCCAGCGGCCGGAATTGGTCAGCGAGCCTTCGTCCTCGGCGAAGCAGGTGGTCGGCAGCTCGATGACCTCGGTTTGAATCTTCGCAGATTCGACGTCATTATACTCGCCGTGGTTCTGCCAAAAGCGCGCCGTCTCCGTCTGCAACGGGTCCATAACGACGAGGAACTTGAGCTTGGAAAGCGCTTCGGTGATTTTTTTGCGGTTCGGGAAGGAGAGCAGCGGATTGAAGCCCTGGCAGAAATAGCCGTTCAACTTGCCATCATGCATGAGTTCGAACGTGCGCAGCACGTCATAGCCAGACACATCAAGCTTCGGCAGCCATTCATAGGCGAAGTCATTTTGCGCCGTTGCGGCGGAACCCCACATCGCCTTCAGAAAGCTGACGAAGAACCTTTTATAGTACTGCCAGTAGCTCGTCTGCTGCGGCCGCAGCGGCCTGAAGCCTGTTGAGCGAGCGGCGAGCAGCCCATTGGGGAAGCGTGACGCCATGTAGCCGTCGAACGTCGCCTCCTTATCCGTTGGGATGATGAGATAACCCGGGATCAGGTTCGACATCAGCCCAAGATCGGTGAGACCCTGGATGTTGGAGTGGCCACGAAGCGCATTCATGCCACCGCCGCGAACGCCGATGTTGCCGAGCAGAAGTTGCAGCATCGCCATGGCGCGGATGTTCTGCGATCCCTTCGAGTGCTGGGTCCAGCCGAGCGCATACATCGACGTCATCGTCTTGGTCCGCGATGACGTCTCGGCGATCATCTCGCACACTTTCAGGAACTTGTCCTTGGGCGTGCCGCAAATGCGCTCGACCATCTCCGGGGCGTAAATGGAAACGTGCTTCTTGAGCAATTGCCAGACGCAGCGCGGATTCTGCAACGTGTCGTCGGCAACAACGTAGCCATCCGGACCGAGCTCATAGTCCCAGGTCGACTTGTCGTAATCGCGCCTTGCCTCGTCATAGCCGCTGAACAGGCCGTCCTTGAACTCGAAGCCTTCCTTGATGATGTAGGGCGCATTGGTGTAGGCCTTCACGTAGTCCCACTGCACCTTGTCGTTCTGGATGCAGTAATTGATCACGCCGAGCAGGAAGGCGATGTCAGTGCCCTGCCGGATCGGCGCGTAGAAGTCGGCGACAGAGGCTGAACGCGTAAACCGCGGATCAACGACGATGAGCTTGGCGCCACGGTTGGCTTTCGCCTCCGTGACCCATTTGAATCCGCATGGATGCGCCTCGGCGGCGTTACCGCCCATGATAACAACGAGATCCGTGTTCCGAATGTCGGTCCACAGATTGGTCATCGCGCCGCGGCCGAATGTTGGGGCCAAACTGGCCACCGTTGGGCCGTGTCAAACGCGCGCTTGATTATCG
>Ga0335085_10017831_pt1 | contig 10219 bp, 4 predicted proteins | sample Lox_Sample_45_FD_206712 | JGI IMG/M metagenome (GOLD analysis project Ga0335085, IMG submission 206712) | Soil microbial communities from Loxahatchee National Wildlife Refuge, Florida, United States - Lox_Sample_4.5 | ecosystem: Environmental > Terrestrial > Soil > Wetlands | place: USA: Florida... | reverse complement strand
TATGGAATCTCAGATGTCAGGCTAGGCAAGGTGTGTCGGAGACTGAAAATACCTCACCCCGGACGAGGTCACTGGGCGAAGATGGCGGTCGGTCAAACTGTCGAACGAGTTGCGCTGCCGGAGTTCAGGGATGCGCCCGTAGTCACGAGATTGAACAGGGTATCGAAGCCGAAGCACCAGAGCCGTAGGCGAGATCGTACCTCATCAAAATTGGCTGCGAGATGACAACGATTACTCACCGCGTAATGATCCTTAATCCGAAAACGTGGTAGCAACGTGGTAGCAACCGCGCCCAAAACCGCCTAAAATTGCCTACTTGGAACGCCCGGAAGTCGCTGAAACCATTGATTTCACGTACTCGGCGTTCTAACAGTAGGTTGAAGGTTCGATTCCTTCCGCGCTCACCACTCGACCTCACTAAACTCGAGTTGTCGTGAGGTCCCACTGCCGCTTGCTGCGACCAGTGGCAGCAAGGTGTTTTGCGATGTGACCGCCTTCGGTGAGCACTTTCTCGCTTTTCGCTCTTCGAAATGCTGCCTCAAATCGCTCGGCTTTCCCCTTGACAGGCCTCAGGACTGGCCGCGACAATGTCCAACGGTCGGTGTCGACGTACTCCCCCTGGTCGTCCCGATTCTGGGGCGTTTTTCATAAAGAACTAAATCTGTGGCGTTGGACTCCCTTGTGGAGAACCATCTGCGACCTGTCTGCGCAACGTGTTTCTTCCAAAGGCAAGCATAAGACAAGGAACGGAGACTGCACTATGCGCGGACGTTTGACGTGTGCCGTTGTGGCCCCAGCGATATTGATCATTGCTATCCTTGGACAGTCAGCTGCAGCACAATCCTTCAGCTTTCCCGTCGGTGGATTTACCAGCAGCAACGTGTGCGCCAACAGCAGCACGCCTCCACCGGCCTGCCAGATTTTGACCAATGGTTCTCCTTCGAAGCCGAAGGTGATCAGCGGGGGGATTCTGCGGTTGACGACGGCGAACAAGGACCAACATGCATCGGCATGGTTTAAGCTGCAACAGCCGTTGGCCTCAGGATTTACAACGGCATTCCAATTTCAAATCACGAACACGAACTCGTGTTTCCATTGCTCGTTCCCGGCCGACGGTCTGGCGGTGGTGATTCAAAACGACCCCGCAGGAACCGGAGCCCTGGGCTATACCGGAAACGGCCAGAATTTGGCATACGGCAATAATGATGTTTCGACCGCAAATAAGCCTGGCAAGGCCATACTGAACAGCCTCGCCATTGAACTCGATACCCACCTGAACTCAGACTATGGTGATCCCGATGGAAACCACATCGCAGTGCAGAGCTGCGGCCCGAACAATACGAGCACACTCAGTCCGAACAGCGCGGATCACAACTACTTGTGCGCCAGCGGCAGCCCGGCGAAACTCGCGCTGCAAAACCTGCCTGCAGGACTCTCTCTGACGGATGGCCTGACGCACACGATCACCGTGAATTATCTGCCACCTGGCAGTTGCACGAGTGCCTGTAACAATTTGAGTGTGTATGTCGACAGCACTTTGATTTTGCAGACGACAGTCGATCTTGCGGCGCAGTTGAACCTGACCAGCGGAAACAGCGCCTATATCGGATTCACGGCAGCCACGGGCGCCTCCGTGCAGAACAATGACATCGTCAGCTGGACGTTCAGCCAGTGGCCGCTCTCTCCCATTACCATCAATCAGCCGGTTCAGCCGAGTTCACCGACCAATTTCAATTACACGTCGAACCTGAATGCCGTCACCGACTACTCGCAAAGCGGGCTTCCGCCGAGTTCGTTTCAGGGATTGTTCATGCAGGGCACGGTAACAACGATTACCGATCAGCAGTACTCCGATCTGGTGAACAACACTCCATTTCAGGGAAGCACCTGCCAGCATCAGGACACTGGCAATGGCAGCTATGCATGCGTGGTTACCACTGATTTATGTACGACGCCGACGAACTCGGTATCTTCCGGAGCAAACTGCCTGAGCACCGGGACGGATCCTTTGATCATGGTGTCGAATACGTACAACCTGGATCCCGCGCAGAAGCCAGTGGTCGCTCCCGGCTACATCATGGGCAAGGACGCGGCGCTGAGTTGCGGAGCCAGTGCCGATAACACGTGCAAGGGCTTGGTCAGCATATTCACGAGCATCAGCGGCGATGCGCTGACGAGCGGCGGGCGAACGAACAACTTCAATTCAATTCTGATTCCAAATCTCGGAGTCGTGCAGCCGAGCACCAGTGTGACAACGGATCCGCCGTTGAATGGCGGATGGATCAATCGCGCGGTCAACGTCAATTTCAGCAGCATTGAGACGGTTCCCAGCAACAACACTAATCCGCCAGCCACTCTGCCAACCGTTAGTTCGATCACGTACACCGCGACCGGCGCCAACCTGCCCACTCCGGCGTCGGGAACGCTGAGCGGACCGAGCGGGTCGATCAGCATACCGGTCAACACCGAGGGAACGACGGTCATCACGTATGCGGCGACAGACAGCGCGAACATCGTGGAGACTCAGATTACGAACAGTGGCAATGACGTCAGTTCCTCGGCGCCGACCTTCACCTTCAGGACGGATTTGACACCGCCCACGTTGAGTTGCACTCCACCGAGCGGAGGAACATGGCAGGCTTCGGATGTTGTGGTGCCGTGTACGGCGAGTGACAATGCAAGCGGTTCGGGGCTGGTGGGACCGTCGTCGTTCACAGTGCAGACGAATGTTCCTGTAAATACCGAAACGAACAGCGCGACCATTCCGGCAGTTACGGTCAACGATCTGGCGGGCAACACCTCGGCGCCGCAGGGGGCCTTTGGCCCATTCGAAGTTGACAAGAAAGCACCGGGAATCAGTTCTCCCACGATTTCGCCCTCGTCTCCGGTGTTCGGACAATCCGTCACTGCAAGCTATGACTGTACGGATGGAGGGTCGGGGGTGGTGCTATGTGGTCCCAGTGGATCTTCACAGATTCCGCCAACGGCAGATACCGGCGTACTCACGAGTCCGGCAGACGGTACGATTGGAACCCACACCGTCACGGTAAACGCGCAGGATCTGGTGGGCAATGCCGGCGCGCCAAGTTCCGTGACCTACACCGTGGGAAAGGCTACGCCGGTAATTACGTGGAGTAATCCGGCGTCCATCACCTATGGAACTGCGTTGAACGCGACGCAACTGAACGCGACGGCGAGTGTGCCAGGAACCTTCGTCTACTCCCCTGCGGCGGGCGTAGTGTTGGGCGTAGGGACGCAGACGCTTTCGACAACTTTCACGCCATCGGATACGGTCGACTACACGACCGCGTCTAAAACTGTTTCACTTGCAGTTGCGCAGGCGCCTAGCACGACGACGATCACTTCAGTATCGCCGAACCCGGCCAGCACCGGAACTCCGGTTGTGGTCAGCTTCAGCGTCACCGGAGTAGTTGGCGGGTCCTCACCCACGGGAACGGTAACCGTCAGTGCCAACACAGGGGAGACATGTTCCGCCGCAGTGTCGGCAGGCAGTTGCTCGATAACATTCGCGACAGCCGGGAGCCGGACCGTGACTGCCAGCTATGGCGGGGATACGAATTATCTGGCAAGCTCCAACACTGCTTCAGTCACGGTCAATGGCGGAGATTTTTCGATCACCGCGACACCGTCATCACAGACGATCTCCTCCGGACATCAGGCGGTTTATACCATCACGCTGACGCCGATTGCGGGCTTTACGGGATCGGTGAACCTAAGTTGCTCCGGCGGGCCGAAGAACTCGACGTGTACGATTTCGCCCCCCGTGGATAACTTGCAGGGAAACCCCGTTTATTCAACCGTCACGTTGTTCGCGAACAAGAATTGCGATCATGGAACGTTTACGCTGACGTTTAAAGGAACGTCCGGGTCGCTGGTGCACAGCACAACAGTGAGCTTGACGGTGAAGGGAGGCGGGGGGCACTGATCTAACGATGAATAAATCTGCGGAACTCCCTGGAGGTCTGTTCAGGAGGCGGGCTTTCCCAGTTGTGCGTAGATGGCCCTCAGATCGTAGCGGTCGGGGAGGTGTTCGGCACCAGCTTCTTTGCTGATTTCCTCGAATATTCGTCCGGCCTCGGCGAAGTGAGGGGCAGCGTCGGAAGAACTTCCAGTGAGACGCGAGACATTGCCTAAGAGATACTGAATGCGGGCACTCTCCAGGCGCAGGCCAAGTCTCTCGCTTTTTCCCAAGCTGCGTTGAAGTTCCTGGCGTGCTCCGGAGTAGTCCTTGTTGTCAATGAGGATAGTGGCAAGCAGGGCCGAAGAAGCCACCGCAACGTATTTCTGTCCCTGGGAATCGGCCTTCTGCGTGAGAGAGCGCAGTTCGCCGAGGACGGAGCGCGAGCGACCTTCCGCGACCGCGACTTTCGCGAGATTCAATCTGGAGGCGAGTACGAGATCTTTGTCGGCGGCGCGGGAAGTCAAGCGAGCAGCCTGCTCATAGGAATTGCGCGCGGCTTTGAGATCACCCTGATAAAAGTAAGCATCGCCCTGATTGTTGGAAATGCCAGCGAGGAGCGCATCGTTTTTCAGAACTTGGGCCAAGCTGACGGCCTCATCGATGAGGTTGGGCGCTTCTGCACCACGGCCTGCCGCACCGAGAGCGCCGGCCAGGTCACCCAACGCTTGCGCCAAGTTACTGCTACGGTCGCCCGCGTCACGGAAGGCCTTGACCGCGTCCTGTAACACTCCAACAGCCGCACCGGGCCGTCCTTCATAGGCAAAAACCAGTGCCATACTGTGCGACATCTTGGCCGCGCCCAGGGTGTCTCCGCCTTTGCGATATAGTTCCAGGCCGCGCATGAGCGAGGTCATGGCCAAATCGTACTGACCTAAAGCCGTATATGTGACTCCTAGATTTCGCAGGGTATCGGCAATGTCTGCCGGTGAATTCAACTTTTCGCGGATTTGAAGCGCCTGCTGGAGATAGGTGAGCGCATCTTCATTCTCGCCCTTTTCGGCGTACGCGTTCGCGATATTGTTGAGGCACAGCGCCTGGTAGGCTTCGTCACCGGTATCGCGCTGGATTTGCAGAGACTCCTTGAAATTCTGCAGAGCCTGATCCGGCTGACCACGTTCCAGGTAGAGATTGCCGATATCGATGAGGGTATCTCCGGAGTCCTTCTTGGCTCCAATCTCACGCCGGATTTTGAGAGCATCGTTATACGCCGCCAAGGCGGCGTCCGGTTTTGCTAGAGATAGCTGCACCTGCGCGATTTCTACGAGGCTGGCGGCTACCCCCCGCTTCTGTCCAAGGCGCTGATTGATGGCCATGGAGTCCTGGTAGTTTCGCAGGGCTTCTGCAGGTTTGTTCATCAATTTGTAAGCAATGCCGGTTGCCTGCAAGATGAGCGCTTGCTGCTCCTGGTTGTCGAGATCGATGGCAAGATGGCGGGCGCGGTCCAGAGGATCAAGTCCCTGTTGAGGATTCCCGGACTTGATGTCGACGCGACCCATAGCCAGCAGAGTGTCGAGATTCTTGCTATCCGTTTGCAGCACCTTTTCGTAATAAGAACGAGCCTTGTCGAGATCACCGGCATCTTCGTGGAGGCTGCCGAGAGCGAAGAGCACATCCAGATTATCCGGGAAACTCCTGGCCAGATTCTCGTAGGCGGCGATGGCTTTCGGATTGTCCTTGGTGACGCGGGCCAGGCTGGCTTCGATGAAATAGCGCTGGGCGAGGGGCAGGTTTTGGCTGAGGTCGACGGCGCGTCGTGACGCCTGCTCTGCTTCGTTGTCGTACCCCAGCGCAGAATAGGCCTCGCCGAGGCGGGAGAAAGCATCCGCGAATTGCGGATCTGTCACGGTCGCCGCCTGTAGGCGTTTTTGCGCTTCGAGGTTGTTCCCTTGCCGAAGCAGTCGCAGACCTTCGTTGTAGCTGCGGAGCGCCTCGACCGAACTGGAGGCGGGCTTGAACGATTGTGCCTGCAGTTCTTGCACCAGGTCGGAGGAGAGTGAGAGATTCTGGCGAATCATGCTGGCCAGTCGATCTACAGCCTGCGGCAAATCGTTCTGACTAACGGCCTCGGACTTCACTCTGACCGTTCGATCGTGCTTGCGGTCCTGCAGTGTAGCGTCGATGCGAATCTGATCGCCCAGTTTCGTGAACTGGCCCCAAACCAGAGTGTCGGCGTTGGTGAACTCGGCGATGCGACCTAGCGTGGATGAATCGACTGGGGCATTCGGCGAAATTCGCAGATCGTGGAAGACCTGGTTGACGCGATCGGATGAGACCGTCCGCAGATGGGCAGACTGACCGACGTCGGTACTCAGCATGTCGGCGAGGCTGGGTCCCAACCAATCCCAGTTCTGGTCACCAGAAGCATTCTGGAACGGCATGACTGCCAGCGATACCGCCGCTTGTTTTTTCGCAGTGAAGAGTGTTCCTCGAAAAATGTAGCCGACGGTGGTGAGTAGAACGACGGTGAGAATGCCCATCAACAAGGGCCACGGTACAGTCTGGCCCCATGGCTTCACATTGGGATGGAAGCCGAGTGTGGCAGCAGCCCGTTTGCCTTGCCACGAATCGAGGGCGCGAAGAACTTCCGTAGCCGTCTGATATCGCAGATTGGGATCACGTTCCAGGCACTTGCTCACCAACTCGCTAAGGGCGCCTGGAATACTGCTGTCGTGATCGGAGACGGGGATGGCACGCTCCTGTGTGCGCCGGATAAGACTCGCGAGGGCGCTGTCGGCCCGGAACGGCATATTTCCTGTGAGAAGCTCGTACAGGATGAGGCCGGCGGTGAAGATGTCGGAGCGCTGATCCAGTTCCTTGCCCAAGGCTTGCTCCGGCGACATGTACTCCATCGTGCCGACCAATGCCCCGGTCTGCGTCATCCCGCCATCTCCCATCGAGCGCGCCAGGCCGAAGTCCATGACCAGGATACGGCCCGTGTGTTCGCGCATGATGTTTTGGGGCTTAAGATCACGATGGATCACGCCCACGCTGTGAGCGGCTTCCAGCGCCTGGCAGACCTGCTGCATCACCTCGACGGCTTGTTCCGGAGCGAATTTCTTTTTTTCCTGAATCAGGACGCGTAAATCCTCTCCTTGTACAAACTCCATGGTGATGAACTTCACGCCATCGGCGTCCCCGAGGTCATAGATCCGAACAACATTTTTGTGTGTTACCTGTCGGGAGAGGAGCAACTCCTGCTTAAAGCGAGCCAGCATGGAGGAGTTCGAAGCCAGTTCCGGGCGGATGAGCTTGAGTGCAACGGGGCGATCGAGTTCGCGGTCGAGAGCTTTGTAGACGGCGCCCATCCCGCCTTCGCCGAGAAGTTGCTGAATCTCGTAGCGACCGGCGAGCAGATCGCCAACCTGCAGCAGGGGAATGCTGACGCGAGAACGAATCGAACCCCGGGGAGAGTCAGCGGGTGGCGGAGGAACCCAATCTCCAATGGTGGCATCGGCATCGACAAGAGTCGCGTCGGCGTCCAGGCCGGAACTGTCCGCGGAGTCAGGCCGCGTGGGAAAGTGAAGAAGAGTCGAGCTATCGGAAGCAGTCGGAGGATTTGAGCTGGAGCTGTCCCCTTTTACCGGAACGCCCACTCCCCCGAAAGTTTTCGCATCCCCACGATCGAGGGGATCGAATGGCCGATTCTGTTTTGGCATTCTGTCTTTTGGGATAACCCACCCGAAAAGTCCGCACCACAGTTGAACCCAATGAAGTAACCGAAGTATATACCGTGTTACGCGGGCTTGCAGCAGGGAATCGGGAGTTCTGTTCTCAAGCCCGTGGAAGCAACCTTGACGTTCCATCAGCGGTGATAGCTAGACCAAACCCGCTTCAGGACGGTGTGTCCTTTCAAAAGGAATAACGTGATGGTCCCGTTGCTACCGCCGGTTTTTCTAGTTGGCCAGTCCAGTCGCATAATTCGATTCCTGACTTCTGGCTTGCCCGTCGGCTGCAAGAATTGCGTAACGGCGGTGTTGCGTGCGTCTCATCAGAAAGGGTGCACCGAGTGCCCCGCGATTCGCAGCTTGCACTCCAGGGCACCTCCTCGCGGCTGCAACTTGCTAACCCGGAGTGCACCTTTGGTGACTGGTGTACTCACTGGCGGACCGCTAGACTGCGAATCATCGTGGCGAAGCCCAAGTATCAGTGAACTCGCGTCGAGAGGGGTTCAGTGCGCGGCGACATTCAAGAAAAACCTTTCGGCCAGATCCAGCCATCCAGCACATTGCGGTCCGTGGCATTTCGATTTCTCACGCTGGCCATATTCTCGTTCGCGGTCATGACGATTCTCTCGTCGACAGCGCCCTCTCAAATTTCTCCTGGACCACTCTCTCGCCCGCACCAATCGCTCAACGGGTCGACCAACTGCGCCAGTTGCCACAAGTTCGGTGGACAGGCCGCGTTGAAATGCCTCGACTGTCATACTGAGATTGCCCGCAGGCTCTCCGTGCGTCGAGGCTTGCACGCCACGTATAACATTCCAGCGGGTTCCAGTCAGGAATGCGCACGCTGCCACTCCGAGCACAACGGCGAAGACTTTCCTCTCGTTAAGTGGGACACCGGAACTTTCAACCACAAAGACACGGGATATCAGCTCGAGGGAAAGCACGTAGGTATTGCTTGCAATAAGTGCCACAATCCGTCACACATTTCTCCGCAAGATCGCTCCACGATCAAAGTCAAGGACCTGAACCGTACATATCTCGGCTTATCGACCGCTTGCATCACCTGTCACGAGGATCAGCACAAGGGCCGTCTCGGCCAGAATTGCCTGCAGTGCCATAACTACTCTGATTGGAAGTCAGTCAACGTAACTCAATTCGATCACTCGAAGACTCGCTATCCGCTGACCGGGATGCACGCTCAGGTACAGTGCGCCAGGTGTCACACCAACGGTCCCGACGGTAAGCCGCAGTATGCCGGTATCTCCTTTAGCCAGTGCTCCGACTGCCACAAGGACCCGCATCGCGGCAGCTTCCCGCAGGGCTGCCAGTCCTGCCACAACACCAGCGGATGGAAGAAAGTTTCCCTGCAGGCGGTCAATGAGCGTTTTGATCATTCGAAGACCAAGTTCTCCTTGCTTGGAAAGCACACTACCGTCGAGTGCATGCAGTGCCATGCCAACGGCGATTTCAAGAAGCCTCTCGCGTTCCAGAAGTGCATGGATTGCCACAAAGACCCGCACAGCGGCCAATTCACGAAACGCGCCGACGGCGGTGAGTGCGCGTCCTGCCATAACGTGCAAGGATGGAAGCCTTCGTTGTTCACTGGGAAGGAACATGCATCCACTGCATATCCCTTACAGGGCGGGCACGCACGGTTGGAGTGTGCCAAGTGCCATATTCCGAAGGGCAAGGACACCCTGTTCAAAGTGAAGTTCGACCGTTGTACGTCATGCCACACCGATCGTCATGCGGGCCAGTTCGCCACCGCCCCGTACTTCAATGCCTGCGATCGCTGCCACAACCTCGAAGGATATAAGCCTTCCACATTCACTTTGGCCAAGCACAGGGAGACTCACTTTGTACTCACTGGTGGCCACCTTGCCATTCCCTGCGGCGAGTGCCACAGGGAATCGTCAGAGTTTCAGCCTCAACCGGCGGTGATCTATCACTGGAAGAATCTGACGTGCACCAGTTGTCACGCTGATCCCCACAAAGGGCAGTTCAATGCACGGATGCAACAGTTGCGGGCCGACGGTTCTCCCCCAGGCTGCGAGGCATGTCACTCCACCAAGTCGTGGAAAGAACTTTCGGGTTTCGACCACTCTAAGACGCAGTTCCCCCTGCTCGGGGCCCATCGTGCAACGGCCTGTGTCGACTGCCACAAGCCGCCCAATCTCGAAACGAAGTTGATGAATGTCGACTTCAAGTCGGCGCCAACCCGGTGCGAAGACTGTCACGGGGACGTTCACGGCAAACAGTTCGCGCAGGGCGACGTTACTCATTGCGCCGAGTGTCACAACAGCATGAAGTGGAAGCCCTCGTTATTCGACCACGACAAACGCACAGCGTTTCCCCTTCGCGGAGCGCACCAGAATGTGCAGTGCGCGCAGTGCCACAAACTGACCCGAACTGTCGCTGCCAAGACGGTGTTGTTCTACAAACCAACACCCAAAGATTGCGCGTCATGCCATGGGCCCACGAATCCGGTTCCCAAGCCAAAGCCGGGCCAGTAGGAGCACCTCGTCAAGCACCCTGTGTCCTTCCGGGTACGTGAGGTCGTACAACCTTCTAC